>Ga0213882_10000547_pt1 | contig 12145 bp, 12 predicted proteins | sample BarmaccoBMER_R09_FD_160106 | JGI IMG/M metagenome (GOLD analysis project Ga0213882, IMG submission 160106) | Barbacenia macrantha exposed rock microbial communities from rupestrian grasslands, the National Park of Serra do Cipo, Brazil - ER_R09 ...
ATCTACGGCTTGTCGATACGGCGCGAGATTCTCTTTCCGGCGGGCACTGACACTCAGATTCAGGTTCTGCGTCCATCCATGCTGAAGCAGAAAATTTCTTGGGCGGGATGGCCGCGATTACCCGTGACTGCAGAGCTCGAGCAACTGGTCCAAACGGCGCCTCTACGTACTAATGCCCGTAATGGCGCGGCTTCAGACCTCACGAACCTGATGTTTCTCGGTACCCGTAACCAGTTGATTACTGCCTTTGGGGAAGCTGGGTGGATTGAAGCTGACGATCTCGGCGTAGGCTCGGCAGTGAAAACGATGCAGGCGACCATGCGGCAAACCGGATACACTTCCGGTCCGGTTTCGGCCCTCCTGCTGGAGGGCCGATTGCCGGATCTGGTATTTCAAAAATCGCTCAACACGTTTGCAAAACGGCACCACATCCGGATTTGGAAGTTGGCCCAGACCTACAACGGACGGGGAGTCTGGATTGGTGCAGCAACGCACGATATTGCTACGACCAGTAGCAGAGCTTATACGAAATGGTCGCATCGCATTGACCCGCACATTGATCGGGAACGCGACTGGGTTGAGACCGATCTGCTCTTCGTTGGAACCGCAACTGCGTATGCTGACGTGGATCGGCCGGCTGCTCCGCGCAACGCCTCCAACGCTACCGGAGACATTATCGTTACGGACGGAAAATTAACGGTTGTCGAGCTGGCACGTGCGAAAGAGCCCAGAAAAGACAAATCCGTATCGGGATTGACCTCTCGACGGTAACCGCGGATTATTAGCCGCCGCCATTCGCGGCCGCCGTCGGGCCCAATGCACGGGCTTGGCGGCAATCATCACTCTGGTACCATTCCCGCGTTTGTGCAAACTGTTCTGGCCAAGATGTTGCTGATAAACTCAACCGATTCCTGTATACTGCCCGAAGCTGGGACCGAAAATGAAATCCTAGTAGGTTGGTGTCCCCGCAGAAAGGTACGTCAACAAAATGAAACAATTCCTCCTGTGCCTTTTGCTCATCGCCGGAGCTGGCGTGACGCGAGCGGGCATTGTCGAATCGATCACCTTTGATCTCTCGGACCTACACCCCGGTTCAACGCTTTCAGGTACGTTCACTCTGCCCAACTCGCCTATGGCCGGGGATACAGCACCCGTCCTGCTGTCGTTCAGCGATCCACAGAACTATAGCCCAACCTCAGTCAGCTCGACGATCCAGATTGGAAATGGCACGTCCCTCGCGTTCACTGTGGGCTTCTCAGACATAGTATTCACTAATCCCAGCGGCAACATGTTCACCAAGGACAATAACCTGATGCCACGCGGCTTGGCTCAATGTGCGTCGTTTCCGTGCATGGCGACCGGAGGCTTCCAAGACAACGACCCGCCAGCGTTTACGTCCACATACACGATCGCGCCCGTTTCGGTTTCGGTTCCCGAGCCTGCTTACGGCCTAATACTCCCGGTACTGCTCGCCAGCTTCATTCTCGCAAGGCGAGTCGTTGCCGCGAAGTAATACCTTGTGTTCTCGATCGTTGTGAACACGTAATAAGACGCATCTCTCTGGCCAATTGAGCGTTTGGCCCAAAAGCAAATCGGCCCAGCGAAACATCGCTAGCGAACAGTCGCGACCTATGAGGCGGAGCGGCAGGCCAAGTTCTGCCAGGATTCTTGCAACGCCCGCCCGATATGGCTGGCAGTGCCGTAAGCTATTACAGACGGATGCGTTAGTGAAGATACCGCTGCGCTTGCGGTTGACCAAGGGGCCGATCTGGTTGTGATCGGCCGTGGCAAAGCACAGGACCTCTTCGCAACGCTTCCAACGCACACGTACGACATCATTCGCCTTGCTCCCTGTCCTGTGCTCAGCTATTGTTCGCAAGGGGCTGAAAGCAATAGGTCACACAAAGAACGAGGAGTAAAATCCCAGTCGGCGTCAAGTGAGATTCGTTCGTGAGAAGGGCGGTCCGATAAATGCCGGGCCGTCCCACTTTGTTTTCAAGATACTTTGATGGCCACTTTCAAGACTCCCTCCCGGCGCGACTGAAAGAAAGAAGGTTAATGCGGCGTGTTTTTTACGAGCTGCATCAGGCGCCGCATTCGTTCCTTGCCTCCAGGCACAGAGTTGTAACGATAGTGTGAGGAGTGCATTGTGTACACCGTTGGCCGTTGTTGCAGCGCTTGGAAAATTCGGGCGGAACGTTAGGACGGCTGCGTGTTCTCGCGCACCAGGCGCGCGAATTAGCGCAGGCGATCCGTTTACTAGCGATTCACAATCGTAAACGGCCCTCTAATACTCCGTCGTGGGTGTCCGAAAACGTAAACCCGTGTCCCACGAGAAGCTTTTGCATTGGCCGGTTTTCAAACAGAACCATTGCGGTCAAGGCAGTAAAGTGCTCCTCGCGCGCGAAGTCGATCAGATGTTCGGCTAATCTACTTCCGATTCCGCGCCGCTGGAACCCATCGCTGACCACGATTGCCAATTCCGCTTCACATTGTTCCGGGTTCTTCATTAATCGTCCGACCCCAACGATGCCTGAATCCCCTTTCGACCCCTCGTGTTCGGCGATCACTACCATCTCCCTCCGATAGTCGATTGAGCAGATTCGCTTCAGCCGCTCGTGGCGCGTCCGCGTTGCCAGATCGAGAAGCTCAAAATAGCGGCGATACACGCTCTGTTCCGACAGGCTCGCGTGAAATTTCACAACGAGCGGCTCGTCTTCCCGGCGAATCGGGCGTATACCCAGCACTGTTCCGTCTGCAAGCGTAACTTCGCCGACGCATTTAGAAGGGTTTGGACAGACTAATTCACTCGACACGTTCATCAGATGTCAGCAATTGGCAAGCCAGTCAGCATGGCAGGGCGTTTGGCTTTATACTTGCAACCGCCCGAAGTATGACCGCCGTAGCGACGCGAACGCAAAGCATTCAGCAGCCTGGAGAAACGCACAGGATTGTCTTGGAACCGGCAAGAAAGCCGATGAAATTTCGCCGCCTCCCGGGAATTGTGTGCGAAGGCCTCGGAGACGACATCATCGTTGGCCGGTCACTCCCGGTTATGAACGTTACTGAAACTGGAGAGGGCTTTACAATCACCGTTCCGCTACATCGCATCGATGCACGGAACGTTTATGTTTTCGCGACGCCACGCTCTATTGCTGTTGAAATCAGAATACGAGATGTTGTTTCACACGCCCAGGTGATTCACAGGGAAATCCAGCATCAGCGAATTACGCGTGAGCTAGTTTTGCGCGAAGCTATCGAAGAAGGTTCAACGAGTTTACGACTGCACGGGGATGATCTTCAGATCACTTGCAGAAAGGCGTCAGGTTTGGATGACAAGACCTGGTCAGAATTAGTTCGGCTTGACACGCGCTGCTCCCTCGGCTCTGTATGAGTTGACTTCCGGAGCAACCGTTATATTGCTGCGCGTTATTCCTTGACCCAGGCTAGTTCGGCAAAGATTCAATACCGAACTTTTTCATCTTGTAACGGAGCGCGTCACGGCCAATTTTCAGAATCCGCGCAGCTTGCGATTGATTTCCATTGGACTGGACGAGAGCTTCAGAAATGAGCCTACGCTCCTGCTCATCAAGCGGAGACAATCCGTCTTCGTGCAGACCTGAACCTGCGGTATCCAGGGTCGCCTTATCACCAGCTCGCAGATAATCCGGAAGATCAGGGACATCAATCCGCTCGGTAGAAGCCATCATGCAGGAATGCCCAATGACGTTTTCAAGTTCCCGCACATTGCCTGGCCATGAATGGCGACTCAATACGATTTCTGCGCGCGTCGTGAGGCCCGAGATAGATTTTCCGTATTGCTTTGCGAAATATGCAACGTAATGACGTATCAATAAGGGCAAGTCTCCACTGCGCTCTGCGAGTGATGGTGAGCGTATCTCGACCATTGTGAGCCGGTAGTAGAGATCCTCCCGAAATCTCTTCTCGGCAACCGCGGCTCGCAAGTCCTGATGAGTGGCTGCAATCACCCTGACGTTGACTTTTCTCGGGCTCAGCGATCCTACCCGCAGAATCTCCTGGTTCTGAAGCGCACGAAGCAACTTTGCTTGTGTGTTCATCGGCATGTCGCCAATCTCATCGAGAAACAGGACCCCCTCGTTGGCATATTCGAACAAGCCCATCTTGTCGGCTGCCGCTCCGGTAAATGCTCCTTTCGCGTGGCCAAATAACTCACTCTCAAATAGCGTCTCCACCACCGCCGAGCAATTTAGTACAACGAACTTTCCCTTCGAAACAGGGCTTAGCTTGTGAAGCGTTCGCGCGACCAGATCTTTGCCGGTGCCGGTGGCTCCAGTAATCAGCACGGTCCGGAAGTGCGGCGCGATTTTGCGAATCTTGGAGAACAGATCCCACATCGCTGGGCTATTTCCGATGATTCCTTCCAGACGCGACGTATCAAGCAACTCGGATTCAAGCTGTAAGGCGCGATGTCGCCGTCGAGCTTGTTCCAGCAAAACGTTGACACGGGTTCGCAAGGTCTGGAGATTCACCGGTTTGTTCAAGTAATCGGAAGCACCTCTTTTGATGGCATCCACGGCGGATTCCGTCGAGTAGTGGGCCGTCATGAGAATCACATTGATGTTCGGATCGAACCTCACGATTTGATCGAGAACCTCAAGCCCGTTCATATTGGGCATCACGAGATCTGTGATCACAATTCCTGGATGGTGCCTCCGGACAAGTTCCAGACCCTGCTCCGGATCTTGCGCTGTGAGAATTTGAAGGTCTTGTTGCTTCAGCGCGGCCGACAGGAACTCCAGGCTTCCGAGATTGTCGTCGATAATCAGTAGCGGAATGCGCGACTCATTGCTTTCAGGCACTGGTTCAAACGCTTAGTTTAGATCTCTGTCCAATAGCCGGGCAAGCTCGTGTCGGATGACCGAGAGACTAAGCGGTTTCGTCAGATATGCGGTGAAGCCCTCCATTAGCGCCTTTTCTTTATCGCCCATCATGGCGCTGGCCGTTAGAGCGACGATCGGCGTGGACTTGAAGCGCTCGTCCGCTCGGAGTGCACGAAGCACTTCGAACCCGTTCTTTATAGGCATCTGAAGATCGCACAGCACCAAATCGGGAAGGTGACTGTGTGCCAGCTCGATGGCCTCAGCCCCGTTTGACGCTTCGAGTACAGCGTATCCAGAGTGCTCTAACAGCGTCCTCGCAAGCTCTCGGCTAGCATCTCGATCCTCAGCAACCAAGATGGTCCTCATAATGTCCCTTTCCACTTGTAAGCATCTGCCCCTCCAATACTGTTCTTTATTTAATCCCTGCTGACAATCTGGGCACTAAGAAGTAGATGAACCATTTGTCCCCGGGCCAATGTGCGCCTGCGTCATGTCGCGCAGACGACCGGAAGTTTACAGCTAAAACACACTGACAACCATCGCGGCCCAGGCTTGCGCTCCCAAAAGCTCTGGTAAAGTGGCCCTACGGTCGGCCGGGCCGGAAAAATCTTCGAAAGCATGCAGGCAAATGAAACAACAAAACGAGACCTGCTCAATTCATCGAGCGCGTGGACTGGGCTCGTCAACGCATGTCCGCTAGCCATAGTTGCAGTGAACTCAAATGGGGAGGTCCTGCTGTGGAATTCGGCGGCCGAGCATATATTCGGGTGGACGGCTGAGGAAGTACTAGGGCATCGCCTTCCGACCATTCCTGCCGGTAGCGAAGACGAGTTCCGGATGGTTCTGGATTCTCAGATGCATGGCATTCCTCAACAGGGACTGGAGGTGGTGCGCCGCCGTAAGGATGGCGCGCTGATTCACCTTAGGCTGTGGACTTCCCCATTGCGAGATCAAGAAGGGCGAATTCAAGGCAAGCTATCGATTCTTGCGGATGCCAGCGAGACACACCAAGCTCAGCAGGAGCGACCGCAATTGCTGATGAGCGAGAGAGATGCCCGCGAGCATACGCGTTCAACGGATCGCTTTCGCGAGATCCTGGAAGCGGCGCCCGACGCAATTATACAAGTGGACGCCGCGGGGAAAATTGTGCTGGCGAACGCTGCAACGGAACAGATGTTCGGGTATCCCCGCGACGAGCTTCTGGGCAAAACGGTCGATCAACTCGTGCCCGAAGAGGCACGGGAACGCCATGCTCGTCACAGGTCCCGTTATTCGGAAGCGCCCGCCAGGCGACCCATGGGCACCGGGTTGCACCTCGAAGGTCGACGAAAAGATGGAACTAGCTTCCCCGTTGAAATTAGTCTGAGTCCCGTTAACAGCGCTGAAGGGGTTCGTGTCTCTGCGGTAATTCGCGATGTCACCGATCGGGAAAAAGCAGAGCAGGAATTTCGACAGATGCAGAATCGGCTAACGTCGGAATTGTCGATGGCTAACCGTGAACTCGAACTGCGCAGCCGCGAAGCGGAACAGGCGAATCGTTTGAAGAGTGAATTCCTCGCGAGCATCAGTCATGAGCTGAGAAGCCCGTTGCACACGATTATTGGATTTTCCGAATTACTCATCGAACAGCTCGAAGGACCTCTTAATGAAAAGCAAACGAGATTCGTCAATCATATCCACAGAGATTCACTTCACCTGCTAGAACTGATTAACGACATTCTTGATCTCAGCAAAATCGAGGCGGGAAAGCTTGACCTTCATCGCGAGGTCTTCAACCCCATAGATGCTGTGCGCGAGGTACTCGCTAGCATCTCGCCTGCCGCCGAAGCAAAACATATCCTCTTGGAACTGAAGCCGTGCCCGCCTTTGACCGTGCATGCGGATCGCCTGCGTCTAAAGCAGATTCTTCTAAACTTGCTCAGCAATGCCATCAAATTTACGCCGGAACATGGAAACGTTTCCGTCGAGTGCTCAGAATCCAAGGGCGCTGCTCGGTTCTGCGTTTCCGACACAGGACTGGGTATTCCTAAACAGGAACACCAAACAATTTTCAACAAGTTTCACCAGGTTGGCGCAACGACAAAGGGTGTGCGTGAAGGAACGGGATTAGGCTTAGCGATCACCAAACACTTAGTAGAAGAGCATGGGGGCCGTATCGAGCTGGACAGTGAAGTCGGGCAGGGTAGTCGATTCTGTTTTACTGTGCCTCTGGCCTAGGTTTTCCGCACGTTCTCCCTCAACGTGTGGCTCATCGCGCGCTAGTTATCAATCGTGCGATTGTAAGTACGCTGCCACCGCGCGCGCCTGATCGGAATCCAGATCTCGCGTCACCATAGTCATCTCTGGTGCATGCCTACGATCACCCTGGCGGAATTTCGCCAATTGGCCTTCCAGATACTCCGAATTTTGGCCGGCAAGCCTGGGCGCGAATCCCTTGCCCTGCGCGTCGCGACCGTGACAGGTCTGACAGGGGAGCACTTTCTGGGCTGGCACGCCGTCCATAAAAAGTTCTTTCCCTTGTGCAAGCAGCCGTTTGTTCCCGGAACGGCCGGGTTCCCGAGTCTGCTTTGCGTACCAGAGGAGCGCCTCCTTCATCTCTCCCGGCTTGGCGGCGTGCGCTACACCTTCCATGTTGATGCGCTCTTGGCGGGTGACATTCGCTGGTTCCTTTTTCGGATCAGTGAGGTTCAATAACCCGGAGAACAACTCGTCCACAGGCGGTGAGATCTCCTCGAATGCTGTCAGCTTTCTTTCTGCGTAAGCTGGGTCGATTCCAGACAATTTTGGCATGTACGGCAACTGCGCATTGCCATCAATTCCATGGCAGCCTGAACAGTAAGTCGTGACTATGCGAGGCGCATTCCAGTTTTTCTGCGCAGAAGCGTTCGAGATCGCTCCCAGGAAGGCCACGCCCGTTAATAGCTTTGTAAGTAAGCTGTAAATTCTCAATGTGCGCTCCTTCAGGAACTAAAACGCGAAGAACACCGTAAGCCACAGAGTATTGTTATCACTCGGTTTTCGACCCAATCCGTCTATATTGCTCGCGAGGCCGTTGAATTTCGTGAAGCCCGTGTACTGCAGCGAGGCGACTATGTTCTGCGTAATGGTCCGGTCCACCTGGAGAACGTAGCCGGTTGTGGTCGGCTTATCTGTAAGTTGCACCCCAGCGGGATCAGTGATTGCGTACAAGGCTGCATTGCTGCTTCCATTGCTGAAGAAGAAGCCGCCACTGAACGTCCAGGCTTCGTGAAGCGCATAGGAGCCGTTTAAATTCAGAGTCTTTAAGTTTCCTTTTGGGTTCGAGGCATTCCCCAGTGGGAAGCTTCCGTTCCACGACTGGTGTTCGTATATGTATGACCCTCTGAGCGTCAGTTTGTTCGTTTCTCCGAGATACTGATACTGCGAATCGAAACCGTTATCCGAAAACGTATCGGTCGGTCCGCTAGGAGACGAGCTATCCGGATACACATTCGAATGCATGCCGAGCACGCCCGCCATAAAAACGTGTGGGCCCTCCGCCTTGGTCCAGTACGCGCGCCAATAAGGGTTCCAACCGCTCAGGTAATTAGCTCCGTTTTGTAGCGAAGTTCCTCCCGTCATCCAGCGGAAAAAGTCGGTTCCCACATGGTACGTCGAGAACTCCACGTAAAACTCCCGATCAAACAACGCATATGCACCCACGCTGCCCGTTTGCTGGCTCAAGCTGGCGATCATCGGACTGCCCGGTGGGCCGGGCGATTGCGGCGAGGTATAGAAAGGATACTTCCACGCTGGAACGGTATTCCAAACGTCCTGGACGCTTGGGTTGTTATTGCTATCGAACCCAACCAGAAGTTCATGGTTGCCTGGGTGAAAAAAGTGTGTTGCCCGGATGTCGACCAAGTCGACGACGCCCTTCCACCCCGGAAATTGGTTGGCGACTTGGTACTCCCAGAAGACACCCGCGAAGTCGGTTAGCTTTGTGCCGACCTCGCCGGTAAATTGGTAGGCTTCCGGCGACCCGTTCTGAGTCACTACCGGATTACCCTGTGCGTCGTTGGGTTGAGTGGCCCAGGTCAGGCCCGCCTGTCCAAAAACTCCGAGTGGAACGTAATTAAACCCTTCCTTATCTACGAATGACCTGCCTGCCGTATATCCGGCGAGCTTGAAGAAGCGTCCCCAAGGAGTCAACTGCGGCCAATTTCCGCCCACATGGCAAGCAGCACAACGCTGTCCTGTCTGGCGCGCAAACGAGGGCAGCGCTTGCATATCCGAAACACAGCACATTCCGCCAGCAAGTAAGAAGAGAGCCCGAATTAGCTTGGGGATTGCAGCTTGCCTCAGATGACAGCCTGTGTCGACCCGCATAGTGATACCTGAGCGGAGTCATTCCAGTAGCCATATTTGCAATCGTCTTAAATCAGTCGTTTACCGCTTCATCGCCGGAAGTGACTTGCGTCTTTTGGCGCAAGCCTGCGCTGATTGGCATGCCGACCTTCACGCCCCACGGACCCGTATGGTTCGTCGAGAACCGCTTGTAATCGCAGATTGATCGTATGCCGGCCCGGGTAGAATAGCCAACTATGGATCATCCGCAGCACAGTATCGTGGCACTCCTGGTCTCGCTAGTCGGTCTGCTTCTGGAACTCGTCGGCGGTTTCCTGCTGGCGAGGGAGGATCTTTTCAAAGTTCGCGATTCCAAAAGGCTCCGCCAGGAGCTGAAGGTGGTCACGCATCCGGCAATGAAAGACATCCCGTGGTCGGACTACGGTGTGGTGCTGACTTCCGCGACCGATGTGGAACAAAGCGTGATCGAACAGAAACTGAAGGAAATTCCCTTGAAATACAATCAGAAACTGGCTCGATGCGGGTTTGTCCTTCTCTTTGCCGGAATCGTGATCCACGGCATTGAGCGCTGCTTGGCCTATGCCGATGTGCCGGGATTCTGACAAAATCTCCGAAAATCGGATATAATGTCGGATGAGAGTGGGTTTGTGTGGCTGATCTGTTCCGAACGAAAATCGTATCAAAGCGTCAGGTGACGATTCCGCAGCGGATGATGGATCTGCTGGGCCTCAAGCAGGGCGATGAGATTCATTTCAAGGTTGTGAGCGGCAAAATTGTGGGCGTTCACCCGGTTCGTATCGCAGAGGGCGATCTCGAACCGGATGTCGTGGAACGGTTTCAACAACTGGAGAACGAGACGCCCATCGCGGGTTTGGGCGACGCCCTGGCGCCGTATGTGAGTGCCGCGGAACCACCAGTGCCCGCTGCTGGGCATCCCGTTCCCCATAAACGGGGCCCTTCTTATGATTGGCCCAGATTCCGTGCAGAACTCCCTCAATTTCCATGGGTGTCCCAGCCCTTTACCGCCGGAGGCTTCTTTGCACACCTGCTCGAAAGGCGTCGCTCGGGCCCCATGAACGTGCAGCGAGATGACACGCGTCTCCAGGACGCCGTGGCCGAAGCGCTGGCAAATTCCTTCCTCGATTTCTCGCGGGTAGCGATTCACACACATCACGGACAAGTGACGTTGACCGGCACCATGCACGACTACCAAGAGAAACTGGCGGCCGAGGTATTCGCAAGCTTGGTCTGGGGCGTCACGAGCGTCCGCAACGAAATTGAGGTCGCATCTTCTTCGGAAGCAGAAAACACTTCCGGTCGGAACAACGAAGAATACGCCTAAGAATCTGATCACAACGGAACTGCCACATCGGTGGTTCCCGAAACGCAAACCACACTTCGATCACAGTTTTATTGCGTTGCATGAGCCCGTCAAATACGAAGTCGGCGCGCTCATTCGCAGCCTTTTGGGAAATCCATACGATGCGAGAATTCAGGATCCAAGGCGGACGTCGCTGTATAGCGGAGACGGAAAGCTCGCGACGCGATTACCTTCTGGCTATCGAGTCTTATGGGACATACCGGATGGCTCGACGATCGTGCTCTGGGATATTTTGCCTCCGGTCGGCGGACCGAGATCCTCGCGGAGCGGCCCCTGAGTAGAGACTTCTCACGTCAGCGGTGTTGGAACATTCCTTCCGGCAAGCGTCCACTTCGTCGCGGACGATCCCGACTTCAAAAGCCTTCCAGCATCCACACGTTGCTGTTGGCAAAGCCAGCTTGAATCGCGAGATGGTGACCATCCTGGGACGGAATGCCCCAGAAGCTGTAGCGATTTGCCGATGCCTTATACTGCCACAGCACTCGGGCGTTTCCCTGGAGGTCCACATAGAGGACCGCACTGGCTTGGGGAGAAACAGAGCTGCAGTAAAACCCTTTCTGGTCAGGCGCCCAGTAAAGACCCATCCAAGCAAGGTTCGCCCAGCCCTTCACCCCGATTTCGCGGTCGGCGCCGCCTGTGAGCGAGAACAAGCGAATGCGAATCTCGGCCGCGAAACTTCTCGCAATCGCGAAGGTTGAACCATCGGGAGACAATGCCGACCCAAAATCGTATAAATGAGCGGGGGCATCTTTCTCGATCGTCCTGAGTGTCTTGCCTCTGCCTTTGAGCGGATCGAACGCCGTCACTGTGGCGTATTTCCCGTCCTCGGTCTCCTCGAAGAGTACGCACAGCCCTGCCGGGGCGCGAGCGCAATCGAGGTTCAAGCCCTTCGGCATCTGCAGCACAAGTTGGGGCAGTCCGCCGCTCACGGGAATGCGCATTAGGGACATGGCCTCCGAAGTCCTGGGCACTACGAGATATAACATCCAGGGGCCGTCGGCGCTGACGCGCGGAAACCATGTCTCTTTCTGCCCGGTTGTCATAGGCTCGGCTGCACCTTCGCTGATTCGTTGCGTGAAAATGCCCGGTGTTCCATTGCGGTCAGAATGGAATACTACAGCTTTGCTGTCCGGCATCCACGCGGTGACCTCGTCAATAGCTTCGTCATTCGTCAGCCGCCGGGGAGGGTTCAAGCGCGTCCCGCCCGCCGCGAGTTCTCCTAGGTAAACCTGCCGTTTCTCTGCCCGAGTAAATAATCGGCTGGTCGGGAAGCCAGCAAAAGTCCCCCAGGGAAAGCTCGGAGTTCGAGAGAACCACGGTGCGGTGCGCTGCAGTGAGATCGCACGTTTCAATGGCTATTCCCTGGAAGGGGCCGCCCGTGGTACGGCGCAGCCTGCTATAAGCGAGGCGCCGTCCGTCCGGCGACCAATGTACAGAATTAAACCATTCGCTTTCCCCGGACGCGAGCAACTTCTGCGGGTTATCTCCCTGGCTGCTCATGACCCAAATCTCGTGATTGTCTCCCTGCGCAGGGAAAAACGCAATGTGTTCCCCATCGGGCGACGCGTCCCATGCT
>Ga0213882_10000549_pt1 | contig 12142 bp, 7 predicted proteins | sample BarmaccoBMER_R09_FD_160106 | JGI IMG/M metagenome (GOLD analysis project Ga0213882, IMG submission 160106) | Barbacenia macrantha exposed rock microbial communities from rupestrian grasslands, the National Park of Serra do Cipo, Brazil - ER_R09 ...
TCGGCAAGCCGTTCGTCGTCCCGCCTGGCGTGAAACAAAACCCAAGTTCCCGATGTCGGCAATGCAATTCCCCCTGCCCCGAAGCGCGACACGCCGGCCCCACTCGAGCGCGTGCCTGTCGTTCGTCCTGCTCACCCTCGGCACAGCGGGGGCGTGGGCGGATTCCTGCCCGAGCCAATGGGACAAGATTGCAACCGACCGCCCCGACTTGACCAATTCGAGCTTGGTCGTCCCGGTCGGCAGCTTCCAGAGCGAAAACGGCATCAATTTCAGCGCGCGGGACGGTGGACGCATTCTGGACGGGACAAACACGCGTTGGCGGCTTGGGATTGCTCCCTGTCTGGAATTGCTGGTCGACCTGCCAACCTATGTCTCAAAGCTTCGTGCGCCGGGCAGCTCGGGATTCCTGGACGTCGCGCCCGCCGTCAAATGGCAGATCAGCCCGGTCCCCGGCAAGATCGATCTGTCCGTGGTGGCCGGCGTCGCGTTGCCGACGGGTACTGCAGACGTCGCGGGTCGGGGGACACAGCCCTATCTGCAGTCACCGTGGTCCTGGGAACTCAATGACGGCTGGGGCCTCAGCGGCATGTTGACCGAGTTCTTCCGCCCAGCGGAACCGACGATGAAGCGCGTGACGGAGGCGAGCTTCGCCGTCGAGAAAAAGCTCACCGAGACCTTCAGCATCTTCGCCGAATATGTCGGCGATTATCCGGAGCATGCCGGCCCGTCACAGCTCATCAATTCAGGCGGGCTCTATCGTCTTGGCCGAACCCAACAGCTCGACTTTCACGTCGCCTTCGGACTCAATCACAATTCCCCCGCCTATGTCATCGGCGTGGGCTATTCGTTCCGGCTTGACGGACTCTTCCGCTGATCGCCACCTTGACAATCTCTGATCGGCCACAGCGGTTGCCGCTTGAGACACATTTGCGGCGGAGGCGGCCCGTCTTCTCGCAAAGCTGCCCCGCCGTCACAACGGAGATGTTCGAAATGCGGCTTGATCAGGTGTGAGCGGCCGAAACGAGACGCAAAGTCATGGCCGGCATGTGGCGACGATCGCTGCATGCAGGCAAGCGCGTCGCAAATTTCTGGTGACAATCGATCGGTGCGCTCCGTATCCCGGCAGGGATCGCGCGTCCGCTCGCGCGTGCATATCCTGGCGAGATACTCGCACATGAAACCGCAAAGATGCCGGTCGCACACACCAAAAGTCGAATGCCGATGCGCCACATATGAGCCTCCCCAAAAGCGCCTTGTTGTGTGAATTGTGAACGGCAAAGACGGCGACGAGTTGTCCTGAGCTAAAAGGCATTTTAGAATCACTTGAAGCGCATCGGTTCCGCAGACATCAGAGCCTGCCGCGGACACCAGCCAACGAAAACGGGGCAGCTTTCGTAAACCGTGTCGCTCCACGGAACAGAACCAACAGGCAAGGTCGAGCAAGCCGAACCAAGCAACCTCGGATCGATGAGCTGGGAGACAATCATGACAGAAAAGCCCGCGACAAGACCCTCGAAGGTCACCGGCATTGAAATCCTGAGTGCCGACGCAGGTTGGAGAAATTATCATTTCGTCAAGCTCACGACGGAAGACAGTGTGACGGGTTGGAGCGAATTCGACGAAGGTTTTGGCTCTCCCGGCGTGGGTGCAGCAATTCAGCGTCTTTCCGCCCGTGTCGTCGGGCAGAACGCCCTTCAGCACGAGCGCATCTATGCCGAGCTCTACGCAGCAACACGCCCGGCCGCCGGCGGCGTCGTGGCGCAGGCGCTGGGCGCAATCGAAAACGCGCTGCTCGATGCCAAGGCCAAGCTTCTCGGCGTGCCCTGTTACGAGCTGCTCGGCGGCAAGATCCGCGACCGCGTTCGCGTCTACTGGTCGCACTGCGCGACCTGGCGGATCAATCATCCGAGCTGGTATACCCCGCCGATCGAGGATCTCGATGGTGTCAAGGCCATCGGGTCCGAGGTGCGAGAAAAGAAATTCACCGCATTGAAGACCAATATCTTCACCTATGATGCAGACGGGAAGCCTACGGGCTGGCGGCCCGGCTTCGGCTCACCGTTCCAGCCTGCGCTCAACGTCGACCGCAAAGTATTGCGCGATCTGCGCATGCATCTCGAAGCCATCCGCGATGGGGCAGGCCCCGACATCGATATCCTGCTCGACCTCAATTTCAACGCCAAGACCGAAGGGTATCTGAAGATCCTCCGCGCGATTGTCGACCTCGACATGTTCTGGATCGAGATTGACAGTTTTAATCCGGAGGCGCTCGGCTATATCCGGCGGCAAAGTCCGCACCCCGTGTCATCCTGCGAGACGCTGTTGGGGTTGCGCGAATTCCTGCCTTATTTCCGCGAGCAGGCGATGGACGTCGCCATCATCGACACGCCCTGGAATGGCGTCTGGCAATCGATGAAGATCGCGGCCGCGGCGGAAGCCTTTGAGGTCAACGTCGCGCCGCACAATTTCTACGGCCACCTCTGCTCGATGATGAATGCGCATTTCTGCGCAGCGGTCCCGAATCTGCGCATCATGGAAATCGATATCGATCGTCTCGCGTGGGATCACGAGCTGTTCACCCATCTGCCTGAGATCAAGGATGGCCATCTGATCATCCCGGACCGGCCCGGATGGGGCACTGAGCCGAACGAAGACGGTATTCGCGCGCACCCGCCGAAAACAAGTGGCGGCCTATTGAACTACGGACGAAAGCTGTCTTAGCCGCGCAGTGAGCGGGGGCATCGACCAGATCTCAAACCCTGAAGAGCTTTGCATAGCGCGCCTTGATGTCCTCGCCCTGCGCCAGCACGGCGGCCGGATCAGACTTCAGCAGTTTCAGCGCTGACAGCGGCTGTCTGCCGGCCTTCTCCTTGATTTGGCCGTGAAACGAACGATGCGCGAATTCATCGACCAGAAGCTGTTGCCCCTCTACGCTGAAAAAGAAGCTCTGAAACAGCCGTGCGGCATTCGGATTTGGCGCGCTCCGAAACACACCGGAGGGGACGATGATGAGCGGTGAGCCTTCGCTGGCATAGACCACCTCGACCGGCTTGCCCTGCTCCTTGAGCAGAAGCAGATTATAGTCGTTGCCATCGGCCATCACAGCCCGCTCGCCCAACAAGAGCTTTTTGGGTGGATCGGCAGCCGACTGCACCTGCAACACCTTCTGCTGGGCAAGCTTCTCGAAATAGCCCCAGCCGAGTTCGCGCGACAGCACGAAGGTCGCGGTCATGATCGCGCCGCTGTAGCCGGGATGTGCCTTGACGATCTTGCCCTGCCACTTCGGATCGAGCAGGTCCGCATAGCTTTTCGGCGCCTCGTCCGCCTTCACGAGATTGGTGTTGTAGCCGATGGTCTCGATCCAGCCGCACGATGTCGCATAGGTTGCGTCAGGATCGACCTGATCCGTGGGAAAATGCTTCGCGACGTCGTCGGGAAGGTAGGGCGCGAGCCAGTCCTTGGATTTCCAGTCCAGATAATGCGCGGGATCAGTCGAGTTCGCCACATCGACGGCATTGATGCCGCTGCCCTGCTCCTGCGCGATCCGCTGGTAGATCCGCTCGGCGCCGGAGCGCTCGACGCGAACCGCTATTCCCGCGTACTTGGCCTCGAATGTCTTGGCCAGACGTTCGGCCACGTTCAGCTCGAGCGCGGAATAGTAGGAGATCTTACCCTCCTTGCGCGCGGCATCGATCAAGTCCGGCGTGACTGCCGAAGCCGGAGGCGGTGCAGCCCGCAGCGGCTCGGCAAACATCGCACCTGCCGCAAGCGAGACCGAAGCCCTCAGCACGTCGCGGCGTAACCATCGGCGATTTCGCATTGGTGTTTCCTACCCGCTGCACACCGTTGCTTGAGCGACGGCGCTGTTACAAATCCACGACAAGCTATCACATCGCCGCGACAACAGAAGCCGGGTCCATCGATCGGCACCATCACCCGATGATCGAGGCCAATTCAGATTGCATTCAGCTTCTTGTTCATAGGTTCCCGCGGGGCTCAATCAACAACGGAGACAAAATGAGCTTGAAGCCATTGATAACAGCGGCGCTGGTCGCGGTCACGATTGCCGGCATGGCGACGATTGTCGCGACGCCTGCGCGGGCGCAGGACGCCATTGAAGCCGAGATGATCGGTTTCCACCGGCTTTGTGAGCAAGGCGACCGCAAAGCCTGCATTCGCTTTGGCATCCTGATCGGCAGGAACGAGCAGCGGCATGCGGATTGGCGGAGGACCCATACTGACTGGTGGTGGTGGGAACGATAAATCACGGAAGTTTGGAGGCCGCCGGACTGGCGGCCTTGTTTCATTGCGCGGCGCGAGGGTCTAAGCTTCGCGCTACTTGGATGCGAGCCGTTCCTCGCGACGCCCGGATTTGTCGCCGCAACGTGGGATATCTGGCTGGCTGCTCGTGCATCAAGGAGAAGCCGCGGAGATAGAAAATGGCCTCTTCCGATGTTCTGGTCATAGGCGCAGGCCCGACCGGGCTTGTGCTGGCGCTCTGGCTGACGAAACTGGGCATCAGGGTTCGCATCATCGACAAGACCGCCGAACCGGGGACGACCTCGCGTGCCCTCGCGGTTCAGGCCCGCACGCTTGAACTCTACCGGCAGCTCGATCTCGCGGAAGCCGTCGTCGCAAACGGCCATCGGGTCACCGCTGCCAACTTCTGGGTCCAGGGCACGCACAAGGCGGAGTTCTCGCTGCGCACCTCGGGGACCGGGCTGACGCCGTACCCGTTCCTGCACATCTTCCCTCAGGACGAGCACGAAAAGCTGTTGATCGCGCGGCTGCAAGAGCTTGGCGTGTCTGTCGAGCGGCACACCGAACTCACCGGTTTTGTCGAGCGGAACGACGGTGTCACCGCGCGTCTGCGCCGTGGCGACGGCCATGAAGAGGATTGCGAGGCGCGCTACCTTGCAGGCTGCGACGGCGCGCGTTCGAAAGTGCGGGAAACGATCGGCACCGGCTTTCCCGGTGGCACCTACCCCCAGATCTTCTACGTTGCCGACATTGAGGCGAGCGGTCCCGCCCTGAACGGCGAGTTGCATATCGATCTCGACGAGGCGGACTTCCTCGCCATCTTTCCGCTCGCCGGAAACGGTCGGGCGCGATTGATTGGTGCAGTGAGGAACGTGAACGCGGAAACGCTGACATTCGCCGATGTCAGCGACCGCGCCATCAATCACATGAAGGTAACGATCGGCGAGATCAATTGGTTCTCAACCTATCATGTGCATCACCGGGTGACGCAGCATTTTCGCAAGGGACGCGCGTTCCTCGCTGGCGACGCCGCGCATATCCATAGTCCGGCGGGCGGGCAGGGCATGAACACGGGAATTGGTGATGCCATCAATCTCGCCTGGAAACTGGCGGCCGTGCTGAATGGACGCGCACCGGACGCCTTGCTCGACAGCTACGAGGCCGAACGGATCGGCTTTGCCCGCAGGCTGGTCGCGACCACCGACCGGGTCTTCACCTTCGCGAGCGCCGAAGGCAAGCTCGCCGATTTCGTGAGAACCCGCATCGCGCCGCTCGTGATTCCGGCAGCCTACGCGTTCGAGGCTGTGCGCCGCTTTGCCTTCCGCACGGTGTCGCAGACCATGCTGAATTACCGCGGAGGTCCGTTGAGCCAAGGCGCAGCCGGCCACGTTCACGGCGGCGACCGCCTGCCCTGGGCCGGTGTTGACGGCCCCGACAATTTCGAGCCGCTCAACAGCCTCGACTGGCAGGTCCACGTCTACGGCTCGGCCAGCCGCGAGCTCACCGCCTGGTGTGCGCAAAGCAATCTGCCACTTCACGTCTTCCCCTGGGGGGACGGCCACGCGCGTGCCGGTCTTGCCCGCGACGCCCTGTACCTCCTGAGACCGGACACCTACGTGGCGCTCGCCGACGCAAGCGCCAGCGCGACGGCCCTCGACCGCTATGTCTCCGACAAGCGCATCCGGCTGTCCTGAGGGCGCTGCCCCTGCGAGCAGGCTGCGCCGAGGATTTCAATCCTGGGGCGCAATCGCGTTGCTCGGCGTTCGCCGATCGATGATCTGCTGGCCGAACAGGCTGCCGATCAGTTCGACGACCGTGCGTGCGGTCCGGCCACGCTCATCCAGGAACGGATTGAGTTCGACGATGTCGACCGACCGGACCAATCCGCAATCGTGCAGCATTTCCATGACCAAATGTGCTTCCCGATAGGTCGCGCCGCCGGGCACCATGGTGCCGACGCCGGGCGCCGTACAGGGATCGAGAAAGTCGACGTCGAAGCTGACATGCAGCACGCCGTTCCGGTCGCGCACCTTGTCGATCAGGCGACGGATCAGAACCCCGACGCCGAATTCATCGATCGCCCGCATGTCGGTGATGTTGATGCGGCGCTGCCGCAGCAGGTCCCGCTCCGGCCTGTCGACGGACCGGATGCCGAAAAGCTCGAGCCGCTCCGGAGCAAGTGGCGTCCGGGGCTCCTCGGCCAAGAGGCCGTCGAGTCCCGGTTCGCCGCACAAGAATGCCGCCGACATCCCATGCATGTTGGCCGACAAGGTCGTCGCCGGGGTGTTGTAATCGGCGTGCGCATCGAGCCAGAGGACGAAGAGCTCGCGTCCGATCTCCTGCCAATGGCGCGCGAGGCCATTCACAGAGCCCATCGACAGGGTGTGATCGCCACCGAGAAAGATCGGAACTGCTCCCGATTGCGCGAGCTCATAACTGCGTCTGCTCAGCGCGCGAACCCAACGCTGGATCTGGCGGTAGTGCCTGGCGTTTTCCGGAGGCACGTCGGCGAGTTCATCAATACCGTCCACGCCGAGATCGCCGCAATCGGTCACGGCCAGACCGAGCGACTCGAGCACAGTCAAAAGGCCGGCGGTGCGAAGCGCGGCGGGTCCCATCAATGTTCCACGTTGAGATGCGCCGATTTCAACGGGAACTCCGAGCAGTGCGACCGTTGGCGGGCTCGTCTGGCGAGTATCAATCACCGTTCATCCCATACTCCTGGCCGGCGGCTTGGACGAGCGCGAACCTGAAAAGCCCTAAGCCAACCTCGGATCGGCGACAATAACTTTTCAAAGCGGGGGAACGGTTTTAACCTGTGAAACACGGCGAAACGGGGACTTTTACGGTGTTCCGCCGGATTCGAAAATCGACGAAGGTCTATGCTGCCTGTCCGGCTTCCGCTGATTCGCCCTCGGAGGGAAGCAGGCGTCTCTCAAATTCTGCGACAGGCATTGGCCGGCCGAAGAAGTAGCCCTGCCCTTCCTCGCATCCCATGCTCATCAGGAAATCCGCGGTCGCCCGGTTCTCGATTCCCTCGGCGATCACCGACAGGCCGAGCTGCTTGCTGAGGCCGATCGTCGAGCCCACGATCGCCGCATCATCTGAGTCGAACAGTAGGTCGCGGACAAAGGAGCGGTCGACCTTAAGACCGTCGAGCGGGAATTTCTTCACGTAGCTCAGGCTGGCATAACCGGTGCCGAAGTCGTCGAAGACGATGCGGACGCCGAGCTTTTGAATCTTTTCGAACGTTTCGAACACCTTCTCTTCGTCCTGAAGCAGAATGTCCTCGGTCACCTCGATCTCGAGCAGCGATGGCATGAGGCCCGTCTCCTCGAGCATCTGCGCAATCACCTCCGCGAGATCGCCCGACTGCACCTGTGACGGTGACAGGTTGATCCCGACGCGAACCCCGCACCCCGCAGTTTCCCAGGCCCTGGCCTGCTGGCACGCCGTCCGAAGAACCCAGCTTGCGATCTTGTCCGAGATCGGCGACGTGTTGACCACCGGCATGAACTCGCCGGGCGCGACGATTCCTCGCTCGGGGTGGCGCCAGCGGATCAGGGCTTCCGCGCCGATGATCGCACCGTCAAGCAGGCGGACCTGCGGCTGATAGAACAGTTCGAACTCGTCGCGTTCGATTGCAAGCGCCAGCCCGGCCTCCAGCGCCAGCCGCGATTCGAGTTCTTCCCTGATCGCGCTTTCGAACACGACATGAGCGCCGCGCCGGATCGCCTTGGCGCGGCATAAAGCGAGGTGACCGTTGCTCAGGAGTTCGTCCGCGGTTCGCCCGCCCTCCGGATAGGCCGCAACGCCAATGGAAATCCTGACGCGATGCTGTCGTGTTCCGGTCTGGAGCGGATGATCGAACGCGGCCGCCAGTCGTTCCGACAACTCCGCGATCGACCCATCGATCCGCTCGCACTGCACGGCGATGGCGAATTCGTCGCCGCTCAGGCGCGCGACCAGGCCGGTCTTCGCTTCCGCGCACAGTCGTTCCGCGACCGCGCGCAGCACCAAATCGCCATTCGCATGTCCGAGCACGTCGTTGATCCGCTGGAAGCCGTCCAGACCGAGCACCAGCAATGCAACACCGCTCGGGCCCGCCTCGGTGATCATGGCCGCGAGCACGTCGTGAAGCGTATCGCGATTGGCAAGACCTGTCAGCGTATCGTGTTCTGCAAGATACTTGATCCGTTCGGCTTCGCGCTTCCGTATCGAGATGTCGCGCAGGATCGCACCATACTGCAGGCCTTCCGTCCCCTGCCAGCCCGAGAAGCATGCCTCGACGGGAAACACCTCGCCGTTGCTGCGGCGTCCGTTGAATTCGATCACGGTGCCGGCCGGGAGCAAGGCCGCAGGCCGAGTCGCCTGGCGGATCGAAAATGGCGCGGACCTGGCATGCTCGTTCACGGCGCATATCGTATCGAATGGCCGCCCGATCATTTCCGCCGCGTCGTAGCCGAAGATGGCCTCGGCTCCGGGATTCCATACGGTGATGACATGGTTCTGGTCGGTACAGACGAGGCCGTCGCCGAGCGCCATCGCGATCCGCTGGAAACGGTTTTCGGCGATCCGGCTCAGAAGGCCGCGGAAGTCGATTTCATCGAGTGCAATGGCGGCCATATAGCCGACGATCGCGGTATCAAACAGCGACGTGTCCAGAACAAAGGGAGAGATTGTCTGCAGCAGGATCGCGGCGGCTTCGCTTGCGACGGCCATGGAGGCAAGGACGGCGACCCTCGCACCGGCGGAGAGACGACGCCACGAGATCATCATCGTCAACGCCAGCAGGCAGAGCCCGATGGCCGTCACCGCATCGGACGTCCAGCGCAGCACACGCTGCTGCAGGATCGACTCCGCAGCAAGCGCCTGAAGCAGCGGACCGGAAACCACCCTGCCATTCGGAATGCTGAAGCGGTCGCCGAGTTCAAGTGCAGTGCCGCCGACGATGACCTTTTTGTCTCTCAGCCTGCCCAATGTGGACGGGTCCCCCCGCAGCACATCGGCGTAGGAGACCATTGGAATGGAATCGGGCCGGACGCTGAAGTCGATCAGGAAAGGCGGCTCGCCGCGGCGGTACTGGCCCGCCAGCACTGCGCTCATCGAGGGGAGGAATTCTCCTTCGAGCTGTTCCCCGAACGGATAGCGCCGTACCAGACCGTCGGCCTCGACATGCACATTGACCATCGCCGACCAGGCTTGATCGGCGAACTCTTTCAATGGTCGATTGATGTGAACTGAGGCGGGATTTCCGGCAGTGGCGCCGGGCTGCTTGAACGAGGGCAAGACGACCGATCCGCCCGCCTCGGCAAGGGCGCCGACGAATTCACGATCCGATGCGGGATCGGACGGCGTGCTGAAATCCACGTCAAATACGACATCACGCACACCGGCCGCGGTCAGCCGTCGCAGCAGGTTCGCGTGGAGCCGCCGCGGCCAGGGCCAGACCCCGACGTCCTCAATGGATCGGGTATCGATCGCGACCACCACAACATCGCCGGTCGGCTGCCGCGATCCGCCAGCAAACCGGAGATCGAGCAACGCATTGCGCAGGGCACCGTGCCAACCAACGGCCAGAACAAGAACCAGCGCACCAGCAACAAGAATATGCGGCCGCCAGTACTTCACTTTGGTCCCCCAAAAACGCATCGGTCTATCGGCGTAAGGCGAATCCCTCAGGATGGATCGCGGCTAGTGCTTGGCATTTCCCTTGCCATTGCCGTTTCCGGTTCCGCCGTTGCCATTCCCGTTTCCGTTCCCGTTGTTTCCATTGCCGTTATTGCCATTGTTTCCGTTTCCGTTTCCGTTGCCCTTGCCGTTTCCGGTCGCGGCATTGCCGTTTCCGGAGGTTGCTACGGAAACGGCGGCGGAAGCCGCCGCTGCCGTCGATGCAAGAGCTGCCGACGAGGTTGCGGCATTGGTGGCGGAGCTCACGCCGCTGGCGCCGGAATTCTGGCTGGCGACCACGGCGGAATTCGCACTCGCCTGTGAGTCACTCCACACCGTCTTCGCTTGCTTTCCGGACGCAGAAGTCTCGGATCCGTGCGCAAGACCGTTGGTCGCATTGCGGACGTTCAACCTGACCTCACCCAGCGCGCTCGATATGCGCACGCCGTTCCGTTTGACGGCCGCGTTCACCCCGGTGAGCCGCCCCTGACTGGGCGTCGACGCCAGTTTTCCAATTAGGCCGCCGCCGTGGCCGAGCGCATGAATCGTCTTGCCGCTTGCGCCATCGCGCGGCGCGGACAGTCCAGATTTGGGGACCGGAATCCGCTCGATCGAGGAGGCGCGGGGCTGGCCATGTTCGATCGGATGGAATTGGCCTGTTCCGCCGAGCGACAAGCCCGGCTTGCCGTGAGCAAAGGCGGTCGCAACCTGCCCCGGCATCACCTGGGCGATCTGCCCCGATTTGAAATCCGAGACTTCAACCTGACCGCGTCGCACTTCGACGCTGGTGCTGTCCGCTTTCACGGTGACTGCGAACTGCGTCCCTTTGACGACCGCTGCGAGGTAAGGCGTCTCGACCTCGAAATGCTTGACATTGCGCTTCTCGACATCCAGCAGGATCGAACCGGCCTGCTGCAGGATCGCCGTCGACAGTCCGTCCTTCTTCTCCGTCGGCAGACCGATCACCGAGTTGGGCGCGATCAGTATAGTTTCCTCGCCACGGACCAGAAGCACGCGACCGCTGCGTCCTGTGCGGATCGTGTCTCCCGGCTTCAGGACATCTTCCTGTTTGAGCGAAACCGCATCGGCGCTCGTCGTCGTGACCCAGACGTCGCCCGATGATTTGCTGACCGACCATGTGTCGTTCTCGGCAGCGAGCGCACTCGAAGCAATACTCCAGAGCAACGCCGCGATCATGGCGCGTGGCATACCCGAGATACGAAACATCACCACTCTCCGCCTTGTGCAACCGCCTCAAGACGTAGCGAAAACACTTCAACATTGAATTAGCGGGACTGGCAAAGCGTGAGCGCCGCCTTAACCGTTCCTTGACCATAAAAATCTATGACAAATCATGCAGCTAGCACATCAACCCACATTGATACCGCATTATCCGTGGAACTACGGATATACGCAGTCGCTGGCCGCATCGTTCCGGCATTTTGCTACCGCCTGCATCCTCATCACTGGTCTTATCCTGTTAACGTCAGCTCTCGCAATTGCGCAGCAAGCCAACCAATCCGGCTTCGATCCGCGGCAGACTGAAAAACGTTTCGATGATGCACAGTTCGGGCAGCCCCAGGCGGCTCGCCACGCGCTGCGCATGCCTGCGCTTGCTCGTCCCGCCGTCACGGCCGACAGCAAGCCGCTCTTTGTCCTACGTGGCGTCATCATCTTCGGCGCGCGGAGCATGTCGAACGATCAGATCGCGGCAAGCTACCAGTCCTATCTTGGCAAGCAGGTCTCGCAGTCCGACCTCGCGTCCATCGCCACGAAGATCAGCGATCTTTATCGCGGCGCGGGCTTTCAGCTCAGCCGCGCCATCGTCCCGCCGCAGGACATCCCAGATGGCGTCGTGCGCATTGAGGTGATCGAGGGCAGCATCACGGAAGTGACTCTGAAAGGCGATGGCGCAGAGCAGTTCGGCATCCGGCCTCTGCTCGATCCGGTGTTGGCCGAACGCCCGTCACGCCTGGCCACGATGGAACGGCAACTGCTCCTGATCGATGGCCGCCCGGGCGTGCGGATCGTCGATACCGCGCTGGAAGAAATCGGGGACGCGACCGGCCGCTTTCGACTGGTCGTGGTCCTGAAGGCCTGGCACGTCTATGCGTCGTTCGGATTGGACAATCTGGGATCCTCGTCCGTCGGCCCCTGGCAAAGTTACGCCACGGCTGCGTTCAATTCATACGTGCTGCCGGGCGACTCCCTT
>Ga0213882_10000550_pt1 | contig 12141 bp, 13 predicted proteins | sample BarmaccoBMER_R09_FD_160106 | JGI IMG/M metagenome (GOLD analysis project Ga0213882, IMG submission 160106) | Barbacenia macrantha exposed rock microbial communities from rupestrian grasslands, the National Park of Serra do Cipo, Brazil - ER_R09 ...
ATCGCACCGCACTTCGGAGGAAGCCGAAGCTGCTTACCAGAGTTGGGAGAAGGTCGACATGGCCGAGATCCGCCCGCCATTCGGAAGACCCACCCGACTGAAATGATGTGTACCGGCCTGAGATGACGGCTAGGTACTCAGCCGAGGCCGGCAGTCGAGTTCGCTATGGATGGCTCATTCTGGCCCGCAAAACTTATGAAACAAACAATGCGCAGGTCGGAAAGGAGCTTCTGGACGAGTATTGGACGATGTTAAAGCCGTTCATGAATAAGGTGCCAAAACGGACCTCTGACGTGCTGGAAGGGGAGATCAGCGTAATCGACAGTTGCGATCCCCCGAATGCTCGAGGCTCGCGCGCGTCAAGCTCTCCAGTAAGCGACTCGGCGCAGCAAGTGCTCTGCGGTGATACGCATGATTAAGTTGCGATCGCGAGCGCGCCCGAACGGCCGCTCGCGATTGCAAACAGGATTTCCGGTCAAGGCCCGGGACCAGCCCCAGTACCGAAGCCGCGTTCGCTTCTTCTGCTTGGAAGTGGTCTTTGCCTGTTTGGTATGATGCGCCTTCACGCGTTCTCATCGCAAATACTAAAACGCACGCGAATACGTGCCACAAAGGAGGAGCTGTTATGACCAGAAGTTACCGATTTATTTTTCAGACCGTGGTTTTGTTGTCTGTACTCTCCTGTCCTGCGGCGGCGGGAACTATCAGCGAGTACACGGCCGGAACCGTTCACCGAATAAATCTGTACCCAGGCGAATCGTTCACCACACCTTCCGGCCCTGGATGGGACGATCTCACTTTCAGCTGGTTCGTCGAGATCAACGGTTCTCCGAAACCAGCGGCATTTGGCACGATCTTTCTTCTGAGCCAGCCCTATGCAGGAACGCCGCCAAATCTCAGTTATGCGACGCCCGGTTATGTTGACCAAGGTTCGCCGAATTCCTCTAATAGCGAATATGTCTTTGATGTCACTGCAACGATTCAGCCGAACACCACCTATTATTTCTACGCCAACTCCTTCAACGTGATTTACGGAAGCGAAAATGCCCCAGGAACGACATTTTATTTTGCCGGTGGTCCGAAGGATAAATACCATCCTTTCACGAACGAGAGCGCGAATTACGTGCTCTCGGGCGATCCAGTCGGGCCTCGGGCGCTTACTCCGGAACCTTCCAGCGCTTTTTTGGAAATTGGCGGGATTGTCTTGCTGGGGCTTATTGGCGGCGGGCGCGTCCGAATAAAGTTTCGCAGATAGGATGGCGAGGGGCGGAAGAAAGCGGTGACAAGCGAAGCTGCCGCATTACGACGCGAGATCGAGATTAGCGACGGTGGCGAGTACGCGGTGCAATCAGCAGGGAAGCGAGCCGCTGCCGCGAGGATGAGAGCGATGCTCGAGGGCTCAGGAACTGCTGCGGCGGCAATGGATAACGAAACTGGGCTGTTATTGGTTGCCTCCGTGAGGTCAAGGTGACCCGGCGCGAAGATAGGAGACGTTTCGGTTCCGGTATAGAGCTGTGGGCCCGAAAAACTAGTTCCCGGGATGATGATGAACCCGCCACCGTTACTTTCGCTGGCAAAGGTCAACAGCGAAATGGTGGTGATTGGACCTTGCGTAACCGGTACACCGGAGATAGGAAATCCTACGCCGGGTTGAGCGACCGACGGAACAGGGTTGGAGGGCAAGGAGAACGTAAGTTCGAAGTTTGCTGCGCCTGTCACGGTGAAGTCGAGAGTGCTGGCATTCCCGACTACAGAGGTCGCGGCAATTGCAAGGATGCAAATTGCCTTGGAGAAAGACCGCATGAGACTCCTTTCTCCGAAACAGCTGAATTATCATATTGCAACGGAGGGCCACATGAGACAAGTCATCCCTGGGTTGATGAGTCTTCTCGCAAGCGCTATTGCGAATGCTAGCGTCATTTACAGCTTCGAAGGCACGCCCGTTAGTCAGGCGGTACAGATATCGTTCGTGTTGACCACATCGGATTACCTGAGCCTAACAGCGGCAAACCATTACCAGATCAGTGTTCCCTGTAATCAGTTCTCTCAAGAGACGAACTGCTCAGGTAGTGTGGCTTTTACCAACGGGATGGCGAACAGCAACTTCGGAAACCAGGATGTCGTCATCGCGAACGGCGCCGATTTTCTGTTCGACCCTGAAGCGTTCGTAGCCGCTGGTCTTCACTATTCGCAGAATCATGGTGATCCGACTGAAAACAATGGGCAACTCAGCGTTCAAAATAATCCCGGTACGACCTTTGTGCCCGAGCCGGGCTATTCGATCTACATTGGCGCGATCGCAATTTTCGCGATTTTGTGGAGAAGAAGCAAAGGGCGCAGGCTGGTAAAGGAGTTACAATCCCAGCTTAGTCAATGAGGGCGGCCATTTATCGCGCCATGGTACCGCGGCTTCATAGGCTGAAGCCCTTAAGGCCTTCCAGTCTTCTAAGTGCCGCCGCACGATTTGTAGCCCAACTCGCAGGCCATCATCACTCCACCCTGCCGGAGCAGTCGCCGCAGGCTGACCCGTGAAATTCAAAGGAAAGGTAAACGCGATAAATTGCGCCGGTCGCACGTAACAGCCGTCGATTTTTTCCGGTCCTGCATATGGATGACAGAAAAAGGTCGCGCGCGCAACCACCGATTCTCAACCCGCGGTCGATCTGGAGAACATGGGTCCGGGTATTGCCAATCTGCTCAATATCGCTCAGGCATTGGAACCGGGCTTTACCCGCAATGAGGCGGCCGGCATGCGTTACGGCGATTTCAAGAAGCGTGTCGCCGAGATCGTAATCGCTCGGCTTGAAGGTGTTCAAAGCCTTTATCGAAAGGTGACTGCCGATCCGAGTTACATTGATTCGGTCCTTACTCGCGGACGCGACCATGTCACGCCTTTGGCGGAAGAAACGATCCGCCGAGCTAAGCTCGCCATGGGACTGTACGTCTAGTTGGCGCGTTGACTTCGATCCGTGGCTTAAGCCTTTGCTTGTGCGCGCACTTCCGCTATAGCGGAAAGATTATTACGCATAATCTCGAGGCGCGTACGTCCTTCTTCGGAATGTTCAACGACTCGTTCGATGCTTTGTAGAAATTCAGGCAGGTTCATTCTTGAGCGGAAACCGGCTAAGTGCGGCTGAATCTTTGCGTACTGGAAATACATCTCCTGGCAGGTGTCATAGACGAGAGCGGCTGGCAGTGCACCGTGTAAAACAAATGCGGAAACCATGTCCCAGGATCCGTAGACTTGGAGAATAAAGCCCGCGTGCTTGCCACCTGCACATACGAGTTCAACAAATTCGTCTACAGACTTCGGCATAAACCCCCCACCAACATAGGACCGCGCTTCGCGCATCACGGTCTCCCGGCGCAACTCATAGAGCTTGAGAATGATCTCGGCCTGCCGAATTGGATCGTTTGAGCTGTTGGATGCTTTGCTTTGTTCGTTCATGCTCTCAAGTTAATCGACGCGACCGCTCGATGACCAGCACACCCACGCGCTAGTGGGCAGACTCGCTCAGAACGAACAACGCGGAGGCGGAGCTAATCGCCGTGTTTGGCACGCAAACGCGTTTCTTCAAAATGCAAATTTCTCTTTACCACTTCTGCGAATTGGGATATAGTAACTTCGCCCTGAAAAACCTAGCGGAGGCAGCCGAACGCCCTCCCTCGGCTGAAGGTTGCCGGAAGGAGATACATACCGCATGAAGCTCACAGTAATTTCGTCGGCTGCAATTCTGCTGTCGATGCCCATCACTTCCACATTCATCGACCAACACGACCAGGGAGCGTCGTGGACGGGAGTCGCAAATGCCAGCGATCTGCACGCCCAGCAGACTGCTACAAATGCCGTTAACCAGGCAGGCGCGACTGCGAATCCTTGCGCCGCGCCGACCGAGATTACCGATCCGGAAGAAACCGCGTGGCGGCTGTGGGTAGCCGCAACGTGCCCGGTTAACAACAATCAATACCCGTTCGTCGTCTGGGAGAACTGGCTCGAACAGGACCAGATGTATCCCCTCGACCCCCAAAATGGTTTGAAGGTTCCCAATTCGTCCGCGGAGAATACGACTGCCAACCTACACGAATTGCATGCGAGTCCGCTCGCATTGATCAGAAACCCAGGTCTCACTACCGTGGTGCCAGGTCTGCTGGGAGCGGCGGATCAAAACTGCAATAAATCGGGAACACCGCCTCCCCACCAGCCGAATCTGGTCATCTGCGAGGAGGTGCGAGAAAACGGCGCTCAAGAAGATTACATTGCTGGGATTAAATTGTGGGACCGCAGGGGGCAGCAGAAACTCGCTGCGGCCCGCGCGGATATAGAGTTTCCGGCGGATGCAGTAGAGATTAAAGCAGACTGGATTCAGCTTTCCACCATCGGTCTCAATTGCAGCAGTCTTTCTCAAGCCTTTAAGAACAGTATTCACGTTGAAATGATCCATGGAAACTGTTTCGCTCTTGCCGGAATGCATCTGATGTCGAAGCTACTGGACAACTGGGTCTGGGCAACATTCGAACCGCAGAATTCGATCACGAACCCCGAGCGATGTAAGGTGCTGGGGTGCAGTGACTCGTTCGGTTCAAACCCTTCCGAATCGCACGGTGCGAATACGCGCCTGACACAGCAGCTAAGCGATTTGATGAATGCGGCGAATCTCGCGCCCGAATGGAAAAACTACCGGCTTGACGGAGTTCAAATCACTTTTACCTCGAACGGGGACCCGACATTATTGGGAAATTCCATCATCGAGGGAGAGAATGCCGGTGTTCCGTTGAAACAATCATCATGCATCAGTTGCCACGCGGTCTCTGCGATTAAGAGCAGCGATGGGAGCGATGGGACTTCGCTTCTGACGAATCTTCCGATCGGTGAGCCGGAGCCTCTTCCGGGCCCGAGGTGGATCCGTCGCGATTTTGTTTGGTCGGCGCTTTTGGCCTGTCCGAACGGGCCGGCCGAGACTTCGCCCCACCGGGATTGCGTTAAAGGTAAATAGGTTCCTCTCGTATCTCGTTTCCAGCCTCCATATAGCGGGGAGCGTACTGCACGCGCGGTTCGCTCCCCTCGAAGCAATCTCGCTAAAATAACGTACAAAGGGTTGGGCGCCACCAAGTATGTTCGCGCCATGCTTTCTCGCCGCATTCTCGCTGCTCGCACAGCAGGCCGATTCGCAGCAAACTGGCCTTCAGGCGCTCGATCATCAGGACTACTCGCAAGCCGAACAGGTCTTTTCAAAGCTTGTCGAGGCGAATCCCAAAGATTATGCCTCCCTTTTCTACCTGGCTCTGGCCGAAACCGGTCTGAAGAGAGAGGCGGACGCGATCGCGCACTATAAACAGGTGCTCGATCTCAAGCCTGGCTTGTACGAAGCGGAACTGAACCTTGGCATTCTCGATGTTCATAATGAGCACCCCGCTGACGCCATTCCACTGCTGAGAGACGCGGCTAAGCAAAGGCCGAATCAGGGGCGTCCGGAACGTTACCTCGGCGATGCTCTACTCGCTACCGGAGACCTGAGTGGCGCTGAAGAAGCTTATAAGGCTGCAATCGGGGCGGATCCGAAGCTGGCCGCCGCTGAACTCGGTCTCGGCCAAGCCCTGCTCCGGCAAGGCAAGTTCAGCGATGCACTGCCCCACTATCAACAAGCCGCAACGCTCGATTCCGCCCTCAAATCCTATCTTTTGGAGATAGCGCTTGCGTTATCCAAAGCGAATCGGATCGATGACTCGATTGCGCTACTCCAGGAGTTCCCCACCGATCCGGGCGCCCGCGAGGAATTAGGACGGCTCTATCTGGCTTCTAACCGGCCGGCTAATGCTGTGACTCAGTTCGAGGCAGCCGTTATTCTGTCGCCGACCGCTGCCAATCAGCTCGCCCTGGCGACTGCGTACCTTCGCAATAATCAGCCGGACGCCGCGGCTCCCATTCTGGAGCGCGCCCTGGCCTCGAATCCGAAGGATTATGATCTCCGCATGGCCGTCGGGCGGATTTATCGGGATAAGCACCAGTACCAGGAGGCCGCCGCCCAATTTCTGGCAGCGGCCCAAATCAAGCCGGACTCCGTCGAAGCCTGGAATGAGGCCGTGAACCCTTTGGTACTCACGAACCAGTACTCGCAAGCGCTCACGGCCCTCGATAAGGTACATAATCTAAATGCCGATACTGCCGGCGATTTCTACTATCGTGCGATGGTGCTGGACAAGCTTCATGAGGTGAAACCTGCCTTGGGGGCATACCAAAAATTTTTGGCGATGAGCGACGGGAAGTACCCTGACCAGGAGTTCATCGCAAGACAGCGCAGCAAAATTCTCGAAAGGGAGGCTAGCCGATGAACCTATCCGTGACGCCCATGAAACTAATCGAGTGGACTCTCATCTTCAGCTTCGCGTCCTGCGCGCCGGCGCAGTCGTTTATAGCGGAGCTTTCAACCGAACATGACCCGGGCCGGCGCTCTCAGAGAGCTTTGGTTCTGGCCGATTCTGCCTTTGACGATGCCCGCGACTATTACAACAAAGGGGACTTCGATAAGGGCGACGCAAGTCTGGAAGCGATGACCGGCGCCTTGAACGTCTGTGTGGAGTCGCTCCAAGCCGCGAGGAAAGCGAAATTCTATAAGAAGGCGGAGATGAATGTCGCCCTGCTACAGCGCCGCATGAGCAGCCTCCTCGAGGATATTGACCTTCAGGAGCGCGGTTGGGCCGAGCAAACCAATCGCACGCTAGACCAAATTCACGACAAGCTCCTCGCCGGAGTGATGGGCAAATGAAGTTCGCGCTTGCGCTCTGCGTCACAGCGTGTGCTGCCTCCTTTTTGATAGCCCAGGAAGATCGCGATTTTCTGACCCCGAACGAAGTCGAACAAGTTCGTGAGGCGCAAGACCCTAATGATCGGCTAGTGCTCTACGTCCATTTCGCGAAGCAGCGGATGGATTTGCTCCAGCAATACTTGTCGAAAGATAAGCCCGGCCGCAGCATTTTTATCCACAACACGCTGGAGGATTACAGCAAGATTATTGAGGCGATCGACTCGGTATCGGATGACGCTCTTCTCCACAAGCACCCGCTCGACAAAGGTTTGTTGGCGGTCTTGAACGGCGAAAAAGAATTTATTGACCAGCTCAACAAAATTCAGAATAGCGATCCGAAGGACCTCTCCCGCTATCAGTTTGTTCTCCAGCAGGCCATCGATACGACCAACGACAGTCGCGATCTCTCAATGGAGGATTCGCAGAAGCGCGGGCAAGCGCTTGCTGCTGAAGACGCTAAAGCGAAACAGGAGCGCGAGGCGATGATGCCGTCCAAGGAAGCGGCGGATCGTAAGAAGGACGCTGACGCTCAGGAAGCTCCCAAGAAAAAGGTTCCTTCTCTCTATCGCCCCGGCGAAAAGCCCCAGCAACCCCCGCAATAACTCGAGTTCTGCTGCAGGGCAGGTCCTTCCCTAGCGTAAATTGGAGTTAGGGACTGCGATTTCGTGGCTCATCACCATCATCATGCGCATGGCTCGGGTTGGATTCTCAGAGCCTCCGTGATTGCAACGCTCGCTTTTACCGTTTTCGAAGTATTTGCCGGTTTCCGCGCCCATAGTCTTGCCCTGCTCTCCGATGCGGGCCACAATTTTACCGATGCGCTGGCGTTGCTGCTCGCCGCCGTAGGGCTCTATCTGCAAGGGAAACCTGCGGATCAGGTCAAGACATATGGGTATCAGCGCGCGGGCGTGATCGCGGCGTTTTTGAATGCATCGACGTTAATCCTCCTCTCGCTCGTCATCTTCTGGGAAGCGGCCAGCCGTTTCATCCATCCTGTACGCGTCGACGATCGGACAATGCTTTGGGTCGCGGTGATAGCGGTCGTTTTGAATGGCACCATCATGATCGGGCTGAACCGCGGCCAGAAGGACGACATCAACATTCGCGCCGCTTTCATTCACATGCTAGGCGATGCCTTGGGCGCGGCCGCGATTATCGTCGGAGCCGTCATAATCCGTTACAGCGGATGGACGTATATTGACCCGATCCTTTCCATTGCGCTCGGCTTTCTAATTATCTATACGGCTTGGGATATCATTCGCGAATCACTAAACATCCTTCTCGAGGGTCTTCCGCGTGGGCTCGATTTGACGAACGTCACAAATGCAATGTCTCACGTCGAAGGTGTGTTGGACGTGCACGATCTTCATATCTGGAGTCTCGGACCCAGCACGCACGCTCTCAGTTCGCACGTGCTCATCGAAGACATGCCGCCTTCAGCGAGCGATGGCATTCTGAAGCGCATCAATGAAGTTCTCTGCGAGTTCGGCATTCACCACACGACAATCCAGTTTGAACATCTGCCCTGTCTCTTGTCGGATAGCGGCTGCCATATCGTCTCGGACGCACACTCACATCACGGGCATACCCACTAACTGGTAATGAATGCCAGCATGCGTTTCCGGAAATTCTCAGCAGTGCGGTTCTCGGGTGTAACGACCAGAACGGTGTCATCCCCCGCGACCGTCCCGGTCACTTCTACCAATTCTTCTTTATCGATCGCAATCGCGAGGGAATTGGCGTTGCCTGGTGACGTGCGCAATACCACCAGGTTCTGCGCGATTCGAATATCGAGCAGAAATTCACGTGCAACTTCTGCCAATTCCGGTCCTGTTCTCTCCGCGAACTGCTGGTAACCTGTTCCAGTTTTCACCAGCCCGAGTTCACGCATATCTCGGGAGAGCGTAACCTGCGTCGCCGGTATCCCTGCCTTCGCCAGCTCCCGCGCCAGTTCGTCCTGGGTGAAGATCTCCTTCTCACGAATGATCTTCAGAATCTGACCCTGCCGAAAGCTTTTGTTCATACCTCAGCGAATCGTCACCCGCTTCCGTTCACCAGCAAGGCGCGTCTCCGCTTCGCTGAGCGCCTCGGCAACTGCTGCCGGTCCCGTGCCTCCGGGTAATTCGCGCGTCTTCATTCCTTCTCTTGGTGAGAGTAAGCGCGCCATCTCGGGCGTGAACTCGGGCGCAAATGCCGCCAACGAATTCGGATTCCAGTCTGATGGTTTCTTGCCAGATCTCACGCTCTCCAGCACCAGCTTGCCTACAATTTGATGCGCTCTGTGAAACGGCACGCCGTTGCGCGAGAGTTCCTCGGCCAGATCCGTCGCCACCACCCAGCTTTCTTCCGCTGCGCTCGCGGGCTTGGCGGGATTCAGCGCCACCGAATTAGCCACTTCCTTGGCCATGCGCAGCGAACCAGAGGTCTGCTGGAAGGCATCGAACAACGGCTCCTTGTCTTCCTGCATATCCCGGTTGTAAGTCATTGGCAGGCCTTTCATTGTGACGAACAGCGATGTCAAAGCTCCAAACACGCGCCCAGATTTCCCGCGAATGAGCTCGAGGGAATCGGGATTTTTCTTTTGCGGCATCAGGCTTGATCCGCTGGTTACGGAATCTCCCAAGGTCATCCAATTGAGCTCTTCGCTCGAGTAAAGAATCCAATCTTCCGCCAACCTGCTCAGGTGCAGCAAGATCATGCTGCAGGCGTACAGAAAATCCAAACCAAAATCGCGATCGCCCGAAACATCCATACTGTTGCGAGTGATCGCTGAGAACTCCAGATCGCGTGCGATTTGGTCCCGGTCAAAACCGAATCCGCTGCCGGCGAGCGCACCCGAGCCCAGCGGCATCGTATTCACTCTCGCACGTGTTTGCTCCAGCCGCTCGAAGTCGCGCGCCAGCATCTCGAAATATGCCAACAGGTAATGCGGCCACAGCACGGCCTGCGCACGCCGAAGATGCGTATATCCGGGAATGACTACGTCCGGATACTTGCGCGAAAGATCGAGCAAGGCTTGCTGTAACTCAGCAACTTGCTCGAGCAATGTGTCAATCGATGCTCTCAGATACAGGCGGATATCGAGCGAAACCTGTTCATTCCGGCTCCGTCCGGTGTGGATCTTATCGGAAAGCGTCCCGGTTTTCTCTTTCAATTTGCGGATGACGAACGTGTGTACGTCCTCATCCTGTGCGCCTTCGAAGTAGTTCGGATCGTGCGCCTCGCGTGCAATTTCATCCAAGGCGTTCACTAGCGTTTCGCCTTCCTCGGGTGCAAGTATGCCTTGCCTAGCTAGAGCCCCCGCGAACGCCTGGGACCCCTGAATATCCGCAAAGACCAGCTTCCGGTCGAACTGCAGCGAGCATGAGAACTGTTCGAACACTTCGGAAGGTCCACTTTCGAACCTTCCTCCCCAAAGCTTCATTGCTTTTCCAGTGAGGCGCGCACTTTGATTGGCAGGCCGATCAGATTGATGAACCCGAGAGCGTCTTTCTGGTCATAGCTTGCGCCCATCGTGAAGCTCGCAATGTCCAGGCTGTAGAGGGAGTTCGGGCTTCTTCTGCTTGCCGGTTCCAGATTGCCTTTGTACAGACGCATCGTGACCTCACCTGTTACCGGTTCCGCCAGCTTCTCAAAAAACGCGTCCAGTGCCTCGCGCAATGGAGTAAACCACAGCCCGTTATAGATCATCTCGGCGTAATCGAGCGCCAATTTCTGCTTGTAGTGCAGCGTGCGTCCATCGAGCGTCAGTGCTTCGAGTTCTCTGGCCGCGGCCATCAGAATCGTTCCGCCGGGCGTTTCATAGCACCCGCGCGATTTCATGCCGACAAACCTGTTCTCGACTAGATCGATCCGCCCGATTCCGTGCTCGCCGCCAATTTCATTCAACTGTTCGAGCAGGCCCACACCGGTAAGTTGCCGTTGTCCGTTCAGTGAAACCACTACACCATGCTCAAACCCGATCGTCACTTCGGCGGCTCTGGCTGGCGCCTCCGCGGGGCTCTTTGTCAGCATCCAGATGCGATCGGGAGCGGCATTCGCAGGGTCTTCCAACTCGCCGCCTTCGTGCGAAATATGCCAGATATTTCGATCCCGGCTGTAGATCTTCGTGGTTGATTGAGCGATCGGAACATTGTGTGCCTTGGCGTACTCGATCGCATCCTCGCGCGAGTTGATGTCCCACTCGCGCCAAGGTGCAATGACCGGAAGATTCGGCGCAATCGCTTTATACGTGAGCTCGAAGCGGACTTGATCATTCCCTTTGCCCGTGCATCCGTGTGCCAGCGCGTCGCATCCGGTTTTCAACGCCACTTCCGCTTGCCGTTTTGCTAGCAGCGGCCGAGCAATGGACGTGCCCAGCAGATACTTGTTCTCGTAGACCGCGCCTGAACGCACCAGCTTCCAGAGGTAATCGCTGACGAACTCCTCGCGCATATCCTCGACATACACTTCCGAAGCGCCTGTCTTCAGCGCCTTCTCCCGCAGGCCCTCGAGTTCCTCGCCACCTTGTCCGATATCTCCGCAGACCGCGACCACCGAGCAGCCATAGTGCTCTTTCAACCACGGAATGATGATCGAGGTGTCCAGCCCGCCAGAGTACGCAAGCGCTACCTTCTTGGCTTTCGGTTTATTCATTTCCTTCGTATTGTCCTCCGAGCGGGTGCCCGGACACACCGCGGCCCGCGGATTCACAATTCATTTCAAAGTCGCTGTTTGGCGCTGCTATTGCAGCATGGTCAGTAGCAGGGCTTTCTGCACGTGCAGGCGGTTTTCAGCCTGATCGAAAGCAAGGCATCGCCTGGATTCCATCACGTCGTCCGTTACTTCCAATCCTCGCTTGGCGGGCAGGCAATGCATGAAAACCGCATCCTTGTGCGCGTGCCGCAAAAGCGCTTCATTGACTTGATATGGGGCGAATGTCTTCCTTCGCTGTTCCGCTTCGGATTCCTGTCCCATGCTGGCCCAGACATCCGTGTAGACGGCGTGCGCTCCGGTTACAGCCCCGATCGCATCATGCGTGATCTCGATCTGTGCTCCCGACATCCGGGCAAACTGCGTTGCCTGAGCCGCAATTACCGCCTTCGGCTCATAACCGGATGGAGTTGCCACCGTACAGTTCACTCCGAGCCGCGAACAGTTCAGCAGCAGGGAATGCGCCACGTTGTTGCCATCTCCGACATACGCCAACTTCAGTCCGCGCAATTTTCCGAAGTGCTCCTTCAGCGTTAGTACATCCGCTAATGCCTGACACGGATGATACAGATCGCTCAGCGCGTTCACGACGGGCAGTCCCGACCACCTCGCTAGTTCATCTATCGTTTCCTGGGTGAGGGTGCGT
>Ga0213882_10000551_pt1 | contig 12135 bp, 10 predicted proteins | sample BarmaccoBMER_R09_FD_160106 | JGI IMG/M metagenome (GOLD analysis project Ga0213882, IMG submission 160106) | Barbacenia macrantha exposed rock microbial communities from rupestrian grasslands, the National Park of Serra do Cipo, Brazil - ER_R09 ...
CCAATGGTGCGGGCGAAGGTGCCCACGATCACGGGTCCGGTGGATGTGGTGGGGTTGGCGATCTCGCTGGAGGATGTGGCGACGCAGACCTATGTCAAGGACGTGGGGGTGGTGTCCACGGCGGAGCTGCGGCAGCTGTTCGCCGGTGTGGAGTCGCAGCATCGGGCGATCCTGCTGGCGGTGCAGGCGTTGCTCCACCGGCTCCCTCAAGCCCGACGACCTGACGGTGGCATGATCCCCCCATGAGCCCGCCCACCACCGCGGTCCGAGGAGGTCCGGCCGCGACCCTGCTCACGGTGCTGGTCGCCGTGCTGGGGCTGGTCGTCCAGTGAGCCCACCGTCGCCCGGTCACCCATCGGGGCGGGCTCCGCGCCGCTCGGCCGGAGAGCTGCTCGCTCGGTCGGCGGCCTTCATCGGGCTCGGCTATGACGCCTACGCCCACCTCGACCTCGCCGCCGGCTTCGACGCGAACAGCGCCGCGATCAGCCAGGGCATGCTCTTCCGTGTCGAGGCGGTGCTTGCGGGTCTCGCCGCGCTCGGGGTGCTCCTGATCCGCCGTGGGGCGGCGGCGCTCTTCGCGGTGTTGGTCGCGGGTACCGCGCTGGGAGCGGTGCTGCTCTACCGTTATGTCGATCTCGGGGCGCTCGGTCCGCTACCGGACATGTACGAACCCAGCTGGTACCCGGAGAAGACCCTCAGCGCCATCGCCGAAGCCGCCGGCATCATCTCTGCGGGTGCCCTGTTGTTCATCAAACGAGGGGATGCGGTGCCCTCCCCCGGCTGACGCCGGGGGAGGGCACCATCGAGACTGGTGTGCCTGACCAGCTAGAGGCGGATATTGATTAAGCCGCCATGATGACCGTAGCCGCCATGGTAATATCCACCGTGGTAGTAGTTGCGGTGGTAGTAGCCGCGCCCGTAACCGCCGTAGCCGTAGTGGCCGTAGCCGTAGCGACCATAGCCTACGTGGTGGCCGTAACCACAGCCGCCACCGCCGAGTGAGAAGATCTCCGCAACCTTCATAGCCCCTCCTCCGACTTCGCGTCCCAGGAATATGTTTTCCTAGGGCGACGCTGGATGCGTTCTTCCGCCCGAGGGAGGTGAAACCCCGAAGCGGCCTTCACCTCGTGACGGCGCCTGCGGCAGATCCGCGCCCCAGCAGAAGATCGTTCTGATCGACCGCGATGCTGTTACGCAGTCGGGTCATGCGATAAGCCGTCACGTGTCTAGTCGTACTACGAACGCTCACTCTTCGCAACTCGCGCTACTTATGTCACGGAGAGTACGCGCCGCCCTTTATGTCCGGAACAGAACTCATGCTCAATCCTCGTGACCGGAATAAATGTGCGGATGCACATCATCATCGGGCGCGGGATCATCGGGGGCGGGATCGTGGGGCCGGCGGTGGCGCGTGTCCCGCGGGCGGACGCGCGTGGCATCACGGCCGGTGAGAAGCCTTGAATGGTGCACCAGGCCAGCCCCACCAGGAGAGCGACCCGGCTCCGGACTGTACCTGGCCCGGCGGGACCCAGGCTCGACCGTGCGTGGCCGACGCCGGTTCCGGGTGCACCCGGCACCGACGCGCTGGAGGTCGCCGGTACGTCACTGACCGTCTCATCGAGACCATGCCCGCGCGACACCGACGACCGTGACCGTATTGTTACTTTCGTGATTGAACCGTGATGATTGAACTGTGATGAATGAACCGTGATGAATGAACCGTGATGAACCGGTAGCGGGGCTTCAAGGCGAGGGTGCACAGTCGCAGGGCTCCGTCATGTTTGGAAAATGACCGCATTGAGCGGTTTGGGCAGACACGCCGTATCAAGGCCGGCCGGCTGCCTGCGGTGGCCATCGACGGCAAGTCCCTCCCAGGCGCGACCGGCGGTGGGCACGCCCACCCGCACCTGCCGGCAGCGGCCACCCACGACGGCACGATCGTGATCACGCAGCCCCGCATCCCGGACCAGGGCAACGAGACCACCGAGCTCACCACCCTGGTGACCGCACCGCACCCGGCCACCACCGTGGTCACCGCCGACGCCCCACCCAGCGAGCCACCGCGGAACACCCGGCCGAGGTCACCCACGCCGACGACATCACGACCCAGGCCCACCAACCTCCCCCCACCGCCGCACAGCGAGCGCTATCCCCGGCCGGCAAACGAGCCCACCGAGCACAGCGACCACCACCACACCCCAGAACGCACCCTGCCCACCACCACGACCCCCCAGACGGACATCGACCCCCCACCCCGCCCCGCTGCCCCGGGCCATCCACTACGCCGGCGACCTCAGCGACCAGCACCGCACCCCAGAGGCCACCCACCGCCCGAGCAGCCTCACCCCCACCAAAACCGACGCCCCCGACCCGAGCCGACTCCCACCCGGACACCGAGGCGCCATCCAGAACACGACCCACCGCACCCGAGACACCACCCCCCACGAAGACACCTCCACCCTCCGCACCGACACCACACCCCCAACCACCGCGACCATCCACAACACCCTCACCACCGCGTTCCGACCCACCGGGTGAACCAACTTCCGACAAGCCCGATGCCACTTCCCCCACACCACCAGCCGATACCCCGACCCCATCACCAAACCACTCAAAACGGTCAACATCAAACACGACGGAGCCCTGTGCGCAGTCGCGCGTTTCATTCGTTTGTGTCAGTTGCGTTCGGGCCCTGGACCGGCAAGCGAAGAGGCGCTACGCGCGGTCCTGAAACGACCGTGGTCCGGAGTGCGTCAGTAAGGGACGCCGTGTGCCGCGGTCCACCCGATCTGGGAGGATCTGCGCAAGGCGGGTCGACGCGGGAAGGAATCATGTGACGACGAAAGAAGCGGCCGGTCTGCGGGTACCGACCGCGGATGCGGGCACCGGCCCGCCCCGCACCGCTCAGGCCCCGGGCAAGGCCGATGCCCCGACGGCGATCGAGCGGGCCGCCCGCGCGGAAGCGGCGCGTAACAACGCGGCGGACAGCAAACTGTCAGACGTCAGCTCGCTGCAGGTCGGTCCCACCGCCGACGCGGTCGCGCCGAGGCGTGTCCTGCACCGCGTGGTGATGCCCCGCGCGGACGACCCCCCGGAGGTACGCCCGCTGTACCTCGACGAACCCGAGACCGTGCACGGGCGCACCGCCCACGTCGTGTCCCGGTCGACGGTGACCCTGCCGCCCGCCTGCCAGCTCTCCTTCGCCACCTACTTCAACGCCTTCCCGGCCAGCTACTGGAAGCGCTGGACCCGGGTGGAGGAGGTGGCGCTGCGGCTTACCGCGCGGGGCTCCGGGCGGGTGGACCTCTACCGCTCCAAGTCCAACGGCGACATCGTGCATCTGGAGGGTAAACAACTCGACGGTAACCAGCTCGACACGGGCGATGGATCGAAGGACGACCCCGTGCAGCTGGAGTTCCGGGAGTCGCTCGCGCCGTTCGAGGATGGTGGGTGGGTCTGGTTCGACGTCGCCACCGAGCGTGAGTCGCTGACCATCACCGATGCCGCGTGGATCGTCGACGAGCCGCTGCCGGCGCGCCCGCTGGCGGTGGCGATCACGACCTTCAACCGTCCGGCGGACTGCGTCACCGCGCTGGCCGCGCTGGCCGAGGACCCCGCGGTGCTCGACGTCGTGGCGAAGGTCTTCGTGGTCGACCAGGGCAGTGTCACGGTGCGCGACCATCAGCGGTTCGCCGATGTCGCCGCCCGTCTCGGGGACCGGCTGGTGGTGATCGACCAGGAGAACCTCGGTGGCTCGGGCGGGTTCACCCGGGGCATGCTCGAGGCGCTGCGCACGGACGGCGTCGAGCACGTGATGCTGATGGACGATGACGTCCGGCTGGAGCCGGACAGCGTGCTGCGCGCACAGGCCTTCGCCAGCGCGACGTCATCGCCGGTCATCGTCGGCGCGCAGATGTTGAATCTCCAGGTCCGCAGCCAGCTGCACGCCATGGGCGAGATCGTGGACCTGCGGACCAGTTTCTGGCGCCCCGCACCCGGGTCGGTCTACCAGCACGATTTCGCCAAGCTGTCGTTGCGCGAGCAGAGCCTGCTGCACGCCCGTATCCATTCCACCTACAACGGCTGGTGGATGTGTCTTTTCCCTCGTGAGGTCCTGGAACGCACCGGCCTGCCACTGCCGCTGTTCATCAAGTGGGACGACGCGGAGTACGCGTTGCGGGCCGGTGAATGCGGCTTTCCGACCGTCACCCTGCCAGGCTCGGCGATCTGGCACATGCCGTGGACCGACAAGGACGACGCGACCGACTGGACGGCGTACTTCCACCTGCGGAACAGGCTGATCACCCTGGCGTTGCACAGCCCGTACGACGTCCGTCGAGCGATCGTGCACGATGGTTTTCGGAACACTTTCAAGCACCTGATGGCGATGGAGTACTCGACCGTCGCGCTGCACCACAAGTCGATCGAGGACTTCCTTGACGGGCCGGAGGCCTTGTTCGCCTCGTTGCGCGACGCGCTGCCCGCCGTCCGGAGACTGCGCGAGGGGTACGACGACGCCCGGATTTTCTCCTCCGCTCAGCAGCTCCCGATGCCGTTGTTCGACCCGGTACGCATCGAGGCCCTGCTCGACCCACCGGTGCATCCGGTCGCCATCGCCAAGCGCGCGCTGTCCACGGTCTCCCGTCACCTGCGTTCACCGCAACCTCAGACCCGCGAGCGCCCTCAGATCAACGTGCCCGCACGCAACGCCCGGTGGTTCCTGCTCGGCATGGTGGACTCGGCCACGGTCTCCAATGCCGACGGCAGTGGTGTCGCCTTCCGCAAACGGGATCCTCGGCAGTTCCGCGCCCTGCTGGCCCGCACGATCGCGCTCTACCGGCGGCTGGTCCAGGAGTGGGACCTCACCGCGCAGGGCTACCGAGCGGCGGTCCCCACGCTGACCTCAGTGCAGTCCTGGGAACGGATGTTCGACGAGGGTCGGCACGACGTTCGGTGAGCTGCGGGTCCGTCGTGGAGGGGTGGCCGGCCAGCCGTGCGCCACTGCCGAGGACTACCCTCTGGCGACGCCACGCTGAGCCCGCGCTACCCCGCCAGGACTGAGGAGTCCATGCCGAGCAGCACTGTCCGGAGCCCGGAGAGGTCAGTCACCAGCACGCCTGTCGAGCCGTTGTCGACGCTGCTGCAGCGGGTGATCCTGCCTCGCCGGGCCGACCCGGTCGCCGTCCGCGCGCTGTACGTCGACGAGCGGTGGGCCACCACCCGGCGGGTGTGGCCCGCCCCGGGCGGCGTGGTGACCGACCCGCGAGACGTCGATATCGAGGTCACCGTCGCCGGCCCCAACGCCGCGCGGGTGCGCGCCCTGTCCCGCACCAGCATGGTGGTGCCCGAGCGCACTGAGGTGTCCTTCGCGGCGTACTTCAACGCCTTCCCCGCCGGCTACTGGCGGCGTTGGACCGCGCTGCGCACCCTGCGGCTGCGGCTGGACGTCGAGGGCGCCGGTCGGGTCGACGTCTACCGCTCCAAGGCGGACGCCGGCCAGGTCCACGTGCACGGCGAGCTGGTCGAGGGTCGTCGAGAGCTGGATATCGAGCTGGACCTGACTCCGTTCGAGGACGGTGGCTGGTACTGGTTCGACCTCAGCACCGAGGACTCGGAGCTGGTCGTGCACTCCGGCGGCTGGCACGCGCCGGTCGCCGCGCCCGGGCGCGCGGCGGTGACCATCGGGATGCCGACGTTCAACCGCCCCACCGACTGCGTGGCGACCCTGCGCGCGATCGGGGAGGACGAGGTGCTCCGCTCCATCGTGACCGCGGTGGTGATCCCTGACCAGGGCGTCGACAAGGTCCGCGAGCAGGACGGTTTCCCGGCGGCGCGGGCCGCGCTGGGCGACCGCCTGCGGATCATCGACCAGCCCAACATCGGCGGCTCCGGTGGTTACGCGCGCGTCATGTACGAGGCGCTGGAGAACACCGACTGCGAGCAGATCCTCTACATGGACGACGACATCGTCCTGGAGCCCGACTCGATCCTGCGCGCCGTGGCGTTCTCCCGCTTCGCGCGCCGTCCGATGCTGGTCGGCGGGCAGATGCTGCAGGCCCAGTCCCGCTCCCGGCTGCACGCCTGGGGAGAGATCGTCGACCGGCACCGGATGCGCTGGAACAAGGCGCCGGGCACCGAGTACGACCACGACTTCGCCCAGCAGCCGCTGCGCCAGACCGCATGGATGCACCGGCGCGCCGACGTCGACTACAACGCGTGGTGGATGTGCCTCATCCCCCGCGTCGTCGCCGAGGACATCGGGTTGCCGCTACCGCTGTTCATCAAGTGGGACGACGTCGAGTACGGGCTGCGCGCCCGCAAGGCGGGCTACCCCACCGCGACGGTGCCCGGCGTAGCGATCTGGCACATGTCCTTCGCCGACAAGGACGACGCCACTGACTGGCAAGCGTACTTTCACCTGCGTAACCGGCTGGTCGGCGCGGCGCTGCACGGCACCGGCGCCCGGCCCACGGCGATGCTCGCGGACAGCCTCAAACACGCCCTCAGGCACGCGCTGGCGATGGAGTACTCCACGCTGGCGCTGCAGGAGATGGCGATCCGGGACTTTCTGGCCGGACCGCGGGCGCTGGTCGACAAGCTACCCACGGCGCTGGGTGAGGTTCGGGCCCGTTGCGCGGAGTTCACCGATGGGCAGGTGGTGGACTCCCAAGAGCTCCCGCTGCCCGCAGGCGGGCAGCTCGACGTGCAGCGCATGCTGACCCCGCCCACCAACCCGGTCACCATCGGCGCGACCCTGCTCAAGCGCCTGGTGCATCAGCTGCGCCCGGTCGACACCCGGACCTGTCACCAGCCGCAGCTGTCGCTGGCCCGCCATGATGCCCGATGGTTCGTGCTCTCCGGGCTGGACGGCGTGACCGTCTCCACAGCGGACGGCCGCGGCGTCACCTATCGCAAGCGGGACCCCCAGGTGTTCCGCTCGATGCTCGCCCGCTCGGTGGCGCTACACCGGGAACTCTCCCGGGAGTTCCCCCGGCTGCGCAAGCTCTACCGCGACGCCGCGCCGGAGCTCACCGGTCGCGCCGGCTGGAAACGGATATTCGACACGTGATGGCGCCCCCCACTGAGCACCCGGAGATCGCGCTGCTCGCCGCTGTGCAGCGCAGGATCGCGGTACCGCAGGTGGTGACCGTCGCCCGAGGGATGTCCCGTTTCGGTGAGCACGCCCTGGGCTGGCTGGCGCTCGGTGCGCTGGGTGCGCTGGTCGATCGGCGGCGCCGGCGGGACTGGCTGCTCTCTGCAGCCGCGGTGGCCGCCGCGCACGGGACGTCGATCGCGCTCAAAAGGGTGGTGCGTCGGCACCGCCCGACTGACCCGTCGGTTGCGGTGCTGGCGGGTACACCGAGTCGGCTGTCCTTCCCGTCCTCGCATGCGGCCTCGACCACCGCGGCGGCGGTTCTCTATGGTGGGCTGCTGCGTCGCCGGCTCAGCCCGCTGGTGGTGCCCCCGATGCTGCTCAGCAGGCTGGTGTTGGGCGTGCACTACCCGAGTGACGTCCTGGTGGGCTCCGCGCTGGGCGCAGCCATCGGTGCCGGGATGCGCCGACGGCTTCGCGGCGACGTCCTTCACAGCAACCCCGATCGCGCCGACCCCCATCGCGGCAGAGTTCCGAGAGGATGGCGATGACCACCACCGCGCCGCGGGTCCAGACCAGCGTCCGAGGCGGTACCGCGCTGGCCGGGCTGGTCCGCACCATGCGACCCCGGCAGTGGGTGAAGAACGTCCTGGTGCTGGCCGCGCCATTCGCCGGCGGTACCATTTTCCAGCTACCCGTGCTCGCCACCGTCGGGATCGCCTTCGTCGCGTTCTCGCTCGCCGCCTCCGGTGTGTACCTGGTCAACGACGTCCAGGACGTCGAGGCCGACCGCGCGCACCCGACCAAGCGCCACCGGCCGGTCGCCGCTGGACTGGTGCCACCGCGGTTGGCGCTGGCGGTGGCGGTGGTCCTGTTCACGACCGCGATCGGAGTGTCCTTCCTGGCCTCGACCGACCTGGTTCTGGTCACCGTGGTCTACATCGCGATACAGCTCGCCTACTGCTGGTGGCTCAAACACCAGCCGGTGGTGGACATCTCCATCGTCGCGTCCGGCTTCTTGTTGCGGGCCATCGCGGGCGGTGCCGCCGCCCAGATCGCGCTGTCCCAGTGGTTCCTGCTCACCACCGCGTTCGGGTCGCTGTTCATGGTGGCCGGTAAGCGGTACGCCGAGATCCGGCTCGCTGAGCGCACCGGTGCGAAGATCCGCAAGTCACTGGACCGTTACACCGCCTCCTACCTGCGCTTCGTGTGGACGCTCTCGGCCACCGGAGTGATCATGACGTACGGTTCGTGGGCGTTTCAGCTCAGCCAGACCAACCATTCGCGCTGGTCTGTGATCTCCTTGGTGCCCTGCGTAATGGCCGTGCTGCGCTACGCCGTGGATGTCGACGGCGGCAACGGCGGCGAACCCGAGGAGATCGCCCTAGGCGACCGCGTCCTCCAAGTCCTCGGCGCCGCCCTCATCCTCACCCTCATCGCCGCCGTCTACCTCTAGCCCCCGTTCACCCGCTCTCCCGCGACGCACTGGCGGTGCCTCCCGCGAACTCGACGTCACCGACGTTCCACGCTCCCTCGGGTGTCGTGTGTTCCGCGGCGCGGGCTTTTGACTGAGCGCTTGCGTGCCTCCACCGCACCTGCTCGCGAACGACGAGATCACCGACTCTGACGCGCCGGACGCCCACCGCCCGCGCCGCCCCAGGAGTGCACATGCACCCATGAGACCGTGTACGGCGGGCTGGAGGGTGCACATGCATCCATGAAACCGTCTGCGCAGGGGCTCAGATCGGGAGGCGGCGGAAGATGGGGCGGGGGACATGGCGTAGGGCGGACATCACGTAGCGCAGGGGGGCGGGAGCCCAGGACTGTTCGCGGCCGTGGGTCACGGCATCCACGATCACCTCGGCGACCTGTTCCGGGGTGACTGACAGCGGGGCGGGTTTCAGGCCCGCTGTCATCTTGGTACGCACGAAGCCGGGCCGGATCACCGAGACCTTGACCCCGGACGGTCGCAGCGCCTCGGTGAGGCCGGTGTAGAAGGCGTCCAGGCCGGCCTTGGTGGACCCGTAGCAGAAGTTGGAGCGCCTGGGCCGCTCGGCGGCGGCGGAGGACAGCGCGACCAGCGTGCCGTGGCCTTGCCGTTGCAGCGCCGTGGCCAGCAGCACTCCGACCGACACCGCCCCCACGTAGTTGACCTGCGCGAGCTCGACGGCGGTGGCGTGGTCGGTCCACGCCTTCTCCTGGTCGCCGAGCAACCCGAAGGCGACCAGAGTGACGTCGATGTCACCGTCGGTGAAGGCCTTCTCGATCGTCTCGGGGTGCGAGGCGGTGTCCGCCGCGTCGAAGGGCAGCGTCATCACCGTGGCGCCCACCCCCTCCAGCCGCACTGCGGCGTCGTCCAGGCGCGGTGACGGGCGGGCGGCCAGCACCACCCGCAGCCGGCGGCGGCCGGCGTAGCGCTCGGCGGTAGCCAGCGCGATCTCGGAGGTGCCGCCCAGCAGCAGCAGGGACTGGGGGTTGCCGACAGCGTCGATCACTGGTCTTCCCTTGTCACGGTAGTTCGAGTCGTCACGGTAGTTCGAGTCTCCTGGAGAGGTCGGAGGCGAAGATGCCGCCGGGGTCGGCGGCGGCGCGGATCTTGCGCCACTCGTCGAGCCGCGGGTACATGCACGCCACGGTGGCCGCCGAGGCCCGTGACTCCTTGGCCAGGTAGAGCCGCCCGCCGGTGTCGAGCACCTGCTCGTCGAGCCGGTCACAGAACTCCGCGAGACCCCGGCGGATCGGGAGGTCCACGGTGACCGTCCAGCCGGGCTGCGGGAACGACAGCGGCGCCGCACTGGCCTCGCCGAACCGTTTGATCACGTTGAGGAACGAGACGTGCCCCGAGCGCGCGATCTGTTCCACGATGCGGCGGACGGTGTCCTCCGTCCCGAAGGGCACCACGAACTGGTACTGCAGGAAGCCCCGTGAACCATACGCCCGGTTCCACTGCCCGATCATGTCCAGCGGGTGGTAGAAGGTGGTCAGGTTCTGCACCTCGCCGCGGCGGTGCCTGGGTGCCTTGCGGTACCACGCCTCGCTCAGCGCGCCGAAGGTCACCCGGTTGGCCAGCCCGTTGGGGAACACAGCGGGCGCGGTGAACAGGTACGGCGCGTCGAAGGCCGGCCCCTCGCGGCGTAGCCTCGGCGGCAGCTCGTCACGCCGAGCCAGCCAGCCGCGGGTGAGCACCGCGCGGCCCAGCCTCGAGCCGGTGGAGATCGCGTCGAACCACGCGGCGGAGTAGTCGTAGCGGTCGTCGGAGCCGTCGGTGAGCAGCGTCATCAGCTCGTCGAGGTCGGCGGTGCGGTCGGTGTCGACGATGAAGTACGCCGACTCGACGTGGGTGAGCGCGATCGTGGCGCGCACGATGACCCCGGTCAGCCCCATGCCGCCGACGGTGGCCCAGAACAGCTCGTCGTCGGGTGTCAGGGTGGCGACCGACCCGTCGGCGGTGACCAGCTCGAGGCAACGGACGTGGTTGCCGAAGCTGCCCGCGCTGTGGTGGTTCTTGCCGTGGATGTCGGCCGCGATCGCACCGCCCACGGTGACCTGCCGGGTGCCGGGCAGCACCGGGACCCACAGCCGCAACGGCAGCGCGGCGCGCATCAGCGCGTCGAGGCTGACCCCGGCGTCCACCACGGCCAGCCCGCTGTCCGCGTCGAGGCGGTGGATCCGGTTGCACCCGGTCATGTCGATGACCAGCCCACCGGCGTTCTGTGCCGGGTCGCCGTAGGAGCGCCCGAGCCCACGGGCGATCACACCCCGGCTGCCAGCGTCCCGGACGGCTTGCTGGATCGACTCGACCGTCGGGTCGACCAGCACCCGCGCCCTGCTCGGCGCGGTCCCCCCCCACCCGCTCAACGAACGCACCACGATCTCAGACATCGCGTCGCAGGTTACCGGGTGCGGGTGTAGGCGTCCCGGGCGGCGGTGTCGCCGGAGAGTTCCAGGGCGCCCCAGTCGACCTCGGGATGGCCGGCTAGCCGGGTGGGTACCTCGTAGAGCCGGCCGAACGGGCGCAGCGCGGCGAAGTCGCCGCCCTGGCTCTGATCTGTGGTGATCGCTGAGAGCCGACCGTGGCGGCGCGGCGCTTCGATCACCACGCGAGGCGCGTCGGCCAGCCCGCCGGCCACCCCGACGATGTCCCGCACGCAGGGGAACAGGAACGCCTGCGGCCAGCTCACCAGCACCGGCCCTCGGCCGGCCAGGAACTCGTTGAGTCCGACCACGGAACGGAGTCGGGGGCCGGTGACGGCCAGCCAGCCATCCGGTTCGGTGGTGGCGTCCACCGCGTGGATCCGGACCCGGTCGGCGCCGGCGGGGACCTGCGCCGCGTCGAGACCGATGGATCGCCAGGGCCGGTAGTCCGGGGGGCCGTTCGGACGGTCCTGGCTGGGCCGTACCCGGTCGAACGGCACGCGAGCGCCCAGTGCGGTGACGCCGGCGGGTCCGGCCCGGCCGAACTCCAGGACCAGCTTGTCGCCCCCATCGGTACGGCCGGACACCGATACCGCCACCCCACCGGCGCTGCCCAGGGTGGGCAGTCTGAACCAGGGGCTGGTCATGGTCCCGGTGTTCTGCGGCCCATCGACCAGGCTTCCCCAGAGCTCGGTCGACATCCCGGTACCCGGTGGGTTCGGCGGCGGCGAGCTGGGATCGAACCCGGCCAGCGCGGCGAACCCGGCCAGCCGACCCGAGGAGTCAGCCCGGGTCAGCACGGCGCCGTCGGGTAGCACCTGGATGTCGTCGGCCAGGCCGCAGTAGGGGCCACCGGTCAGCCGATGCAGGTTCACCAGGGCGAGCGAGCCGGCTGGCCGCCGCAGCGGCGCGGCCAGGAACGAGCCGGCCAGCACCGCCACCGCGGTGGCGGCCACCACGACTGCGAGCACCGCCGGCGCGGCAACCAGGGCCCGCTCCACCCCCACCCGGCTGTGGACAACCCGTGAGTGGCGATGCGAGCTATAGCTCGCATCGCCACTCACGGGGCTACGCGGTGCGGCCACCACCGCGTAGCCCACCACCGCGTAGCCCACCACCGCGCCGAT
>Ga0213882_10000552_pt1 | contig 12120 bp, 11 predicted proteins | sample BarmaccoBMER_R09_FD_160106 | JGI IMG/M metagenome (GOLD analysis project Ga0213882, IMG submission 160106) | Barbacenia macrantha exposed rock microbial communities from rupestrian grasslands, the National Park of Serra do Cipo, Brazil - ER_R09 ...
TAGGAACCGGCTCCTACGAGCCGGGCGACCGGTGGGTTCTCGCGGTCGAGCCCTCCGGCGTGATGATCGCCCAGCGGCCACGCGATGCCGCGCCCGTGCTGCAGGCCTCCGTGAACGATCTGTGTCTGGCCGACGGCACAGTCGACGCCGCGATGGCGATTCTCTCCGTGCATCACTGGCCTGACGTCGAGGCGGGTCTGTGCCAGCTCGTTCGCGTGGTCCGGGAGCGGATCGTGATCGTGACTATGGACGTCACCACGCTCGCGCGCCTCTGGATCATCGACGACTACCTCCCGGAGCTCCTTGGCGAGCACGCGGCTCGCTTCCCGCCCATCGAATGGCTGTGCGAGCGGTTACCGGACGCGAGTGCCGAACCGCTGCCGGTGCCGCGCGACTGCACCGACCGCTTTCTCTCGGCCCTGTGGGCACGACCCCACGATCTCCTTGATCCCGCGACACGCGCGGCGACCTCCCCCTGGTACGACCTCCCCGCTGCCACGGTGGAGTTGGCGCTCACGCGGCTGCGGCGCGACCTCGAGGACGGCACCTGGCAGCGGCGCTATGGCCATCTCCTGGAGCTCAACGAGCTCGACGTCGGGCTTCGACTGATCACGAGCCGGATCACGACCTGAGCGTGCAGGCGTGCTGCTGGTCGAGATCCACCCTCGGGGGCTGGGCCGAGTGGGCGCAGATGCGTTCGCGGTGCTCCTCGCTCGAGCGCGTGCGCCGCTCTAGCCCGCGGCTGCCCCAAGCAACGCGGCTCCGAGGAGGGCAAGGGTGATCCCGAACAGTTGGAGGCGCGTGGCGCCTTGTCCCTGCAGGATCCGGCCCAGGAGGATGGTCGCGACGGGATACAGCGACGAGATCGCCGAGACGACGCTCAGCGCGCCTTTGTGCGAGGCGGCAGCGTAGGCGAGGTCGCCTCCGACCCCCACAGCGGCGATGCGCGCTAGTGCGGGAAGCTGCGAACTGGGCGGCAGGATGCCACGTAGCGACAGACGGCGGGCGGCGAGCGCGGCGAGCGCGGCGACCCCTGCCGAAAGACCGGTGCTGGCGTGCTCGATCGCAGTGGCCCAATAGGCATCCAGCCGCCCGGCGGCGTGCAGGCAAGTCAGCGTGATCCCGACCGCGGCGGCGGCGCCGAGGCAGATGGCGGCGGTCTGGACGCCCGTGGTGCGGCTGTTGCTGGTGCCGGAGGTCCAGGCGCTCACCGCGCCGCCGAGCAAGGCGCAGAGCAATCCGGCGGCGATCGCCAGGTCGAGCCGGTCACCACCAATCAGGCCGATCGTGACCGCGGTGGCCGCTCCGAGTGCGCCGACTGGAGCGGTGATGAAGGCGTCTCCGCGGCTGAGGGCGAGGTAGATCAGGCTGAGCTCGACGGTGACTGCAATCCCCGCTGCCGCGGCCAGCAGCAGCCGCGGATTGGCTGGGGGGGCGACTCCGCGCGCGAGGAGGACGGGTACCAGGAGCGCCAGGCCGAGTAGTTCTGAGACCGCGACGACGACAAACACAGGCGTGCGCCGCCGCGAGGCGTCGCCGCCGAAGAAGTCGGAGGCACCCCAGCCGGCCGCGGCCATGACAGCGAGAAGGACCACCATCAGCGGGACTCCGCGCAGCCGGCTCTACGTACCTGCAAAACTTGTTTCACTGGTACTAGGCTACCCCACCTGCTACCAGCAAAGCAGCGATTGCTGGTACGCTCCGGGCATGCAGTCAATCTCTGAGATGCCGTTCGTGGCGGGGCATGCCGCGCTCGATTTCGTCAACACCGCCGAGGAGCGCGGCCATCCCGAGGCCGGCGACGCGCTTAGAACCGCGGCCGACCTGCGCATGTGGGGCCTGCGCTATGGGCTGATCGCCCGCTCAGGCCCATCGAATGAGAGCGCGGAGGCGGAGTTCAAGCAGGCCCGCGAGGCGCGTGAGCTGCTCTATGCGCTGTTCTTCGCCCGGGCCCGCCATCGACCGCTCCCGAAGGCCGCGCTCCCGCGGGTCGCAGAGCTCGCGGCCGATGCCTACCGCGCTGCAAGCCTGGAGGCCGGCCGTGACGGCAGCCTCCGCTGGCACTGGAGCCCGGCGGAGCTCGCCACGATCCGCCACATCGCGGTGACCAGCGCGATCGACCTGCTCCACACCGAACCCTCCCCCCGCCTCAAGCAGTGCCCCGGCGAGCATTGCGGCTGGTTCTTCCTCGACACCACCAAGCGCGGCAACCGCCGCTGGTGCTCGATGAGCGAGTGCGGTCAAGAAGCAAAGAACCTGAACCGGCGAAAGACGACCTCACGGCGTCGATAGACCGGAGCGACGCTGTGCGTCCTCCCATGCGCTAAGCACCTCGCGGCCGACCCGGCCACGGTCGGGAACGGCGACGCCAGCCGTGCGCGCCCAGGCGCGCAACTCGGCGCTCGACGGAGCTGGCACGGCCGGGGCGGCATCGCTCAGGCTCGGCTCGGTGGTCCCGACGCGAGCCTGCGCCGCCCGCTCGTCGCCCGCCCACTCGTGCGCCGCCGAGAGGAAGCGGTACGTCCATTCCTCGGCCAGCTTGCGCGTCTCGCAGTACACGAGCGGGACGTTCGGCCAGCGCACCTGCAACTCGGCCAAGCCGTCGGCGACAGCAGCGGGTCGAATGTGCTTGAGCGCGAAGATGCGCGCGTAGCCTGCCTCGACGACGATCGCCGCGCGCGGCAGCGCCGCCAGCTCGCTCAACGCGTAGCGCAGCCGGCCGGCGGTCAGGCTGGAGACGAGATCGTCGAGCGATTTGCGCTCGACGGCGCAGACGACAAGGCCTTCGCGGCTGACCGCATAGTCGCCGCACGAGAGCCCGCGGCGCACCGTCCGCACCCGCTGGCCGGCGAACGCGAACGGGTAGCGCTCGTGCGCGTCGACCAGGATCTCGAGCTCGTTGATCCCGTGAGCCCGCGCGGTCGGCAACCGGACATCCGGCCGGGACTGCCGGCGCGTCCGCGGAGACTGCCAGAACACGACGTCCCGGCCACGCGCGCGTGTGAAGACGATCTGCGAACGGTGCTCGCGGCCGCGATCACAAACCACGTCGATTGCCGCTCCGCGGCGCGCACACGCGCGCAAGGCGACCCGCTCGACGATCTCCGGACGATCCGGCCACTCCTCGATGCCGACCGGGTGGCAGTAGAGCGCATTCGTTCGCGGCCAGGTTCCCTTCGTACGGAAGACCAGGCCGCCCTCCACGGGAAGCCTCAGCAGGTAGGGCAGCGAGCTCGACGGATCGGGATTGCGCGCCACCAGCAGCTCCACGCCGCACAGTGTGGCGAACGCCCCTGACGCACGCCGCTCGGAGTCCAACCGACACAGCCTCGCCATCCGAACCCGATAGCCGAGCATGTGCCCGAGAGCTCAGAACCAGGTCGCATTCCACGGGGCGACGGGCGCCGAGAACATCAGATCGAGGCACGCGAGCGACCCGGGCGTGCGCTCTTGCGCCACCCCCGCGACCGCAAGCCCCTGCACCCGGAAGCCACCGAGGTAGATCGAGGCGAGGGCGCGCTGGGAGATCTCGAGATCGACCTCCTCATCCGTGCGCCGGCACTCGACCTCGCCGCCGGCGGCGGTCAGGCGGTAGCGGCCGGCGGCGAAGCCGCCACGGTCCTCGTCCATCACTTCAAGGACGAGGTCGCCGGGCACGGCGTATCGGCGGCCCGCGAGCGCGGCCGGCACGTCGAGCAGGCGCAGCCACAGGAAGTCGACCTGCTGGGTCATCACGAGCGTCCGCGCGTCGGCCAGCAGCCACCGCACCGGCTCGTCGATCGGCCGGCTTGACAGGCTGACCTGGTCGACGCCGTCGATGCCCGAAAGGTAGAACCAGAGGTTGCGGTAGGCGGTGTCGCTCGCGGTGACCAGGTCTCGCACCTGAACGGTGGCGAGCGGCGGGATGAGCCCGAACTGTCCGTTCGCCTTCCAGCTGACGAGGCCATCCGGCCCGTCATCGGCCTCGTGAACGAGCCAGTTGTGCGGCAGATCCTCCCCCGGCGGATACCCATCACGACCAAGGACGCGGTTCCACCACCGGGCATCGCGATCGATCTGACCAGCCCGCTGCCGCCGGGCGGCGGCGAACACAGTGGGTGCGATGGCGCCGAACTCGTCGCGCTCCACCTGCCTGACGTGGGTTGTGTCGCCCGCGCACGTCGCGCCGGGACGCCAGCGGTGCAGGACGTAGTCAGCGGAAAGCGTCGCCGGCGCATAGCCGAAGCTGCCGTAGATCGGCCACTCGGCCGCGATCAGGATGCTGACGGCGTCGCCGCGCTCGCGCGCCGCCCGCAGGGAGTCGTCGAGCATCGTCCTCATGAGCCCGCGCCGCCGGTGGGTGGCCGCCACGGTCACGTTCGTCAGCGCGTCGGCGCGGAGGTCACGGGTCGCGGCGCCCAAGCCCGGCACCGACAACGGCCGCGGCTCAGTACGCAGCGTCGCCACCCAGCGGCCCCGGTCGCGAACCCCCCACGCGCGCAGGGGATCCCACTCGCGCGCGAAAAGGTCGATCCGCCGAGCCGTCTGCGGAGCGTCCGGGTCCCCGTGGAACGTGCTCGCCATGGCGCGCGTCCACGCCGGCACCTCATCGGCGGGAACGGGATTCACGAGCTCAGGAGCGAAGGACGCCAAGGCAGCCATCATTGCTGCCCGCGCGGCGAAGTGCCGAGTCGGGTGCCAAGACGGCGCCGACGACCGGCGCGCGGCGCTACCTCGACTCCTTGCGGGTGCTCAGCTGAGTACCCGCTGCTCGTACTGCTCGCCCTGCGAGGTACCGGTCGGGGCCTCGCCCGCCATCGCGGCCCCTCCCTCGCTCAGGTCGACTGCGGCGTGGCCGGGCGCGTAGTAGCGGCGCAGCCAGCTCGCGAGGCCATCGAGGCCGGGCATCAGGACGCGCTCGGTGATGTTCGCCTGGTCGAGGCGTTCGCGGATCTCGGCCTTCGCGTCGGGCGGGATGCGCCAGGCATGGCAGAGCTCTTCGTGCTTTTCGAGCCAATCGTCCATGCTGGCCTCGCCGTCGGAGAGCGTCGAGAGCACCGCGGACTGGTTGACGATCCGGTCGTCGAGCGACGGTGGCTCGAAGAAGACGACGAACGGCTCTTGGTCGCTCAGGCGCTCGAGGTCCCCCAGCGTCGGCGCGTGCTCGGCGAGCAGCTCGGTCGTGAACATCGTTGCGCCCTCGGACGCGAGCGAGCGGCGGATGTCGCCGGGCAGCAGCTCGTGGGCGGCGGCGCAATCGACGGCCCACACAACAGCCTCCTGCTCGGGCGAGGTGGCGGTCGCGAAATGGGCGGCGATGAAGGGCGAGAACGTCCAGTCGAGCAGCCGGGTGGGAAGGCCGTGGTGTTGCGCCAGCGACAGCCAGTCCCACAGCGTCGGCCCAGGGCGCTCTCTGTGCGCGTACTTGCGGAAGTTGCGGATGAGGTGGCGCTCGAGCTCGTGGTAGTCGTCGCCGAGCCGCGCGAGGCTGTGCCGATTGGTGTAGCTCGAGCGGGCAAGCCCGCGGAAGACGAGCGACGAGTGCGCGCGGCCCGCGCGCGGACCGGCGGAGTTCGCGTACGCGATCGCGTCGTCGAACTCGCGCCACGAGGAGATCGCCTCCACCTGCATGGGCGCGGTTTACCCCCTCAGGTGCGGCTCAGTCACCCTCGTGAAGCGCCAGCCGCGCGCACTCCATGCGTGACCGTCGCGTTGTGGACGCCTCCGCGGTCGAGCTCACGGTCCCGGCTCGACCGTCGCCTGAAGCCACTGGGCGAACGTTCGGGTGCCGTGGACATCGGGGTTGGCGCACGTCAGCCGTCCATCCCGCAGCGCGCGGCCGAGCTTGCCAGGCAGGGGAATCGGGACCTCCAGGGTGCGGCGACCGGTGGCCTGGCGCCACAGGCGACCGAGGGTGCGCAGCTCATGAACCTCGGGCCCGGCCACGGTTACCCGTGCCAGGCGGGGTGACTCCGTGGCCGCGGCGGCGACGGCCTGCGCCGCCTCCAGCACGTCGACCGGTTGAAACCGCGCGGGCAGCGCCGGCAAGAGGTGCACGCGGCCGGCGGCGGCGAGCAGCGCGCCGAGCAGGTCGTGAAACTGCGTCGAGCGCACGATCGTCCACGGGACTCCGCCTTGCTCGACGACCCGCTCCTGCTCGACCTTCACGCGGTAATACGCCATTGGCACGTCGTCGATCCCGACGATCGACACGCAGACGTGGTGCTTCACGCCCGCCCGCCGCGCGACCTCCAGCATGCGCTGCGATCCTTCGACCAGCACCGCGCGCGCCTTGCGCGAGGAGGGGCCGTTGCTGGCGTCGATCAACGCATCGCAGCCGTCGAGCGCGGCCTCGAGCCCCGCCCCGGTGATCAGGTCGATGCGATAGGTCGGGGCGCTGCGGCTGAGCGGACGCACCTCGTGGCCCTCACGCGCGAGCGCCTCTGCCACGCGCCGGCCGATGGTTCCGGTTCCACCCGCAACGGCGATCCTCATTGCTGGACCCCAGTGAGCTCGGCCGTCGCCCCGCGCCGGACGAGGATCAATACCCGCCCGGGCCGGTGGTGGTCGTTGCCGTGGTCGTCGTGGGCTTCGGCGTAGGCGTCGTGTGCGTCGTTGACGCCGGCGTGGTGCTCGGCGCGATCCCGTTGCCCCCCGAGCCACCGCTTGGGCCGGTCGAAGTGGTCGGGGTCGGGGTGTAGTGAGACGTCGAGGTGACCGGAGGCGAGTACGACCTCGTCGTCGTGGGAGCCGCGGTCGCGATGGCGGGCGCGACGGTGGCCGTGTGCACGGTCTGCGAATGGACGGGCTTCGGCTTGGGGGCCGGCTTCGGGTGGGTGGGGGCCTTCTTGGCGGCGGTCGTGGTGGTGGAGGCGACCGGAGCAGCCGTGACACGGGTCGAGCTCGTTTGCGAGTGGCTCGCACCTCCGCAGCCCGCCAGCGCCACGGCGGCCGCGAGGGCGCTCACGACTGCTCGCTTCATGAGCCAGACTCCTGGATTCGCCGACACTTCGGGGTCAGACTACATGACGCTCCCCTTGGCGCCGTCCCCGCGCGCGAGCCCCTCGAGCGCGCCGCGGAGGGGCGCACCTTCGCCCGTTCCGGCGTGTTGTCCGGGTAAGGTATCGCCGCGCTGGAGGCGGTCGCGCGTCAGATCGGCGTTCGTCAGCCCTCTGTTCGATGGCTTCGGGTCCTAAACGGAACATGGCTGATGCACACACGTGAGGAGCCGGCACAAGGACCGGTGGAAACGGCGCTCGAGCCTGAGGCGCCTGCCGCCCCGCCGCACCCGCGCACGACGTGGATCCTCGTCGTCTGCTGCGTCGCGCAGTTCATGGTGATCCTGGACCTGAGCATCGTCAACGTGGCGCTGCCATCGATCCAGTCGAGCCTCAACTTCTCCTCGAACGACCTCCAGTGGGTGGTGGACGCGTACGCGATCACGTTCGCAGGGTTCCTGATGCTCGGCGGCCGCGTGGCCGATCACCTGGGGCAGCGCCGCACTTTTGCGGCGGCGCTCGTGCTGTTCGCGCTCACCTCGCTGGCCGGTGGCCTGGCGCCAAACCGCGGCGTGCTGATCGCCGCGCGGGGGGTGCAGGGCTTCAGTTGCGCCTTCATGGCCGCCACCTCGCTGGCAATCATCACCTCGTCGTTCCCGCCAGGTCCGCAGCTGCATCGCGCCATCGGCTTGTGGGCGGCGATGAACGGCCTCGGCGGCGCGGCCGGGACGCTGCTCGGTGGCGTCATCACACAGGAGCTGAGCTGGCGATGGGTCCTGCTGATCAACCCGCCGATCGGCATCGCGGCCGCGTTCGTCGCCTATGGCGTGGTAGCCGACCGCCGCCGGGCGCAGGACGGTCGCGGCTTTGACCTGGCGGGCGCGCTGACGCTGACGCTCGGGCAGATGGTGCTGGTCTACGGCGTCGTGAAGGCCGGGGTGAACGGCTGGGGCGCGCTTGCCGCACTGGGGCCGATCGTGGCCGGCCTCGCGCTGCTCGCCGTGTTCTGCCTGATCGAGGCGCGGGTGGCCCCGGCGCCACTGGTGCCGTTCCGGGAGCTGACCAAGCCGCTCTCGGTCGCCAACGCCATCGTGCTCCTGTTCAGCGGCGCGCTGTTTCCGATGTGGTACCTGAGCTCCCTGTACCTGCAGCAGGTGCTCGGACTCTCGCCGCTGCACGCGGGGCTGACGTTTCTCCCGATGGCGCTCACGATCATGTTCGTGGCCCGCGCCGCCGGCAAGCTCGTGAGCCGCTTCGGCGTGCGCGCCGTGCTGGGCGGGGGCCTCACGATGATGTGCTTCGGGATGCTGCTGTTCAGCAAGATCGCCGCCAGCGGCAGCGCGATCGTGTACGTGATGATCCCCGGCCTGCTCACCGCCGCGGGCATCGGAATGTCGATCGTGCCCTCGACGATCGCCGCCACGCAAGGCGCCAAGGCCGGCCAGGCCGGACTGGCCTCAGGCCTTGTCAACACCTCGCGCCAGGTCGGCGGCGGCCTCGGCATCGCCGTCTTGATCACGCTTGCCACCCAGCGCACGACGCGCCTGATCGGCATCGGGCACGGGGTCCCCCAGGCGCTGACCGACGGCTTCCGGCTCGGCTATCTGATCGGCGCAGGGCTCGTCGCGGCCGCGGCCATCGTCACCTTCGCGCTCGTGCCCCGGCGCACCGGCGCGCGCGGGGAGGCGGTCAGCGGGCGCCGGCTGCCGCTGGCGGTCGGGGCGGTGGTGGTCGCCTTCGTGGCGATCGACTTCGGCTTTGGCGGCTCTCACGGCGCGCCGATCGGCCGCTACGTCACCCGGGACACCTACAGCTTCGTGTCTGAGCCGGGGCTTCATCCCCCGATCGTCCGCGCCGACGTGGTCTCGCCCGACGCTCCGCAGAAGGCGGCGGATGGAGACATCTTCATAGCCAACTTCTACGACCTGACGCAGCCGCCGATAGTCGGCCAGAGCGGGCCGATGATCCTCGACGGCACGCTGGCTCCGGTGTGGTTCAAGCCCGTCCCGACGAACGTCGTGGCGTCGAACCTAAGCCTGCAGAGCTACCAGGGCAGGCCCGCGCTGGCCTGGTGGCAGGGCGTCATCACGAACACCGGCGCGACCGAAAGCGGCGAAGACGTCGTGGTCAACCAGCACTACCAGACGGTCGCGCGGCTGAAGGGCGCGAACGGATGGGTGATCACGCTGCACGAGTTGCTCGTTCGCGGCGATAACGCGTGGGTCACGGCGAACCGCAACATCCCGATGAACCTCTCGCGGTACGGCGGCGCCTACAACGGCGCGCTGATCGACTCGGCGGTGCAGGAGTACAGCCTCAAGACGGGGCGGCTGCTCTACAGCTGGGACGCCCTCCAACACATCCCGCCCGACGACTCGTACGCCTCGCTGCCAACGAACGGATTTCCGTGGGACGCCTACCACGTAAACGCCATCCATCTGATCGGCGAGCACAGCTTCGTCGTGTCGATGCGCAACACCTGGGCCGTCTACCGCGTGGACGCGGACACCGGCCGCATCCAGTGGCAGCTCGGCGGTAAGCACTCGAGCTTCACGCTCGGCTCGCGAGCCGGCTTCGAGTGGCAGCACGACGCAACGCTCGGTCCGAACTCGACGTTGAGCGTGTTCGACGACCACTGCTGCCAGATCACCGGGGGCGGGACGTACGTATCGCCCACCGGTGCCTCGCGTGGGCTCGTGCTGCATCTAGACCAGCAGGCCCACACGGCGACGCTCGTCAACCAGTACACGCACGGCACGAGCTACGACGCCGACTACATGGGGAGCACCCAGCAGCTGCCGGGCGGCAACGTGATCGTGGGCTGGGGCTCGCAGCCGGCCTTCTCCGAGTACACCCGCTCGGGCGAGATGCTGATCGACGCCGTGCTGCCGCGGCCCGACCTCAGCTACCGCGCCACGCTGGAGCAGTGGGACGGCGTTCCGCTGTATCCCCCGGCCGCGGCCGCACGCCGCCGGAACGGCAAGACGGTCGTGTATGCGAGCTGGAACGGCGCCACGCGCGTCGCCTCGTGGCGAGTCCTCGCCGGGAGCACCGTGGTCGCGGCGACTCCCAAGTCGGGCTTCGAGACCGCGATCGGCGTGCCGGCGACTTCGGGCGGGTTCGTGGTCCAGGCACTCGACGGCGCGGGGCGGGTGATCGGGACCTCGAACGGGTTTGACGTACCCGGGTAGGCTCCCAGCTGGAGGTCACGTGGCACGCGCGCGCAGCTACTACGAGATTCTGGGTGTGGCGCCCGGCGCGAGCGCGCAGGACATCCATCGCGCGTTTCGCAGGCGCGCACGCGAACACCATCCCGACGTCTCGTCGGGCGCGCAGGCGGGTGCGCGCTTCCACGAGGTCGCCGAGGCCTACGAGGTGCTGCATGACCCGGCCAGGCGCGCGCATTACGATCGCGCGAATCGTCCGGTGGCGGCACCGCGGCGCCCGGCGTCGGACGTCCCTCGCTTCATCGACGACGAGCCGCCCGCGGCCCGCTACGACATGCCCGGCCCGATCCGCCTGTCGATCCGGATCGACCTCGGGCTCTTCTTGCGCTGGCCGCGGTGGTAACGGAGCGGGGCTAACCCGCCGCTGCGGCCGCCACGATCGCGTCGTGGACATAGCGCGAGAGGCCGGGCGCGACATCGTCGTAGGTTTTCGCGAACCTGGGGTCTGAGACAAAGACCTCCGCGAGCCCGCGGTGGCGCTCGCGCGAGCACTCGTAGAACCAGCGCGAGATGTGCCGCCGATGAGCCTCCGCGAGCATGCGCGGGGCGTCGCTCGTGGCGGGCGCGCCGGAGTGCAGCGCCTGCGCAAAGGCCGCCAGGTTGGCGTCAGCCTCGCGCTTGATCTCGATCCAGTCCGCCTTCGTGTACGCGGCGGCTCGGCGCTGGGACTCCTTCCAGGCTTCGGTGTCGCCCCAGCGAGCCTCGGCCTCCTTCTCGTGCTCGGGAAGCTCGTCGGTGCCGAACACCTCGAGCTGCTCCTCGGGCGTCAGCGAGATGCCCATGTGTCTTGCCTCCAGTTGGTTCTCGATCGCCTTGATGAGCTGCTGGGTCCGCACCAGCCGCGAGCGCAGGAGCCGGTGCTGGCGGCGCAGGTGAGCCGTGGGCGGGGCGCGGGGCACGGATGCCCCGCGCAACGGTCCCAGGGATGACCCCGCGGCGCAGCCGCGGGGGCCCCAATCGGCGTCCCACACGGTCCGCGGCGCCGGCGGGCTCAGTCGTAGGACTGCGTTTCCTGGTCGCGCGCGCTGAGCACCATGGGATGCGCGGGCGGGTCCCGCACGATCGTCTCGCGGTCGACCTCGAGGTCGGGCCCGACGTGGACGAGCTCGCCCGGCTCGATCTCCTCCCATCCAGGCTCGTCGCTGATCCGTTCGCTCGCGATCACCACCAGCGCAGCCACCGCGCCGTCATCGGAATGCAGCCGCAGCGTTCCGGCGGCGTCGGCCTCGTCCAGCGGTGCGGTGCCGCTGGGCCCGCCCGGCCGGCGGCGGTGCAGGTGCAGCGGGTTGTGCTCGGGGTAGCGGAACGCCCAGAGGTGGCCGATCTCGCCGAGCACGAAGTTGAGGCTGTAGACCTCGTACTCGGCAACGATCTCGCGCACCGCCGCGGTGATCCCCGCGCGCACATCGCCCCCGGCCTCGCGGATCGCGAGCGTGACCAGCGCAAAATAACGCTCGGAGTCCGTGTCGCCCATCACCATCGCCCGGTTGACGCCCAGTCTCGCCTCGATCCGGTCAAGGTCTCCCAGGACTCCGTTGTGAGCGAAGAGGCGGCCGTCCTGGCTGAACGGATGCGTGTTCACCAGCGAGACGCGGCCGGTGCTGGCGTAGCGCAGGTGAACCAGCATCTCGCTCGCGTCGAGCCGCCTCGCCACGTGCCGGTAGGCGGGATCCTCGGACGCCTGCACCGGGTTGCGGATCAGGATCATTCCACTTGCCGCCGTAAGCGCCGCCATGCCATAGCCATCGGCGTTGCGCTCGCTCTGGCGCGCGATCGATGTCGGCGCGTCGAGCAGCCAGAACTCGGCGGCGACGTCGCGTTGACCTGCGTGGAGCGCGAAGAGCCGGCACATGGACGCCAGTCTACGTCGGGATCAGGCCGTCGGCTCGAGTCAATTCTCTTCGTCGTCAGTCGCC
>Ga0213882_10000553_pt1 | contig 12115 bp, 16 predicted proteins | sample BarmaccoBMER_R09_FD_160106 | JGI IMG/M metagenome (GOLD analysis project Ga0213882, IMG submission 160106) | Barbacenia macrantha exposed rock microbial communities from rupestrian grasslands, the National Park of Serra do Cipo, Brazil - ER_R09 ...
ACGAGAAGTCTGTGGAAGGACCACTCGTCCTACCGGAGCTTCGTTCGCCCACCGGCGCGACACACCGAAGATCATCAATCTTGCTCAGGTCGACTGAGTCATTAAACGATCTTGGAACGACCCTGACGAGGGAACTGCTCTTCGTGACGCGTTGTGGTGGGCTGACATGACCACGACGCCTGACGGTGGGGTGACGACGGTGGCCGACCGGGTACGGGAGATTCAGAGCCGCTATGGACAGGATGATCTTGTTTCGCGCTCCATTCGGCGGGCCTGGGATGATCTCAACGCGGCGGTAGAACGTACGGAGCGTCGGCTCGAAGCGGCGGGCATCGCTCAAGCATAGAATGGCTTGGTGCGTCGCTCGAATCCGTGGTGAATCCGTAACTTGATGGATGGGTGGATGGTCAGGTCGTCGAGCCTGGCTGGTTCCACCCATAGGACTTCTTTGCTCTCGCTGCTCGTGCGCGGTTCGCCCTGGACGGGTCTGGCACGGAAGCAGAGGGAGAACTCTTGCCGCACCTCGCCGTCAGAGAACGCGATAACGTGTGCAGGGTCTGAGTACACACCGATGAGCCCGGTCACCTCGACTAGAATTCCGGTTTCTTCTTGGGTCTCGCGCACAACGGCTTGAGAGATGGTCTCACCGATTTCTTGCGCCCCTCCGGGAATAGTATAGAGGTCGTTGTCGGTGCGTCGGATCATCAGCAGCTGTCCGGCCGCGTCAAGGATTAAGGCGGTGACAGCGACCACGATGCTGTTCGCTGGAGGTGCATCCGGATCATGATAATAGTCGACGCGACCTGCCATGACGTGTCCTACCACCTGGGCTGCACGGCGGTGTTCCAGACGTTCTCGAAGCTCTCCGAGTAGGTCTCGAACAGGTCACCACCGGAAAGCCGACGCAGGTGCAGAAGCGGGGCGTGCGCCGCCATGAAGCCGTACACGTGCGTGTTGACGAGCATCTCCTCATCGAAGCGGTAGATGCTGTTGTACAGAGTGGTTCCGTGGCAACGGATCTCGATTCCTGGGATGCTGTCCAACGGGCGATAAAAGGCCAGCGCGTTACGCACTTTGGCGGCGATCGTTGCCTTGCCGATACCCTCTTCCACGCTGCGGCGGGTCACCTCGGGGCTAGCGGGGTCACCCAACAGTAGACGTATCTTCGTTCCGTCCTCAGCCTTCTTACGTAGTCGCTTGACCAGGGTCGGATCATCGGTCAAGAACATGCCCGCGTACAGCAGGATCTCTACGTGCTCCTCGGCCTGGGCCAGCAGGCGGGTCCACAACTCGATGGGCACCGAGTGGCGATGAGGGTAGACCTGCACGACCTCAGAGCCGCCGATCTCGGCTTTCCGCTCCGGAGTGATCGCATCCGGCCAGAGGTAGTTCTCGGTCTCGCGGACCATGGCGGCGATGGCACGCCGATGCTTCGGGTAGGGCAGACGTCCCTTCGAGATCCAGCGTTCCACGGTCTTGAGATCGACGCTGGTCGCCTTCGCCACCTGGTCAAGGTCCAGCCCATGACGAAGGAGCGCATCACGTAGCCGCTCGTTCGGCACGACACCTCCACGGGGGACGAGTAGGGACGCCCGAGCGTACACGGGACGTCTTCAGATGTCCCGCTGTGCGGTGCTCCCGTCCTGTCCACTTGCCGAAGATGGATGACGTCAAGCGGTCCGCCACCGGGGTGGACCAGGAACAGGAGGACAGCACAGATGGCGGTTCCCCGTGGTACACGGTTCGAGGTCGAACACGATCAAGTATTCCCTGAGGGTGTGGCGGTCGTCGGCCCGGTGAGCGCGGACATGGAGTACGTCTCCAACGAGGACAAGGCGCGGGGCAAGCAGCCCAAACAGCGGATCGATGAGGCCACCGGACTACTACAATGGAAAGTGACAGTCTCCGATCCGTCGGCGGAGAAAGATCGGGACAAATCGATCAGCACGATAATACTGGGCAAAGCGCAGCCCGTTCCCCCGGAGACCGCGATCGCGGGCTTCGATTTTCGACCGGTGCACTTCGAGGGTCTGACCATCGAGCCACGGGTGATGGGCGAAAGGTTCAAGTACCTGGGTTGGATATTCCGAGCGACTGGGATGCGCGCACCAAGTGATGTGGTCAAAGGTCATAGCAAGCCGCCATTGTCCCTCTCCTCAGCCGATAAATCCGCCGCGTGAGCACCGGGGGTGGGGCGATGCGAGACATCGTGCAGGTGCACATCACATCGGCGCTCCCGGTCCGGGCTCACGCACTGCCGTTCGCGGATCGGATCGAAGTGCGGTTCGGCAAGGCGTTCCCCGTCGCGCTGGTCGTTGACTGGGACGCCCTGGACCCGCTCATCGAGGAAATCACAACATGCCGCAACGGACTGCACGCTGCCCGCCAAATTGAGATCGAGAAAGGTGATATGAGCCGATGAACTGGCATAGTTATCATACTAATGGCCCGAATAAGCGCCGTCGTAAGGGGATACCGGCGTCGTGTCAGCTGCATCGGGGTCCGGTGGGTTTCGCCAACCTTCTGGTGAGCATGCAGGAGGGGTCGATTGTGCTCGATCCCCACGTCACGGGCGCCTGTGTGATGGCTCTTGATGAGAAGGGGGCCAGGACGCTGCTCTACGTCCTGACGGAATGGCTGGGATGACGTGAGGCGGGGAGCGGCCACGACAGTGAGCCACGCCGTCTGGCACGAGAGCCAATCAGGGAGGGGAGGTGAGGGTGATGGGGTTACGCCGGTGGTGGGCCGCGCGGGTCGAGCTGCAGCGCAAACGCGCAGGCAGGGTGCGCGTGACGTGGCGGACCTGCAGCGGGTGCAGACGCTACGGGTACCAGACCGGTACGAGCGGGCTGTGTGAGCGCTGCCTGAGCTGGCGACAACGAAAACGATAAGAAGATTCGGGAGGTTTACCGCGCCGGGGGTGGTGGGGTAATGCCGCACGTCCTCATCAAGCGCATCAACGGCGTACGCGCAGAAGCGGAATCTATGGCTACCAACCTGTCCGCTTCTGCGCTGTCCACACCAGAGACCGGAGTGAACAATGAAAAGCATAGAACACCACGCCCTAAGCGCGCCAGCCCCCACCACTCCTCGAACGAAGCGCCCGGCTCGTTACCGATTCGCCTGGCTGTTTCCCGGCGACACCGCGTGTGCCGCTCGGGTGGGCGGGGTGACGCTGGATCGCCTGGGTGGGGGTAGCCGGTGATGTGCCCGGACCGGTACTCCCGATGGGTCGACCCGGCGCCGTTGGAGGTGGAGCGGCCCCGGTTGCCGTGGTGGACACTGCTGCCCCGCAAGCTCTTGCTGGCCGCCTCGCCGATCATCCTGGTGGCCGTCGTGACGACGCTGGTGGTGTTCGTCGTCCGCCGGGTGTGGCGCTACCCACTGTTCCTGATCGGCACCGCGACTTTGGTCGGGTTGGGTGTCGGCTACTCGTGGTGGGTACCGGTCACGCTGCTGACTGCGCTGGTCGTGCTGGGTGGGCTGTGGACCTGGTGGCACCCTGAGTCCTTCACCCGCACCGTGGCGCGGCAGGTCCGCTCGGAGTGGCGCCGCGCGGTGGTCTACGGGTGGCTGTGGCGTCGGGTGATGCTGTTCACGGAGCTGACCAAGTACACCGGGCACGCGCAGCGCAGGGTGCACTACCCCACTCTGCGCCGGGTCCGCGCTGATGGTTGGCGTGATCGGGTGTCGGTCCGGTTGGTGCATGGGCAGTGCGCGGCCACCTACGCCGTGCACGCGCAGGAGCTGGCGAACTCCTTCGGCGCCCGTTCCTGCCGCGTCCGGGTTGACAAACCCCGGCGGATCTGGCTGGACCTGATCTACACCGACCCCCTCGCTCAACCAGGCCGGGTTCCCGCCCTGGCCGACCCTGGCACAGCGGTGGATCTGGCCCGGGTGTTCATCGGGCGGACCGAGACCGGCCGACCCTGGGCGCTACGCCTGCTAGGTCGCCACATTCTGGTGGCCGGGGTCAGCGACGCCGGGAAGTCCTCCGTGATGTGGGCGGTGCTACGCGCGCTGGCCCCCTGGATCCGCGCCGGGCTGGTGCAGGTGTTCGGGATCGACCCCAAGGGCGGCATGGAACTCGGCCGCGCACCCGGACTGTTCCACAAACTCGTGTGCACCAACGGCACGGAGGCCATCGAGCTGCTCGAACACGTGGCCACGGTGACCCGGCAACGCGCGGAAGCCTTGCGCAGGCAGGGCGCCCGCGCATGGAGCCCTGCCTCGGGCCAACCGTTCGTGCTGCTGATCATCGATGAACTGGCCGACGTAATCGCCTACCAACCCGACACCACCCTACGCAAACGCGCCAACGCGGCCTTGCAATCCATCCTCTCCCAAGGCAGGGCACCCGGAGTGTGTGTGATCGGGCAGATCCAGGACCCCCGCAAACAGATCATCGACTGCCGCCACCTGTTCCCCACCAAAATCGCCATGCGCCTGGATGAACCCGAGCAGGTCGACATGGTCCTCGGCGAGGGGGTCCGGGAACGCGGCGCGGCGGCACACGAGATCAGCGAGGACACCCCGGGTGTGGCGTGGGCCAAGCTCGACGGCCACCGCGACCCCCACCGCGCTCGCGCGTTCCACACCACCGACGCCGACCTCGACGAGCTATCGGCCTACGTCACCGCCGGTCACCGCACCGCCCCCCGCCCGCTCACCGGAATCGAGGCGGCATGAGCGCCACCATCGTTGCCCAGCTGGACTCCCTGCGCGCCCACCTCGTGGAGTTCGAGCTACCGGAGCTGTACTCAGTGAACGTGATCACCGCCTCGGGTGGGCCCAGGGTGAGCGCGCACCTGGCCGCCCACCACCTACCCCAGATCGCCACCGAACTCCTGGCCTGGGCCGACACCCTCACCCATGTCGCCACTGAGGCGTGGCGGGTGCCCAGTGGGGACTCGGTGCACCTGTCGGTGATCGGCCGACTCGCTGATGGCGTCACGGTTCGCGTGTACGGCGGCGTGGCGTTCACCCAGCACGGGATCGGCGCTGACCTCGCCCCCGACGCCAGCACGACTGTGCCACTGGCGGTCCTACGCTACCTGGCTACCCCCGGGGAGGTGACCCTCTGATGACACCCACCGACCCCACCGCCCCGGACGCCGCGCGGATGACCCGGGCGCAGCGGACCGCACTCCCACTGAGCACCGACGTCACTCACGCGTTGGCTGAACAGCACGGCGTGTGCATCCGACCGTTAGCGATGCGCCGGATCGACACCGCTACCGCTCGTGTGGAGGTCGTGCCGGTTCCGTGCGGGTCCACTCGGGAGGATCAGTGTCGGCCGTGCGCGGAGAAGGCGCGGCGGTTGCGGATGGTGCAGTGTCGCGAGGGCTGGCACCTGGCGGCGGAACCGGTCACTGACCGGGCTACCCCCAGCGAAGACCACACAGCACTGATGGCCACCCGGGCCGATCTGGTCGCCGCCTACGCCGACTGCCGAGAGGCGGGTGATGAGGCCTCGTGTGAACAGATCGCGGATACGGTCGCCGACCTCGACACCGAACTCCGCGCCCTCGGCGTCCGCGGACGACTCACCCCCCTAGACCCACCACCCAAACCAGTCAAACGCTCGACCCGACGCCGCCAAGATGCCCCGGACCTGCCCCGCCGACCCATTGAGCGGCGCACGGTGGGGCGGGTGTTCGCTGGCCGGTACCGGCCCTCAACGTTCCTCACCCTCACTCTCGATTCCTATGGCCGGGTTGACAGTGAGGGGGCGGCGGTGGACCCGGACCGGTATGACTACCGGCGGGCCGCCCGGGACGCGATTCATTTCCCGGCGTTGTTGGATCGGTTCTGGCAGAACACTCGGCGGTGTGTCGGGTGGGAGGTGCAGTACTTCGGCACCATCGAACCCCAAAAACGGGGTGCGCCGCACTTCCACGCCGCCATCCGGGGAGCGCTACCCCGGGCCGAGCTGCGGGCGATCACGGCGGCGACTTATCACCAGGTGTGGTGGCCCGCTCATGACCAGCTCGTCTACACCGATGGGCGGCTCCCGGTCTGGGACACCCGCGTTAAGGGCTTCACTGACCCCGACACCGGCCAACCGCTACCCACTTGGGAACGGGCCTGCGAGGAACTCACCGAACCCGCGCACGTCGTGCGGTTCGGAACGCAGGTACACGTGAAGGGCATCCTGGGTGGCACCGAGGAAGCCGGTCGCCACATCGGATACCTCACCAAATACCTCGCAAAATCAGTGGGCCAAGCCGCTGGCCTCACCGAGACCGCGACGGATCGGCAGCGCGATCACGCCCACCGGTTGCACGCCGAACTGCGCATCACCCCGTGTTCGCCTCGGTGTCCGGTGTGGCTGCTCTACGGCATCCAACCCCACGGCGCCCGACACTCCCTCACACCCGGGCACTGCAAGGGAAAGGCACACAAGCCCGAGCACCTCGGCATCGCCGGACGCCGCGTCCTCGTCTCCCGGAAATGGTCCAACAAGACCCTAAACGTACCGCCATGTAGTACATCCACCCGAATAGCCCATCGCCAGGGTATCCGCCGGTCAGTGACCCGACGGCAATACAGAGTGCGGCAGGCGGTCCGTCGTGCTGCGCTGCCGATGATCTTGTGGGATGGCTTGTGCCTAGCGTCGATCCTGCGATCGCGCTTACGCCTGGGTCAGGTAGAGGAAATTGGGGTCTTCACCCTTGCCCGGGATCGCGGGCCGGGTCGTCCAGCCCGGCGGCCAGCGGGTACTCGGACTGGCGGTCGAGGTCGCTCGGGCGCCCTGGAATCGGAACACGCCAGTGCCCCGGGCGGGGAAGTGGACCTCGCGGAGGTCGAGCTCGCGGAAGTCGACATTTCCGTTGAACTGGGCGCGCTCGAAGCTCGCTTCGTCGGTGAACTGGGCGTCCTGAAACAGGGCCTGGTCGGTGAAGTGGACATCAGTGAAGTAGGTCAGGTGGTTGAATCGGACGCCCCAAAAATGGGCCACACCGCCGGTGAACCGGGCGCTTTCGAAGTTCGCCACGCCGGTGAATCGAGCATCACGAAAGAAGGCCGCGCTAGCGAACTTGACGCGCTCGAACTGGGCCAGCGTGGTGAATTCGGCGTCGTTGAAGTGGGCCAGGGAAGCGAACTTGGCGCGCTTGAACTGGGTGAGGTCGGTGAACCAGGCGCGCCGGAAGTCGGCCACGCCTTTGAACTTGGCGCGTTCGAAGCTCGCTTCGCCGGTGAATTCGGCGCCCCAAAAGTGCGCCACACCCGTGAATTGGGCGCCCTCGAAGTTGGCTTTGCCGGTGAACAGCGCGCCCATGAAGTCAGCTTCGCCTTTGAACTGGGCATGTGCGAAATTGGCGTAGCCGAGCTGACAATCGGCCAGGGAAAATTTAAGGAGAAGCGCACCGGTGAGATCTACCCGAGCGTTCGGTGGTGTGCGATGCCAACCGCGTCGGCGGCGCTGGCCGACGACACGCAGATTGCGGGACAAGATGTCTTGGGCAGCAAGCCGCACCTGCTGCTCCTCGCGCCGGTTCGCGTAGCGGGTGTGCGCTTCGTCGGGAGCGTCCTCGTTGGGCGGTTGGTCCTCGGGGAGCGTGTAGGGCATTCGCAAGTAGGCGCAAAGTACATCGACGATGGTCTGACGCTGCTCCGGGGTGTTCTGCGCCAGGCGCTCCAGGGCGTACAGGCCAGCCAGCCGCACCGGGGCCTTGTCGGAGCCGAGTTGGTCGGCGGCCTTGGTGTACAGCTCGGTGATGCGCCTTTCGGTGGCATCGCTGGTGGTGTGTACGAGGGTCAGCTCGGTGTAACGCTGCCGGCGGGCGGTCAGTAGCAGCGCCACTGCTCCACCTGTGCCGATCACTAGGGTCCCGGCGGTGCGGATCGCGTCGAGCTGGATCTGTGCTCCCCGCCCGCCATAGCGACGCAGTAGCACGAACGAGACCACCGTCGCGATGGCGAGCAGAACCACTGCCCCCGCCGCGATGCTCCAGTTCGACAGCGGGCGCGGTGTGGGTGGGTCGGGCCGGTTGCTGGGTGCGGTCACACTCGGATCATCGCTCACGGTCTGCCAGACGTCGGCAATCCACTCTGCGAGTGCCCACCACCCGGAGATCACTGTGGCGCTAGCGCCGTGCCCGCGGGTGGTACCCCGACCAGCCCGGAGCTGGCCGCCGTGTACGCAGCGGCGGCCTGGGAGCCCATGGGCACCGCATACGCCGAGTTCCCACACGGGCGCGTGCGCAACATCGCCGCCGTGATCGCCCGCGCCCGGGAGACCTGCTAGCCAGGGTGTCTGATTTGCCCACTACCGGTGATCTTGTCGAGGGTGGCTCCTGACCTGGGGATTCCCTGCGGTCGATCAACTTGTTTTCGCAGGTCGGCTAGGTCCGGCCGGGCACGGGCACGCTCGCTGCGGGATGGCCTGCCGGTGTAGCCCGTCCGGGTGGCGTCCACGCTGGCGGACACCATGGGCTCGATCGCATCCACCAGGAAATGCGGGTCTACTAAGGATCTGGTCGTGACCGTCAGATCCGGCGGCCCGGAGTGCGCGGCGTAGCCTTTTGTCACCTCTTCGCCGAGGTTCACGCCCCGGGGTAGCTCCCCGGGGCATCGGCGAGGGGACCCGGCGAGGAGGGGGTTTCGTGGACGTTGACGACGACGCGCGCACGATCGGCCGACGGTTGCGGCAGATTCGGAATTCGCGGGACAAGTCGCTGCGGGTGGTCGCCGGGCTGGCTGGGATCAGCAAGTCGCAGTTGTCGGAGTTCGAGCGCGGTGAGCGCGCCCTAGACAGCATCAGGCAGATCGTGGCCCTGGCGAACGCGCTGAAGATCGCCCCTTCCGACCTGACCAGGCTGCCGGTACCCGCGCCAGCCAACGGCGACACCGACAGCGCAGTCGAGGAGGTCCGGCGTGCGCTGATGGCCGTGAGCAGCAAACGGCCCGGTGGGCAAGTGAAAGACGTTGAGGAGCTGCGGGACCGGGCGAGGGCGGTGTGGAGTGTCGACTACCACAGTCGCGGCGTCGCGCTACCGGGCCTGATCCGGGATCTGCACAGCAGCATGACCGCAGGGCGGGACGTGGCCGAACTGCTCGAGCTGGCGGTGAGGGTGCACGCCTCAACCGTCGGCGACTGGCTCAGCGTCATGGGTGCCTCGACGGATCTGCGGTGGCAGGCGTCCATGCTGGCCCGCCAGGCCGCCGAAGACCTCGGTGACCCCACCGCGCTGGGCGTCGTCGCGTTCGATGCCGCGGGCACGATTCTCCGGTCGGGTGATTTCGACCTGGCACGCGCCGAGCTCGACTCGGTGACGGTGCCCACGAACACCAATGACCGCTTACAGCTCGGAGGCATGCTCGCGCTGCGACGGGCGCTGGTGGCCGCTGCGGACAAGCGGCCCGGTGACATGCAGGCCCCGCTGGAATACGCCGCGCAGGTCGCCGAGCGAACCGGGCAGGGCAACGCGTTCGGGATGGGATTCGGGCCGGTCAACGTGGGCCTGTGGAGCATGGCCGGCGCTTTGGAGGCTGGGGACCCCGATACGGCTGTCCGGGTCGCGGAGGGCCTGCGCCCGCAGGAGCACCCGATGCGAGAACGCCGGGCCACCTACTGGAGGGACTACGGGCGCGCGTTGGCCCGCGTCCGTCGGCGGGACGACGCGGTGATGGCATTGCGCAGGGCCGAGGAGCTGTTACCCCTGCGGGTGCTGCGCAACCCGTTCGCCCGCGAGGTCATCGCGGAGCTGCTCGCCCATGCCCGGCGGGATGCGGTCGGCCGGGAGCTGCGGGGAATGGCCTACCGGGCGGGTCTGCCGGTGTAGCCCATCCGGGCGGACGTCCGATCCGCCGGACGGCCAGGGGTTGATCGGATTCACCATCGTCAATCGTGATCGACGATGGACCCGAGACACGGGATCAGCCCGGCGAGCGCGCGAGCGGTGGTGAGGGCTCCGGTGATGGACAGCGGCGGCTGCGTGATGAGTTGACCGCGCACCTGAACGCCGCGGAGTTGTCCTGGCACCCGCGGTCGAGGACTGGTCGGGACATTCACCGGGGTGTGCTGAGCGGCGAGGGCATGGTCAGCGCCGTGTGCGGTGTCCAGTTCCGCCCTCAGGGCACGGCCGGTTGCCCGCCCGATCCGGAGCGGGTCTGCCTGGCCTGCTGCCGCGTGATGCCGGGGTGAGCCCGTCATGGCGACTCGCCCACCGCGACCCGAGTCCGCCCTGTCGGCCCGGACCGTGGAATGGCTGGACGGGTGTCCTCCCATCGAGCGCAGGTTCGTTTACTCGGTGTGGGATCGGCTCGCCGAGCTGGAGCGGTTCGGTTGCCCCACGGGACCGATCGACGCCCTGCGCTCGATCCTGCTCGACCATCAGCCCGCGACCCGCTCGGGCCGCTGCCACGGCTGCCGGCGCCTCACCTGGCGCCACCGCCTCGTCTGGCGCCACCACCTCATCCCCGTCCCCTGGTGCCGCCACTTCCCCTGCCTGGTGTGGTCCCGGATCGGCATCGAGCTGCTGGAGCACCCCGCCGAACGCGGCCGACACCGCCGAACGGCAGACGACGACCGCAGGCGTGCCCGGTCACCCCCGGGGCGAGCGGGCGCGACCACCAGACCCTCACCCAACCAGGCCGGGCGGCTCCCCAGGCGAACGGAGGTGGACCCATGGCGGGCAGGCACAGCAGGCGCGGGCGCCTCACCGAGTGGTGCCGCAGCCAAGGCAGCGCGGCGCGTGACCGGTCGAGATCACGCCTGACCGGGGTCACCGACGCGGGGACACTGATCAAACACCTGATGACCGGCGGTGCCACGTCCGACGGGCGCGGGCGCTACATCGCGGTCTGCGGCGCCCGGGTCCTCCCGGCAGTCTTGAGCATGCCTGAGAGCGGGTGCTGTCCCGCGTGCGCGGGATTCGACCCGTGAGCGCGGGTCACGCGCGTTTCGGCAGCCGGGGACGAACCTGGCCGGCACCCGGCCACCGACCCTCACACCGCACGGTGTCGAGCACGTCATCGCCGCTCTGGAACGGCTCCGCGAACTACTGCCCGCACCACCGGGGACGGCCATGACCGAGAGCCGCACCCCAGCGAGATCGACCGATGAGGACGGGACACGACCCCGCCACCCGGAGAGAAGAGGTCAACCATGGCTGATGGCGCGACTGCGGACGCTTCCCGCGCGAACCCCAGAACTATCGACGTCACCTGCGTAGTCGGCGAGGAGCGCATCGACCCGCGTTGGGGCGTGTCCTCACGGGACTGGCAGTCCCACGCCATCGACGTGGACGCTGAGCACCCCGACGGGGTGTACGTCGCCCGCTGCGGACAGCGGCTGGTCAGGGGCACCAGCCTGTACGACGAGCCACCACCTGGCGGCTGGATGTGCCTGGCGTGTGCGCGGTGGACCGAGCGGGGGGACACCGGTGAGGTGACCGAGCCGCCCGCTCACCCGGTGACCGGGCCGGCGCGGTGGGCGCGGTCCCCGCTGGACTATCACGCCCACTGGCTGCTACCCGACGGTGAGCACCCCGAGGGTGTTCTTCAGGCGCGGTGCGGCGCGGTGATGACGACGAGCGCGACCCTGCATGAGCAACCACTATCCGGCCTGCGCTGTGAGCGCTGCCACCTGATCTTCCTCGCGGACGCCGGTGCCCGGGGTCCGCGAGACGAGTAATGCCCGGCCGGCCGTTGGTTGAGCCGTGCCCCCGTTCGCGTTCCCGGCGGCCGGTCGGTTCCCCACGCGCCCGAAGGGAAAGGATTCCAGGTCCCGCGATGAACAACGGCACCCAGACACCGATCGTCGTTATCTGCCCTCTCCATACATGCCCGTGGGTCCACGTGGGCTACTCAATGGGGGGCGATGACAACACGGCCGCTGAGGTCGCGGACCTCGTAGGTATAGCACGGACCACGCTACGGGACGAACTCGTTGAGCACCTCAAGGGACAACACGGAGAAGCGGCGGTGCGCGATTCACTTTGGCCGGGGGGAGCATGCCGTAACACATGATCTCGATTTGCCAGCTTGGTGTCAAGTAGTGAACGCACCACCAGCTTCAACCAGCCTCGACCAGGAATGTGTTGAGGACTTCGGTCGGTTTCTTCCAGTTGAGTGTCTGCCGTGGACGGTTGTTGAGTTCGTCGGCGAC
>Ga0213882_10000554_pt1 | contig 12107 bp, 10 predicted proteins | sample BarmaccoBMER_R09_FD_160106 | JGI IMG/M metagenome (GOLD analysis project Ga0213882, IMG submission 160106) | Barbacenia macrantha exposed rock microbial communities from rupestrian grasslands, the National Park of Serra do Cipo, Brazil - ER_R09 ...
TCTTTTGTTAGAGGAGCGCGGGCAGTGAAGTCGCCATTGGCAACACATACATGCGTCTTAAGGATCTGCTCAATATCGATATCGAGCTGGCGTTTCTGCTCAGCGATAGCATGTTCGAGTCGTGTGACCTCCTCAGCACGGTCTGCCCGCTCGATAGAGCGCTGTAGTCTTTCAACAGCAGGGCGGAACACGAACAATCCCTCCAGCAATAAGACGAGCAATGTAACCCCCAACAAGGCGAGTTCGGTCTGCTTGAGCGCGGTAACACGCTGCTCGGCCTCCTGTTGATATTGGGAAACAATCGCATTCATTCCCACAAGATAGTCCGCTTCGTGGGCGAGTATAGTTTGTACAAGAGGCGACAAGATGGCGGTATGAGTCGTGTGTGTATCGGCTTGCTCATTGCTGACTGCTACGAGGATATCCTGAACTACGCCCACCATCGCTTGATAGTGCGGTTGAATCTGCCCAAATAGTTGTATGACTCGCTCGCTGTTTCTGCCGGGTAAACCCGAAGCGGAATCACCATATTGCAAGCCCACCTGAGAGTGTTGCCAGAGGACCAGCGCTGCTTGCAGTTCTTCTACTCGTTTCTGCCGTGCAGTCGAGGTCGTATCAAGTTCAAGGGCAAGGGCATCCTTGCTCAACTTTTGACTGAGCATACGTTGCCGTCCAGCGACGTTGATCACGAGTGCATCGCTCGATTGCTGCTGTAATGCAAGCTGAATTACAATCTGACCGAGGATGGCAAGCAAGGCAACCATACCCAAGGCAATGATATAGAGGACGGTAAGGCGATACGTTGGAGCGGATTTGTTGCGCATTGTAACCATGATAGTGGGACCTCTTACATTAAAGCAGTCTACTTCCAATATCCTATATACGACACCGAATCACTGCTCAGCAGGAGATTAGGGAGCGGAGCCATACATAGCATCCATGCACTCTCTCTCCTCCTTTTCTGAAGTAGATTTAAAGTACGTACAATAACTATAACATACTTTTGAATGAAAAGCTAATGGAATGTAAAATACTACTATCAGATATACATTAGTTACACAAGTTATTCATATAAGTATGAGTGATATTTGGATTGTTGTAGGCTGAGGAGCACCCCAACAATCCAAATAATTTCTCTTTCTGGAACTCCCTTGCTGAATAGTTATGACACAGACGTGATATAATAGAACGAACAATTGGAAAATATATTCCACTCAAAGACAAAGGGAAAGCATGCCAGAATTCAAAGTAGAAGCACCATTTCAGCCCACCGGGGACCAGCCAGAGGCCATTGCCCAGCTTGCAGAGGGTATCAGACGTGGCTACAAGTATCAGACGCTTTTAGGCATAACTGGTAGCGGCAAGACGTACACTGTGGCAAAGGTTATAGAACAGGTGCAGAAACCAACACTCATATTAGCTCCCAACAAGACACTGGCAGCCCAACTGTATAGCGAGTATAAGGAGTTCTTCCCCACCAACGCAGTCGAGTACTTTGTCTCCTATTACGACTACTACCAGCCAGAGGCATATATTCCACGCACAGATACGTACGTGGCCAAAGAAAGCATGTTGAACCAAGAGATCGAAAAACTACGTCTCTCCGCCACACGCAGCCTGTTTGAGCGACGCGATGTCCTCATCGTCGCTTCAGTCTCTTGCATCTACGGTCTGGGCAGCCCCGAAGAGTACGGCGAGGTGGTACTGACACTGAAAGTTGGTGAAGAGCGGCGACGGGACAAGATATTGCGTCACCTCACTGAGATTCAGTACGAACGCAATGATGCCAATTTCATTCGTGGCCGCTTCCGTGTGCGCGGCGATGTACTGGAGATCTTTCCCGCGTACGAGGATGTGGCCGTGCGCATCGAATTCTTTGGCGACGAAGTCGAGCGTATGACCGAGATTGACCCGCTTACTGGCGAGATTCTGGGTAGACGGCAACGCCTCGACATCTATCCAGCCAAACATTGGGTCACAACACAACAACGCTTGAACCAAGCTATACGCTCAATTGAAGAAGAGCTGCAAGAGCGTCTGCAAGAGCTAGAAGCACACGGCAATTTACTGGAGGCGGCACGGCTGAAGCAGCGGACCAATTTCGACATTGAGATGCTGCGCGAAACTGGTTTCTGCTCCGGTGTCGAAAACTATTCGCGCCACCTTTCAGGGCGTGCAGCAGGAGAGCAATCGTGGACCCTGCTGGACTACATGCCAGAGGATTACTTGATGGTCGTCGACGAATCACACGTTGCCATACCACAGGTGCGCGGCATGTACGCTGGCGACCGTTCACGCAAGCAGGTGCTCGTCGATTACGGCTTTCGCCTCCCTTCGGCCCTTGACAATCGCCCACTCACCTTCACAGAGTTCGAGGGCGAGGTGCATCAAATGCTGTTTGTCTCAGCCACACCAGGCCCCTATGAGTACGAGCATAGCCAGGCAGTTGTCGAACAGGTCATTCGTCCCACGGGTCTGATTGACCCAGAGATCAGTGTTCGTCCCACGAGAGGGCAGATTGACGACCTGCTGGCCGAAGTTCGCCAACGTGTAGCCAAAGGCCAGCGTGTACTTGTCACAACGCTCACAAAGAAGATGGCTGAGGATCTGGCCGACTATATGCAAGAATTGAATGTGAAGGTACATTACCTGCATTCAGAGATTGATACCATTGAGCGCGTCGAGATCCTACGCGATCTGCGCCTAGGCGTGTACGATGTCGTGGTTGGGATCAACCTGTTACGCGAGGGACTGGACTTGCCTGAAGTATCACTTGTCGCCATTCTCGATGCCGACAAAGAAGGATTCTTGCGTTCTGAAGGCTCACTCATTCAGATGATTGGGCGTGCTGCGCGCCACGTCGAGGGCAGTGTTATCATGTATGCCGATACAATCACCAAGTCCATGCAACGCGCTATTGATGAGACGAACCGCCGTCGTGGCATCCAGATAGAGTATAACGAGCGCCATCACATTACGCCACGTGGCATCAAGAAGGAAATCAAGACACTCTCCGAGCGCCTGAAAGCCATGAGTGGCGCAGAGGTCACCGGAACAAACGGCAAAGTAGCATCAGTAGCCTTAGCAGGTATTCCTAAAGAAGATGCCCTGCGTCTCATCAAAGACCTGGAGTCACAGATGCGCAGTGCAGCCAAGCAGCTCGAATTCGAGAAGGCGGCGCAGTTGCGCGACCAGATTATTGAGATCAGGCGTGCAATGATCGAATAGAGAGCAACACAAAGACTTGTGCATCCGTTTTCGTGTTGCTCTTTTGCAGAAAGTATAGACAACACAACTATGCTGCCGATAGAGTAAGCAGCCAGCGAGCAACCTCCTCATCGCGAGCAGTAGCAACTTGTTTCACCAGCAGGTGAAGTTCCTTAATGTCCTTTATCTCCACCACTCTCTGTTGAGCTAGTTCAGTGAGCGGTGCAAAACGTCCTTGCACAATCTCTACTACTGCTTGTTGCAGAGCTTCTACTGCACCTTCAGTTCTACCTTTTATTTCTCCTTCAGCTTTGCCTTCAATCCTACCTCTCGCCTCAGCTCTCTTCACGAAGCGACTTTCTTCCAAAAGACTATCGAGACTATCCAATTTCTTCTTAACCTCTTCCTTATCCTCTGCCGAGACCATATCTGTGCGCTGCAGAAACAAATCGAACCACAGCAACCGAGCTGCCAGTTTCCTTCTTTCGTCACTGTACCACTCTTTGAGTTCATCCAGTGCTCGTTTCAATATATCACATCTGGCATTTTGCATGGTAGGTAGTAGAAGAGGAATAATTTCGGCAGCGTGGTCTTCTAATAAGGATTTGAGGGCACTATCATATGGTTGTGCTTGTTGCATCATAGCCACACCTTTCTACGTTTCTTGATCGCAAGCATACCATGCTACAGCATGTGCTTACAAGTGATATAGGACAGAAATGCTACAGTTTCAATTAGACAACAGAGCCGAGAGACTTCCCACTACCCCCTGTTCTTTCTGATACAATACTACCCATTGGCCCAAAGCCGAAAATATACCATCAGGAGGAACTTCATTGCACCACCACAGCAATACACCTAACAACCACGAGCCAATGCAGAGCGACTACTTGAGCGGTCCACAAATTGTACCGAGACGTGTGCAACCCGATATGACGGTAGTGGAATTAATCGATCAGCAGTTTCAGGCGTATAACGCTGCTCGCCTTAGCGAAGCTGCACGGCTGTATGTCGAAGAGATGCTCAATCCTGAACGCGATGTGACTATCGGTATGACGATGGCGGGAGCCTTGACCCCTGCGGGCCTAGGTGGCTGCATTATCACATTGATGGAGTATGGTTTCGTCGACTTCATCATCAGTACGGGCGCGAACCTTTATCATGACATACATCATGCGCTAGCAATGGCACTGCACCAGGGTGACTTCCGCTTGGATGATACGAAGTTGCAGCAAGAAGGCGTCATTCGCATCTACGATATTCTTTTTGAGGACAAAGTATTGCTGGATACCGACGCGTTTGTGCGCGAGAGCCTCAAGAGCCTACCCAACCGACCTATCTCAACATCTGAACTGCACTATCACCTGGGTGTGCAGTTGATCAAGGCTGGCGTTCGACCAGAGCAGTCGGTGCTGGCGCAGGCAGCGCAGTGGAACGTTCCCATCTACACCTCATCGCCCGGTGATTCATCAATCGGTATGAACGTGGCACGTAATGCACTGGATGGCAGCCTGCTCACGCTCGATTCCTTAGCTGATGTGAACGAGACCACGGCTATCGTGCATCATGCTACACGTAATGGCGTGCTCATCCTAGGTGGTGGTAGCCCTAAGAACTTCTACCTGCAGACGCAGCCACAACTGTGGGAGGTGCTCGGTATTCAGAAGGGTGGACACGACTACTTCATCCAGATTACAGCAGATGCACCCCACTGGGGAGGACTCTCCGGTGCAACACCCTCTGAGGCTGTCTCTTGGGGCAAGATTAAGCCCGATCAACTCCATTCTACCGTAGTGATCTACGGCGACTCAACAATTGCAATGCCGCTTATCACGGCATATGCTGTGAGCAAGGCAAAACCACGCCCGCGCCGCGCACTCTTGCAAAAGCGAGCAGAGTTATTGCACAAGCTGCAAATTGCATACAAAGCGGGCAAAGAAAGTAGGCCGTGAAGCTGTACTCCATCTAATAGGGAAAGAGCTGCTCATTAGGTAGACAAAGAAGTCATGTTTAGGTAGACAGCTTACTTGCCTTTAGATAGACATAGGCATGGGATTTAGGTAGAACGAGTATTGTCATTAGATCAAAATACATCTTCTTCCTCTTTGCATTAGCTTGACAATCTAATGTATAATACCACCTGTGTGATTAAGAGCACACCAATGTGAAGGTAGTTCTACTACGCCGGAAGAGCAACCTGCGTAGTTGAAACACACAGGAGGAAGACACATGTTGGCTCATCTTATGTTAGAATTGTACGACTGTGACAGAGAACTGTTGAGTAACGAAGGATTGGTTCACCGCGTTCTGGATGAATATCCCGAGCGCATAGGAATGGAAAAGGTCAGTCCTGTACACCTTTATGACATTGAAACCTCTAACCCATTAGACGCTGGTCTCTCTGGTTTTGTCGTTATTGCCCAGAGCCATGTGAGTTTACATGCTTGGCCGGAATACGGTGAAGTGGATATTGACATCTGCTCTTGCAAGGAGTTTAGGCAAGAAGATGCTATTGCCTTCGCCAAGGAGATGTTCCAGACCGATGAGATAGAGGCGCATTTTGTGGTACGTGCCAACCGTTCTCTACGCCCAGACGTACCGGATGCAGAGCGCTATGAAGCCGCTATGGCTGCACGTAGAGCCAAACAGGCGGTGCGATAAAAAACAGGAGAAAAAACCTTTGAGTGATTTGCTTGTGACCCAATTTGGTGCCCCTGATGCACCAGAGTGTAACCTCGAAACAGCCCGTGTAATTATCATTCCGGCCCCGCTAGAGTACAGCGTGTGTTACAGAAAAGGTACTAGATATGGGCCACAAGCAATTCTTAATGCGTCTAGTCAGATGGAGTTGTATGATGAGGAACTTGTGTGTTGCCCCATCGAAAGCGGCGTGTATACGTGTCCTCCTTTGAGTTATAGTGGAATGAACCATGCAATGGCACTACAAACGACGGGTGATGCCGTACGTGCAGTCCTAGAGCGGCAACAACTCCCTTTTACACTTGGCGGCGAACATTCACTCTCAGCAGCGGTTATTGCCGCTGTATATGAACGCTATCCTGATGTGACAGTAGTCCACATAGATGCTCACGGAGATTTGCGCGATATATTTGAAGGGACACCGCTCTCACACGCTTGTATTGAGCGTCGTGTTGTGGATATGGGCATCCCGTTGCTAGAAATCGGTGTCCGCAGTTTTAGCTCTGAAGAGGCTAAGTTTTTACAGACAAAACCAGATGTGGCTATCGTGTGGGCCTATCAGATGGCAAAAGGCAGTGCAACTATTCCTTGGCATCGACTAAGCAGCCACACCTATGTTACTATTGACCTTGATGTATTTGATCCCAGTGAGATGCCTGCTGTCGGCACTCCAGAGCCAGGAGGACTCAGTTGGTACCAAGTGCTCGACCTTTTCCACGAGATCTGCCGACGCACTACAATAGTCGGTATGGACGTAGTCGAGCTATGTCCGCTAGAAGGGCAGATACAGGCGGATTTTCTGGCAGCAAAACTCGTCTATAAAATGATAAGCTATCGTTTTTTCCATCAATAGTTTGAGATACTCATGAGAAATATGCATCCTATAATTACCTCACCATATAGTTTCGTCCTTTGTTTCTTAGTCCTGAGTACACTGCTTAGTGCCTGCGATCTGGGTTCTTGGCTGAGCAGTGGCAATCAGGATCATACCAACACCCTCACAATAAATTCAACGCAATCCATCACGTATAGTACAAGCCCACAAGATATCCTTATACGTACCTTTTATGGCGGCGGCCTCTATGGCTCGTTAGAACTGAGTCCCAGTATGAGCATCTACGGCGATGGCACATTTATCCTGGGTACACAGCAGACAGGGAAACTTGACAGCGACACGTTACAACAGCTCTTGCACACGTTACTTGACACTGATGGATTGCTTAATCTGAAGAGACAACAGTTTGTTGATATACAGGACCAGAATGCTACCTTTCTCGAACTGATGCTTAACGGCAAGCAAGAAGAGTTTGTATACGGATCGTTTGGCAATCAGCCGGAGAGCACGCAAGATATGGCTGAATATCATAGTTTAGAGCAGGCCATTACAGCCATTAACGAAACGGTCAAAGGGCCAACGCACCCCTATAACGCTAGCTCTTTTGCATTGCTCGCACGGCAAATCTTTCATGCCGATCCCGCACAAACTACTGATTGGCCCCTAGCCGATTTTACCCTTGCGCAGGCCACCAATAGCGAGTGCGGCCCATTGCCACCCGATGATACAAGTCCCAATCAAGAAACGAGTTGTCTCAAGTACACCATCCCACACAGTGCTATCCTGCTAACATCAGCACAGCTTCAGAGTCTGAAAGGTCAATTGAACGGCCAGCAACAAGGTTTTTTCATTGAAGCAGGATTGTATTATAGTATTACCTTACGGCCATTACTTCCAGATGAGTTACCGCAGAAGATGCTTGCCATGGTCGGTAGCAATCAATCTACGTTCAATGCTGTGCCACTGATTACGGGAGCGGTTCCTGCCATATCGACTCCCACCCCTTCTGGGTAGATAGGCATTACTTCCCATCGCTCTCGACGAGGTGTGGTATACTAGGTGATGTGTGGTATGTGAGCAAGTAAAAAGGACCCAACTGACCTAAACAACCTAACCAATCTAACTACCACGTAATGTACACCTCCATACGGCTCAACCGGAAAGGATTTATGACCAGAGATTTCAACAAGCAAAGGCGAGACGACTCGCGTCCGTCATCTCGCAACCAGTCCTCAAGCGGGTATAGAGAGCAGCGATATACACACCCTACCCGTCCTCGTCTTAATCGCGAAATAGTAGACCGCGCATGGGAGTCAGGAGCACAACAGCAGCATGCTGATTATCATCCACGCAGGCAGAACAATCAGCCGCTTTCTCACGACCGACGCAATTACCAGCAACCAGATAACTTCACACCTGATAATGGTCGTAGAAATGGTAGAGTCTACGACTACCGTGAGGCACCTCGAAACACACCTCGCAGCTTTGAGCGAACACACCAAGGGAACAATACAGCCTCTCGTCACTTTGACTCAGGTAGACGCAACTTTGACGAGCGCCAACGCCCTGAAGAGCGTCGTGGGCCTGCTGGTGAACGAGGCCGACATGATCCTCAAGAATATGGCCCTCGTTACAACACACAAACGCGTGGTCCAGGCAACCACTATGGCGAACGGGACCAGTATCGAGGAAATCAGCGACGCAACTTCGATTCCCACGACCAACGCTTCCGTGAATCTGATCGTCCTGCTCACAACACACGATATGATGAAAGGCAATTTCGTCAAGAGCGCTATTCTGAAAGCACACACAGACCACCACATCGTGGACACCAGGAGACTACACGACGCTCACCCAACGATGAACAATTCGAGGGCGACTACGAGCACTTTGGCTTCAATAACCGTTCCGATACATCTGGTCGCGAATTCACTCATCACTCCGCTAAAAAGAGACAGAATGACCAATATAACACTCGCCAAGCAGATCATTTGACACATCTACCCGATGGTCGTGTTATCAAGGGGTCACGCCCTGCACAGCGAGAGGAAGCACAGTACTGGACTAATATTGCCCACGACACTGAGGCATTAGTGGGCCAGATCCATGTAGTACCAACCGAAGAGAAGGTGGAGGCCATTGAGCATCAGTCAGAGGATACGATGAGCATAAAGGCGACACCTACTAAGCTGCGCAGACGTGCTACTAGTACCGGTACGCGTCAAAAGAAGGTGAGTGGCGCTAAACCACGTTCTTCTGGTCCCAAACCATCGCGACGAGGCTTTAAATGGCCTACACCATAGTAGATTCTTACTTTCAATTTGCTCCTCCTGCAGGTGCAGGAGGAGCAAATTGAAAACTAGCTCATCATATGATCTATCCTAGCTATCTCAACCTCTATAAAACAGGAGAACTGGCAGAACGGGCCGCTACTGCGTGGGAGATATTGCGCAATTGTACTATTTGTCCACAAAACTGCCGCTGTAATCGCATTGCAGGTAAGACTGGCGTCTGCCATTCTGCTACCGAAGCCATCGTTGCGTCCTGGAACGTTCATCGCCGCGAAGAGCCACCAATTAGTGGTACACGCGGGGCTGGCACTATCTTTTTCGGGTACTGCCAAGCCCGTTGTACCTACTGCCAGAACTTCTCACTCAGCCAGGGAGGACTAGGACATCGCGTCGGACCGCAGCGCTTGGCCGAGATGATGCTCTATCTGCAGAAGAAACGTTGCCACAATCTGGACTTGGTGACACCCACTCATTTTGTTCCACAGATTCTGGCAGCATTGGTCGTCGCTTGTGAGAAGGGATTGCAGCTTCCTATTGTGTACAATTGTGCAGGCTATGAAAACCTGCAGACCTTGAAGCTATTGGATGGCGTAGTTGACATCTACCTTCCCGATGCGAAGTACTCTGACAATAAGAACGCCCTACGTACCTCAAAAATGCCCAGATATGTTGAGCATAATCAGGCCACACTGAAGGAAATGTACCGTCAAGTTGGCCCATTGCAACTGGATGAAGAGGGCATCGGACGGCGTGGGCTACTTATCCGCCACCTTGTTCTGCCAGAAGATATTTCAGGAACACACGAAGTCCTAGGTTGGATCGCGCAAGAACTAGGACCAAACACTCCCGTCAGCCTCATGGATCAATATTTCCCCGCCTGGAAAGCTGTGAATGACCCGTTGCTCAACCGCCGTCTCACCTGGAAAGAGTACAGTACAGCGCTTGATGCATTAGATGAATTTAACTTTACTGCAGGATATGTACAAGAGGACTTGATTGAAGTCGATACAACCTCTGACATATAGTTCAGCAAGGACTTCAAACTACCCGCTGTGGACGAGGCACGCTATAATCTGACAGGGAGACTTAACGCGTTCTAAGGAACAAGTTGCAAGAGCCAGGCGTGAGCATCTCCACAACGGAGGAAACTATGAACTATACGGCTACGTTGAGTCGACTTTTTGTCGGCATTCAGGATGATCTCGACCAAGTCGATGCACTTTTTCAGGAGAGGGCCACTTCTGGACTAGACATTCTCAATTCTGCTTCAATGCATGTATTGGGAGCGCAAGGGAAACGTCTTAGAACAGCACTTACCCTGCTTTCAGGAAAGCTACACACCTATCGCTTTGAGAAACTTCTTCCTCTGAGCGTGGCTTTCGAGATGGTCCATCTCGCCACACTGATCCACGACGATATTGTAGACGAGGCAAAAACGCGGCGTGGCCTTCCCACAGTAAACGCGCTTTGGGGCGATAAGATCGCTGTGCTCTTAGGAGATTATTTCTTTGCCAAAACGGCTGGTCTGATTGCCGATGTAAAGGATCATCGTATTGATCAGCTATTTTCAGATACGGTGGCAACGGTGTGTGAAGGCACTATTATGGAGATGATGACGGCAGGACGCATCGACCTGACTCCCCATGCCTATTACGAGAAAATTAAGCATAAAACAGCTTGTCTCATTGCAGCCTGTAGTAAGGGTGGTGCGATTGTGAGCAATGCTTCCGATGAAGAAATTGACCTGCTCTACGAATATGGCATTAATCTCGGTATCACATTCCAAATCATTGATGACATATTAGACTATACGAAAGATCAGTCAACAATCGGAAAGCCTGCCGGAAACGACCTACGCCAGGGCATGGTCACTCTACCTCTGATTTATGCACTAGAGGAACAGCCGCAGAAGAACGGCCACTATGAGCAGGCACACAATCTGCTCAGTAGCACCACACGTAAAGAAGATGACATACAGGCGGTCGTTGCTTGGGTGAACAGCGGATATGGTATTCAGCGTGCCTTTGCCGATGCTCGCACCTATAGCCATAAAGCAAAAGAGGCGCTCTCCTACTTTCCACCCTCTTCAGAGCGCGCTGTGCTTGACGAATTAGTCGATTTTGTCATAGCACGTAATCGCTAAAGCGTAATGAATGTTTGTTGCGGAGTATGGAGCTATGGCCTACGCACCACAACAAATGAGTACTGTTTCGAGTATACAGGACCATTAGTATGAGTACAAAAAATTTGTTAAAAGAGAAGTTCCAGCAGAGCGGCGGCAAACGGCCCTACGTTCAGCGCCTCTTTGGGCGCATTGCACGCGTCTATGATCTCATGAATCATCTTATGACCTTTGGTCTGGACGGCTATTGGCGTGCATTTGCTGCACGTTGCTTAGCCCTCGGGCCAGCAGAAACAGGTCTCGACTTGGGTACAGGAACAGCCGATTTGTCGATAGCCGTTATTCGTGCCAGCGGACCGCAAGCACGCATGATCGGCATGGATATTACTCCACAAATGCTCGACCAGGGACGCATCAAGATAGCCCAGCTAGGATTACAGGATCGTATCGACCTTCGCCTTGGAGATGCTGAGCACATCGACTTACCCGATAACAGTGTTGACGGCTGTTGCTCAGCCTTTACTATGCGTAACCTTACGGATATTGGTCTAGGCTTCCGTGAGACACTACGCGTCGTACGCCCCGGTGGCCGCGTTGTCTGTCTAGAGATCAGCCATCCGCCCGGAAAAATCTTCGGAGCGCTCTTTTCCTTCTACTTCTACAAACTCGTGCCGCTCTTGGGCACCATCATTGGGAAAGCATTCGAGGAGTACACCTACTTACCGCACTCACTTACCAACTTTCCTGATGCGGTGTCACTGCAAAAAATCATGGAAGAGTCCGGTTGGAGCGATGTACATTTTCATCGACTTACAGGCGGTATTGTTGCTGTCCACGTAGCGACAAAGCGTACATAGTGCTCATACCCGTGTACGACTCACCTTCAAACCCCTCTGCAAACGTTGTATTCAGTTCGAGCCATGATCGGGCGCGCCTTCGCTGCCTTGATTGG
>Ga0213882_10000555_pt1 | contig 12093 bp, 6 predicted proteins | sample BarmaccoBMER_R09_FD_160106 | JGI IMG/M metagenome (GOLD analysis project Ga0213882, IMG submission 160106) | Barbacenia macrantha exposed rock microbial communities from rupestrian grasslands, the National Park of Serra do Cipo, Brazil - ER_R09 ...
GCGATCGCATCGTGAGCGAAGACCTGGTGCAGGACGTCTTTTTTCGCATCCTCAAGTACCGCCAAACCTATCGCCCCGGCACTCCGTTTCGCGCATGGATGTACCAGATTGCGCGGAATGTCCGGCAGGACTATCACCGCAAACATCCCGAATCGTTGCCGTATGAGCCAGAGATGTCGCCGGCAGTGACTTCGCGCGACTCAGTTGAGACAGCGCAACAGACCGCTCTCCTGCAGAAAGCGCTACTCATGCTGCCTGACGATAAGCGCGAAGTTCTGGTCATGAGCCGCTTCCAGGAATTGAAGCACGAGGAAATAGCCTGCTTGCTTGAATGCGAAGTGGGCACGGTGAAAGTACGGATTCATCGAGCGTTGCGCGAACTGCGATCTGTTTTTGAAAAACTCACGAGCGTCCGGCCCCATGGGCCGCAAACGCTCGGCGAGAAAGGAAGTCTGTCATGACTTGCGACCAATTTGCAGAATTACTGCCGGCTTATTGCGAACGCCGCCTGAGCACACGCGAGCAGGCATTTGCCCGCGAGCACACGGAAATGTGTGCGCAGTGCCGGGCCGACGCCGACATGTGGCAGAAGCTCGCAAGCTTGCCCAGTCAGCAGCCAAGTGCCGCACTGCGGGCGCGTTTCGAAAGCATGCTTAATGCATACGAAGAAGGACGGTGGGAGAGAAGCAGCCTCGCAAAAGAACGAGGCCGCTGGTTCACTGCCTGGATTCGCAGCTCATTCGCGCCTCCGCTAGCCAGTGCGCTGGCTGCTTGCCTCCTGCTGGCGGGATTCATCGCCGGCGAACACTTTTCAGCAGCCAAGCCAAACAGTCAAGGCGAGATGGTTACCATGCAGGCCGAACTTACGAATCTGCGGCAGCTGGTGGCCTTGTCGCTTCTCGAACAACAATCGGCGAGCCAGCGTTTGCAAGGTGTGAACTACAGCACCCTGGTGCAGCGTCCGGATCCCGAGATCGCCGCAGCCCTGTTGCATGCACTGCGCTTCGACAACAGCGTGGATGTTCGCCTCGCTGCGCTCGACGCATTGCGGCGGTACAAAGACGATCCGCAGGTCCGCAGCGGCTTGCTGGCGGCGCTTCAGGATCAGCAGTCACCGCTCGTGCAAATCGCATTGATCGATCTGTTTGTGGAGATGCGCGAGAGCGGCGCCAAAGACAATCTGCGTCGCATCGAGCAGGATTCGAAAGCCAATCCGACGGTTCGCCAGCGGGCGCAGTGGGGAATTCAGCAGTTGAGCTGAGTTACGGGAGGAGCAAATGAAAAACCAGGGATTACGTGTTCTGATCAGCTTAACGATCGCGCTCCTGTTCGGGCGCATGGGAATGAGCCAGGTTGTGATTCCCGCTCCCATGCCTGCCGTTCGCATCTCCGCGCATGCACATCCTCATGTGCATGTGAACGAATGGGAAGAATCGCTCACTGTCACGGAGCAAGAAGAGATAAGGAAATCATTCCCATTTCCGGCCGGGACGGAGCCGCGGAATCTCACAATCGACGACGTCTGGGGTTCAGTTCACGTCACAGGCGGCTCTGGGGACCAAGTTGAAGTGGTAGCGAAAAAAACCATTCGCGCGGAATCAAAGGAAGCGCTGGAGCAGGCAAGGAAAGACGTATCGCTCGACATCACTCAACAACCCACGCTGCTGAAGCTCTACGTAAACGGTCCGTTTCGCTGCCAGTGCGACTGCGGCTGCAACGGCAATCACGAACGTCCTGGATACATCGTCAAATACGACTTCGAAATCCAAACGCCGCGAGCTGTGAATCTGAACGTTCGCACGGTGAATGACGGCGACGTCAAAGTGCAGGAGATCGCCGGCAAGTACTCCGTGCAGAACGTCAACGGGCCGGTGGAGATGACGAATGTCGCAGGCTCAGGCTCGGCGAAGACGGTCAACGGCGACCTCAAAGTCCTGTTTCGGGACAATCCGCAGACAGACTCTTCCTTTGCCACGCTGAATGGAGACGTCGATCTGTACTTCCTGCAGAAACTCTCCGCTGATCTGCGCTTTAAGACCTTCAACGGGGAGATATTTAGCGATTTTCAGATGGCGGCGCTTCCTCCGCGCCAGCCTGAAGAACAGCGCCAGGGCACCAAGTTCGTATTCCGCGCCGACCGCTACTCCGGGGGACGTGTCGCCGGCGGTGGTCCGGAGATCAAAATCGAAACTCTAAATGGGGATATCCATATTCGTGAACGCCATGACTAATACATTCATTCGCACACTCATCCTTCTCGCATTCTCCGCGGCTTCATTTGCCGCAACCACCGCCAACGGCGATCGCGTTAACGTGCCGCTGAGCGATCCGGCCCGACCTGCCTTCATCAAGGCGCATTTGGTGAATGGCGGCATAACGGTTAAGGGCTACGAGGGCAAAGACGTGATCGTCGAGGCGCACGCTCGCTCGGGAGAAGACAACGAGCGGGAAAGCAACGGCATGCACCGCATTCCTATGAACACGAGCGGGCTCGAGGTGGAGGAAGAAAACAATCGCGTGGATATCGGAGCCGCGTCCACGCAGCGCGCCATCGATTTAACCATCTCCGTGCCGGTGCACTCTTCGCTTAGCCTGCACACGGTCAACGATGGCGATATCTCTGTCACGAACGTCGACGGCGAACTTGACGTGAACGACGTCAATGGAGAAGTGACCCTCACCGACGTTTCAGGTACGGCGGTAGCTCATGCGCTCAATGGAAAAGTCTTGGTTTCCTTCAAGGCGATCAATCCGTCGAAGCCAATGTCATTCAGCTCATTGAACGGCGACATCGATGTCACCTTTCCGGCTGACCTTAAGGCCAATGTGGTGGTGACCTCCGATCGCGGCGAAGTTTTTAGCGACTTCGACGTGGCCCTTGCGCCTCGCGCTCCGCAATTGGTTACGGAAGATACGCGCGGCAGCGGTGGTCATTACCGGGTGAAGGTGGACAAGACAGTTCGCGGCACGATCAACGGCGGCGGCCAGGAAATTCAGTTCCACAATTTCAACGGGAATATTTACATACGCAAAGCTGGAGTAAAAGCCCGCTAGGGACGAGTCCACTGCCGGACTGCTAACCTTGACGACGTACGTCCGTCATGTGGGAGCGCGCTCTCGAAACCTTTCACCATGGAAACCCTGAACCAGGACATACGCTTTGCCTTCCGCATGCTGGTGAAGAATCCGGGCTTCACCGCAGCCGTCATTGTGTGTCTCATGCTCGGCATCGGCGCCACCACCGCAATCTTCAGCGTGGTGAACTCTGTCTTGCTACGGCCGTTGCCCTATCGCGAGCCGGACAAACTGGTTCGCGTGTACTCTGAATTCCCAAAGTTCCAAGCCGGCGGACTTCACCGTTTCTGGCTTTCTCCACCTGAATTTCTCGATCTGCGGCGCGACTCGAAGTCCTGGCAGACGCTCGATGGCTGGGTGAATGGCGGCGCAAACCTGGCCGGCACAACCAATCCCGTGCGCGCAACAGCATGTTTCATTTCGGGAACTACGCTGCTGACGCTCGGCGTCTCTCCCCTCCTCGGCCGCTTGATTACGCCTGAAGATGACGACCCGAAGTCTCCGGTCGTGATGGATATTTCCTACGGTATTTGGAAGTCGGTTTTTGGCGGCGAGCCTTCCATCATCAATCGCGAAGTCTTGCTCAATGGGCAAAAGGCGACGGTAGTTGGAGTGATGCCGGAAGGCTTCGCCTTTCCACCAGGAGAGATTGATCCGCCGCAGGTGTGGTCGCCCTTGCAGATCGATCCGGCAAAACCCGGCGGCCGCGGATCACACTTCCTGTATTTGCTTGGCCGATTGAAAGATGGTGTTTCGCGGCAGCAAGCGCAAGCTGAACTCGATTCGCTGGTGAAATATTGGGGCGATACGGGGTCTGCCGCCAGTCACCACTTCACTCCTGACCGGCACACTCTGGTCAGTTATCCGCTGCAATCCGAAGTTGTCGGCAACGTGCGCCCGGCGCTATGGACGCTGTTCGGCGCCGTTGCATTTGTGCTGCTTATCGCCTGCGTGAACGTAGCCAATCTGTTGTTGGCGCGTGCCGAGGCGCGCCAGCGCGAAATCGCCATCCGCAGCTCGCTCGGCGCTGGGACCGGACGCCTGCTGCGACAGTTCATTACTGAAGGCGTGCTGATGTCTCTGGTGGGAGCGGGGCTCGGCTTTCTGCTGGCATTAGCCGGACTGCAGCTCATCAAGTACACCAATGCCGGCAGCATTCCGCGATCGCAAGAGATCGGCGTCGACATGAACGTGCTGCTCTTTGCCTTGGGCATCTCGCTGCTCACCGGCATTCTGTTTGGGCTCACACCGTTGTTTCACGTTGTATTGCGCGACCTCCATCAAATCCTGAAGAACGCAGCCGCTTCGAGCACCGGCGGTGGAGGTTCGCAGATTTTTCGACACATTCTCGTCACCACCGAGATCTCCCTCGCCTTGGTACTGCTCGTCGGCTGCGGACTGATGCTGCGCGCATTCTGGAAGCTCCAGGAGGTTGATATTGGCCTGAACCCGCGCGCGGTGTTGACCATGCAGATCAACTTGCCAGGCTCGAGCTATACCGATCCCATGAAGATCACCAGCTTCTGGACGCGGTTGAATCAAAGCGTCGCAGAGCTGCCCGGCGTGACTGCTTCGGCAATTGCAACCGGCTTGCCGCCGCAACGGCGAGTGAATGCCAACGACACCAAGATCGAAGGCTACGTTCGCAAGCAGGACGGGCCGATGGAGAACGTTGATTTCTACCAGGCAGTCACGCCTTCCTATTTCAAGACAATGGGAATTCAACTGATCGACGGTCGATTGCTCAACGAAGCCGATCGAGTAGGCGCTCCGGATGTCGTTGTGATTAACCAAAGCATGGCCCGCATGTTTTATGGCAACGAGAGTCCCGTTGGGAGGCGGATTCAGCCCGGGTTCAGCGAGCCGTGGTGCACAATTGTCGGCGTGGTTGCCGACGTGAAGAATGCGGGCATCGACAAGCCCACCGGCACCGAACTCTATCTGCCATACGACCAGAAGCAGGGATCCAGCGGTCGTAACACCGGAATGACTTTGTTCATCCGCAGTGCCATGCCGCAGAGTTCTCTGGTGAGCGCCGTCCGGCGGACGATCGCGGACCTCGATCCGCAAGTTCCGATTTCAAAAATCAGTTCTATGGAAGACGTGATCTCTACGGCCCAGGCTCGTCCACGGTTTCTCAGCGTGCTGCTCACAATTTTCTCCGGCGTTGCGTTGGTGCTTGCCGCGGTCGGCATCTACGGATTGCTTGCTTACTCCGTCGCTCGTCGCGGAAAGGAATTCGGACTGCGCATGGCGCTGGGAGCGCAGCAGCAGGATGTGCTTGGACTGGTCATGAAACAGGGAGCAACGATGATCGCCAGCGGACTGCTGACGGGGCTGGTCGCCGCATTTGCTCTCACCAGACTGATGTCGAGTCTGCTGTTCCACGTGCGGGCTACAGACCCGATCACCTACTTCGTGGTGGTTTGCGGACTCGCAGCCGTTGCTTTCTTTGCCAGCTACATTCCGGCAAGGCGAGCTACAAAGGTGAACCCGACTGTAACTCTGCGCTACGAATAATCGCAGCGATATTGCTCAGGCCTGTGGAAAGCTCGGCGGAGAGATATCCAAAATCGGCAGCAGGGTAGGCGGTTGTACCACCCAAGCGGGCTTCGCTGCCGCGCGAGGAGTGATTATGCGGAAGAAGCGACAGCACTCCTGCCAGGTGGCAACAATCTGCTGCGCCCATACGCTTCCTGTGAGCAGTGCGTGTACGCGCACCAGCATCTCGAGCTGGCGCATGTGGTCCGGGGACAAGAATCCGTGCTCGACCGATTGCTGGTTTACCCGGCTCTCGACCAGATTGCTAGGATCGAAGATGTAAGCCTTGCCTCCAGTCATACCCGCACCGAAGTTGCAGCCGATGTCGCCGAGCACGACGACGCAGCCGCCCGTCATGTACTCACAGCCGTGATCGCCCACTCCCTCCACCACCGCTAATGCCCCCGAGTTGCGAACGGCAAAACGCTCGCCGGCGCGTCCCGCGGCAAAGAGCCGCCCGGAGGTAGCGCCGTAGAGAGCGACGTTTCCCAAAATGACATTCTCATTCGAGCGCATCACCGCGCTGCCTCGAGGCTTCAGAATGAGCGCGCCGCCGCAGAGCCCCTTTCCCACATAGTCGTTGGCTTCACCCTCCACACTGAGTTCCATACCCTCAATGCAGAATGCGCCGAACGACTGCCCCGCGCTCCCTCGAAAGGCGAGTCTCACTTCGCTTTGGCTGAGTCCAAGCGGCCCGAGTTCGCGAACGATGGCGCCGGCAATCGCGGCTCCAACTGAGCGGTCCTGGTTGCGAATCGCAAACTCACGATCCACGTTCTGGCCGTTCCGCACGGCAACAACAATCTCCTGTGCGAGTCTCGGTCCAAAACTATCGTTGTCGCAATGCGGATGGTTCCTTGAAACCCTGCAATGGGGCCAATCTCCCTGTGATCGATACAGCACTTGTGAGAGCTGCAGCGCCGCGTTGGCCGAGATCTCTTGCAATAGGTCAGTGCGGCCCACTGCATCGTGGAGGGAACGCAAACCAAGGCTCGCCAGCAAGACGCGAATGTCTTCGGCAAGCTGGAGGAAAAATGCGACTACGTGCTCGGGTTTACCCCGGAATCTAGCTCTCAGTTCAGGACGCTGCGTTGCTATGCCGGCCGGACACGTATCCAGATGGCACTGCCGCGCCATGTCGCAGCCGAGAGCCACCAGGGCCGCGGTGCCAAAAGCGAACTCCTCGGCGCCGAGCAACGCGGCGATCACGACATCCCGCGCAGTCCGCAGCCCGCCATCAACGCGCAGGCGGACGCGGCTTCTCAGCCCGTTCCGCATCAGGGTCTGCTGGGTTTCAGCCAGTCCCAACTCCCACGGAGCGCCTGCATGCTTGATGCTGCTGAGGGGAGAAGCGCCCGTTCCGCCACAGTGGCCTGAGACTACGATGTAGTCGGCGTAGGCTTTGGCGACGCCGGAGGCAACAGTTCCAATTCCCGTTTCGGAAACCAGTTTCACTCCAATGCGCGCTCGGGGGTTTACCTGCTTAAGATCGTGAATAAGCTGCGCCAGGTCTTCAATGCTGTAAATGTCGTGATGCGGGGGAGGGCTGATCAACGACATTCGCGGCTGAGCATGGCGTAACCGTGCAATCAGTTCTGTAACTTTCGCTGCGGGAAGCTGGCCGCCTTCTCCCGGCTTGGAGCCTTGCGCAATCTTGATTTCCAGCTCTTCGGCCATGACCAGATATTCCGTGGTCACTCCAAAACGCGCTGAAGCTACCTGCTTCACCTTGTTGTTCGCATGCCGCGCGTCGCGATAGAGCTCAGCGTCTTCGCCGCCCTCGCCGGTATTCGACTTGCCGCCCAGCAGATTCATAGCTTCAGATAATGTGCGATGGGCTTCAGGGCTGATGGAGCCGAGCGACATCGCGCTGCTCACGAAGCGCTTCACAATCTCTTCGGCCGGCTCGACTTGTTCAAGGGAGACGGGATCCTGCGATGAAAACTCGAGCAGATCTCGGAGATTATTTGCGTCCCGCGAATCGGCGAAATCCTTAAACTCGTGCCACGCGCCCGGGTCCAGCATGGCTGCCGTTTTCCCCCGTGCGACGCCGACTGCGTTTTGCATAGCGCGCACAGTCGGCGGAGCCCAGCCGTGATGGTCGGCGGCATCGGCCTTGCGGTAGCGGACAGAGCCCAGATCGGCAACCAGGTCCGACTCGCGGTTCGAGGCCGCAGCGCGGCGCAGAACTTCCTGCTCGAGCGCATCGAAACCAATCCTGCCGGGTAGATTGGGCGTTCCGGGAAAGCATCTTTCAAGCAACGATTCATCGAATCCAATCGTTTGAAAAAATTGTCCGCCGCGATAGCTCGCAACGTCGGAGATCCCGAGCTTGGACATCACTTTCTTCATGCCAAGCTGCAGCGCTTCCAGCAGATTTTCCGGGGACTCGCAACTGCGCAGAGCGAGCCAAGGGCACACAGCGCCGGCGCCATAGCCAATGAGCACGGCCACATGGTGAACATCCCAGCAATCGCCTGCGTCTGCAATCAATTCGCAGCGCCTGCGCAGGCCCTTGCCGATCAAGTGATGGTGCACAGCCCCAATCGCCAGCGCCATGGGAATTGGCAAACTCGCCGCATGCGCAGTTCGATCGGAAAAGATCAGTAGCTCTGCGCCTCCCATCACAGCCAATTCCGCTGTACTGCATAGAGCTTCGACTGCAAGTTCCAAACTTTCGCTCGCGCGGAATAGACAAGCAATCTCGGCGGTTTTGAGGAATGTCTGTAAGCGTATTTCGTTGAGCTCCGCATCGTTCAAGATTGGAGATGAGAGCTCAATTAGGTCCGTGATACGCGACGCTCCATTCCCGGTCGCGGGAAAAAGCGTGGGCCTCGCTCCCAACGTGGTACGCAGCGACATCATGAGCTCTTCGCGCAGCGGATCGATAGGCGGGTTCGTCACCTGGGCAAAGCGCTGACGGAAGTAGCTGTAAAGATTTCGCGGCACACGGGCGAGGGCCGAAACAGGGGTGTCGTCGCCCATTGACCAGACGGCTTCTTTGCCGTCGCGGGACATCGGCGCCAGCACTAATTTCAAATCTTCGCGGCTATAGCCGAACAGGGCGAGCAGTGCTTCTGGAGCCGCCGCCGGCGCTGCCTGGAGCTTCGGGATCGCGAGGCTGCGAATCGCGCCTTTGGTTTTGGTACTGACCAACTTCTCTCTGACGTTTTCCGGATCCAGGACCTCGTGAGTCTGCAAGTCGACCGCCAGCATCTGCCCGGGGCCAAGACGGCCGCTTCTTACAACAGCTTCTTCATCCAACTCAAACAATCCCGCTTCGGAACCGGCAGCCACGATGCCGTCTGTCGTGATCTTGTAGCGCAGCGGACGCAGTCCGTTGCGGTCGAGTGCCGCGCCTACATATCGACCATTCGCGAATGCGACCGCCGCGGGGCCATCCCAGGGTTCCATCATCTCGGCGTGTTCGCGATAGAACTGAGCCATCTCTGCAAATACCGGATGTGCCTGCCACGCAGGAACCAATAGCATTGCCAGGCCCTGCAGCGGATCGCAACCGGAGTGCAGCAATAGCTCCAACGCTTCGTCCAGATGGCATGAATCGGAGCCGCCGCCGCGCAGCATTGGCAGGAACTCAGCCGGAAGCTCCCGCTCCCTCGCCTTCATCCACGAACGGTTTGCCCAGATGGTGTTGATCTCACCGTTGTGCGCGAGGAAACGAAATGGCTGCGCCAGCCACCATGAGGGATGCGTGTTAGTGGCGTAGCGCTGGTGAAAAACCGTGAAGGCAGTTTCGTAATCGGGGTCCTGAAGATCCAGGTAGAAGTCGCGCAGATGCCCGCCTGCGCACAAGGCCTTATAGACAATTGTCTGCGACGAAAGCGAAACGATGTAGCTTTTTAGGTTTGCCCGTTCGAACTGCTTACGTGCTCGATAGAGTCGGACTTCAAGCTCTGCCGGATCAATTTCTGAATTGGGAACTACGAATGCCTGGCGGACGATCGGCATCGAAGTCAGCGCAGTATGTCCCAGGGCTTCGGAATTTACCGGGACTTCACGCCAGCAGAGCAGCACTAAGCCTTGCTCTTTCAGAGCAGCATCCAGAATGCGGACAGGCGCCGAGAGATCATCGGCATCGGCGAACAGCATGGCTACAGCGAGCGGCGTCTTTTCCGTCGGCTCAGTTCCTGCCTCGCTGAGGAACTTCCTCAACAGGCGTCTTGGCAGCTGCGTCGTGACGCCCGCTCCGTCTCCGCTTCGCCCATCGGCAGCCACGGCGCCGCGATGCGCCAGGCGGGTGAGAGCCTCGAGTCCCATATCGAGCAATGCGTGCGACGGCGAGCCCGACAGCTGAGCCGCGAAGCCGACACCGCATGAGTCATGCTCAAAACGTGGATCGTAAAGACCTGCTTGCACTCGCGCCGCCTCAAGGCAGGATTCGAACGCGTGCTTTCACCGCGCTCAAGTCACATGCCAGATGTATCAGGGGTGGGACGAGCGCTCCAATCGAATCTTCGGATAGAGACAATCGGAAAAGAGAATCGCGTCGCCGGTTCAATAGACGAAATGAATGGCTTATGATATTGACAACTCTATAAGCGGCATTTATAGTCGCTTGCCATCAGGAATCGAGACGAAAAAGTGCTGAGCTTTGGAATTAGTTCGATGTATGGCGCGAGCATGAACTCGATTCGAATTTCGCTGCTTACATCCATTCGCTTGTTTGTACTCAGCGGATGATGGCCGGCGGAAGCAGCAAACATTCGAGGCCATCATCGGAAAGATGATGGCCTTAGTCGTCTAGAGCAGGTTTTCCTGCTAAGCAAACCATGAACCAGCTTAAGAAGCACAGCTCAGTCATCACCGACGGTCCAAGCCGGGCCGGAGCGCGCGCCATGTACAAAGCGGCGGGCTTCAGCGATGAAGAGCTGCGAAAGCCGCTGATCGGAATTGCCAACACCTGGATCGAGATCGGCCCCTGCAACCTGCATCTGCGCGATCTTGCTGCCGAGGTGAAACGCGGCGTGCGCGAAGCCGGCGGCACGCCGATGGAATTCAACACAGTCTCGATCTCCGACGGCATCACCATGGGGGTCGAGGGCATGCGCATGTCTCTCGTCAGCCGCGAGGTGATCGCCGACTCGATCGAGCTGGTGGCGCGGGGAAATCACTTTGACGGCCTGGTGGTTCTCGTGGGCTGCGACAAAACCATTCCTGGCGCGGTGATGGCCGTGGCGCGTCTGAATATTCCGGCAGTCATTCTCTACGGAGGTTCGATCGCTCCTGGGTCGGTTCGCGGTCACCACGTCACGATTCAGGATGTGTACGAGGCCATCGGCGCGCACAGCCGCGGCAAGCTGGACGACTCGGGTCTGCGGGAGATCGAGGACAACGCATGTCCGGGAGCCGGCGCCTGCGGCGGTCAGTTCACTGCAAACACCATGGCGATGGTCTGTGAATTTCTGGGTATTGCGGCTTTGGGCAGCGGAGGCATTCCTGCAGTTCACGCCGGCAAAGCGAAACAGGCACAGGCCACCGGGAAATTGGTGATGGAGCTGGTCAAATCGCAGCTTCTGCCCAAGGCGATTCTGACGCGCAACTCCGTGGAGAACGCGATGGCCAGCGTGGCGGCGACCGGAGGCTCAACCAATTCCGTCCTTCATCTTCTCGCCATCGCGCACACCGCCGGCATTCCGTTGGCGATCGACGATTTCGATCGCATCAACCGGCGTGTTCCCCTCATTGCCGACTTGAAACCGGCTGGGCGCTTCGTCGCCACGGATTTGTTCGAAGCCGGCGGACTTCCGCTTGTGGCGCACAGGTTGGCGGAAGCCGGACTCCTCCATGCTAACGCCATTACCGTAACGGGAAGGACCATTGGCGAAGAAGCGAAGAGTGCAGTCGAGACCCCCGATCAGGAGGTCGTCCGGCCTGCTAATAATCCGCTGAAGTCCACAGGCGGGTTAGTGATTCTCAAAGGGAATCTCGCTCCTGAGGGTTGCGTGCTGAAAGTCGCCGGACATGAATTTCATCGTCATGCAGGCCCGGCGCGCGTCTTCGATAGCGAGGAGCAGGCTTTCGCCGCGGTGCAGAAAGGTGCAATCAAGGCCGGGGATGTGCTCGTAATCCGTTACGAAGGTCCCAAAGGCGGACCGGGGATGCGCGAGATGCTGGCGGTGACCGCGAGCTTAGTAGGAATGGGGCTCGGCGAATCTGTGGCGCTGCTCACCGATGGCCGCTTTTCCGGCGCTACGCACGGACTGATGGTGGGGCATGTCGCCCCGGAGGCCATGGTTGGAGGACCAATCGCGCTAGTGAAGGAAGGCGACAAGATTGTCCTGGATATCGAAAAGCGTGAACTGCGCGTCGATGTTCCCGATTCGGAACTGAAGCAGCGTTTGGCCAATTGGTCTGCGCCGAAGCCCCGGTATGAAACCGGCGTAATGGCCAAGTACGCGAATGAAGTTTCGTCGGCGGCGCGCGGAGCGGTGACCATTTAGCGAGAACAGGCCAGCA
>Ga0213882_10000556_pt1 | contig 12068 bp, 13 predicted proteins | sample BarmaccoBMER_R09_FD_160106 | JGI IMG/M metagenome (GOLD analysis project Ga0213882, IMG submission 160106) | Barbacenia macrantha exposed rock microbial communities from rupestrian grasslands, the National Park of Serra do Cipo, Brazil - ER_R09 ...
AAATGTTGGCGTAAATCTCGCCTTTAACCCATTCGAGCTCGTTCAGATTCTCTACCGGCCTGCTGTGATCGGTTACGGTCAGCCGCCCCAATTCAGCTAGGGTTTCCGGATCCCAGAACCTGAGCTGAGGCGTGCCGTCATCCATGATGATTCGCTTGCCGTCCTGAGTCAGAGCCCAGCCCTCTCCCGGATAATAGAAAGTCGACATCACCCTCAGCGTCTTCAGATCATGAACGAACCCTATCTGTGATTGCCAGGTCAACTGGATCAGTTGGTCGTTCCAGTTGATAATTCCTTCGCCGAAATAGTTGGGCGGAAGGTCGTAGTTTTGGACGATCTCGCCGGTTTCAAGCTTCACTTTACGAATCGATGAAGCTCCTTTCAGCCCCGTGCTTTCGTACAGAAATCCGTCCAGATAAAAGAGGCCTTCCGTAAAGGCTAAACGATCATGAGGGTAACTGTGAATTACTTTGTAGCCGTATTCGGGCGTGCGCGTTTGAGCAGGAGCGAAATGGGCCGCCGTAAAGATGGCGCCCATTAAGATCGTCGTCCGGCTCAATCGGCGTGAATTTCGCGCCAACGTTGTATTAGATCGTGGCAGGCGCCCCGCCAGTTCGGGAAATGAAACTCGAAACCGGCGTCGAGCAGACGCTTAGGCACAACCCGCCTGCTCTTTAGGACCAGCTCCGTTTCCGTGCTGAGCAGCGCCGCGCCTATCGAGAGAGCCCATCGGGGCGCCGGTAGCCCGAAATAGCTAGTGCACCACCCACGGCGCAGGCAGCACATGAACTCCCGATTTATCACCGGGTAGGGAGAAGACACGTTGACGGGGCCTTCCAATTCCTCGTGACTGATGAGAAACTCGATGGCGCGAACAAAATCCACATCGTGGATCCAGGAAACGTACTGATCGCCGCGGCCGGCCGTACCGCCGAGGCCCCAACGGACGAGCCCGAGCAATATATCGAAGCCCCCCCCGTCTTCGGGGCTCATCACAATGGCGCTTCGCATCGCAACCCTTCGCGTCTTGGGCGTGTTCGCCGCGAACAGTGTTCGCTCCCATCCGATGGCCACGTCGATACTGAATTTCCACGTATCCGGGACGTTCGGCTCTTCTCCCACTTCGCCTGTGACTTCGTCCATTGGCCGGTCGATGCTATGGCGATAAATCGTGGCCGTGCTCGCATTTATCCAGAGCCGTGGGGGCCGCGAACATCGGGCGATTGCATCGCCGACCAGATGCGTCGTGAATATCCGGGAATTCTTGATCTCGCGCCGGTTCACTTCGGTGTAACGGCAGTTCACGGTTCTCCCCGCCAGATTGATCACTACGTCGGCGCCTTCCAGGCATTTGGCCCAACGTCCGAGAGTGTTAGCGTCCCAGAGAATGGTGTCCCACTTGCTTAATTTGTTATGCCGAGAGATAACGGAGACGAAATGCCCCTGCTCGTGAAAGTGCCGGGCTAAGATTTGGCCGATGTGTCCACTGCCTCCGGGTAAAACGATGCGGAGCGGTGGCATGTAGCGTCATTTTACCGTTCCGTCTCTCAACGTTCAGTGATGGAACGCTCCTCGGCCGGTCCAAAGAAAAAGGGCCCTAGAAAACCTAGGGCCCGGTTTGCTTGTCTGAGGTGATTCTCTCAGTGCTCGCCAAAACTCCACCCGATCGAAGCCCCGTATTCGGGTACCCAATTGCTGCCGAACTGAAAAAGATTGTTTACGTAATGCACATCCACTTGAGGACGGATGAACAAGTGTGACGTTGCGTAGAAACGAATACCCGCTGCCATATGTACCTGAAAGTGGTTCGAGCTTTCGACAAAATTGTTGGTTGTCGAGCAGCCCGTAAACGCGTCGCAATACGATTGTGGGTAGTAAAACTTTAGATTGAGGCCCCCGAGTCCGGCCTGAAGCTCCGGAACCACGCGCTTCGATTTTCCGCCGAGCGGAGCAAATAGCACATTAAAGTCGTAGAACGTTGGACGGTACGTCAGGCCCGCATATGCTCCCTGAGAAAATCGAAAATCAGTTTCGCCATTGATGCCGAAGTGAGGCGAAAACATCATGTCGGCGCCGAACTTCCCGAACGTGCCTCCAAGCTTTGGTGTGGTATACGGATTTCCTGTTCCAAATGTATCCACCAACGTGTTGCTCGAAGGAGCGATCGCCGTGCCGGCGCTGCAAACACGTCAAGTCCGCTCTGTGCCTGCGCAAAACTCGCACTAATACAGAATGCGAGCGCTAGAGGAATGGTGCTACTGAGAAATTTCAAAACAACAAACTCCTGAATGTCTTTGCTCTTTGCCCGAATCGCGGGCTTTCTATTCGTGTGACGGACAGCGCTGCGTGCGCGGTTTCACCGAACTCCCCACAGCATAAAGAGCAGGTCCAGTTAATAGACTTTTACAGAGTTTTGAGAAACGCGAGCCGCTTTATTCCTGTGCGGACATCTGCTGGTCGGATTCGCGCCACGCGCTGATTTTAAGGCGACGGCAAACCCAGCACAGATCTTCTTCGCCTTCGGGAGCCTTAGGCGCGTTGAAAGGAGAACACGATGCACCGCATACAGTGCAGTGTTTCACGGCGGTCACCGGACGCTCGGCCTCCACCGACTTCTTCGCCATTTCCAAAATCTGCGGCGAGATGATTGGTTCGGCTGCCGGTTTCTTTTTCATTCCTGTTTCCACTATAGACCAAAAAGATCTTGCCTTTCACCAAACACTACCAACGTAAGATGAGGAAAGTTTCGGGTTGGCATGAAGCGCGATTGCGTGCGAAACACATATGTCTGATGTAGCGTTGCTGTGTCCTGGTCAAGGCTCGCAGTATGCCGGAATGGGCAAGCTTTTGGCCGAATCGTTTCCAACCGCCAAACGGGCGTTTGAAGAGGCCGATGAAGCGCTGGGGTTCTCATTATCGAACCTGTGTTTCGCTGGCTCAGCAGAGGAGCTGCTCAAGACTGAGAATACGCAGCCTGCGCTGCTGGCCGTTTCAGTGGCTGCCTTTCGGGTGCTCGCGGAGCGCGGTTTCCGGCCGGCGCTGGTGGCCGGTCACAGCCTCGGAGAATATTCCGCTTTAGTTGCGGCTGGTTCACTGGATTTTGCCGACGCTCTGCGCTTAGTCCGTAAGCGAGGCCAATACATGCAGGAGGCGGTGCCGGAAGGGGTCGGGGCCATGGCGGCACTCTTGAAATTGCCGGAGGGCAAGCTCGATCAAATCCTCGAGCGGGCAGCACAGGGCGAGGTGGTAAGCGCCGCGAACTTGAACTCACCCACGCAAGTGGTCATCGCGGGACATAAAGGCGCGGTGCAGCGCGCCATGGAACTGGCGAGAACCGGTGGAGCAAAGCGGGTGATGCTGTTGCCCGTCAGCGCTCCATTCCACTGCCCCCTCATGCGCCCGGCTCAAGAGAATCTTCGTCCCCATCTTGACCGCATTCAATTCCGCGAGCTCTCTGTACCCCTGATCAATAATTGGCAGGCGCGGCGGATAAGCACCGGCTCGGAAGCGCACGAAGGACTCTATCAGCAAATTCCGAATCCCGTGCGCTGGAGCGATACTATTCGCGAAATGGCGCACTATGGTGTAACGGGCTTTGTGGAAGCTGGCGCTGGTTCGGTACTGCTCGGTTTATGCCGCCAGATTAATCCTTCTTTGCAGGGGGCGAAGTTCGGGGAACCCTCCGATCTCGATACGACAGAACGTTTGCTCTACAATCACTCATGATCGAATCTATAAAAAGAATGTACGTTCTACTTTTGTTGATACGGTCTTTCTAAATGGTCAGACTGGAGACAATCTCGGAGATTGCATTGAAGCCACTCATCATTCTTTCCGTCGCGTTGATTGCGAGCGCCGCCTTCGCGCAGCAGACCCAGGAACCCGCGCCAGCCGTTCCGGCAGCGACGCAAGAGCTTCCCCCGGAGCAAAATGGAACGTCAAACACGCTCACAAGCTTGAGTGGGCAATTTTTCGAGCACAATTTCATAAATCTATACGCTTTCGCGGATGCCTTGTACGACTCGAACGCACTCACCCTAAACGGCGTTGAGCAGGGCTCCTGGGGCTTTAAAGGCGGCGGGGGAATCGACGCCTACCACGCGTGGAGGGACTCGATCTTTTCCATCGATTACCAGGGCGCTTACACGCATTATCAACAAGGTGGGTATCAGAGCGGGGCCAACCAGCGACTGTCACTTATTTACACTAGGCGCCTGAGCCGCAGATGGAGCCTGTCAGCCAACGCGAGTGGCGGAATTTTTCTTTACGGAAGTGACGCGTTTTACCCAGTCGAGACTGGAGCCGGAGTAGTTGTTAACAACCCCTTCAGCCCGGAGAATAAGTATCTCTCCACCGGCGTGAGCCTGGTCTACCAGCAAACCAGGCGTCTCAGTTATGAAGTCTCTGGCACGTTTTTTCTGAACCGCTACCAGACGACGATCGGATACTCCAGCACTGGGATCTCGGGCTCAGGATCGGTGAATTATGCGCTGAGTGCTAAGACCACCCTGAGTGGGACGTACTCGCATACCTATATCACCTATCAGCAGGGTGCCGGACAATCGACGTTGGATGGTGCTTACCTGACGCTCAGGCATTTGTTTCCGCGACGTTGGACAGGTTCTCTCACCGCGGGCGTCACGCGCGCTGATTCTTCCGCCACCAACTTCATCCCCGTCCAGCTCATTTCGAACGGCCAGGTGGTCACGGCCTATGCCATTGTTCCCTACCATCGAATCTCTTATGTTCCGACCTTCGAAGCTACTGCCACTCACGACTACCGCCGCTCTCTATTGTCGGTTTCCGCAGGGCAGCGGGTGATACCCGGCAATGGCATTTATCTGACCTCGCGCACCATATTTGCATCAGGCATCTATTCGCGCACGTACCGGCGTGCAAATTTCAGTGCGGGAGCTGGTTATAATCGCCTCACCAGCATCTCAACCAACATCGCGAACAACTACTCGAGCGCAAACATTTCAGCCTCGTACGGATACACCCTGACGCGTCACCTAGCAGCGAACTTGCGTTATAGCTACCTGCACTACGGGAATTTTTCAGGCGTTTCCGGTGTCAACGATAACCGCATCCAGATGGGAATCTCCTTCAGCTCGGCGGGCGTTCCCATGACATTGTTTTAATCTCTATTGAACGTACGTCCCGCTGAGCGCTTGCTGCAGGCGGTCGGCGAAGTTCTCCCCTGACTCTGTTTCCAGACGGCGAATCTCTACTGCCAGCGCGGAATCAAGCTCGTGAACCATCCGTAGAAGACTCTTCACGTTGGATTCGATCATTTTTCCGCTACCCGCCAGGTTCGCTTGGGGAAGAAAATGGCTGTCGACCCCGAAATCGATTCGCAGGTCCTCCTGGTCCACCGTTTCACGCTCGGTACCATTGTCGAACTCTGGCCCAAAACACGACAAACTCACCCGGGTGGGAGTCAGCGCCCAATCCCGGTCGTGCTGCCAGAGATCCCACCAACTCTCGACACGATAGCTGACGTCTTCTCCTGAGTACTCCTGCAGCACCGCCATGATCTCGGCGACATCTACTGGACCGTTCAGTGGCTTCTCCAACAAAGGAGCCTCAATCGAGCTGACGGCCTGAACCGCGATCGTCGATTGCGGCTGCGGCCGCTGCGAAAAGGGAAATAGCCGGAGTAGTTTCTCAAACTGCTTAAGCCGGTTTGTCCGGCCGTTCCGGTTGAGCCAGATTGACAGGGATAGCTGGTCTGTCACGCTTTCATTATCCCGTGTCGGTGCCAGCGGCCCGCTATATCTGATCGGCCCTCCCTGGATAATCAGGCCATGAGCTTCTTGCGAAATTCCTCTCTTCTGCTGGTTGTTGCACTGCAGGCAAGCATACCTGCTATCGGGCAAAATCCGGAGCCGCCACAAGCCGCAATATCAAACGGAATCCTGCATGTTGGTCTATATTTGCCCGATCCGAACAACGGTTTTTATCGCGGTACCCGGTTCGACTGGTCGGGAGTGATCCACAGTCTCGAATACGAGGGCCACCAGTATTACGGGTCGTGGTTCACGAAGACCGACCCTAAAGTGATCGATTTTATCTTCCAGGGCAGCGACATCATCGCGGGTCCGTGTAGTGCCATCACCGGTCCCGTGGAGGAGTTCTCTTCGCATGAAAAAGGGTTGGGATTTGACGAGGCGAAAGCTGGTGGAACCTTCATCAAAATTGGCGTCGGTGTGCTTCGAAGGCCTGACGAGCAGCCGTACAATCCCTACCGGCTGTATCAGATTGTCGATGGCGGGAAATGGAGCATTCAGACGAAGAAGGATTCAATAGAGTTCACTCAAGAGTTGAGCGACTCGATCTCCGGCTACGCCTATCGATACACGAAGGTTGTGCGGCTGATCCCGGGCAAGCCCGAGATGATTCTGGAACACAGGCTGGAAAATACAGGCCGGCGAACCATTCAAACGAGCCTTTACGACCACAATTTCCTAGTCCTGGATAAGCAGCCCACCGGCCCTGATTTCGTGATCAGCTTGCCGTTTGCCATCCATGCCCAAAATGTGCAACGACCGGACCTTGCGCTGATCCAGGGACGTGAATTTACCTATCGGAAGATGCTCCAGGGTCGCGACACCGTATCGGCTGAATTCTCGGGCTTTCGCCAGACACCCGCTGACTACAAAATCACGATTCAGAACCATAAGGCCGGAGCGGGCATGAAGATCAGTGGGGATCGGCCCCTCAGCCAGGAGAATCTTTGGTCCATTCGCTCCGTACTCGCGATGGAGCCTTTTATCGCCATGTCGATTCAACCCGGTAAGACATTTACCTGGAAGTACGATTACACGTATTACTCGGTGCCTCCCAAGCAGTGACTCGGTGCCTGCGGGCTCAACTCGCGGATGAGCTTCGTCGCGTCACCGAAAACCGTTTGTCGATGTCAGGCAGCAACTCGCAACCGAGTCCTGGCCCTTCAGGAACGGTAACGAAACCGTTTTTCACCCTCGGAACGGCGCTCATGACACTCGCGTACCAGCCGTTGTAGAACGCGCGGACGGATTCTTGGACCAGCGCGTTTGGGGCATTGAGAGACAAGTGGGTGGAAGCCGTAAATACCACCGGCCCTGTGCAGTCGTGCGGAGCAATGGAGAGATGCCATGCTTCGGCCATGGCCGCGATCTTGCGCGCTTCCGACAACCCGCCGCACCAGGCAAGATCGAGCATCACCACGCCCACTGCTTCCGATTCAAGCAGCTCGCGGAACGCCCAGCGGCTGCCGAGCGTCTCCGACGCGCAGATCGGTGCAGGTGAGACCGCTGCGTATCTCTTCAAGCTGGCGAAATTGTCCATTTTGATCGGGTCCTCGTGCCAAAACGTGTCGAAGCGAGCAAGGGCTTTGGCAATCTTCATGGCCGGCATCAACTGCCACAGCGAGTGAAACTCTACCATGATGTCGATACGGTCGGTAACGCGTTTCCGGATCTTCTCAAATGGCATCAGCGCACTTCGTAGCTCGTCATTGGAGATATAGTGCCCGTGAGTCTTTTCTGCGGCGATATCAAATGGCCAAATTTTCATTGCTGTGATTCCGTCCGCAAGCAGGGACTCTGCCAGATCGTCGGCTCGATACAAGAAGTCATTCAGGTCATCGAAGCCGCTGATGCCCGCCTCACTTGGTGCGCTCCCGATCCCCCAGTTTTCGGTCGACTGGCTTTCCGCCTTTCGCATATACTGGTCGCCCGCGCACGTGTTGTACGTACGGATACGGTCTCTGGTCCAACCGCCAAGCAATTGAACAATCGGTTTATCGACAGCCTTTCCAAATAGGTCCCACAAGGCAATATCTACGGCGGATGCCGCACGAGCCTCTACGCCCGTCGATCGGAACCCGAGATAACCGACCAGATCACGGGCAATCGCATCGATCGCAAGGGGATCTCTTCCAAGAATCCGCGGTGCCACGTCGTCATGCAAATACGCCTCCACGGCGCTCGCGTTGAAAAACGTTTCCCCGAGCCCAACCAAGCCTTCATCCGTATGAATATGTATCCATAGAAGCTGTGGGAATTCCGCAATGCGGATCGTGTCGAGTTTCGTGATGTTCACTGATGATCTCCTCAAACCGGACCAATCAGACAAGAATATGATTCTCCCGTGGTTGGCTTGGCCGCTGCTTCCAAGACATTTCTCTCTCACTATGTTTCAACTGAGATAATGGAGTAGTGATTACCGACCTCGTGCAGATCAAACGAGCGAGCGAGAAACAGCGCGGGGAGAATCAACGTTTCCGGCTCTGGCTCAAGCGTCACAATTTCGTGGAAAAAATTGCGACGCAGGCCGACCAGCTCGTCACCTTTTGGCAACTGGTGCTTCCGCGTTGCTGAAAAGATCTTGATTTTAGCCACTCTTAAGGTGCTCATGCCAACTCTCTTGAAGGCTGCCGCCAGCGTCACTACGATGTGGGGACTGGCTGCATTTACGGTTGTTGCCATTCTGTATGTGCTCGAGCTGTATCTGGTCAAGAGACAGCGGGGGAGGGTACCCGCGGCGCATGCAATCGTCGGACTCATTGTCGTGGCATTGGTGCCCATCCTCGGGTCGCTTCAACTTCAACGTGAAGGACTACAACAGAAGGGCATATATCATCTCCGGGTCACAGTGCTCGACCCACAAGGTATGCCCACCAACGATGCTCAGGTCTGGTCGTCTACCGACTCTATTCCCAAGAAAGTTGATGGAGGCTGGGAATTTTCAATACCTGCGGGAAGCAAGCCCGCGGAGGGCAGGTTGACGGTCTATGCAAGAGTGCCGAATGCATTTTGGCAGGGTCAGCGTGAGCTACGCCTTGCCGACGAGTACTATCCGACGGCAACTGTACGACTCAGGGCCGATGACAAGGCGCAGGTTCGGGGTATCGTGCAGGACCGCGAGTGTGCGTCGTAGGCTATCCTGCCGAGGCCTTTACAACAAAGGAGGACGGCAACTTCGTTTTGCTGGCGCACGCGGCCGAGGGGCAGGAAGTGGAGTTGCACGCGGAAAAGCCGACGAAGAGCGTAAATCAATGGCATCCTGCGGGAACGTTTCCAGTCACCCTGGTGCTAAACGCGAATTGAAATTGCATGAAGCGGTTAATTCGGTATACCTCGTGGGCAACCCTATTGGTGTGTACCACGCGCCTGTTCGCCGAGCGGGGCGTTCTGGTTGTGCATATCGAGGATGTGCACCGTCACCCCATTTCAGGCGTGCGGCTCCGGGCGGGCGACAGCTCGGTCGGCTCTCCGACCGATAGCTTCGGCGCTGCACGTATCCGGCTCGCAGCCAATGCGAAGCCTGGAGACGTCGTGATGCTGGAAATCGTCGCGACTCCCAACGGTAAAGACTTGGTAATGGTCTCGCCCTGGGAGGAATGGGTGAATGTGCCTCCTTTCGAGAATGAGGCGAAGAATTTCGTTCCTATCGTATTAGTCGAATGGAGCGATAAGGCGTGCCTCGAAAACTCAGATTGCATTCGCGCCGCCGCTGCCCAGATAAACAAAGCGAGTGCGCCGAAAGGGGCGGGGGAGCGGAACAGAGAAGAGCAGCTCCAGGAAGCGCGCTCTACTATCTCGAAGAAGTTTGGACTGAAGCCGGAAGAAATCGATCAGGCAATCCGGGAGTGGGGAGAGAAGACGGAAGACCCATACGATAAAGGCTTGGCAGCGCTATATGAGAAGCGCTATCCCGAGGCAAGCGCGGAATTCGCAGCCTCTCTGGACAGGCGTAAGCGCGTAGAGGCGAGGGCGCAGGCGGACGTAGTGGATGCGGCTCTCTTTTTGGGCCAGTCTCTTTTCCAACAGGGCCACTACCGGCAGTCTGCTGAGGCTTACGAAGAGGCGGCCGCTCGACGACCGGATGAGGGCGCAATCCTCAACAGGCTGGGGCTGAGTTGGGCACTGGCGGGCGACTATGCCAGGGCGGAGCCCTTATATATCCGAGCTATCGCCCTTGAGGAGAAAGAGCCCGGTCCGGTCAATTCAAACGTAGCCACATATCTGGACAACCTAGCTATCCTGCTGCAAGCGAAAGGGGACTATGCCGGAGCGGAACCGCTGTTTCGGCGCGCCCTCGCAATTGACGAGAACGTGTTTGGACCTGACCACCTGGACGTAGCGAGGGATCTGAACAATTTGGGCAGCTTGCTCCAGGCCAAAGGAGACTACAAGAGTGCCGAGCCGCTGTATCGTCGGGCGCTCGCGCTTGCCGAAAAGAACCTTCAACCCGAGGATCCGCACGTTGCCACAAGTCTCAGCAATTTGGCTGGCTTGCTCCAGATCAAGGGAGACTACTCCGGCGCTGAGTCACTATATCGGCGCGCACTAGCGATAGACGAAAGGGAATTTGGACCCGATCACCCGGAGGTGGCAACTGATCTGAATAACTTGGCCGGGGCGCTGCACGTCGAACACAACTATGCGACCGCCGAGCCGCTTTACCGCCGTGCGGTTACTATCGACGAGAAGGCTCTCGGACCCGATCACCCTGGCCTAGCAGAGGAACTGAATAATCTAGCCAGCCTGTTGCAGTCCGAAGGAGAAAATGACGAGGCTGAGCGGCTGTACCGTCGTTCAATCGCTATAAAGGAAGAAGTTCTTGGACCTGATCACCCAAGCTTGGCGACGGGTCTAAGCAATTTGGCTGGATTGCTGCAATCCGAAGGAAAGTACGATGTAGCCGACGTTCTATTTCGTCGCGCCCTCGCCATCGACGAGAAATCCTTCGGAGCCGGCCATCCGGAGGTGGCAGTAGATCTAGTCGCTCTCGCAAGCTTGCTCCAGGCTGAAGGAGATCTCACCGGGGCCGAGCCGCTGCTGCGCCGTGCTCTTGCGATTGACGAGAAGGAGTTGGGCCCCGACCATCCTTCCACGAAAGGCATTCGCACTGATCTGGAATTGCTTGTTGAGCGGCGGCCATCGAAGCCGTAGAGCCTCTCAAAACAGATCTCCCTCACTATGTTTCAACTGAGATAATGGAGTAGTGATTACCGACCTCGTGCAGATCAAACGAGCGGGCGAGAAACAGCGCGAGGAGAATCAACGTTTCCGGCTCTGGCTCAAGCGTCACAATTTCGTGGAGCGGCGGTTCAAGGCCATTGCGCAGCAAACGGAAGAGGCCATCGATTGCACTGCTTGCGCGAATTGCTGCCGCGTGGCCACTACGCAGGTAACTGATCGCGATGCCGAACGCCTCTCGCGTCATCTCCATATGAAGGTGTCCGATTTCTTTCGCGAATATACGATCGAGACTCAGGAGGAAGGCCGTATTCTGAAGCGCAATGAGAACGGGTGCGTGTTTCTCGAAGGCAAACTGTGTTCCGTGTACGATGCTCGTCCGAACACATGCGAGCTCTTTCCGCATCTCGTGAAAGGTAATGGCTCGTTGCTGAGCCGGATGTGGCACATGCCCGACCGGGCAGTCTATTGTCCTATCGTCTTCAACACCCTGGAACAGTTCAAAGTGGAGACCGGTTTCAAGAAATGAGCGTCGGAATCGTCCTGCTTTTAATCTGCCTGCTGGTATCGGTCGGCTTTGCGGCGTATCAGTTTTCTGAAGCGAGGCGTTGGCGCCAGGCCGCTAGCGAAATTCGCGACCGAAGCGATCACCAGCGAGGCGAACTTGAAGCCGCCGAGCGGCGGGCGATTGAACAGGTGGCTGAAGCTGAAAAAGTCCGGGAAGTCGCCGATGTGCAGCTTAAACTGCTCACGCAAACCCAACGGCAACTCGAGGATCGCTTCCAGGCTCTGGCTTCGGAAGCACTGCAGAAGAACAGCCAGTTGCTCTTGGACCGCAGCCGCGATCAATTTCAACATGTCGTAGAGCCCGTGGCGCAATCTCTCCGACGCTTCGAGGAGCAGGTCCAGGCTCTTGAGAAATCCAGGGTCGGAGCATACGAAAGCATCACTGCTCAGGTGCAAGCTCTGACGCAGTTGCAGGAGCGCGTTCGCCAGTCAACCGAACAACTTAAAACTGCCCTTCGATCTCCTGTCCAGCGAGGCCGCTGGGGCGAGCTGCAGCTTCGTCGTGTGGTGGAGTTGGCCGGCATGCTCGAATAC
>Ga0213882_10000557_pt1 | contig 12068 bp, 13 predicted proteins | sample BarmaccoBMER_R09_FD_160106 | JGI IMG/M metagenome (GOLD analysis project Ga0213882, IMG submission 160106) | Barbacenia macrantha exposed rock microbial communities from rupestrian grasslands, the National Park of Serra do Cipo, Brazil - ER_R09 ...
CAGGGCGGCAAGAGCATACGAGAGCCCGAGGTCGCGCAGAACCGACGGATAGATCCCCTGGGCGAGATTGCGGATGCGATCGAGCGCCACGTCGACGCTCTTCCCGGCGTCGGCGAGCCGGGGAGCAAGTGAGCCTGCGCTGTCGGCAGCGAGCTCCTCGAGCAGATGTAGCTTGATCCGCAGCGCGATCAGTCCCTGCTGCGCGCCGTCGTGCAAGTCCTGCTCGATCCGGCGCCGCTCGGCATCTGCCGCCCACGCGACGCGCTTACGGGACGCTTCGAGCTCACTGATCGACGCCGACAGGTCGCTCTGAAGACGGGCGTTGTCGAGAGCCAAGCAGATCGCCGAAGCCGCCGCGTCGAGGACATCCCTTGACAGGAGCGGGTCGTGGACGAGCGCGGCGAACCTACGTCCATTGCGTTTGAACTCGGTGACGCTCTTCCCGCGCGCAGCAGCGCTCGACTCGGCCGGCTCGCCGGCAGCGTCGACGTAGGTTTGAGTCGAGGGCTGCCACACCCGCAGGGCAAGCGCCGGATCACCGAACCCCCGGGAGAGAAGGTCCTGGAGCCCGGCGAGGCTCGACTGCTCGGCGAGCTGAGTCATCACGCGCTCGATGGCCGCCATCCCGAAGACGCGCCCGCGCAGCAGTCCAACAGCGATCGAGATTGGCATCGACGCCATGACCGCGACGACGATTACTGCGGCTGGCGTGAGAAGCTCCGCGTGGGCATCGAGCGCGCGAACGGTGACGTAGAAGCCGTATCCGACCGCTGCGAGCGCAGCCCACAGGAGTAGCGGCGCAAGGCTCCGCCGCTGCAGGGGTGTTGCGCTCGTGGCTCGGCGTCCCACGACGACGACCGTCGCACCAGTTGTCAGAGTCATGGCGAGTGCGAGTGCCCCGGACAGGAAGTTGCTGAGGCGCTGGCCTGAGCTGACGATGTTCAGCGGATTCGACGGACACTGGCTGCCGCTGCAACGTGTGAACGGTCCCGCGACGGGAGGCACGTGCGACAGAAGCACGTTCGCAACCAGCAGCAACATCACCGCTGAAGCCGCCGCGACGAAAACCCGAGTCGCCGCGCGGTCCTCGGTGCGTCCGCTCGGATACGCGAAACACACGTACACCGCAAGGAGCACGCCCACCGGCACGAAGATCCGCCCGATCACGAACGGAAGCGGAGAGTCTGCCTCGGTGAGTCGGCCGAGCGCCACCGCGTACGCGGTTACGACGAGTATCGTCGGCATCCGCGTGTTCGTGCCGCGACCGAGCATCACGAGCGCGACTGCCACCAATCCGATGGACAGGATCGCCTGCAGCGTCACGAACACGGCTGGGCGATCGACGATCGCGCTGTTCACGCCGATTACAGCCGTCGCTCCGGTTAGCCCGAGGGCGCCGACGGATGCGGCGATCGCCGGCGCACCGATGCCACGCACGGATGCGGCCCCGCTCGGAAAGGCGCCCGACGCCGCGCCGCGCGCTTCTCGTGGGCGCTTCTGGCCCACACCTAGCCATCCTGCGCGCACGCGAGCCACCATCAGATTCTCGTCGCGGTGAAGCCAACCTCGCCGGCGCCGGAAGTCTAGCGCGATTCGCGACCGCCGGGAGACGCTCACGCGCAGTCAGCCGGATTCGGCCCTGACGGCCAGCCCGTGGGGAGCGCCAGCGCTATCGCGCCGGCGAGAGCACCGATCCCGGCGCGTCGACTCGATCCGGAGCGGGCACGGCCGCGGGCGCATACAGCTTCTCGAGTCCGCCGAGCGCGAGGAGCTCGTCTACCAGGGCCAGCACCTCCGCGTGCAGGTCGCCACGGTGCGCGATGACCGCGTGAACCGCGCTCGCCCCGATGCTGTCGAGCGTCGGCTTTGGCGCCAGCGCGTGGAGGATCCGCGCCACGCGCGAGCGCGGACGGCCGCGGGTGCGAAGGTCCGAAATCCAGGATGTCAGGCGCTCGGAGCGCGCGTCTTGTACGCGCTGGGACCCACGGCTCCCAACCACCCTCGCCGCGTACTCGTACAGGTCCTGCCGGCGCCCACCGTCGATCGAGTCGTTGTACGCCCGCAGGAACGAGCCAATCACCGGGCACACCGCGGTTGGATGGTCGCTGAACGGCTCGCCGGCGAGCATCGACGCGAGCTCCATCACGCACGCGCCCTCATCAGGAGTGCCGTGCTTACCCCTGCTGAGCCTGACAGTTTGATACGTGACATTGGACATGAAGACCCTCTTGTGCTCGATATTCCCGCCCGCCCGCGCTACACGGTGATGCTAGGCCTGCACCGGTGCGGCACCATCATCCGAATCGGGGGATATGGGCACGCTCACGAATGGGCGATGCCGCGCGCGACCAGGAACACGCCCAGAAACGCGCTGATGACGATCGCGATGCGTCGTGAATTGCGCGAGAGCCAGCCGCTGATCGCGTTGACGATGGCATCGGTTTGCTGCGGCGCCACGATCAGGCTTACCAGCGGAACCTCCGCGAAGAGGAACATGATCAGGTTGAACACCGCGATCTGGATCACGTCCACAGCGGTCGAGTGATGTCCGGCGGCAATGTCCTTTAACGCAATGAGGTACGCGGCACCCGGGAGGTTGATCAGCAACGCGGCGAGCAGCACGATGGCCGTCGAGCCGCGGGCAAGCACCCGCTGCGACCACGGCTCGTGCTCGACGCCATCGCGCGACGGGTGGTGCGCGTTGCGCCGGGCGCGAATCCGCTCGTCTTGTCGCGTGTAGAGCGCCACCGCGACGAGCAACGCGACCCCGCCGATCGCGAGATCCATCCCGAAGCCGAGTGCGGCGTGTTGCGATTTGACCGTGTGTGAGCTCTTCAGCACTGCGACGATCACAAACCCCACTCCAAGGCTCACGGCCATGCCGCCGGCGGTGAAGATGCCCAGGAGGCGAAGCCGGCGTGGCTGGGCCAGCAGGACGAGCACCGCCGCCAACAGAGACGGGTAGAGGGCCGCGTCCAGAGCGAGAATCGTCAGTTGCATCGGCGAGCGCCTACGCCAAGGGATGGCAAGACGACCGAACGCTAGCCGCGGCCGGCGGCGGCGGCATCGCCTGAAAGGGGTGACCGGCCGGCTACGGCGTGGGCCAGAACCGCGTGAAGTCGGTCATCCCCAGCTGCGATTTCGGCACGAAACCGCGCGCCCCAGAGTTCCTCGCGAGCTGAGGGTCCAGCGGGTGGGCGGACACCAGCAGGATCGCCAGGGTTGGATCTGCGCCCGTCAACTCGGCCGCCAGGTCGCAGCCGTTTGCGTCCGGAAGGTTCACGTCGAGGAGCACAGCGTCCGGTGCAAATTGCTCGAGGGCTCGGAGCGCCGATGCCGCGCACTCGGCCTCACAGGCCACGACGTACCCACGCCGCTCGAGCAGTTCGCGCGCGGCCTCGCGGAAGCACGCGGCGTCGTCGACTACCAAGACTCGGACCTGTCGCGGCACCGGTCGACAATCGGGTGCGATGAGCGGTGCATCCATACTGCGCATGGGCGATCAGCCCGGGCTCGGCCGCCACGCGCCGTCGGCGAGCGCGATTGCGCGCGGCGTCCCTGCTGCTCGCTCAGGTGTGGTCCCCGCGCCTTCGACCAGGACGTCCCCGCGCGCGCCGGTTCGAGCCGCCGGTGCTCGCCGGTGCAGCGCCGCAGCCATTCCTCGCGAGTCTTGCCTGGCGACGGCGCTCTTGCAACGGTGCTCACACCCTACATCGGGTGTGCGCACCGGTGTCCCCCATCCCGGTAACGCATATGGATGCCGACTTCCGGCAGCCCCACATGCGCGCCACCTTGCGAGTGCCCGAACAGGGAGGGAGGCTCCGCGTCGAGGCTCGAAGCGTGCAAGCGCTCACCGGCCGTTCGCTTCTCCTACTAAGGAGCCCGTTCAAGCCATGATGCTCGAGATCGTCGACCTCGCGTTTGCGCCGCTGCGGTTCATGGCACGCCTGGTCGAGCACGAGCTGGCGAGACCGCTCGAGGAGACCGAACACGACGTGCTGGACGGAGTCAACGCCATTCGTCACGCCACAGACTCGATCGAACACCACGTCGAGGTGATCGAGGGGCTGGCGACGTCAGTAGGCCCGTTGACCGAAGCGGTCCACCAGCTCACCGCGACGATGAACGACCTCGTCGCGCTGTTGGCTCCGATGGCCGCGGCCGAGGGGGGCGTCAAACGTGCGGAGCGCGACGTCGAGCGCGCGGAGCGGTTCTTCAGGTTCCGCCACCACAAGGATCCGGCCGGCGCTGAGGACGATCACGCGGGATGATCGGCGCCTGCGTGCTCTGAGCCGATCGCCCTGCGCGCGCTGGTGCGCCGCCGGCGGCGGCTGGCCTCGGCCAGTGACAGCCCCGGCGCCTCGACGACGACCGTGCGAGCCAGGCGATCTTGGAGGCCGCGACGCTGCCGATCGAACAGCGTCAGCAAGAACCCTGCGAACAGGGGCAGCGCCGCGATCACCAAGGCACCGCATCGCAGCAGTGCGCGGCGCGGCCTTAGCCTCTCTCCGTTCGATGTCAGCACGCGAAACTGCATCACGCGGTTGCCGGGGGTTTGACCGGTCGCGGACCAGAAGCCCACGAAATAGCCGATCACCCAGACGACGTAGGCCGCGACGCCGACGGCTGCGATCACGGCTCTGATATTGCTCGGTAGATGGAATAACGACACGATCAGAGTTGCGCCCGCCGTTACGACAAGGGCGACGAGGTTGATCAGAGCGGCATCGATCGCGAACGCGATGCCGCGCGTGAGGAGGCCGGTGTATGCCACGCCGGATGGGTCGCGGGTCCGCGCCGTGGGCGCTGCCGTCGTGAGCTCCACGAGTCGGACGCTCACGGGGGCCCCGGGCGGAGCCCTTCGGTGCCACGCCTCGGCGTCGGCGTCCGCCGGTGCACCAGGCGCCATGCCGCACGCTCGAGCCAGTCGTCCGCGCTGCGCGAGCGCGTCCGTACCTCTTCGCCGACCTGGTCTGCGAAGCCCAGACCCTGCTGCGTTATCGCTGCGGTCACGGCCGGGCTCGCGGCGATCTCGTCGACCAAGTGCCAGAGTGCCTCGCTCGCCAGCAGGCGCTCGGCGATGAGATCGAACAGCCCGCTCTCGAAGACCGCCGTCACGATGTCGCGGACGCCGTCACTGACCAGCGCACGCTTGACCGCCGCTTGGACGCGCGGGCTCTCCACCGCCGAAACCAAGATCCGCTCGAGCTCAGGGCTGTCGAGCACGCGCGCGGTGGCATATCGCTCGACGGTCACGGCGGCATCGACCGCCGCGCCGGCGACCCCGCCGAGGGGGCGTAAGCTCGCCACCACCACGCGCGTGCCGAGTGCGCTCAATGCCGAAGCCTCAGGCGCGAGCGGCGTGCGCAACGCGGCCGCTTATGTACGAAGTGAGGTCGACTACGAACGCGAGGACGACGAAGAACCAGTCGAACGTAGTCAGGTGGTGGTGGGGCGCCCACGACCAGAACGCGGCGTAGGCGAGCGTCGCCCACGGCAACAGGAAGAAGCCGAGGAACGGCACAACCCAGCTGTGGTAGGCATGGCTCAGCACGTTGCTGAAGAGCCACAGGACGAACAGCACGAGCCGCGGCGAGATCAGAGCTAGGAGTGCGAGGAGGCAGGCCATCGCGGCAGCGTGCCTTACTTGCTGCCCCTGAGCATCATCCCCTTCGGGTTAAGGAGCAGCTCATCCGGTTATCGCCCTCGTCGAGTCCCTCGCGCACTGTCCGCGAATCATCCCGATTGGGTGATGTTCCCGGAGTCGCGGCGACCAGAATGGCGCCCATGAGGACCTCGGACAAGCACCACGTAGTAATCGTCGGAGGCGGCTTCGCGGGGCTCGGTTGTGCGCAATCACTGGCCGAGCACGACCATGTGCGCGTCACGCTGATCGACCGAAACAACTACCACCAGTTCCAGCCCCTCCTGTACCAGGTGGCCACGTCGCAGCTCGCGGCAAGCGACATCGCGCACTCGCTTCGCGCCGTGTTCGTGGACAACGACAACGTGGACGTCAAGCTTGCCGAGGTCTCGCGGATCGATCCGGCGGCGAGGACGGTGACGGCGACCGACGGGGAGACGTGGGCGGCCGACACCCTGGTGCTCGCCGCCGGATCCCAGCCGAACTTCTTCGGGACGCCGGGCGCCCCCGAGAGCTCGTTTCCGCTCTACTCGCTCGGCGACGCGACCACCCTGCGCTCGCGCATTCTTGGGCTCTTCGAGCAGGTCGACCGCAATCCGCGGCTCGTTGAGCGCGGGGCGCTGAACTTCGTGATCGTCGGCGGAGGCCCGACCGGAGTCGAGGTCGCGGGCGCGATCGCGGACATGGTCAACCTGACGGTCCCGGCCGTGTACCGCGACCTCGATGCCACGCGCGCGCAGATCCATTTGCTCGATTACGGCGATGCGCTGCTCAAGCCGTTCTCGGACAGCGCCCACGCCTACGTAGCCAACGTGCTCAAGGAGAAGGGGGTGAAGATCCACCTCGGCACCGGTGTCAAGGAGGTCGGACCCGGTCACGCACTGCTATCCGACGGCACTACGATCGCGACGCGCTGTGTGGTGTGGGGCGGGGGCATCACGGCGGCGCCATTCGCGGCGGGCTGTGGACTCGCTCAGGGCCGGGGGGGCCGTATCGACATCCAGCCCGACCTGACCCTACCCGAGCACCCCGGCGTGTACGTCGTCGGTGACATCGCCAACATCCGCGACCAGAGCGACGCCTCGCTCCCGCAGCTCGGGTCGGTCGCGCTCCAGAGCGGCAATTGGGCGGCGAAGAACATCCTGGCGGACTGCGAGGGCAAGCCGCGCAAGCCGTTCGTCTATCACGACAAGGGCATCATGGCGATGATCGGACGCGGCGCCGCGATCGCGGAGGTGGGCAAGCACCACCACGAGATCCACGGCCAGCTCGCGCATATGGCCTGGCTCGGAGTGCATGCCAGCCTGTTGACCGGGACAAAGGCCAAGATCGAGGCATTCGTCGATTGGGCGTGGAACGGGTTCTCCAAGACCGGCGGTCCGCACGTGTTGGACCGCGGCGATGCCGCGGCCATCGACTGGGAGGACGACGCTGTCACCGTTGCCGCGCCGGCGGGCTGACGATCGGGCGCGAGCGCGCCGCAAGACGCTTCGGCCCAATCGTCCTCCGGCATCCGCCGAGCGGCATCACCCCGTTCAGGGTGACGCTATGTGATGCCATCACGATCGCAGTCCTCAGCGGATCAGCGCGGGAGGCCTGACGTTGTGGTGGAGATCGGGCGCAGGCGATGTTGCCTGCACAAGCACGACCACGGCCAGCACGAGCGCGACGACCCACATGAGCACGCAGAAGTGCGTGTTGACGGAGCGCCAGTTGACGAATGCGAGCGGTCCCATGGTTAAGAGGTCGGCCGGCGAGCAGCGGGCCTTTAGTGAGGCTTCCCGTCTTTCGGCGCCGCGAAGCTTGGGTCTGCTACGCGGCGGCCTGGTTCCGAGCCAGAGTCGGCGGGTAGCCAGGCACTATGGAAGATCGAAGCTCGGACACCGAGGAGACCTTCGGCAGCCAGGGGCCGCCCGACGCGGCATCGAACCAGAACGCCGAGGAGGCGGACGCGCCGCAGGGCGAGAGCTCCGGAGCGCACCACCACCAGCCGCGTCCCGACGACGACAACCCCGGCGGCGCCGGGGAGGAGTCGCAGGCGACGGGGCATCCCCAGAACGCCGGCTGAGCGGCGCCGAGGAAGAGTCGCAGGCGACGGGGCATCCCCAGAACGCCGGCTGAGCGGCGGCGCTCGGCGCCGCCCTTGCCGTCCGACTCCGCCGTCAGCATGACGGTCACGTGAACGACGACCGCGGGATGGATGCCCGATGACGACTACGCTGCCTGCCTCCGACACCACTGGCCACCCGATGCACGAGACCTCCCCCTCCGTTCACCTGATCGCTCGGCCCTCGCTCGACCTCGAGGGGATGCGCGCGTACCTCGAGGACGTCGGCGGCGCGTCGTGGCTCGAGCGCCGCGTGGGAGAGGGCGAGCCGAACCCGGGTGAGCTTGTGGTCGAGTTCAGCGGGCGCGTCTGCTACCGGAGCTGGGAGCCTGGCCTGAACCCGAACGTCACCCGGGTTCGGACCGACCAGCGCGAGTACTTCGCCAACCTGCTGCGGAGCATGCATGGCAGCGTGCTCGAGCACGCGAACTACTCGTTCGCGTTCCACAACGTCTCACGCGTAATGACCCACGAACTGGTGAGGCATCGGGCGGGCTCGGCCTTCAGCCAGGAGAGCCTGCGCTACGTGCGGCTGACCGACATCGGCTTCCGGGTCCCGCCCGCGCTCGAGCCGGTGCGCGAGCAGGTGGTGAGCCTCGTCGAGCGGCTCGAGGAGTTTCAGGTCAGCGCTGCCGAGGCGCTCGGACTCGACGAGGAGGGCGTGCCGTTCGCGGTGAAGAAGGAGGTGACCTCGGCGCTCAGGCGCCTGGCGCCGATCGGACTCAGCACCGACATCGTCTGGACGGCCAACGTGCGCACGCTGCGGCACGTGATCGAGATGCGGACGGCGCCAGGCGCCGAGGAGGAGCTGCGGCTGGTCTTCGACCGCGTGGCGCGGATCATGTGCAGAGAGGCGCCAGGGCTGTTTCAGGACTTCACGCGCACCGCAGACGGCTCGTGGGTGCCCGAGTTCCGCAAGGTATAGCCTGGCAAGCCGCCGAGCGGGCGCGGCGTCTAATCTCTCGACGGAGGGCTACCCCGGGAGGTATTCAAATGAGGCGGATCTTGATCGTGTTGACATGCGCGGCGGCGCTGGCGACAGCGGCGGTGGCAGCGGCGAGCGGCCACAGCGCGAAGCTTCAGCTGCGCGGGACGAAGCTCGGGAAGATCCTGGTCAACCGCTCGGGGTTCACCCTCTACATGTTTACGCGCGACGCACGGAACAAGGACAACTGCGTGAAGATCTTCGAGTGCACGGCGCTGTGGCCGCCTGTGACCTCGAGCGCGAAGGTGCAGATCGGCCCGGGCGTCAAGCGATCGCTGATCGGGACGATCAAGGTGCCGGGTGTCGGCAGGCAGGTCACCTACGCGGGGCATCCGCTGTACACCTACGTCGCTGACACCGGCCCCGGTCAGACGTTCTACGTCGGGTTGTTCCAGAACGGCGGGAACTGGTACGCGCTGAACGCGTCCGGGAAGGTCGTCAAGTAGCTACCAGGTCTTGACGCGCTCGGGCATGGCGCGACGCTCGACGCACAGCTGAGCGTCGAGCACCACACACGCGTCCGGCGCCAGGCGAACCGGGTTGAGGTCGACCTCGACCGCCTCGGGACATTCGCGCAGGAGGGCCGAGAACCGCAGCAGAAGGTCGCGCAGGGCATCGCGCTTGAGCGGCCGACCGCTGCGGAAGCCGTCCAGCTGCATGACCACGGCCTCCGAAGCGTCGACCAGCTCATCGGCCTCAACGTCGGTGCTCGGGAGTACGCGGAACGCCGCCGCGGCGGCGAGGCCGGCCTGCCGGCCGCCCAAGCCGACTGCCATCACGGGCCCCAGATCGGGGTCGCTCACCGCGCCGACGAGAAGGTCCGCGCCCGCCGGCACCAGGCGCTGCACGATCGCGGCCCCGAAGCGGCGGCTCGCGGTCTCCACGCGTCGTTGGAGCTCGCGCCAGCCCGCCTCCACCGCCCCGTCGCCCTCCAGCCCCAGCAGCACGGCATCGATGTCCGACGCCGTCTCGGGGGCGGGCAGCGCCGCCTTGAGTGCGATCGGGGCCCCCACCTCCCGCGCCGCCGCGACCGCATCCTCGACGGTCGAGCACAGCGTCGAGGGCTCAAAGGCGATCCCGTGCGTGGCCAGCAGCGCCTGGGCCTCGTCGAGGGTCAGCCACCTGCGGCCCGCCTCGAGGGACGCGCCAATCTGCGCCCGCGCGGCCTGTGCATCCAGATCGCCGAAGCGCGGGTGCTCTCCGAGCGGGCGCGAGAGCCATTCCCGCCGCTCCGCCGCTCGCCCGAGGACCCCCGCGCACATCTCGGGGAACGCGAAGTTCGGGACCGATGTCTCGCTGCGGGCAGGCAGCTTGCCGTCGGTGCCCACGATCGTCGCGACAACAGGCTTGACCTGCCCGAGCGCGGCCCCCGAGACCGCATCGAGGATCTCCCCCGGCTTTCCGGCGCAGCGGTCGATGTAGAGGACCATGACGGCGTCCACGCTCGCGTCGGCAAGCGCGCCGCGGACATGGCTGCTGTAGTCGGCGGCCCCCGCGCCAACGCCTACCAGCATCGGGTTCTCGAGCTGGCTCGCGGTCTTGCTCACCGTGAGCTCGCGGGTCGCGCAGGCGTCGATGGCGAGCGTTGCGACTCCGGCCGAGTTGCTGACGATCGCGACCCGGCGGCCGCGCGGGAGTGACTGGCACGAGAAGAACTGGGCGGCGCTGAACAGCTCCTCGCCGCTGCGGAAGCGCAGCACCCCCGCCTGGTGGAACAGGGCGTCGACCACGGCATCGCCCCGGAGCGCCGCGGCGGTGTGGCTGTGTGCGTCGCGCTGTACCGCTTCGGCCGCACGCCGACCCTTGACCGCGAGGATCGGCTTGCGCCTCGAGACGCGCTGCGCGATGCGCGCAAAGTGCTCAGGATGCCCGAACGTCTCGACGTAGAGCATCACCGCCGACGCTCGCTCGTCGTCCTCCCACAGCTCGAGCAGGTCGTTCGTCGAGACATCGAGCCTCGCACCGAGCGAGGCGTAGCTGCAAATCCCAACCTCTCGCGCGGCGGCGTGACCGAGCAGGCCGATGCCGATCGCGCCCGAGTGCGAGCAGATCGCGAGCCTGCCCGGCCTTACGGTCGCGCCGGCGGAGGTCGCATGGAAGCTCACTTCGGGATCGGTGTTGATCACCCCGAGGGAGCTCGGACCGAGCAGCCGCAAGCCGCCGCCGCGCACGATCTCGAGAAGCTCCTGCTGGCGGGCGTCGATCAGCGCCTCGTCGTCGTCGAAGTCCGTCGTCAGCACCAGCAGCGCCTTTGCGCCCTTCTGCACCGCCTGCGACGCCGCCTCGCCGAGCTCCTGCGGCGCCACTGCGAGGATCACCAGGTCAGGCGTCTCCTCGAGCTCGAGCACGCTCGGCACGCATCGAAGCGAGTGCACCACCTCACGAGAGCGGTTCACCGGCGTCACGGCTCCGCGGTAGCCGCCGGCGATGATGCTCGCCAGCACAGCGGCCCCGAGGTCGCCGGGCGCCCCCGAAGCGCCCACGACGGCAACCGAGGAGGGCGCGAGGATCGGATTCAGCGACGCCACGGCCGCGGCGTGGTCGCGTTCGTCGATCCGCTCGATCACGGCTTCGGTCGGCGTGAGATCGAGCGACACCGTGACCTCGCCGAAGGCGCCGCGACGGCGGATCTCGAAGCCTGCGTTCTCGAACACCCCCAGCATGGCCTCGTTGGAGGCCAGCACCTCGGCGTCGAAGCGGTGGATCCCGTGGGCGGCCGCGATCGATGCCAGTTGCTCGAGCATCCGCGTGGCGGTGCCGCGCCGCTGGAAGTCATCGGCGACCGCGAACGCGACCTCGGCCACGCCCGGCTCGCGCAGGCCGTCGTACTGGGCCACGGCGACCACACGCCCGCCGTGGTGTCCGATCAGCGCGATACGGTCGACGCCGCTCGCCTCGGTGACCGCGCGCGCGGCGAGGTCGGTCCGTCCATAGCCGTGGAAGCGCTGATAGCGGCTCTCCGGTGAGAGCTCGTCGTAGAACGCGGCAACGTCCGCCAGGTCCTCGGGGACGGGCTCGCGCAACCGCAGCGTCGTGCCATCGATCAGCAGGACATCGCGAACGAGCTGCGGGTCGGCGGCCGGCCCCGAAGTCACGAGCTCCTTGGCTCGAGCCACTGCGCGATGTCCGGCCAGATCTCCTTGCGCGCCTTGGAGCCCGCCATCAGCCCGATGTGGCCGCCGGGACGGTCAAAGCGCGTGATGTCCTCGCTACCGACGAGCTCGAGCAGCGGATGCGTACCCTGCGGGGGCGCGATGTGGTCCGCGCCGGCGGTGACGACCAGCAGGCTCTGGGTGATCTTGCCAAGGTCGACGCGCCGGCCGCGCAGCCGC
>Ga0213882_10000558_pt1 | contig 12067 bp, 14 predicted proteins | sample BarmaccoBMER_R09_FD_160106 | JGI IMG/M metagenome (GOLD analysis project Ga0213882, IMG submission 160106) | Barbacenia macrantha exposed rock microbial communities from rupestrian grasslands, the National Park of Serra do Cipo, Brazil - ER_R09 ...
ACCGCGATTACATCTCGAGCTTGGACTGATTAAGCTGGTGCACGCCGGCAAGCTCCAGTCCATAGAAGAAGTACTCGCGGGTTTGAAAACTCCGGCAGCGACGCGCAGTGTACCCCCAGCCGAGCCGAACGCGCTGCTCAGTGCTTCTACTCGCAGTACGGCTCCGAGGCCCTCCGGGTTTCAGGTGCCCGCCAAAGCCCCGGCTCCCTCGTCGAAGCGTCCTGAAGAAGTTTCGGCCAATCAGCTAGTCGACACAAACCCGGACAACCTGGCACAACTGCTGTTCAACGCACTCAGCAAGGCGAAACTCGACTTCACCGCCGACGCCATTCAACACTCAGCGGTCACACTGCAAGGTAGTGAGCTGCTCATCCGCGTCCCAAAGTCGATGCTTCTTTCTCTGAAGGATCCGGCGTTCCAGCGGATCGCTTCCGAAATTCTCGGCAAGTCTGTTCGCGTGCGCATTGAGAGCGGAGAAAATGTGATTGCGAACTCATTGGAAGCGCCCGCAAGTGAAAGCAGGCAGGAGGCGGAGATACGAGAACGCGCTCTCTCACATCCCGGAGTGAAGCGGTTTCAGGAGCTTTTTCCGGATGCCCACGTTCGCACAGTGCGAAATTTGAATGAGTAACAGCGCGGAGTAAGCACCTGTCGCGCCCATTTCATAAAACAAGAGGATTCACTTCATGAAAATGCCCGGCAATATGCAAGCCATGATGAAGCAGGCGCAGCAGATGCAACAGAAACTGCAGGAGCAGATCGCTGCCATTCGGGTTGAGGCGTCTGCGGGCGGCGGCATGGTCACCGTGAAAATGGACGGCCACAAGAATGTCCTGAGTGTCAAAATCGATCCGGAGGTTGCCGGCGATGTCGAGATGCTCCAGGACATGGTATTGGCGGCCTTCAACGAGGCCGCTAAGAAAGTTGACGATGAGGCCCAGGGGAAAATGGGCGGAATGCTCGGTGGACTGGGTCTTCCGCCTGGAATGTTCTAGGCTCCACAGGGCACGATGCCAGAATTTGCTGAACCACTGGCCCGCCTGATCCAGGAGTGCAAGCGCCTGCCCGGCATTGGGCAGAAATCGGCGCAACGTATCGCCTTTCATCTCCTCCGCGCTCCGCGCGAGGATTCTGAAAACCTGGCCCAAGCGATCCTCGACATCAAAGAGAAATTGGGGATCTGCTCCCTCTGCAACAACGTTAGCGATGGTGAGATCTGCCTGTACTGCCGCGACCCACATCGCGAGCAATCGCAGATCTGTGTTGTCGAGGAGCCGCATAACATCCTGCCTATTGAAACCACCCACGCCTTCCGCGGCTTGTATTATGTGCTTCACGGCGCGATCTCTCCGTTGCGAGGTATCGGACCCGAGCAGTTGCGCATAAAGGGCCTCGTTGACAGGTTGAATCAGGTCGAAATCGACGAAGTGATTCTCGCCACTAACCCGACAGTAGAGGGCGAGGCAACCGCAGTTTATCTATCACGGTTGCTAAAGCCACTGGGGCCGAGGATTACCCGCATAGCAATGGGAATACCGGTCGGAAGCGATCTGGAATTTGCGGATGAAGTGACCATGTCGCGCTCTCTGGAGAACCGGCGGGAGATGTAGGCGTGAATCCAAGCCTGGAATGGTTCCTCGAAGACATCTTCCGAGATATTGAGCCCACATCGTCCGCGATCGGGCGCGTAGTTCTTGAACCGGAATACGAAGCCACTCCGAACGCGTCTGATGCGCCGATGTTGCGCGATGAACTGATCGCTTGCATGCGGCAGCAGGCACCTGGTGCTGCAGACCTTGCGTCACATGATGGAGCCGAGGTGAGAATGCTCTCAGAATTTTCAACTCTTTCGAGGTATGTTCGAAGAGTGACGCTTCATCAAGACCGGTTGCCGGGCAGTTGGGTAGAAATAACTCCGCCCGGAAATTGGATCTAGGCAAAAAGGGAGGGCCTCCTGCGAAGCCCTCCGTCCAGATCAACTAGAAGTGGAACGAAAGCCCACCGAACGGTTCGGCCATGTGAGTCACTGAACCCGTGTTCAATGCCGCTACACCGAAGTCCGGAGCCTCGAATACATGACCGCGGTATCCGAGCCGAAGAGTTACTTTGTGGCTCAGCGCGATGTCTGCACCTGCGCCATACACGAAATCAGGTGTGGCGGATGTCGAGCCGCTGGCAAACGAGTTCGGAACGAACATTAACGCGCCCGTGCCGGCGCTGATAAACGGCCTCAGCCGGTGACGAGCACCGAACCGGTAGACATAGGAAGCCGTCGCTTCGTTCGTATTTGCGGTCACTCCGAACGGCGCGAATGCCGGCGCAGTCGTGTTGAGCGACGCGAAATCCTGGTTGTAACGGCTAAAGCCGTAGTTCAGTTCCACGCCCTGATGGTCGGTGAAAAAGTAACGATAGCTGAACAGAACGCCTGCTGAATTCGTAGCAGTTTGATTGATTCCATTTCCATTTGTGCCCTGCTGAAACGAGCCGAGCGCAGAAACAGTCACGTCCTGCTTGTTTCCTTCCTGAGCACAAGCGGCTCCAGCGAGCAAGCCCAAAGACAGCAAGCCCGCCATAATTTTGTCTTTCATTGTAAATCTCCCAAAGCTATTTATATCTCTATTTGTGCAACGTTCGACTTAGTCGCGAATGTTGCGAAGCAACTTTTCTAAGTAACCGAAGAGCGCTCTTGGGCTACATCTCGTTGGATACATCAAAACCGGAGCTGGTTGCAGTGAGTCGCGAAAATGAAGGCATTCTTAATCAAACATGATGTGGCTAGAACGTTTGTGTTAAAACTTCCAGTTTGTATCAATCTCTTCCATTTAGAGTAGCCGACTGACGATAAACTGAAAGCAGTGTTGGTCACAATCTCATCGCAACCGGAGCGGCCGAAATGGCTACGCGCCGCCGCTCCCGTCGGCGATAACTATCGAGAACTCAAGAATCTGATCACACGTTTGCAGCTTCACACTGTTTGCGAAAGCGCCGCGTGTCCAAATGTTGGTGAATGTTGGAATCGGCGCACCGCCACATTTATGATTCTTGGAAACGTTTGTACTCGGCGGTGTGGCTTCTGTGCGGTGCAGAAAGGCGCTCCGCTGGCCGTTGATTATGATGAGCCGCGCCGCGTGGGAGAGGCGTGCGCCGTACTTGGTTTGCGCTACGCGGTAGTGACCAGCGTAAATCGTGATGATCGCAAAGATGGAGGCGCGGAGCTGTTTGCCTTAACCATCCAGGCGATACGAAATCACGTATCCGGCTGCAAAGTTGAAGTATTGATTCCCGATTTCCAAGGCTCGCACGCAGCGATGGACATTGTGATGAATGCGCATCCGGACGTGCTGAATCACAACACAGAAACTGTTCCGCGTTTGTATCGCCAGGTCCGGCTGGGCGCGCGCTATGAGAGATCGTTGGATATTCTTCGGTACGCCAAGCAGGTTCGTCCGCATGTTCCCACTAAGTCGGGGCTCATGCTCGGACTTGGCGAAACTGAACTGGAAGTGCTAAGCGTTATCCGAGACCTGCGCGATCATGGTGTCAACATTCTCACGCTGGGACAGTATCTAAGACCGTCAGCCAAGCACCTTCCGATTCTGCGCTACATCTCTCAGGAAGAGTTCGATACTTACAAGCGCGCGGGTATCGCGATGGGATTTGCGCACGTAGAAGCCGGGCCGCTGGTGCGGAGTTCGTATCACGCGGATAGCTCACAGGAAGCGGCAAGCAGCCTGCACGCGTGCCGTCATTGAACTGGAAGCGTGAGAGTGGCTTCGCAGCCATAACCGTCCTGCGCATTGCGAAGTGTAACCGTGCCGTTGTGCGCCTCCGCAATTTGGCGGCTCAATACAAGTCCGATTCCCGAGCCGCCACGCTTCGTTGTGAAGAATGGCACGAAGAGATTACTTGTGTTTGATAGCCCTGGGCCCTCGTCGCGGATTTTGATGTGAACGCTTCCTGGCGAGCGCTCATGTCTTACAAATACTCGTCCGCCGGTCTCCTGCGATGCATCCACGGCGTTCCTGACCAGATTGATCAAGGCCTGTTCCAGTTGATCCGCATCGCCTTGAATTGTCAGAGGAGGGCATTCTTCGAAAAAAACCGGCATGCGCATCTCGAGACTGGTGACGCGGCGCAACAATGAATTCACCTCCACGGCTCCGAATTTCGGCGCAGGAAGCTTCGCGAGTCGTGCGTAGGAGCTCATGAAACGGCTGAGCGATTCGGAGCGAGAAGCGATTACATTCAGGCCGCGTGCCATGTCGTCTGTCCAATCATCAGGAGGGGGATCGCTCTTGATCAGATTCTCTAAGCTCTGGGCAATCGATTTAATCGGCGTTAGCGAATTGTTCAGCTCATGGCCGATGACCCGGACCAGGCGCTGCCACGCTTGCAACTCTTCCTCACGTAAGGGACGGGTCAGATCGGTCACGACAAGCAATTGGTGCGGCAGGCCGCCTTCACGAAAATTGCTTCGCCGAATGCCCCAACGGCCCGTGCCTCCCTGGAAGGAGCGCTGAATTGTCTGTTCCGGATCACCTAGTAGATATTCCGCCAAACCCAGCGATGTCGCATCACGCGCGAGCAGACGTTCGGCGGGCTGCGCAAGCAGGCGCTCCCCGGCACGGTTCACAAGCCGCAGTGCTTGCTGGGGGTCGAAGGCGAACACTGCAACATCGATTTCTTCCATCACCTTCCTAAGCAGAGCGGTCGCTTCCAGTGCTCCGAGCCGTTGATCGCGTAGCGTGGCCGCCATGGCATTCACCTGCTGCATGACTTCGCCCATCGGCTCTCTCGGATTATCGACGCGCCCGCGGATGGAGTAATCCCCCTCGCGCATAGCTTCGAGTAGATTCGCCAACGTGCGTAGCGGTCCCGCGACGCGGTTGCGCGCGGCGAACGACAAAGCAAGCCAAAAACAAATGATTAGAAGATCGAACGTCCATTGCGTTCGGCCGTCGTGATGACCCAGCGCAAGCAGGAGGACCGAGACGATTATGGCCGGCAAGCCAGCCAGTAACGCGAGCAGCAGAACGCGCGCGTCATGGCTCAGCTTGAACTTACTCACGGGCCCGCTCAGAGGCCGAAACGCTGCAACCGGCGGTAAAGAGCGCTGCGGCTGAGCCCGAGCGCACTGGCCGCATGGCTGACATTCCCGCCATAGCGCGCAAGAGCCTTTTTAATCAGGAATTCTTCCACATCTTCCAGGCTCATGTCCTCCAGGCGCGCGGACCCCGTGCTGGAGGCCCGAAGCGCCAGATCGCTCGCCTTTATGCAAGTGCTTTGGGCCATCAGGACGGCCCGTTCCACAACGTGGTTCAGCTCTCGAACGTTGCCCTGCCAGGTATGCTCCAGCATGGCCTGAAGAGCGTTATGGTCGAAACCGGCGATGCTCTTGCGATAGCGTCGCGCGTGGACGCCGAGGAAATGGTTTGCTAATGGCGGGATGTCTTCTTGTCGTTCCCGGAGCGCCGGCAAATGGATCTCAATCGTGTTCAGACGAAACAGCAGATCCTGGCGAAAGCGCCCGTTCTGCACTTCCTCGGCGAGGTTCGCGTTCGTCGCCGAGATCACGCGCGCATCCACCTTCTTTGTCTTGGAAGATCCCACGCGTTCCATCTCGCCTACCTCGAGAACACGCAGAAGCTTAGCTTGCAGGTTCAGCGGTACGTTAGCGATTTCATCGAGGAAGAGCGTTCCGGTATCGGCCAGTTCGAAACGCCCGACACGGTCCATCTTGGCATCCGTGAACGCTCCCTTCACATGGCCGAAGAGCTCGCTTTCGAACACGCCCTCTGCGAGGCCGCCGGCATTCACCGTCACCATCGGCTTGCTCGAGCGGACAGATATCGCGTGCAGGGTACGCGCGACTACCTCTTTACCCGTGCCCGGCTCTCCCGTAATCAAGACATTCGCGTCCGAAGGACCTACCCGCGAGATCAGGTCGAGCACCGGCATCATCGCGGGCGAGTGGGCGATCATGGTGGGCAAGTTATCGCCCCGCAGAATAGCGTTTTCCGCCTCCAGTCGCTGACCGCGCCGGATCGCTTCACTCAATTCCAACTGCGTGCGCACAATTGAGGCGAGTCGCTCATTTTCCCAAGGCTTCTGAATAAAGTCGCGTGCGCCCCGCTTGATGGCTTGTACCGCCAGATCCACGCTGCCCCAGGCAGTCATGACAACCACTGGCAAGGTCGAATCCAAGGTTTGTATCTTCCCGAGCAGATCTAGTCCTTCTTGCCCGGAAGTCGTATCGCGCGTATAGTTAAGGTCAATCACGGCCGCATCATAATCGCGGCTCTCGATCATTTGAAGCACTTGCCGCGGCGATTCCGCAGATTCGATCTTGTATCCTTCGCACTTCAGCAAAAGCCGCAACGCTTCGAGCACATCCGGCTGATCGTCGGCGATGAGGATGCGCATTTGCGACGGCACAATTTTCATAGATGTCCGATTAACGAGAACTGCGTTGCCGTCAATTGTTGACGATCCAGCCATCCTCTATTTGAATAATGCGATTGCCGTATTCGGCGTTCTTCTCATTGTGCGTAACCTGCACGATGGTGGTCCCTTCCTCATTCAGCTTCTTGAAGAGCTCCATGATCTCTTTCCCTTGACTCGAGTGGAGATTTCCGGTCGGTTCGTCCGCGAGGATCAATTTCGGACTCGCTACCATGGCGCGTGCAACCGCGACAAGCTGCTGCTGCCCTCCGGAAAGCTGGTTGGGATAGAGGTCCTTCTTGCCCACCATGTTGAAGCGGTCCAAGATGTCGCACACGATGCTCTGCCGCTCTGACTTCTTGATATTGCGGTAGGACAAAGGAATATCCAGGTTCTCGTAAACAGTGAGTGAATCCAGCAGGTGATAGCTTTGGAAGACGAAGCCGATGTACTTCTTGTAGAGCTCGCCGCGATCTTTCTTGTTCAGCTTGTGGATGGGCTGATTCAAAAAATGGTACTCGCCGGTCCACGCACTATCGTGCATGCCAAGCAAGTGCAGAAGCGTGGACTTCCCTGCTCCCGAGGGGCCCATGATCGAGATAAATTCACCCTCTTTGATATCGAGGGCGATACGGCGTAGCACAAACGTCTTGGTAGGGCCGTGCTCAAAATATTTTTCTACGTTTCGAAGCGCAATCATTTCCCGTTATTTGTACTCCAGGAACCGGCGCAGGGCCGGTCCGCCGCGCAACCCTGCATGAGGAGACGCCGGCGATCACGATCAAGAGTATCAGCAAAATTGCAGAAATTGGTCTTCGGCGCTCGCGAAGCGAAGCGCGGCTCAGACCCGATTTTCCGCATTACTCTTCCTAATCGCGCGCAAACGGGAGCGGCGGCCGCGGTGGCTCAGGAACCACGATTATCGGTCCAACATGCCGATTCGTGAAGCCGATCCGGTGGGCGCCTAACTCGAAGCGGACCGCGTTGCGTACCTGCGCGAAGAAAAAGCAGGCCAACAGCAGGAGAGCAATCGCGAGAACGTCTACGTTCTTACTCGGCATAATCTTGTCCCTCGCTCCCCGGCTGAGCGCCGTCCTTTCTGGCACCTTCAGGCGGGGACTTCGATGTTTTCTTCTACGACACGGCCATCAAACAGGTGAATCGAACGGTCGGCATACCGCGCATACCGAGGATCGTGGGTCACCATGCAGATGGTCGCGCCACCACGGTGTAACTCGCGAAGCAAATCCATAACCTGTTCCCCGTTTTGCGAGTCGAGGTTTCCGGTGGGCTCGTCCGCGAGCAGGATCGAAGGATCGCCGGCCAGCGCGCGAGCCACAGCAACGCGCTGTTGCTGACCGCCCGAGAGCTGCGACGGATAATGCTTGATGCGGTGCGACATGCCGACCCGCTCCAGAGCCTCGTGTACCTTCCTCTTCCTTTCACTCGAAGGCATCCCCCGATACGTCAAAGGCAGTTCAACGTTCTCGTATACATTCAGGTCACCAATCAGGTTGAACGCCTGGAAGATGAATCCGATCTCACGATTGCGGATGCGCGCACGGTCAGAGAGTTTTAGGCTCTGCACCGGCTTGCCATTCAGGATGTAAGTGCCCGAAGTGGGTGAATCCAACAGGCCCAGTATGGCTAGCAGTGTGGACTTTCCGCAGCCGGAAGGCCCTGAGATAGAAACGTATTCGCCCCGTTGAATATCGATGTGGATCCCTGAAAGGGCATGTGTTTCCACTTCATCGGTCACAAACACCTTCGTGACTCCATCCAAGTGGATGAGAGGCTCGGTTGCAGTCATTCTGTTTTCAGTCCTCCTTCAGACCAACAATTCAATACGTACGGCATGCGACTTTAGTTCAACCTGATCCGCGGATATGAGTCATATTGCGACATATCCGAGAGGATCACACGATCTCCAACTTTCAATCCATCCAGCACTTCAATGTAGTTCACGGACGCGCGGCCGAGCTTCACGTTAACCCGATTCGCACCTTTACCATCGGGATCTATCTTGAATAGACCGATCGTCGTATCTGGCTCACCGGATACCGGGCGCTCGACGTACACGATATTGTTGAGCCGCTCGATTTCTATCGTGCCGTCCACGCTTAGCTCAGGCCGGGCGCTTGGCGGAGGCGGAGCCAGTAACGCAACGTCCACACCGACAGTGCCGTTTTGAGCTTGCGGGTCGATCCGAATCACACGGCCGGGAATGATGCCGTTCCGGGTGTCTATGGTGGCATCCAGACCCACGCGGACATCCTTCATTTGCGTTTCTGCGATCTGAAGAACCGCTTTCAACTTTCTAGGATCGGCAACTTTAGCCAAAATCGTACCCGCGGCCACTCGTTGGCCGACTTCGACATCGACTTCCTGGATTTTCCCGTCAATGCCAGCACGGATGGTTAATTGATCAACCTGCTTCTTCTTGAGCTCGTAGGCGGCCCGCGAACTTTCAACAACGACTCGCTGAGCTTCGAGTTGCGCTTTGATTTGCTCATCCACGATGGCGAGACGTTGCTTCTCGAGAGCCACACGGTTCTGCAATTGGTTTGCCTGATTAACGGTGAGCTTAGATTCCAGGTCGCTCTTCAAATTGAGGCGCGTCAGTTCGAGGTCACGATCCGCCGTCAGCTTTGCCTGCGTGTACTGCGATTCCAGCTCGGCAAAGGTCGACTGCTGGTCCAATTTGTCGCTCTCCAGCTTCACCTTCAGATTTGCCAAGGTAGCTTCATCCTGCTTAAGCTGCCATTCCGCTTTTTCGGCTTCAAGTTCCAGGTCAGGATCGCTCAGCACTAGAATCACGTCGTTAGCTTTTACGGGATCAATGCCGGCCCGGCGAACGACATCAGACACGCGGCTATCCTGCGCCGCGGCGATAAAATGGATCTCTTCGGGTTTCAAGGCGCCGAGACCGCGAACCTGCCGCTCCATGGGGCCCCGCTTGACGGCACCCGGCCAAAGGCCGCTCATATCAACAGAGGGTGCTGCCGGCTTTAGACGCGCAAGAGCGACGGTGGTACCGCCGATTGCAATTGCGGCGACGGCAATCAATATGATTCGTTTAATAAGGCGTTTGCGGGCTACTTCTTTTCCGCGGGGAACATCCATGCGTTTCTATTCGACTCTACTACAGCATTTCTCCAGCCACCGCTCTAAATACCGCTATCTTACTGACTTCAATAGGATAATGGTTTCTAACCCCACCTATGTTAGTGTCCGGATTTGGGACTGGTCGCGCGGTAAAGGCCAACCCAATGCGACCTCAAACGGTCCCCAGCCTGCGGACCGGATTTGGGCCGCTATCGCACCCGGAACAAAGCCGTTCATCGACTGCGATCTTCGCGGAGCATTTCTTCCGTGGAAGGGAAAGAGCCGAGAGGTGATCGCTCGGCTGTCAGCCGGCGGGACATATCGAAGAATTTTTTCCGGTGACGGAGCTCCTGGGCAGTGGGTACCTGGTCCGCCAGAACAGAAATGACTTCGGCGGCAAGCGATCGCTGGTGCTGCTTCGCGCGTGCTTTCAGGGCCTTACAGAGATCTTCGGGTACGTTTTCGACATAGAGCGTGGGCATAGGAGATCCCAATCGACATTCTAGAAAAGTCCAACGGCCCGGGACCCCAGTTAAACCGGTAACTGGCTCGATCCGCTCAGAAAGCGATCGATGTGGTGAGCTGCCTGGCGGCCCTCCGCGATCGCCCAGACTACCAGCGATTGCCCCCGGCGCGCGTCGCCGGCCGTGAAGACGCCCGGTACCGAAGTCATGAATGAGGCGTCCGCCTGCAGGTTTCCGAGCGAATCAAGTGCCAGCGGGAGCTGTTCGAGCAAACCGCTGCGGACGGGTCCTGAGAATCCAATGGCGATCAGCACGAGGTCGGCATCAAGATAGAACTCGCTGTTTGGAACCTGCTCAAGCGCCGGTTTCGGTCCGACCCGTACACAGTGAAGCTTCTTTAGGTTGCCCTGTTCATCGCCGCTGAAATGCGTTGTGAAGACACTCCATTCACGAAAACCACCTTCTTCATGTGCAGCTTCCACGCGCAATTGAAGCGGCCACAGCGGCCAGGGCGTGTCCGGATGGCGCTCGTCCGGAGGCATTGGATGGATCTGTAACTGATGGACGGATGCGGCCCGCTGCCGGTGCGCGGTTCCGAGGCAGTCCGCACCGGTGTCTCCGCCACCGATGATGACGACGCGCTTGCCGGCAGCCGTAATCTCTCCCTCGCGACTAAATTTATCGCCGGCGCAGCGCTTGTTCTGCTGGGTCAGGTAATCCATCGCAAAATGAATTCCCTTCAGATCGCGACCCGGGATCGGGAGATCGCGATGCTGCTCCGCGCCCATGGCCAGCAGGGTTGCGTCGTACCCACTTAGCAGGTCATTACCGGTGATCTCGCGGCCAATGTAAGTGTTCGGGCGGAACTCGATGCCTTCTTCGCGGAGTTGCTCTAAGCGGCGGTCGACCACGCCCTTTTCCATCTTGAAATCGGGAATGCCATAGCGCAGCAAGCCACCGATCCGGTCGTGCTTCTCGAAGACAGTAACCGTATGACCCGCCCGATTAAGCTGCTGTGCCGCTGCTAATCCCGCAGGGCCGGAGCCGATGATGGCTACTCTTTTTCCCGTTCTCCGGCGCGGCGGCTCGGGCTGTACCCATCCCTCCTGGAATGCACGATCAATAATATTCTGCTCGACCGCCTTGATCGTGACCGGTTTATCATTGATTCCGAGCACGCAGGCAGCTTCGCAAGGCGCGGGGCAGATCCGTCCCGTGAATTCCGGGAAGTTGTTGGTTGCATGCAACGTGCGGATCGCTTCCTGCCACCGCCCCCGATACACCAAATCGTTCCAGTCCGGGATTAAATTACCGACCGGACATCCGGTGTGGCAGAACGGCACTCCGCAATCCATGCAGCGCGCCGCTTGCTGTTGCAAGGACTGAGCCGGAAAATCCTGATATACCTCAAACCAGTCGTTGACGCGTTCGAGAACGGGCCGCCGCTCCGGCGTTTCACGAGTGTATTCGAGAAAGCCTGTTATCTTGGCCATGGCTATCTCGCTCGATCCCGCATAGCAAGAGCGTGGGCCGCCAATCCAATCGGCACAGCGTCGTTCCGATCAGCGAGCTTGGTTTTCCCGAGTACGCGTTTGTACTCGTGCGGAAACACTTTGATGAAATCACGGACGGCACTCGGCCAACTGGCCAGAATGCGCTGGCCCAAAGCGCTACCGGTATATTCGACGTGCTTGCGAATAAGCGCTTCGAGCAGGCGAACATCTTCCGGCTCGAACAACGGTTCGAGATCGACGCCGCCCGGATTGCAGCGTACCCGGACAAAGTCACCGTCCGGATCGTGAACATAGGCAAGACCGCCGCTCATACCCGCCGCAAAATTGCGGCCAGTACATCCCAAAACGACCACCGTGCCGTTCGTCATGTATTCACAAGCGTGGTCTCCGACACCTTCTACTACTGCCGTGGCGCCGGAATTGCGAACCGCAAAGCGCTCGCCAGCTACGCCGTTGAAAAACGCTTGGCCGCTGGTTGCCCCGTAAAGGACCGTGTTGCCGACCAAAATGTTGTGTTCTGGTGCGAAGGTCGAATTTCGCGGC
>Ga0213882_10000559_pt1 | contig 12049 bp, 11 predicted proteins | sample BarmaccoBMER_R09_FD_160106 | JGI IMG/M metagenome (GOLD analysis project Ga0213882, IMG submission 160106) | Barbacenia macrantha exposed rock microbial communities from rupestrian grasslands, the National Park of Serra do Cipo, Brazil - ER_R09 ...
CACTCTCAAGGTGCTCCTCGAACTGGCATCGATAAGGGCTTCAGCACTCTCATCATCCCAGCTCAGGAGCACCCCCCACGATCAACACACCGACCACCCGCGCACCCGGACGAAAAGCCAGGGCTAGGTCGATGAACGTCCGTGGTGTTGCGATCTCACTCTTCTCCGGAGCCGGTGGGCTCGACCTGGGGGCCGAGGCCGCCGGCTACCGGGTCGCCGCAGCGGTCGAGCAGGACCGCGACGCCGCAACGACAATGGAGAAGAACTTCCCCGACCTGGTCAGCCCGGTGATCCAGGCCGACATCCTCGACGTGTCGACCCGTGAGATCCTCCGCGCGGCGGGTCTCACCGGCCGGGAACGACCGGATCTCCTGATAGGCGGCCCTCCTTGCACGCCCTTCTCCAAGAGTGGGTTCTGGCTTGACTGGAAGCGTGCCGGCCTGGATCCGGGCGCCTCGCTTCTGCAGGCTTTCACGCGGGTGCTCGCGGAGTGCCGTCCCCGCGCGTTCGTCCTGGAGAACGTCTACGCGCTGACCTACAAGAACCAGGCGAGCAGACCGGCCTACGAACGTCTCATGAGGGAGATAGACGAGGCCGGCTATGATGCGCGAGCGAATGTCCTTCACGCCGCGAACTACGGCGTTCCTCAAGCGCGTCCACGCCTGTTCGTGATCGGTGCGCCGAAGGGCGAGAAATGTCCTGAGCATCCCGCTCCCACACATGGAGGTATGTGGGAGCGCCAGTCGACGGGCAACCCGGCTCTCCCGCACGTGACCACTGGTGAGGCTCTTCACGGGCTTGTCACCGAGCCCGAGCCCGGAGAAGCTGTCACAGGCCGGTGGGGCCACCTACTACCCGAGGTTCCGCCGGGCGGCAACTACCTGCACTACACCGCCGAACGCGGCCACCCCACACCGGTCTTCCGGTGGCGGTCGCGTTACTGGTCGTTCCTTCTCAAGCTTGATCCCGAGAAGCCGGCTCCGACCATCCAGGCGCAGCCCGGTCCCAATATCGGGCCCTTTCACTGGGAGAACCGACGTCTACGGGTAGGTGAGGTCAAGCGCCTTTTCACCTTTCCTGACGAGTTCGAGCTGGTAGGCAAGAGGTCGTCCGTGCAGGCGCAGCTGGGTAACTCAGTGCCGCCGCGGCTCGCGCACGCCGTCGTCGAGGCTGTCGCCGACAGCCTGTAGGCTGAGGCCGTGTCCTCGCGGTGGGTGTCGACAGAAGACGGGGCTCATCTCCGCGCACGACGTAAGGAGCACACCGAGCCGGAGATGCTGCTGCGCAGCGCTCTTCATGCGCTCGGTGCCCGTTTCCGTCTTCACCGCCGAATTGCTCCATGCTGTACGCCCGATCTCGTGTTACCCCGCCGAGGGATCGCGGTCTTCGTCGACGGTGACTACTGGCACTCCTGTCCCGAACACGGGCGGAAGACCCCCTTCACCGGCCCCAACGCCGACCTGTGGGCTGAGAAGCTGCGCCGGAACCGGGAACGGGACTCCAGGTCGACCAAGCTGGCTGAGGAAGCAGGCTGGACCGTCGTCCGCGTGTGGGAATGTGCCGTCCGCGCTGATTCCCTGGGGGTTGCCCGGGACGTCCTCGACGGTCGAGCGCCCGGCCCTGTCAGCAACGGCAGGTCTTCGGCGCCTCACGTGGAGCCGGGAGCGTTCGGTGTCGCGCACAGCCGGGTCGGCGCGTAGCGGGCGAGCACCGGCGCCGGTGGCCGCCGTGGGCTGTCGGCTATCCGCGAGGGCCAGGGGAACATCGGTCCGTAGGATCGTGTTATGGCAGGCGTGAGCGAGCAGATCCGGGACGTCATCATCATCGGCTCGGGTCCGGCCGGCTACACGGCCGCGATCTACACCGCGCGTGCCCAGCTGGACCCGCTCGTGTTCGAGGGAAGCCAGTACGGCGGCGCCTTGATGACCACGACCGAGGTGGAGAACTACCCCGGGTTCCGCGACGGGATCATGGGTCCGGACCTGATGGACCAGTTCCGAACCCAGGCCGAGCGCTTCGGCGCCGAGCTGCGGCCCCACGACGTGACGTCGGTCGAGCTGACCGGTGACCTCAAGCGGGTCATGGTCGGTGGCAGCACCCACCTGGCCCGGTCGGTGATACTCGCGATGGGCGCCGCACCCCGCTACCTGAACGTCCCCGGAGAGCAGGAGCTGCTCGGCCGCGGCGTCAGCTCGTGCGCCACCTGCGACGGCTTCTTCTTCCGCGACCAGGACATCGCCGTCATCGGTGGTGGGGACTCCGCGATGGAGGAGGCCACCTTCCTGACCCGGTTCGCGCGGTCGGTCACCGTGGTGCATCGACGCGCCGAGTTCCGCGCCTCCAAGATCATGATCGAGCGGGCCCGGAACAACGAGAAGATCCGCTGGCGCACCGGGGTGAGGGTCGACGAGGTGCTCGGCGACGGCGGGGTCACCGGCCTGGGCCTTTCCGACGGCTCAACGCTGGACGTCACCGGGATGTTCGTGGCGATCGGGCACGACCCGCGCAGCGACCTGGTCCGCGACCAGGTGGACACCGACCCGGATGGATACCTGCTGGTGACCGCACCCACCACCGCCACCAGCGTCGACGGCGTCTTCGCCGCGGGCGACCTGGTGGACCGCACCTACCGACAAGCTGTCACCGCCGCCGGCACCGGTTGCTCGGCCGCGATCGACGCCGAGCGCTGGCTCGCCGAGCATGCCGAGGACCCACGTGCTCAGGTAGCCCACGAGTTCGTCGGCGGCGGCTACGGGCCGACGCCCTGATCACCCGAGTTCCCCCCGGATCCCGCACCCAGGAGATATGAGATGGCAGACAAGTCGACCGTGACCGTGACCGATGAGTCGTTCGCCGCGAAGGTACTCGGCAGCGACAAGCCGGTGCTGGTGGACTTCTGGGCAATCTGGTGCGGTCCCTGCAAGTACGTGGCGCCGGTGCTCGAGGAGATCGCCTCGGAACACGCTGAAAAGATCGTCATCGCGAAGGTGGATATCGACAAGAACCCCAAAACCGCAGGGGACTACCAGATCAGGTCGATCCCGACCATGATCCTGTTCTCGGGCGGCGAGCCGGTGAAGACGATCGTCGGCGCCAAGCCCAAGGCCACGCTGCTGAACGACCTAGCCGACTACCTGAACTGATATGGCCTACGGGTCCCTCGGCTGGCGCAGCAAGGACCGGCTGCCGGCGGCGATGCGGGATTCGACGCTCGCGACCAGCTCGGCATTGGCGGTGAGCTGGTCGCGATGTTCGGGCCAGTGCATTCTCACCTGTTCGACCAACTCGGCGACGCAGGCGGCCAGCTCCGCCTGCGGGGCACGCAGGCGCCCTTGTAAGCGTTCGAAGGTGGCGACGTCCACCTTGTCGAGGCGCCTCGTGCCACCGAACTTCAGGCCAAGCGTCTCCCGTTCCCCGAGGTAGTACGCGGTGGAAACCATGTCGTACGCCGGCGCGAGACCGGGAACCCGCGGATCGGTATAGATCAACGACCAGTTCTTCAGGTGCGCGTCACCGTTGGCGATGAGAACGGTGAACGCCAGCCGGCGGGTGAACTCGCGAAGACCGGCCAGATCGTGACCCCGGTAAGCGAGCGCAGCCACGGTTTCGTAGTTGCCGAGGTATTTGGCCTCCGGGTAGACGTCGCGTACCTGGGCCAGATCTTCGATGTGTACCAGGTCGCGGTTCACATCCCGGTCGAATCGCCGGATGGCGTACGCCCACTCCTCCCGGCTCGTCCAGACGTCCGGCGGTAAGCCGTCCAGCTCGTCACGGTGCACGAGCCGGACCGGCGGAACCTCGATGCCGGCGGACGCCGCCAGGGACATCATGGTGAACTCGTTGCGCGGCACGTCTGGATATGTCTGGTCAGGCAGCTTGACGATCCAGTCGCCGCCCACTCCGAAGGCGGGCAGGGTGAGCCGGTCACCCTTCGCGAGCATGGAGAACTTGAGTGCGACTCCGGCCAGCGAGAAGCGCCAGGTCTCCTGCTCCCGCGTGTGTTGTGCCGCCGACATCGGAGCGGGTCTCGGCGACCACTCGATCTCGTCGCTCTCGCCTTCCAGCGCAGGCAGCACTCGCACGGCACCCGGCAGGTCATGCCCGACCTGCGCGAGTAGCTCCATCTCGCGCTGCGGAGACACTTTCCGCTCGGCGGCGATCCATTCCCGTAGCCGGCCTTCGGGAAGCAGGTTGGAGAACCAACGAGGTAGGCGTAGCGCGGCCGCATGCCGAGCGGAGAGATCCTGCTCGAAAATCAGGCCGAGGACCGGCCGGTCCGGGTCGTTGAGGTACTCGTGAGAGAACACAAAGCGCGTGTAGTCGCCGCGCTGGACCAGAGTGCCCACCCGACCGCTGCGCAGCCACACCGAGTGCCGGATCTCAGGCGGCGTCATCGTCCCCCGCACCGTCGAGATCCTCGATGAGCAACTCGTGCAGCGGTGGGGTGTTCTCGAAACCCCACTCGCATTTGCGCGCCAGGAAGGATCCGAGCACGCGTTGCAGGTCCATCCGGCGGGACTCCAGGAAGGCCACGGTGTCACCGGCGGCCAGATGGCGCTCACTCTCGGGGCTGATCGAGTGGGACTGGAGCACCTGCGCCCAGATGTCCTCGGCCACATCGAACGGGCGTTGCAGGAACGCCCCCGACACCCCATTCGCGGGCTCGATGAGCACCGGCACCAGCGCCCGGTTCGACGCCCAGAGGCGGTACGGCTCGGGGACAAACCTCCGGGCGACGAAGACGGCCACCGCATCCGCGGCGGTCGCCCGGTCGATCAACGCCTCCGTGAGCTGTGACAGCTCGAACTGGACGCCCGTATCGGGGCTGCGAGGGCCGAGTTCCCACCAGGAGCATAGCGTGATCTTCGCTGATGCCTCGTTGGTGCGGAACCGACGCAGCTCGGGAATCTTCACCTGACGCTCGTCAACCTTCACCTGACGCTCGTCAACCTTCACCTGACGCTCGTCAACCTTCACCTGGCGCTCGTCGAGCGCGCCGAGGAGGTCCCTGATCGATCCGCTCAGATCGGCGGGATCGACCCTCGTGCACAGGATGCGCACAGCACCGGTGGCGCTGCCTTTGAAGATCTCCGGACCGAGCACGGCCGCGCGCCAGTACCAGCGGCCCAGCAGCCTGAGATTCGCCGGATCAGGGTCGGGATGGTGGGCGAAAACCCTGGTCAGCACCACGAGGAGGTAGCGGTATGCCAGCAGCGTGACATGGGGAACTCCGATCGACTGCAGAAAGCGCACGGCCCGGACCAGCGCCTCCTCGCCGGCGGCGAACGCGGAGTCACGATCCTCGTTTCGGAACTCGAGGTCACCACGCCTGTTGTCGTCATCGAACTCAAGCCGGATCTCGCGATGCACATCTGGCCCGCGACGGGCGAGGATGGCCCGGAGCACCGTGTCGGCATCGACCCGACCGAAACCGGACTCGTCCTCCACGTGATCGGCGATCTGGTCGATGCTCAGGGTGTGCTCGGCGTCGGACTCATCGCCGGCATTGAGTGCGGAGAAGATCTCCGCCCGGCTCAGTCGCTTACCGTAGCTGTTCATCCGGTCGAAGATGTCCCGCAGTACGCGCGTGTCGTCCTGCACCACCTGGTAGGCCGGAATCGCAAACTGGCGTAAGTGCTTGGCGAGCTCGAACGCCCTGTTTCGGTAATCGCCGACCTCGGGGTGAGTGGCGAACCAGTCCAGCACCTTGGCCAGGTCGAAAAGAGTGGGCAGCGGGATCACGTACGGGTCGTCGGTCCCGGGCCGGCTCACGATCCGGTCGTCTCGCACGTCGCAGCCGAGGTCGAACCGGGGATCCCGCGCCCCGTCCGGGTGCAGCGCGTTGGCGAGGCTGGTGACCCGCTGCTGACCGTCGACCACCCATAAGGCCTGATCGACCTGGGGTGCGTCGATCCGGAGCGCACCGAGCGTCAGCCGCTGCGCAGGTGCCGGTCGCCGCCAGAGCAGCAGGCCGCCGACCGGGTACCGTTTGACGACGCTGTCGAGGAGCCGGATGACGTCTTGGCGCGTCCAGCGGAAGTCTCGCTGAAAGTGCGGGACCCGAATCCGACCGCTCCAGGCCAGCCCCACCAGGTCGTCGAGGTCGAGCGTGGTGGCGCGGGTCTCGAGGCCGCTGCTCATCCCACCTCCCTCGACGCGGCGTCAGGCCGGCCGCAGGCTCGGCTCGACGGTGTGGATCGTCACCGATCCCAGTAGCCGCTCCAATGCCGCCTCGACGTCTTCCTTCCAGGTCAGCGCGGTGCGCAGCTCCAGGCGCAACCGGGGCCAGCGCGGGTGCGCGTGCACCGTCTTGAACCCGACCTGCTGCAGGAACTCGGCCGGGACCACACAGCTGGGCTCCGCCGGGTCGGGCTGGGCGTCACCGAAAGCCTCGATGGCCTTCACGCCGCGCCGGATGAGATCCTTGGCGACCGCCTGCACCAGCATCCGGCCCAGCCCGCCACCACCGAACTCCGGCAGCACCTTCAGCGCGGTGAGCAACACGGCATCGGCGCTGACCGGCGAGGTGGGAAACGCCGCCGCCCTCGGCACCGCGGCCGGCGGGGCGTACAGCACGTAGCCAGCCGACACGTCCCCGGACATCACGATCCGCCCGCAGGAGCCCCACTCCAGCAACACGTTGGAGACCCAGGACTCCTTCTCCAGCTCGGTCTGGCCGAACTCCTCGGCCTGCTCGCGGATATGCGGGGCGAGCTCCCAGAACACGCACTGCCGGCACTTCTTCGGCAGCAGATCGAGGTTGTCCAGGGTGACACCGACCATCCGACGTGACACCGGGCCTCCCTGAACTCACAAGCCCTACTCTGAGCGACCGGGCTCCAGCACTGCGGGCACATCGCCTCGCGCAGCATATGCCGATGGCCACCCGGGGTGAAGGCGGTGGGGCACCCCGCAGCTGACCTCTACACTGCCAGGGGACCTCCAACCCCAGTTAGGCGCCTATGACTCCTAGAGCGACCCCCCACCGGCCACAGTCCACCCAACGCGACCTCGATCCACATCTGGGCCGCTACGCGCAGCGCACCGTAGGCATGACCGCGTCCGAGGTCCGGGCGCTGTTCGCGGTGGCCAGCCGCCCTGAGGTCGTCTCACTGGCTGGTGGCATGCCCTACCTGCCCGCGCTGCCGCTGGACCAGCTGGCCGGCGAGCTCGCGCAGATGGTCATGACCGACGGGATGGCGGCGCTGCAGTACGGCTCGGCGCAGGGTACCCCGGAGCTTCGCGAGCAGATCTGCGAGGTGATGGCGCTGGAGGGAGTCCGGGCGCACCCCGACGACGTCACGGTGACCGTCGGTTCGCAGATGGCCCTGGACATGGTCACCCGGATCTTCTGCGACCCGGGGGACGTGGTGCTCGCCGAGGCGCCGTCCTATGTCGGGGCGCTGAGCACCTTCGCCTCCTACCAGGCGCGGGTGGTGCAGGTGCCGATGGACGACGACGGGGTGGTACCCGCCGAGCTGGACGCCGTGCTGTGCTCGCTGCGCGCCCAGGGCCGCACCCCCAAGTTCCTGTACACCATCCCGAACTTCCACAATCCGGCCGGCGTCACGCTGGCCCCGGCGCGCCGCGGCGACGTGCCGCAGTTGTGCGCCGAGCATCGGGTACTGATAGTCGAGGACAACCCGTACGGACTGCTGGGCTTCGACGGCCAGATCTATCCGGCGCTGCGGGCCACCGACCCGGACAACGTGGTGTACCTGGGCTCGTTCTCCAAGACCTTCGCGCCCGGCCTGCGGGTCGGCTGGGCGCTGGCCCCGCACGCGGTACGGGAGAAGCTGGTGTTGGCCGCGGAGTCGGCGACGCTGTGCCCCCCGACGTTCACCCAGTTCACGGTGTCCCGCTACCTGGCTCAGCATGACTGGAGAGGTCAGATCAAGAGCTACCGGGAGGCCTACCGGGAACGCCGCGACGCCATGCTGGCGGCGCTGGCGCAGCACATGCCTCGGGGGTGCCGGTGGACCCGTCCCGCGGGCGGGTTCTACGTCTGGCTCACCGTGCCCGAAGGCTTGGACACCAAGGCGATGCTGCCCCGGGCGGTGACCCAACGGGTCGCCTATGTCCCCGGCACCGCCTTCTACGCCGACGGTGACGACTCCGCCAGGAACAGGCTGATGCGGCTGTCGTTCTGCTACCCGACACCGGAGCGGATCACCGAAGGGGTGCGCCGGCTGGCCACCGTGCTGGAGCGCGAGTTCGAGCTGCAGCGCACGTTCGGTAGCGTTCGGTCCCGCACGATGCCCGGGCCACAGTCACCCTGCCCGGACACCGCCTGATCTGATGTACCGGCTCGGCCGGCCGGAGTCTGGTTGCCGGCTCGGCCGGCCGGAGTCTGGTTGCCGGCCCGGCCGGCGTACCCGCTGAGGAGTCATCGGTGACCGATCGCACCGTCGCAGTGTTGGCTGGTGGGCTGTCGCATGAGCGGGACGTGTCGCTGCGCTCCGGGCGCCGGCTGTCCAACGCGCTGCGGGAGGCCGGGCTGCACGTCGAGGAGTGGGACGTCGACGCCACGCTGGCCGGCCGGCTCACCGCCGGCCGGCCGGACGCCGTCGTGGTGGCGCTGCACGGCGGGGCGGGGGAGAACGGCGCCGTACAGTCGGTGTTGGAGATGATGCGGGTGCCCTATGTGGGTACCGACCCGCGGGCCTGCCGCCGGGCCTGGGACAAACCGACCGCCAAGGACGAGCTGGCCCGCGCCGGGCTGAGCACTCCGGACTGGGTCACACTGCCGCACGCCACCTTCCGCGACCTCGGGGCGCCCGACGTGCTCGACGCGCTGGTCGCCTGGCTCGGTCTGCCGCTGGTCCTCAAACCGCCCCAAGGCGGCTCGGCGCTGGGCCTGCACGTGGTGCGCGAGGTCACCGAGCTGCCGGGCGCCATCGTGGGTTGCCTGGCCTACGGGGACTCGGTCCTCGCCGAGAGACTCGTCGAGGGCGTCGAGGTCGCGGTCACCGTGCTGGACGAGCCGGACGGGCCGCGGGCGCTGCCCGCGGTGGAGATCAACGCCACGTCCGGCCTGTACGACTACGCCGCCCGCTACACCGCTGGGCTCGCCACCTTCCACGCCCCGGCCCGGCTCGACGCCGCGGCGGCGGCCGCGGTGGCCGACCTCGCGCTGAGTGCGCACCGGTTGCTCGGGCTGCGCGACGTGTCCCGAACCGACGCGGTGCTCACCCCGGACGGAGTCGCCCACTTCCTCGAGGTCAACGTCGCCCCGGGTCTCACCGAGACGTCCCTGCTCCCGATGGCGCTCGAGTCCGACGGCACGCGGCTGGGTGAGGTGTTCGCCGAGCTGATCGAGCGTGCCGTGGCTCGCGGCTGACCGGGCCGGTCACGCCCGTGCCGAGACGGTCTGGCGGGCCATCCGGGCCAGGTCCCGCGCGTCGCGGCCCGGCCGGGTTTCCAACGCGGCGGCTAACGGTGTGAGCTTTCTTCGAACGCGGACCGAGCTGAGCCTGTTCGTGGCGGTAATCGCACCGTGAGCCAAGGGGAGACCACTGGGCTCCCCGGCGTGGACATGCACCGTGGCCACCACAATGCTGGAATGGGCATGGCCGCGCTGGTTGACGCCCTCCCAGCGGCGCACGGACGCCGCCGCGAGCGACTCCGCGACGTCCAGCCGCCCCTGGCGCAGCGCCAGCCGCGCGGCGGGACGGTCCAGGTCACCGTAGAGATCAGAGTGAGTCGCCGACCACAGCTCCCGCGCCTGCGCCATCTCCTTCTCGGCGCCGTCCAGATCCTCAAGATCGGCCAGAGCGTTCGCGATCTCCTCCCGCGCGCACGCCTGCACGGCCGCCCTCCCGACGGACCCGACGACCACCGCGCGCTGCTCGTCTTCGGGGATGTACCGCGCCTTGAGCCACCCGAGCTGCACCATCTTCAACCCGTCATCAGGACGGCCGAACTCCCTGATGGCCATCCCGGACTGGATCATGGCTTCGACCTGCAGGTAGGTATCTCCGGCCTCAGCGGCCAGCACCAGCGCTGTCGTGAAGTGGTGCATCATCCGGTCGTAGCGCCAGGCGTCGAACCCGGCCCACGCTGCCTCCATGTGCAACTCGGCCACTGCCACCTTCAGCGCGCGCTTGACCGGCTCGGGACCGGACACGCCCAGCAGCCGGGTGGCCCGCTCGGCGGCGGCACTGAGCACCTCCGGGTCGGTATCCGCATTGCTCGCAGCGCCGAGCCGCCGGGTCAGGTTGCGCACCTGCACCACGTGGATCCCATCAACCCGGGATGGCAGTGACACCGGCTTCGGGCCGGGCAGTGTTGGCAGCCCCTGCAGCCTGGGCGCCGACTGAACCCCCACGGTGGTGAGCCCGTAGGCCAGCAACACCCGGCGGCGCATCGCCTCAACCACCTCCTCCGGCACAGTGGTGCGCCTTCCAGGGTAGGCGTCCGCGACACCCGCCAGTCGCATGTATCCCCGGGGGACCTCCAGCCCGTCACAGATCCGCTCCAGCACGTTCACATCCCGCACCTGCCGGCCGTGCAGGATCTCCCACACCTCCGACTGCGACTGCCCCGTACACCGGCTAATCTCCCGTTGACTCATCCCGAGCCGCCGCAACAACCGATACACCCCCGCCACATCACGGGCATCCAACACAGCCCGCGCCTGCGGCCACTCATACCACGGGGACCCCCCTGCCGCATCCACCACGATCACCGCCTCCCTCAGTGGTTGTGCCAGCCAGCACCCTAGCGCGCGACCCCGTCACAGTGATCCACGAAGGGTGCTGCGCCTGCTGATCGCATCAGGCGCAGTCGCAACGGAATGCGAACGCACCATCGGCGACCCGAGAACGTGCGTGCACAAGCATCCATAAGAGCCGTTGCCGGGGGTCAGGGTGTACGCGCCTGCGGTGGGGGTCCATGTCAGCGTCCCCGAAAGCTGGAGGCGTGGATCGAAGCTTGTCTGTCGGCTAGAGCCTCGCCATTTGGCGTAGAAACCAATAGAAGCACTCTTCACTCGTGGGCGCTCCGGATGGAAGCTTGCAGGAACAGACGACACGCCGACCAGCCGAAGGGGCAAACTCATGGCCTTCACGTTCCCGGCTCAGATCCCGGACACCCCGGAAACAACTCGCCGACCGCCTGGCGCAACGAGAACGGCGACCTGATCGTGCAAGGCTATAAGGCCACCGAGGAGGACTACATGGAGGCGGAACGCGCCGGATCCACCCCGGGTCACCACCACGACGCCGCAAGCATCCCCGACAACGAGGTGATCGTGCGCGTCCCGGTGTCGCTCATCCCCGCGCTGAAGGCGGCGCTGGCGTGACCACACCGTTCCACGAGAACCTGGCGAAGGCGAAGCGGACCGCGTACCACCTCGAACAACGCGACGGCTGGGCGCTCGACAGCGCGAAGTACCGGGCCTCCTTCGAGGCGTTCATGGCGGTCCACGCACCCGACGCTGACGCCGACGGAGAGTTTTGGAGCGGGTGGACTTCCACGGTGCGCGAAGCGGTAGCGCGCGGTGTGGAGTTCCGGCGGCTGCGGATCGTGTCCGAGCCCTTGAGCGACTACATCCTCTGGGAGCACGCGATTACGGCGGCCAACGTCGCTGCCGGTGAGCGGGTCCGGTGGCTGTCCCGCTCTAAGTGTGTGGATCTGACCCGTGGTGCCCGTTGACTTCTGGGTCTTCGACTCAGATTCGGTGCTGTTCGGGCACTTCTCCGGCAACGGCGAGTCGACCGGTCACGAGCTGCGCACCGAGCCGGAGATCGCCAAGCTGGCCGCCGAGTGCTTCGAGGCCGCCTGGTCCCGCGCGACCACTACACCCGGCGTAGGCCGACGTTGCCCGCGTCCCCGTACTCGTCCGTCCAGAAGGCGCGGGAGCAGCTTGCCGCCCGTCTGGTGGAGATCCGGAAGGATGCGGGCATCAACTCCCGCGAGCCGGCTCGCAGGCGCGGTGGCCGACCTCGCGCTGAGTGCGCACCGGTTGCTCGGGCTGCGCGACGTGTCCCGAACCGACGCGGTGCTCACCCCGGACGGAGTCGCCCACTTCCTCGAGGTCAACGTCGCC
>Ga0213882_10000562_pt1 | contig 12032 bp, 11 predicted proteins | sample BarmaccoBMER_R09_FD_160106 | JGI IMG/M metagenome (GOLD analysis project Ga0213882, IMG submission 160106) | Barbacenia macrantha exposed rock microbial communities from rupestrian grasslands, the National Park of Serra do Cipo, Brazil - ER_R09 ...
TCGACCGGCACAGAGAATTGATTGACGCGGCATGTTCACGCTGGGGCAGGATCGATTGCCTTGTCAACAACGCGGGCGTCGGTGTTGCTAAACGCGGCGATCTCTTAGACGTCACAAGCGAGAGTTTCGATCATTGCATCCGCGTGAACACGAAGGCCGTTTTTTTCTTAAATCAAGCCGTCGCGCTACACATGTTGCAGCAAGGCGAAATCGAAGGACAGCATCGCAGCATCATCAACATCACTTCGAGCAATGCCGTTGCTGTATCCGTCGACCGGGGCGAGTATTGTGTTTCCAAGTGTGCCTCGAGTATGACAACCCGGCTGTTCGCTGTGAGGCTCGCTGGGGAAGGGATCGGTGTTTACGAAATTCGCCCCGGAATCATAGACACCGAGATGACTCGCCCAGTCAAAGAGAAGTACGACGCGCTGATTGCCGACAGAGTGCCGGTTCGGCGCTGGGGATTTCCTGCCGATGTCGCAGCGGCGGTGTACTCAATGGCCGAAGGTCGTTTAACGTATACCGTCGGGCAGGCAGTTACCGTCGACGGCGGGCTCACCATCCCACAATTTTAGGCGTTATGACAGGGAACTCACATGGAATCTGAAATCCTGTTTTCGCGTAAGCAACAGTTTGGAGCTGCCTGCGCTGAGATCACCCTCAATCGTCCTGACAAGGGAAACGCGCTCACCATGCAAATGCTCCAACAGCTCAGTTCCATCCTGTCTGAAATCGAAGCGGATCGTGAACTCCGAGCAGTCGTGATCCGCTCACGCGGGCGCTTCTTCTGTACCGGCGGTGACATCGAAGCCTGGGGCCTTCTTTCGCCTCACGAAATGGGGCGGGATTGGATTCTGCATGGCATCAACGTATTTGAGCGCTTGGCTGCACTGCCCCAGCCCGTCATCGCTGCGATTTCGGGTCATGCTCTCGGTGGCGGACTCGAGCTGGCAATGGCAGCGGATCTTCGAATCGCCGTCAAGTCGGTGAAGTTTGGATCGCCCGAAGTAACTCTCGGCATGATCTCCGGCTGGATGGGGATTCGCCGCATAGCCGAGCTCATCGGCGCCGCTCGAGCACGTCATCTCATGTTGCTTGGCACACCCATAACAGCGGAGTTAGCGCTAAACTGGGGCCTCATCACGGCACTGGCTGATGATGCCGACGACTTAGAGCAGCAACTGAACGGCTGGCTGGAGAGGCTCTGTGCGAATGCGCCGGCTGCAATGGCGCTCACCAAGGGTATTCTCGCGACGATGCACACCGATTTGCGCCAGCATCATGCCAGCGCCGCCGCCCAAGCCCTCTCTACGGAAGACTGCCGGGAAGGCGTGCAAGCCTTTCGCGAAAAGCGCAAGCCTGTCTTCAAAAACCGGTGAAATCAGCCATGAGCGCAACATTCATGAGCGCCCGCGAAGCGGCGGATCTGATTCGCGATGGAGATACCGTCGCCATCAGCGGCAATGGCGCCGGAATGGTTTCGGCGGAAGCCATTTTTGCAGCTCTGGAACAGCGCTTCGTGGAGACAGGTCATCCGCGCGATCTGGCGCTGGTCCACTCGCTTGGGCTAGGTGATCGTGACGCGCTTGGAACGAATCGTTTTGCGCACGAAGGAATGCTGCGCAAGGTGATCGCGTCGCATTTCACCTGGTCGCCGAAGATTCAGCAACTCATCCGCGAAGAGAAGATCGAAGCGTACTGTTTGCCAGGCGGCGTTGTGCAGCAGCTTCTGCGTGAGATCGGCGCCGGACGTCCGGGCTTATTCACCCATTCGGGGCTGGGGACCTTCGTCGATCCTCGTCACGACGGCGGACGCTGCAATCAGCGTAGCCGCGAAGAGCTAATCGAACTGATGCATGTCGATGGCCAGGAAATCTTGCGCTACAAGCCGTTCAAAGTGGACGTCGGTATTATCCGCGGTACGTATGCCGATACGCGCGGCAACATCAGTCCCGAAGAAGAACCGATCGACATGGATATTCACACCATCGCTCTCGCTGCCCACAACAGCGGCGGCCGGGTCCTCGCGCAGGTACGGCAAATAGTCGATTCGGGCGACTTAGCTCCGCGCCACGTGCGTGTTCCGGGAATCATCGTCGACGCTGTCGTCGAAGATCCACACCAGCAGCAGTTCTATGCTCTCGGCTATAACTCGAGCATCTCCGGTCATCGCCGTGCTCACCTGGGGCAAATGATGGCGGCTGTTCCTGACAAGCTGGAACGGCGCATCATTGCTCGTCGCGCCGCACTGGAATTGCGCAACGGAGCCTCGTTGAATTTCGGGTTCGGAATTCCAGGCGGCATTTTCGGCGTCATCGCCGAACAGGGCACGTCGGACGAGCTCTGGATGAGTGTCGAGCAGGGCGTCCACAACGGGCAAATGCTCGATGACCGCCTGTTTGGAGCTGCTCGCAATCCCGAAGTGATCGTTCCCTCCATCGAGCAGTTTGATTATTACAGTGGCGGCGGAATCGATATCACATTTCTCGGCATGGGTGAGGCTGATCGCTTCGGAAATGTGAACGTGTCGCATCTCGCAGGAAACCTGATCGGCCCAGGCGGTTTCATGGAAATCGCTCAGAATGCGAAAAAAGTCGTTTTCTGCGGAACCTTCGATGCTCAGGGCTCAAGAGTGTCGTGGTCGCATGGCAGACTCGAGGTATTGCAGGCCGGTAAAGTCCACAAATTTGTCGATCGTGTCGAACGAATCACGTTTTCGGCAGATTTTGCACGAAAGCACGGACAAGACGTTCTGTACATCACCGAAAGAGCCGTATTTCATCTCGCGTCCGAAGGACTTGAGTTGATCGAAATCGCACCCGGTATCGAGATCGAACGCGACATCCTACGCTACATGGAGTTCCGGCCATTCATATCCGCAGTCGGAACAATGCCGGTTAGCACCTTTGAATAGCTGTTCCGGCTTAGGCTTTCTGTTCTTGCCAGATCTTCTCTGCGGCCCTCAATGCGAGGGCCCCAATCGTGGAAGTTGGGTTCACTGCGGCCGAGGTCGCGAATGAGCTTCCGTCGACGATGTACAAATTCGGCACGTCATGCGCTCTATGTGACGCATTGACCACCGACCTGCGCGGACTCGCTCCCATGCGTGCCGTTCCCATCAGGTGATACGCAGGTGTGACGACACCGCTATCGAGGATCTCGATTGCGCCCGCAGCCTCCAAAGCCTGTCGCGCCATTTTGCCGCCGTGTTCCAGCATGCTCAGACTGTTCTCGCTATAGCTGTACACCACACGCGGTGCCGCTATGCCGCTGGCATCTTTCAGATTCGGGTCAATCTCGACCCGATTGTGCTCTTCGGGCAAGTCCTCGCCCATGACGGTGACGCGTATCAAGTGCGGGAACCGCTGACGCATCGCCTTGTGGTGGTTCTCTCCCCACACAACAGGATGATTGGAGAAACTGCCCCACGCCTGGTGCAGGGGACCGAACGAGCGCTCTAGAAGAAGGGTATATCCGCGAACGAAGCCGCGGTTCGTATCTGTCTCATAGAACTGCTGGCTCATGGCCGGGATACCAAACGGACCTAAGTGTCCGTCCATGGGTGCTTCAAAAACGCCTTCCAAAGTTCGAAACGGGTGGGTCATGAAATTCTTCCCCACGAGTCCCGTCGAATTAGCCAGCCCCTCCGGAAACAGGTTTGACTTCGAATTCAAAAGAAGCCGCGGCGTGCCGATACCGTTGCAGCAAACGACTATCACTCTCGCCGTTTGCTCGTGCAGATTCCCTTGGCGGTCGTAGTATACGGCGGATTTCGCTCTGCCGCCTGCATCGACAGTGATCTCGCGCACGCGCGACCACGGCTGAAGAATGGCTCCTTTTCGAATCGCCTTGCGCCAGTGAGTGACATCCGTCGACGCCTTTGACCCAATCGGGCAACCGAACATGCATTTGCCGTGCAAACCGCATGCAGGCCGGTTGTTGTAATCGCGGGAAATGATCGCATTATCGGACGGCCACCAGTGCCAACCGAGTTTGTTGAAGCCTGTTCCGATCGTCGCGCCCAGAACTCCTATCGGTAAAACCGGGGTCGGGCGTGGAGAGCGCGGCGGATTCGCAGGATCTCCATTCAGCCCGGAAACGCCCCAGTCGAGGTCATTCTGTTCGTAATAGGGTTTCAGTTCGTCGTAGCTGATCGGCCAATCATCTGCGACGCTATCAAGACTCTGCACTCTGAAATCCGATGGATGAAAGCGCGGAAAATGCCCCGCCCAATGGTGAGTGCTACCGCCAACGGCATTAAACATCAAAACCTGCGGTGGGTTCGCGCCTGTCTCCACCACCGGATAGTCTTCCCACCGCCTGCGAACGTTGGGGCTGAAGTTAAAGGCCCCTCGGCGGAGTTGAATTTCCCAATCCGGACGCTCAGATGGATAGTCGCTCGGTTTAATCCATCCGCCTTGTTCCAGGCACATCACTCTCGCGCCCAGATCGGTCAAGCGCTTTGTGAGTACCGCGCCGGCCGCGCCCGACCCGATAACCAGAATGTCAATGTCGTTGTTCTGCACGGTTAGGCATCCCTGTAAAGCTTGGACATTTTTCGGACGCTTGCCACCAGCCCATCGTCGAACGGCTGAAGATGCGGTCCCGCATGATCAGTCGGGTAAAGTTCGTAACCGATCAGTTTCCAGATCGCCGGCTGCGTGTAATAGGACTCGTACACGTAGGCTCTCAGCGCATCGAAAACACCGGGAGCGGAATTCTCCATTTCCTTCAGGACAGCAATCTGATCACTTTTTTCGAGCTCGCTGAACGATCTCTTGAACGAGCGCTCGCTGAAAGCATTCGCCACATCGAGACCCTTTGTGATGTCCGTAGCAGCATCCTTGTTGCGCTGCATCAGACTTTCCAAATACGCGATCCCTCCAGCCTCGCTTGCCGACGGCATGCCGTCCGAACTTGGAATAATCAGGTCCATCACCGTTTTCAACGTGCTCTGAGTGCCCTCTGCTAAGGCCCGAGCCGCAGGTTGAATCGCCGTGATCAGAACTGGCGTGGCGGCGCCTGCGCGCAAGAATCCGCGTCGAGTGGGCTTCATGATTTCCGACACGTTATCACAATCCCATGTTCGGATTGGCTGGGTATAGGTACGGCGCGTGGTCGCAGTAAGCTCCGTAAGTGGGCTCTGCTGGACTGATAGCGTGAAGATTGCATCCTTCAACATCAACAACATCAATAAGCGGCTTGCCAATCTGTTGCGTTGGCTCGAAAGGGAGAAGCCTGAAGTTGCCTGCTTACAGGAACTCAAGACAGAAGAGCGTTGCTTTCCAGCCGGCGCTCTGCGGTCCACCGGATACGAAGCAGTCTGGGTAGGTGAGCGCTCCTGGAATGGTGTGGCGATCCTCAGCCGTGAACAAATACCGGTCGTGACACGCTTAGAGCTTCCTGGCGATGACCGTGACCGTCAGGCTCGCTACCTGGAAGCAGCAGTTCGCGGTGTTCTCATTGCTTGCATTTACCTACCCAACGGCAATCCTCAACCTGGGCCGAAATTCATTTACAAATTGGCTTGGTTCGAACGGCTGATCGCACATGCAAAGGACCTGATCACAACTGGCCTCCCGGTCGTGTTAGCGGGCGATTACAACGTGGTGCCCACCGTAGAGGATATCTACCCAACTCGATCTTTAGACAAGAATGCTCTTGTGCAGCCAGCAAGTCGGGAAGCATTCCAGCGGTTGCTTCGCCAAGGGTGGACTGATGCCCTGAGGAAAGTGCATCCCTCCGGGCCGTTGTGGACATTCTGGGACTACAAGTTCGAGAGATGGCAGGCTGACAAAGGGATGCGGCTGGATCATTTGCTCCTTTCTCCTCAGCTCGCTCCTCTTCTCATTGATGCTGGCGTTAATCGATGGGTCCGCGCAGAGGACAACGCGAGCGATCACGCGCCAGCATGGATCACGCTCAACTTGTAACGCGCGCTCAGGGATGCTTGCCGTACTCCCAGATAATAGGAAGTAATTTCGTGAGCTCGACTCAGAAAGATAAAGCCGCTCGATTCCGCGCCCTGCACGATCGCCCTGGCGTGTTCGTGATTCCGAATCCCTGGGATGTGGCTCAGCTCGGCTGCTGGCCGGTCTCGGGTTCGAGGCGTTGGCCACATCGAGTGCTGCATCGGCTTCGGCGAACGGGAAGAGAGATGGTGCGCTGACGCGAGAGCGTTTCTTGTGACGGCGCGAGCACAGAACTTTATCTTCGCCAACCCCAGCCTGGGCGGTACGATTGCGGGGCTGACTACACCGGAGCTGACGTGTGCGCCCGCAACCGGGCGAGCTGCCCGCGCAAAGGCCAACCGCACCCGCCGCTTCCTTGAACCAAAACCGTCCGTCCACTTACGTCGCCGGCAACATGCACAGCGCGGTGAGCGGTTATGCCGGGTATTCCGAGACAGGCGCCCTGCTCCAACGACACGCCTTGAGGTAGACGGCCGACTTGATTCACGGGGACTACTGTAAACTCCGCCGCGGTACCAAACGGACGATACGATTGGGCTCCGTAACACCACACTGACTGCCCGAGCCATTCGGAAGAAACGTGATCACCGATGTGATCCGCCTGGCCGGCGCCATCACTATGCGGAATGACACGGGGGTACGCCATACCGTAACCAAAGGCGTCTTCACGCTTCTTAATATCGCCCGGGTTAATGCCCGACGCCGCTATGCGAATGCGAACTTCATCGGCAGCCGGATGCGGGTCCGGCATCTCACCCACCCTCAATACTTCTCGCTGGGCCCTGCTTCTCGTACCACGCTCCCTCATCCAACTGCCTCCCCGAAAATTTTATTCTCCGGTCTTATTTATACGGGTGGCGCAGATAGTTTTGGCTGTGTGCGCGGCGGCTCATCTCGCATCCACATGGGATAATCAGGCCTGAGGCCGTCTGTCTTGCCCCGCATCTCAACTCGCGGCCAGTTTCAGGTCATTACCATCATCCGGGCCGCGAAAAGGCGCCGCTTCCGTATCCTCCTGCTCGATCAGCTCGGCTTTGCAAGCGCGACAGTGCTCACAGGCGCAATCGTGCTGTTGATACTCGGAACCGAAACGGTCCCTCCCTCCTGGCTCGCGATTCTTACGGCGATAGCGCTTTGTACTGTTGCTTATCGTGTGTATGCCAGACGACTGCCCACCTACCGCGTGGCACAGATTCTCGACCGCCGCCTGCAACTCCAGGATTCGCTTTCGACTGCGTGGTATCTGCTGGAGCACGCGGAGCTCGAACGCACTCCCGCGGTACTGTTTCAGGTCGATCGAGCGGAGCGGATCGCTTCTGGAATCGACTCCGCGCGCGCTTTTCCGTTTGCCGGGCGCCGCTCGTGGCAGCTTACGGTGCTCCTCGCCATTGTCGCCCTTGGCCTGTTCGCCCTGCGGTATCTGGTTACCAGAAGTCTTAGTCTGCAGCACACGATAATGCCCTTCCAGCTTGCGGATGTTGTGGAACGCATAGAGAATTCACTTCACCCTGGGAAGGGAGTGCCGGAGCACGCGCGTCAAGAAACATCGCGGCGGGCATCTCCAGGACGCGGTCAGGAGCCCGGACAATCGCCGAATGCGCCTCCGGAAGGCCAGCAAGGCGGAGGCCCGCAAGAGTTATCTTCCTCAGCGGCTGCGAAAGCTCCCGCCGGTACGCAGCAAGCGAAGGGCGATGCGGCCGATAGCTCATCACCCGCCGGCGATTCTCGAACCGGCCAGGATACTGGGCAGCCCTCCACCGAATCAAACACGGGCAAACAGGGCGCCGGCAAGGAAGGCGAGCAGAACGGAACCACCCAGAAGGACTCTGGCGTTGTCGACCGCATGAAGGATGCGCTCTCGAGTCTAATGGCCAAACTGCGGCCCAACGCCGACGGCCAGAGATCTTCCCAACAGAACCAGCGCTCCTCGCAAGCCCAACGCTCCGGCGATGAGGCCATAGCCGGTAAGCGAGACAATGCGAATCGCCAGCCGGGCGCTCGCAACGAGCAGTCTGATCAACAACAGAGTGCGGAGGGTGAGGCGCAAGGCGCCACTGCGGAGAAAACTCAGAGCTCTGGTCGAAGCAGTTCGGAATCGGCCGATCACAAGACAGATTCGGCTCAATCCGGTGTCGGCCACCAAAATGGCGACAAGGACATTAAAGACGCCGAGCAGCTCAAGGCCATGGGCAAACTCGCCGAGATTATCGGAAAACGATCAGAGGATCTGACCGGCGATGTGACGATTGAAACCTCATCCGGCAATCAGCAACTGAAGACGAAGTATTCAGGCCGTGTGGGCCAGCACGCCGATCTAGGCGGCGAGATTACTCGCGATCAGATTCCGATCGCCTATCGTGAGTATGTGCGTGAATATATGGACTTAGTTCGAAAACAGGCGGACAAAGTTCAGCACTAACCCGAAAGGCCTGGGACGGAACTTGTCTTGTGTGCCCTCGCAGCGACGAGGCCTTAGTACGACAAATATAGCTCTCACTAGCAATCTGATCTGAAATTGCACTACTACTCACTGAGGTAAGTCATGCTCACGGGTCTGCGCTCATCCGTGTTGTTTCTTACTGTTGTTGGCTCCGTATTCGGCCAGTCGGCCGAACTAAGCGGGCTTGTGAAGGACCCCAGCGGTGGAGTGGTTGCAAACGCGAGGGTTGAAGTCCGTAATGAGGAGACCGGCGCACGGCGGCAGGAAAGCACGAACCAGGATGGCTTCTACAGCTTCCCCAGCCTGAATCCGGGGACGTATGAAGCGACTGTCCAAGCGGATAAATTCCGGACGCTGACGCGCGACGCGATTGTTTGAGCGTCGCGGAGCAGGCGAATCTAGATTTCTCGCTGGAATTGCCCATTGTGACTGAGAGCGTCACCGTGAATTCCCAGGCTGCGCTGCTGAATTCAACTGACCCAGCAGTCAGCACGATCATAGACCCGCAACTTGTGCAGAACATGCCGCTAAACGGCCGCACATTTCAGCCGCTCATCGCACTGACCCCGGGGGTAAATTTCATACCCGTTGGCACCTCACTGTCAGGGTTGCTCCCGGACAGTTCAGTGTAAACGGCCAGCGCACCAACGCGAACTATTTCATGATCGATGGTGTCAGTGCAAACTTTGGCGTTACAGCTACGGATTTTGGCGTGGGGCAAGCATTTGGAGGTGCGGTCCCGGGTCTTAACGCTTCCGGGGCTACCAATGAACTGGTCTCTGTGGATGCCATGCAGGAATTCCGCGTCCTGACGTCCACTTACACGGCCGAGTATGGCCGCAGCCCCGGAGCGCAGGTGCTGGTCCTCACGCGCTCCGGTACCAACCAAATCCACGGCAGCGCGTTCGATTAGCTGCGGAACGACATTTTCGACGCCCGCAACTTCTTTGACATGTTCCGGAGCCGAAGCCGCCGTTGCGCCAGAACGATTTCGGGGGTACCTTCGGCGGTCCTATCCGAAAGAACAGAACGTTCTTCTTTTTTTCCTACGAAGGCTTGCGATTGCGCCTGCCGCAGACGTCCACGGGCACTTTCTACACGGCCGCGGCAAGGGAGAACGTAGCGCCGGCATACAAGCCGCTATTGGCAGCGCTTCCGCTGCCCACCGGCCCAGTAAATCCTGACGGCCTCACTGCGAGCCTCACGGCCGCTTACTCCGATCCCACTAGTCTGGATGCCACCAGTTTGCGCATGGCTCACAACTTCACGAACCGAGTCACGCTTTTCGGCCGCTACAATCGCGCACCATCCTACTCCGCATTGCGCTATTGGTCGCAATTGGGGGAAGCGTTCGCAACACAGACGCCGTCACGCTTGGATTGACGATCCTGCTGACCCCAACGAAATTGAACAAATTCCGGCTTAACTGGAGCCGACAGACGTTCGACTTCTCTTCACAGATGGATACTTTCCATGGGGCCGTGCCGCCGCCTGCATCGGCCATGTACCCGGCCGCGTACAGCACCAGCGATCAGTTCTTTTTTGTTTGTCCGAGCTACGGGGCGATCCAATCGGGCAATTCGTTCCCCAATGTTCAGCGCCAATTCAACCTGGCGGATGCATTTTCGACCGCCGCCGGAACCCACCAGATCAAGTTCGGAGGTGATTTTCGCCACCTGCGCGCGACAACCGGACAATCCAACAGCTTCACGGTGTTCGCTGATTCTTACAGCAATTTGCAGGGGGGGATTGCGGACACGCTTATCCAATCGGCTGGCACAAGTATTTCGACGAGAACGAACAACTATTCGCTTTTCGGACAAGATATCTGGAAGGCCTCCGGGCATTTGACCCTGACTTACGGCTTACGGTGGGATATCAGTACGCCTCCCGTATCCACCACTCCAGGAAAGCCGCTATATGCCGTTACGGGAATTTTCGACACCGATCCGGTTGCACTCGCGCCTACCCTTTGTGGCACACACGGCTAAATGGTTTCGCCCCGCGCGAGGGCGTAGCCTGGCAGCTCACGCCGAACACCGCGCTGCGCGGTGCTTTCGGCCTATTCTATGACTTGGGTGTTAGCGCGGGCGTGGTGGTACGGCAAGCGGCGTCCCCTACAATCATTCGTCTTCCACCGGCCCCCTCCCATTCGCTCTCAGCAACCCCGCGTTCACGCCACCGCCGTTTTCGCTGACGCTCAGCCCGAGCGACTCCTATGTGTATGCGGTCGATCCCAACCTGCAACTTCCGGTGACGTACCAGTGGAACATAGCGATCGAAAGGGCGCTGGGCGCGAATCAGCGAGTCTCGGCAACGTATGTGGGTGCTCACGGACACAGGCTTATACGCGAGGACAGCATCGTAAAGTTCCCGAACGGCAGCCCAACTATTTTCGCGACCCAAAATGGTGACTGGTCCAACTACTCTGCCCTGCAGATGCAATTTCAGCGGCGGATGGCCCACGGACTGCAAGCGCTCGCCTCTTATACTCCCGCGAAATCGACCGACACCAATTCAACGGAGACTTGCCTATGCACTCCGATCGATCGCCTAGGGCAAATCAAGCCGGCAGCCGAACTAGGACCGTCGGATTTTGATGTCCGCAACTCGTTCGCGGCCCCTGTTTCGTATCAGCCGCCCGCGCCACCGGGGCATTTGAGCCAGGCGGGCAACAGGGAGACCTCCCGCGGAACTTCTTCCGTTCATATCCAATCAATCAGACCGATATTGCACTCAGCAGACGCTTTTCCGCTTTCCGAGCGCGCGTCGCTTTACGCGCGGGCGGAATACTTCAATGTCTTCAATCATCCGATGTTCAGTTACCCAAACAACTTCCTAGGATTGCCGTTTTCGAACACTACCTTTGGCATCGTTACAACAACATTGAACACGATCTTGGGCGGCCTCAATCCGCTTTACCAGGTCGGCGCCCCACGCTCAGCGCAGTTCACTCTGAAGCTGATGTTCTGAGCTGTCGAAGGATTGAGGTGATTTGACTTCTCGTCAAAGCCGGTGGCGTGCTTGACGCGTCAGCCTTTCTTCTGGGTTCAGCTGCGCAACCGGCTTGTGGCTTAGTTATTCCAATTTGAGCCGCATTAACAAAAAGATTCCTTCATAATCCTTATCTGCCGCCCCAAGTAAAGTCAACTCCTGCCAGATACCGAAAACTGTTTTGGTTTTGCGTGGAGATCGATGGGTAACCGGAATTCGGCGGCGGCTGGAAATTTGATCCAAAACGGGTTAGCAGGTAATCGCATTCAGCCGGGCGAAACGTGATCGTATGCGATAGCCTCAAGTCGATCCCGCCACCCACAACCATTGCGAACCCATTATTGTTAGGGGATGCGGATTTGAAAACTGCTGTCTTAAACAGGTTGGCGTAGACGTTTGAATGCGCGGCGCCTAGCAGAACTTCGCCAAAAGGTTGGAAGCGACCGGTGTGTTTCTTAATGACAGGGCCAAACGTATAAGTGAAGAGATTTCCTTGTACGTTGTATAGTACCGGGTTGGTAGTTACCGTTCCATTCGGAAGTGTAGTCCCCGCTGGTATCGTGAAATTGTACTGGTGGCTGCCATATCCCTGAAGGTCTCCCTTTATGCCCAACCAGTTACCGAAG
>Ga0213882_10000563_pt1 | contig 11974 bp, 9 predicted proteins | sample BarmaccoBMER_R09_FD_160106 | JGI IMG/M metagenome (GOLD analysis project Ga0213882, IMG submission 160106) | Barbacenia macrantha exposed rock microbial communities from rupestrian grasslands, the National Park of Serra do Cipo, Brazil - ER_R09 ...
ATTCGAGAGGACAGCATCCCAATTCGATTTGAATCGTCCCAAAAAGTAGATGCCCGAATAGTGCACGCCAAGTGAGCCTAAAAGCACTGCCGTAGTGCCGATCGCCACGAGCACCGATAGGGTTCCGTTGGCAGCCGGCCCGAGGTAGCGAGCGACGATGACGCCCGCGAGCATCGCGGACGCAGCCTGGGCGAACTGGATGCCGCTCGTCAGAACGAAGTCACGGATGAAGCGGGTCATGCCAGAGTTAAAGCGAACTCGGACTAGCGGACCAGGCTGGAGCCATGGGAGTGCGCTGTCTGGCGAACCGCAAAAAGAGCTCCGCGTAGGCCTCCGCACAGGTATTGATGTGAAACACCTCGATCGCCCGTCGTCGTCCCGCTGCGCCATGACGGTGACGCAGCTCGGGATCAGCCGCGTACCGCGCAAGCGCCGCCGCAAGTTCATCGACGTCGCCAGGGGATACGAAGTGTCCCGTGTCCCCGTCGACCACGATCTCAGGCAACGCGCCGATGCGGGAAGCTACAACCGGCTTGCCGCACGCCATGGCCTCCAATGCGGCCAAGCCGAACGGCTCGGGCCACCGATCCGGCGGGAAGACTGCGATATCGCATCCGCGCCAGTGCTCGGCAACGTCCATGACCCAGCCAAGGAACTCGACGTCTTCCTGAAGACCGAGTTCGCGGACCAGCAGTTCCAAGCGGGCTCGCGCTGGCCCATCGCCCGCCAGCACCAGTCTCGCCGGCAGTTGCGTCCGAAGTTGGGCGAATGCTCGAATTAGACAATCCATTCCCTTGCCCGGACGGAGGCGGCCGACAGAGCCGATTGTCACGAGGCCTGCGTCGCTACCGCCACCACCTTCGGCTGGCGCGAAGGAGCGCGGATCCACCCCGTTGTATATCCGGCGGGTGAGCCCCGCATGGGGTCCCGCACGCATTGTGCTGAGCATGAACTCGGATACCGCCACCTCCACATCGTCAGCCCAGGATGCTGCTAGGCGGATGGGACGCCGCAACATCCGGTGTATCAGATCACTTTTCGTCAGCAACATGCCGCCATGCTCGACCGCCACGATCGGTCCTCGGTATCCGCCCAAGCGCAGTGCGACGCCGATGAATCCGCACTCGGGCAGAAGTGCTCCATCGGGGCCATCGCGTCCAACCATTTGGGCTAACTTCCGCAGGTGGAATACCACATCACGGCCGCGCTGAAGGCCCATGCAGCAGTATTCGACGTCGGCAGCCGCAAGCCGATCTCCAAGCAATCCCGCGTCGGTTACGAAAATGAGGGTTGGCTCCAAGCCGATCCGGCGCCACGCATCGCTCCAGTTAGCAGCGAGAACCTCGGCCCCTCCCAGAGCACCGCTCCATTGCACGATAGCCAGCCGCAGAGGCGGCAACACAGCCCTCTCGGAGGCCGCCTCGATGGACCCGTCGGTCGCCCCCGAACTCACGCAAAAAATATAGCCAATGGCGGGACGCCATCGCGCCGGCGCTCGTGCTCAATCGCGGGTGTTCAGCAGCCAATTAGTCCCGCGGGCGCGATTGCGGGCCCCGGGGTCGCTTCTTCCTCGCCTCTGGTGGTGCAGCTCGTCCGCGACCCCATATCGGCGCGCCGGCCGCCAACTCGCTCGCGGCGGACCCGTTGGCGGCGCGCGCAGGTCGTCCTAGCGGCCGCACTACTCGCTACCGCCCGCACTACTCACCGCTCAGGTCAGCCTCACTCTGGTCGGGCCATCCGGCGAAAAATAGTTGACGGAGGCAGCACCGTCCAGGCGCTATTCTCTCTCGATCTTGGTGTGCTTCATTCACATAGAGCGCACGGGAGGCACCACGCTCGACTACATCCTGCGAAACAATTATCTGAGCTTTCTTATACTCCCGCCTTCATTCTGGACCAACGACCCCAGAGCTGAGTTCACGGCCGCCGAATTCGGCACGTTACTGCGGTGGCTCCCCTTCACAAGGGGTATCGGCGGACATACGACGCGTGCGTACCTGGGATACGAGCAGGCTGCGCGGCAGCCGATCCAGTACATAACATTGCTGCGCGATCCGGTTCGGCGCTGCCTGTCCCAGTTTCGCTATCACGTCGAGCGACTGGGCATGAAGTGGTCCCTGGAGAAGTTTCTCGAAGAACCTCGGTTCATGAACTTCATGACGAACCGGATTGCCGGAGTTCCCGATGTTGGCCGGGCTCGTGAGATGCTCGAAAAACGGTTCGCTTTTGTCGGCTTGACTGAGCGGTTTGACGAATCACTCCTGCTCATGCGGAAAGCGCTCGGTGTTGACGATCTCGACATTCGGTACGAGCGGCGAAACGTGGGTGCGGAGGCGTCCAACCGGGCTGACAGCGGATACTTCGGAGACGATCCGGTCACTCTCGACCTCGTCAGGGCAAGCAATCCCCTTGACGTGGAACTCTATGACTTCGTGCGGAACGTGCTCTACCGCAACTACGTCGACCTCTATGGGCCCACGCTTAGTAGCGATCTCGACCGATTTAGGAAGGAGAACGACGGCTTTCGGTTCAGCCGAGGGCGCCGCGCGACCTGGGCGCTCTACCGGAAGCTCATTTATCAGCCCCTTGAACGAGTTGTTAGGCGCAGATGACGCCACATGCCTGACGGACGCCAACTCAACCAATGTCGATCTGCTCGCATCTGGTTCATGCAAGGGCCTGCTCGTTGGCACGGCCGGCCGCCCGGCTCCACCGGACTGCGGGTTGGGGAGGCACCGCGTCTCGAGAACCGCCACGTCAAACTAGGCGCCGCGTCTCGAGAGCCGCCACATCACTTAGATAGTTGCTGGCACTTCTTAGCGCGTCGGCGACCCCGGCCGGCCATGATGTCCTCGACCGGGGCTTCATTTTGCCGAGCCGATCTCGTGGCAGCCTCGGGCCGACGCCTGGCCGAGGCGCATCACTGCGCCGATCGTTATTCTTGATCAGGCAAGCAACGGGTGATTTTCGGAGGGGCGTGATCTCAAACATCGACTTGCTCTTGGGCCTACGCAATGGCGCCGGCCAACGCCCGTTGCGGATGATTGGGTTGAGCGCTGCGCTCGTCTTGGCGGCGGCTGCCGCTGGCATGCTCGCTTCTCACCCTGGCCTACCTTCATACCTTGTCACAGCGGCAGCCGCAATCATGGTTGCCGCAGTGATCTTCGCGTACGACCTCGCTGCAGTGTTGATCGGGTGGATCGCGGTGGAGGGCATTGCGTATCCGTTCATCCGCTTCCCACCTCACCACGATATTGCGACACTTGATCGCTTCGTCATATTGGCTCTCGGCGCAGCGCTCCTGTTCACACCAACTCAACGTCTGCCGCGCGAATCTCGCCGACTCGGCTGGGCGTTCGCAATCTTCGCGGCAGTCTACGGCGTACGGGCCGTCCTTACTCACCAGCTTCCGTTGCCGTCCGGTCCAAATGGCGGACCCCTATCGGTGTATCAACCAGAAGCCTCCTGGTTGGACGATGCTCTCCTGCCGTGCATCGTCTTTTTCGTCGCGGCGCGGACAATGACAAATATGCGGTGGCGGACTGCGGCCAAGGCGTTCATCGTGCTTGGCACCTCCGTTGGGCTTCTCGGAATCATGGAGTGGGCGTTCGGGTTTGAGCTCGCAACCCTATCTGGCCATCAACCCTACATAGATCCAGGTGCTGGTGTGATCCGCGCCGGCGGCCCGTACGCCGATCCGCTCGGGTACGGGGCTGTGCTCATTATCTGCATTGCGGTTACGCTGTACTGGCTTCAGACGCAGAAAGCACGCGGAGTTGCGGCCGCCGCGCTCGGCATTCAACTCGTCGCACTTGGTCCTACGTACACCAAAACCGTCTGGGCCGCAGCACTAGTGGCAATCATCATCGCTGTCGGCCTGCGTCGACGCATGTCCTCCCGCACGCTCTTCGTCGCAATAGCCGTTGCAGTTATCGCATTCGTTCTCTATAGCTTTGCCCAGTCGTCCTCCGCAGTTTCTACGAGAACGAGCGCGAGCGTTACCAGCAACAACGCTCTCGGTCGCGTCGACGATTACGTCGAAGGATTTCAGGTCGTCAAGCAGCACTACCTGGCCGGCGTCGGAGTCGGTAATTTCGGTCCTGCTGAACAACTCGTGCCGAGTGTTACCATCGGTAACGTCTCCACCAACGTGGCCGCCGCGCATGACACATTCCTCGCGGTGCTCGGCGAAGTCGGGCTTGTCGGTTTCATCCCCCTTATCTGGCTCGTGTATAGTGGCGCCGGCGTCATTCGAGCGTCGCGACGATACGCTACAACGGCAGAAGAGATCATCTTCGGCGCGGCTGTTTTGGCTGCGAGCGTTGGCTATCTCATCCTTTCCCTTCCGTTCAACGAACTCCTCGAGTCTCCGCCAACGATCCTGTTAGCGTTACTGTGGGGCGCCGCGGCCGCACGGCTCCGTGCGCGCGAACCTGGAGTTATTAGTCAAGCCCAGCCGTCGATCGAGAGTTCCCCGGCGTAAACAGCAAGCTCGGCCGTACGGCGCACCGCGCGCCCGCGGGCTCGCATGTCGACTCGCCCGCTTTCCGGGACGCGCCGCCCGACTCCAGGCAAATCGCCCTACGAAACGGCTCTCGCGGCGGCGACCGCGGCAGTCTGCCATTCCAGCTGCGCTCGCAGCCCCGCTTCGAACTCGCAATCCGGCTCAAAGCCAAAAGCGCGACGGGCGCGAGCGATATCGGCGGCCGTGTCACGCGCATCGCCGACTTGCTGGGTCGTGTAGTTTCGAGCGATCGGCTTGCCGATCAGCTTCTCAAGCGTGTCAAGCACGCTGTTCATGGAGCGACGTCAGCCACCGCCGATGTTATAAGCCATGCCCGGTTCAGCGCCAATCCCCGCGGCGATCGTGCCGGCGACGGCGTCCGTCACGAATGTGAAGTCTCGAGTCTGGTTACCATCGCCAAACACTTCGAACGGCTGACCGTCCAAGCTGCATGCGATCAGTCGGTTGAAGGCCATATCCGGCCGCTTGCGCGGACCATAGACGGTGAAATAGCGGAGGGTCACGGTGGGCACGCCGAAATTGCGCCAGTAGATATGGGCTAGCTGCTCAGTCGCCACCTTAGTCGCGCCGTATGGAGAAACGGGACGAGGGACGACATCCTCGCCGGTAGGCAGGCTTTCTGCGTCTCCATAAACAGATGACGACGAAGCAACGACGAACCGCTCCAGCGGCGCCTTCCCGGCGGCGGCAAGCAGCCGCTGCGTCGCTGTCACATTTTGTCGTACGTAGACGTCGAATTCATCCCAGCTCGTCCGAACTCCGGGTTGAGCCGCGAGATGAAAGACGACCGATATCCCGTCGAGTAGCGAAGCGAGGTCCAACTCAAGGAGATCAGCCTCGACCAGGGTGCAGCGGGGATCGTCGGCGAACGATGAGGCGTTGCGTCGCTTCGCAGACGGATCGTAATAGTCCGTAAATGCGTCGACCGCTGTGACACGCCAGCCGAGGCCGAGGCAGTGCTCGGTCAGGTGCGAGCCGATGAAACCGGCGGCTCCGGTGATTAAGGCAGCTTTGAGCATTACGGCACTCAAGACCTCGCTAGTCGATGTACGTGCGAATCCACAGCTCCAGGGTGAGCAACGCCCACAGTCTCAGCGCGTTGTCCTCGGTTCCCGCCTCGTTTGATGCAATTAGGCGCTGAACCTCGGCCGGCTGAAACAAGCCGCGCGCCTTGATGACGTCGGACGACAGCAGCTCGTCGGCCATCGGCTTCAGATCGCCGACGAGCCATGAGCGCACGGGGGCACCGAAGCCCGCTTTTGAGCGCCAAATGACGTCGCGCGGGAGAACTGTCTCCATACTGCGCTTGAAGACGTACTTGCGCGTCATTCGCCGCAGCTTGAGTTCCGGTGGGATGCGCCCCGAGAGCTCGACCAACCAGTCGTCCAGGAGCGGTACGCGGACCTCTGTAGAGGCGGCCATGCTCATCTTGTCGGTGTACGCGAGATTCAAGTAGGGTAGAAAGGTCTTGAGGTCGATGTAGAGCAGCTGGTTGAGCCAATGCTCCCCCTCTGCTTGGCGCGCGAACGTGCGATGTCGGTCGAGGACGCGGCCCGCAGACCCAGCCAATTGGGGATCCAGGAGCCGGGTCAACTCGGCCGACTTGAAGTACGAGCAATAGGTGAGATATCGCTCCACGGGAGGCGCGTCGATGCCTCTCATCAGCTTCATGACGTTGCGGCGCGGACCTCGGAGGCGACCAGGGGGGCCCACAGTGAGCCGGCCGTCGAGAGCTCGACGTAGTGCCGCTCGCGCAGACTGCGGGAGTACGTCGAGCGTCCGTCCGATACGCGCGGCAAGGTGGCGCGGGTAGCCCGCGAACACCTCGTCGCCTCCCATGCCGCTCAATATCACGGTCAGCCGTTGGCGCGCGGCGGCGCAGATCAGGTAAGCCGGGATACAGGCGGGGTCCGCGATCGGCTCATCCATATGCCAGATGAGCTTGGGAAGGAGATCAACCACTTTGGCCTCGAGAATCTGTTCGTGGTAGTCCGTCGCAAACAGCTGCCCGATCGAACGGGCATATCGGACATCGTCGGGGACGATGTCATGAGCGAGGTCTTCGGGGCTGAAGCCGATGGTGTAGGTCGGGACGCGCTCGGCGACCTCGCTCATGGACGCCACGATCGCGCTCGAGTCGATGCCGCCGCTGAGGAAGCTGCCAAGGGGCACATCCGACACCATCTGTCGCTGCACCGCGGTCGCGACCGCTTCTCTGAGCATGTCCGCCCAGTCGCGCTCATTGCGCTCCTCGGGCTGGAACTCCATGTCCCACCATTGCCGGACACAGAGCCGCCCGTCGCGGAACGTCGCACAATGGCCAGGTTCAAGCTTGTACACCCCGGCAAATAATGTGTCTGTGCCGGGCACCCACAGGAATGTGAGGTAGTCCGCGACGAGCTCTGTACGTACGCGCGCGGCGGGCAGCGCGGGCAGCAGCGCTTTCACCTCAGAGGCGAAATAGAGCGCGCCATCGTGATGGGCCCAGTAAAGCGGCTTGATGCCAAGCCGGTCACGTGCTAGGAACAGCTCCCGTGTCTCAGCGTCCCAGAGCGCGAAGGCATACATGCCATTCAGCCGAGGCAGCATGCCCGGCCCATACCGCGCATACATGGCGAGCAGGACCTCTGTGTCGGTCCCGGTTGCACACTGCACGCCCTCGCTGTTGAGCTCCCGGCGCAACTCGCGAAAGTTGTAGAGCTCGCCGTTGTAGGTGATCCAGTAACGCCCGTCCGCGTACGACATTGGCTGGGCGCCGCGCGGGGAGGGGTCGATGATCGCGAGGCGCCGATGACCCAGCGCGACAGGCTCGCCCCCATCTGCCGCGGGCAGAAACCGAACCCCCTCCCCGTCCGGTCCGCGGTGCGCAAGCAGCCGTGTCATGACTCCGACCGTATCGGGATCGTCCCGGCCAACGTATCCGCAAATACCACACATGACGTGCTATGTGAGCACGCTGGTGCTATTGACCACGGTACTTGCGAGAGCCTGCAGCGCGATGCTCGACGATATCGGTGAGCGTCTCGAGGTACTGCCTGGCTACGGTCTCGGGCATGAACTCGCCGACCTTGGCGCGGTTTGCGACCGACATGCGATGTCGCAATTGAGGATCGCTCAGGATGTGCTCGAGCGCGGTCGCAAGCCCTGCCCTGTCACGCGGCGCCACAAACACGGCGTTCTCCCGCTCGACAAGGTGGTCCGCCATGCCGCGCGCTCTCGTCGTCACGACGGGCAGGCCAGAGGCCAGGGCCTCTGTGATGGCAGTCGGAAATCCCTCGCAGTGGTAGGTTGGCAAAACGAAGATATCGCTGTCGCGATAGATCCCGAGCAGTGGCTCGCCGCTCAGAAAGCCGGTGAGAGTCACCTTGTTGTTGAGGTCAAGCTCAGTTACACGTTTCGCGACATCGGCCGCGCTCGGGCCGTCACCGGCGATGACGAGATGACACTCGTGCTTCCGGACGACGCTCGCGAATGCCGACAGCGTCTCAAAGATCCCCTTCTCCTTGATCAGACGACCCACGAATAGAACCGTCAGCGAACCCTCGCGGCGATGATCCGTCCGCTGCCGGACGCTGTCGCCGTCAGCTGACCGAACGAACGGATTCATAACGACGCGAAACCGCCCACGCGGCCAGAAGCTCTGAGACTCGCGTGCCTCCTCCGTTGAGAGCACCAGCACGCCGTCGCATAAAGCGAACAATGCCGCGCTGGCCAGCTTGAAAGTCCCGTGTCCTGGCGCGACGAGCAGGTCCGAGCGACCGCCATGAAACTGCACGACGATTCTGGGCACCAGTCGCCGGGTTGCCGCCAGCAGGGGGAGGTTGGCGAGGAGCGAGCGCCACTCGTGGGAGGTCTTGACGACCATCACATCGAACTCCTCGTGCTCCAGCACCCGCCTCACCCGAGGGATGTCCAGCGATCGGACAAAGATTTTCTCGCTCCATCTCTCGCGATCGTGGTGCCGCCCCCACGGTTCCAAGGCCACGTGGCACCCGATCGATCTCAGCGCCTCGACCAGCACCGGGGTGTGCTTGGTTAAGGGCCCGCGGACGCTAGGGTGCGGCGCGAGCATCAGGATCCGCATGTCACTCCTATGGGGCGTAGATGCAGCCACAGATGCCATCCAGCCACCCTCGCGAAGGGCAAGCGGTGAACGGGAAGGGGCGGCGCGTGCATGAACTCCTTACGCGCAGCAACGATTTCAAACGACGGAAAGTCGTGCCTGGCGTCAGCCAAGCTGTAGACCTTGCTATATGGGTTCAGTGGTCCATCGGTGTTCCGATGTACGAAGTTCTCAAGTCGAAGGTAGCGTGCCAGCCCCATCGAGTGCGCGTTCTCGACATGTGCGCCGTAGATGCCTCGCACGCGAATCCCGTAACGCGTAAGGCCGTAAACAGCGAGTAACCCAAACCGGCGCAGGACGGCAATGCTCAACCAGTAGTTGAGTGAGTGCTTCGCATAAACCATGACGATCGCCTCGCCGTCGGGCCGCAGCACGCGCGCTATCTCGCTTTGCGCCAGACGAATATCGGGAACGTGGTGAAGGACCCCATGACTGAACACCACGTCGAATGCGTTATCGGGGAACGGCAACGCAACGACGCTTCCGTGGACGACATCGCGGTACGCCAGACCTCGAACGCCGAGTCGCGTCCTGACGCGGGCAACTGACTCGCCCGTCAGATCGATCCCGGTCCAGCGGGCACCTCGGCGAATGATCTGCTCGGAATCCGAGCCCAAACCCAGACCGACCTCCAGTACCTCTCGGCCCTCGAAGCGAATTCGATCGAGGCAACCCGGAATGTGTGGCTCTAGTTTGTAACGAAGATCGTCGTACCTCGAGAAGAAGCTTTCGTAATCCTCGTTTCGAACGCCGCCTACCAGTTGCTCGCCACATGGGTGGGTCGCCCAGAATGCCTGTATCTCCAGCTCGTTCACGATCAGCCCAGCGTCTCCTGGCACCAGAGCTCGAACATGAGCAGCGCCCAGATGACAGGGCCGAGGTTACGGGCGCCCGCGAGGTGACGGGCGAGCATCGCCTCGATGGCGTCGGCGTCGAGCAAGCCTCGCCGGCGCAACTGGTCCGAGACCAGCACCTCTCGAGCATAGTCTGCGACATCTCCGCGAAACCAGGTCGCCAGGGGCACCGCAAAGCCCCACTTGGACTGGCGTCGGATCGACGCGGGCAAGAGATCCGCGATTGTGTCGCGGAGCAGAGGTTTTAGTCGCCACCCGGGCATCCGGCGCTCGACCGGGATCGTGGCGACGTATTCCGCGAGCACATGATCCAAGAACGGCACCCGAACCTCCAGCGAGTTGGCCATGCTCATCCTGTCAACCTTGACGAGCATGTCGCCCGCAAGCGAGGTCTGGAACCCCGTGTAAACGAATTTCTCGAGCGGAGGGGCGCCGTCCATGCGGTCATATCGTGCGAGCCAGTGATCGACGATCGCGAACGGATCCTGTGGCTCGAGTTCCCGATCTAGGTCGCCAGAGAGCATCGGTCTCACGACATCGAGCCCAGGCGCCGACATCTTGCGCTTGAAGGCGAGCTCAGGCGGAAGGATGCTGTCCGCGAGGCGCTTGAGGCTCAACTCGACGCGGTCGCCGACCGTCGCTCCACCGACCCTCGGTGTACGGGCTGCCAGTGTCGCGATCCGCTGCCGCACTGCATCGGGAAGCACCCCCGCGAGGTGCGCCACCTTGAGTCCGCGAAATAGGGTGTAGCCGAGGAACAGCTCGTCGCCACCGTCACCAGCCAGCGCCACCTTAACGTGTTCCCGTGCGAGCCTCGAAACGTGGTAGGTGGGAAGCGCAGAAGCATCAGCAAACGGCTCATCGAAGTGCCGCACAAGACGCGGCAGCAGTTCGACTGACTCGGGCTCAACCACCAGCTCGTGGTGCTGGGTGCGGTACCTGTGCGCGATGAGCCGCGCCTTGGGCAGCTCGCTGTAACGTGGATCGACAAACCCGATCGAGAATGTTCGCACCGGCTCGTCAACCGACTTACTCATCAGCGCGACCAGCGCGCTCGAGTCGATGCCGCCGCTGAGGAAGGCGCCTACGGGAACGTCACTTACCAAGTGCGAGTGAACCGCATCGATCAGCGCCTCGCGCAGCTGGGCCTTGGTCTCCGGGATGGTGCGCTGCTGGTCGAGACGGTCACGTGGCGACTCCCAGTACTGCCGCACCTGAGCTCCGTCGCGCGGCGTCCACCGCAGCAGCGATCCCGGGGCAAGCTTTCGCACATCGGCGAAGATCGTGGCCGGAGGAGGTATATAGCCGAACGTAAAGTACTGCGCGAGCGCCTGTGGGTCGATTTGCCGTTTCGACGCACCCGACAGCAGAATGCATTTGAGCTCGGAGCCGAACGCGATGCCTTCCGGACCGGCGGCGTAATACAGAGGCTTGATCCCAAACCGGTCGACCGCTAGCAGCAGTGATCGGCGAGCGCTGTCCCACAGGGCAAGCGCAAACATCCCGCGCAGCCGTCCGATGCCGTCTGCGCCGCCGTCCTCGTAGGCATGCACGACCACCTCGGTGTCAGTGCGCGTCCGAAAGCTGTGGCCGGCCGCCTCAAGCTCATTGCGGAGCGAGCGATAGTTGTAGACCTCGCCGTTGTAGACGAGCACGACAGTGCGATCCTCGTTGGCGATTGGCTGCCGGCCGCTCTCGAGATCGATGATCGAAAGCCGTCGCATCCCGAGCCCTACCGGCCCCTCCACATAGAAGCCATCGTCGTCCGGCCCGCGGTGCGCGATCGACGCGGTCATCTCCCGAATGCGCGCCGCTGAAACTGGCGCCTCGGGCTCGGCGTGTAGGACGCCGCAGATGCCGCACATCAGCTTGACCAGACCGCGAGGATCGGCACGGTGTCAGGCATCGATTCCTTCCGCGCCCCTCACCGGACGGACGAAAACGTGCCGCCCCGGCGTCCTGCGGCCTCCGCGATGTGCTCGATCGTCCGCGTCAATCCCTCCTCGAAGCTCACTGTCGGCTGGTAGTCAGGGATCCGTTGGGCCAGCGAGATGTCGGCCCTGCTCTCGGGTACGTCTCCGGCGCGCGGCTCTCCGTAGACCGGTTCGAGGTTCGTCGACATCAGATTGTTCAGTGTCTGGACCAGTTCATCGATCGTGTGCGAGCCGTTCATCGCGACGTTGATCGCTCTGCCGACGGCCTCGGGAGCGGTAGCGGCAGCGAGGTTGCCTGCACCACGTTCTCGACGTAGGTCCCGGGAGGCGGTTCCGTCACCGTGGATCGTGGGCCGCTCGCCGGCGAGCATCATGCGGATGAACTTCGGGATGACGGCCGCATACCCTGAGGTGGGGTCCTGGCGCTCGCCGAACACGTTGAAGTACCGTAGAGCGACCGTCTCGAGGCCGAACACGCGGGGGGCGACGAGCACGTACCGCTCGGCGGCGAGCTTCGCGACCGCGTAGGGAGCAAGTG
>Ga0213882_10000564_pt1 | contig 11963 bp, 7 predicted proteins | sample BarmaccoBMER_R09_FD_160106 | JGI IMG/M metagenome (GOLD analysis project Ga0213882, IMG submission 160106) | Barbacenia macrantha exposed rock microbial communities from rupestrian grasslands, the National Park of Serra do Cipo, Brazil - ER_R09 ...
ACCATCCTCTGCCTTGCGGTGGCGTCTCTCTGCTTGGTGCGCTCATCGGGAGTCGGTCTCCCCTCTGAGCATCCTTAACAACTGAAGCGTGGAAAGCATATGAGCACACGAGGTGGCCTCTGGGCCATCTCCACCTGTCATTGTTGGGGGCACGCATGCCGTGCTCCCGATCGTTTGCTTCTTTGCTGAGTGGACGTGTTCTCACGTCTGCTCGGTTGGTTTTTTTGTATGGCGAGTTTGATCCTGGCTCAGGATCAACGCTGGCGGCGTGCCTAACACATGCAAGTCGCACGGCCTGCGCAAGCAGGTAGTGGCGCACGGGTGAGTACCACGTGGATCACCTACCCCCAGGTGAGGGATACCGGCGAGAAATCGCTGACAATACCTCCTAGCTTTGGTTGCCCAAAGAAAGCTCGGTTCGAGCGCCTGGGGAGGGGTCTGCGCCCGATTAGTTGGTTGGTGGGGTAATGGCTCACCAAGACGACGATCGGTAGCTGGTCTGAGAGGATGATCAGCCACACTGGGATTGAGAACGGCCCAGACTCCTACGGGGGGCAGCAGTGAGGAATTTTCCGCAATGGACGCAAGTCTGACGGAGCAACGCCGCGTGCAGGAGGACGGTCTTCGGATCGTAAACTGCTTTTTCCAGGGACGAGTACGGACGGTACCTGGAGAAGAAGCCCCGGCTAACTACGTGCCAGCAGCCGCGGTAATACGTAGGGGGCAAGCGTTGTCCGGAGTAATTGGGCGTAAAGGGCCCGCAGGCGGTCGCTCGCGTTGTGGGTGCCAGCGGACAGCTTACCTGTCCGAGTGCCCAGAAAACGGGGCGACTTGAGCCACAGACAGGGACACGGAACTCCGAGTGGAGTGGTGAAATGCGTAGAGATTCGGAAGAACACCAAAGGCGAAGGCAGTGTCCTGGTTGTGGGCTGACGCTCAGGGGCGAAAGCTAGGGGAGCCAACGGGATTAGATACCCCGGTAGTCCTAGCCCTAAACGATGACCACTAGGTGTGTGCGGGTTCGAGCCCGTGCGCGCCGCAGCTAACGCAGTAAGTGGTCCGCCTGGGGAGTACGGTCGCAAGATTAAAACTCAAAGGAATTGACGGGGACCCGCACAAGCAGCGGAGCGTGTGGTTTAATTCGATGCAACGCGAAGCACCTTACCAGGGCTTGACATGCCGAGGAAGCTCCCAGAGATGGTGGTGCCCGCAAGGGCTTCGGCACAGGTGCTGCATGGCTGTCGTCAGCTCGTGTCGTGAGATGTTGGGTTAAGTCCCGCAACGAGCGCAACCCTCGTGCTCGGTTGGACCTCTCCGAGCAGACTGCCACGTGTAACGTGGAGGAAGGGGGGGATGACGTCAAGTCAGCACGGCCCGTACGTCCTGGGCGACACACACGCTACAATGGCCACGACAAACAGGAGCCACTGCGTGAGCAGGAGCGGATCTGAGAAACGTGGTCTCAGTTCAGATTGGAGGCTGCAACCCGCCTCCATGAAGTCGGAGTTGCTAGTAACCGTGGGTCAGCACACCACGGTGAATACGTTCCCGGGTCTTGTACACACCGCCCGTCACACCACGAAAGTCGGCAACACTTGAAGACGCTCGGCCAACCCGTTCAGGGAGGTAGGCGTCTAGGGTGGGGTTGGTGATTGGGGTGAAGTCGTAACAAGGTAGCCGTACCGGAAGGTGCGGCTGGATCACCTCCTTTCTAGGGAGTCGGGTCCTTGCCAGAGGACCCACATCGCTAGCTCGAACAGGGTGCTTGGCTGCTTTCCACACTTCAGCGGTTGGGGGTACTCAGCCGTACCTAGACAACTGAGGGCGAGATTACTTCAATTTTGCCGACAGTCCGAGCATCTCTGGGTGCCCGACTGCGGCACATGACACGGTGTTGTTTTCTACACGACACACAAGAGTACGAGGAGGATGCCTCGGTGCATGGGGCCGATGACGGACGCGGAGACCGGCGAAACGTGCATGGCGAGCTGCATACAAGCTGTGACCCATGCGTCTCCTAATGGGGCAACCTCTCCAGAGTCATGTCTGGAGACGACGGGGCCAATCCATAGCCCCGTCGAGGGCGAGTGGGTGAACTGAAACATCTCAGTAACCCGACGAAGCACAATCAACCGAGACGCCCGTAGTAGTGGCGAGCGAACCGGGCCGGGCCCAAACCACTGGGGGGGCAACTCCCCGGTGGGGTTGTAGGACTTCCCTGATGCCGCACGTAGGCCGGACTTGAAGGTGCTGGAATGCACCACCACAGTCCGGTGAGAGTCCCGTAGGGTTGCGGCCTGCGGGCGGCGGGAAGCACCTGAGTACCACGAGCCACGAGCAAGCTTGTGGGAAGCTGGGGGGACCACCCTCCAAGGCCACCTACCCCATGCAACCGATAGTGAACGAGTACCGTGAGGGAAAGGTGAAAAGCACCCCGAGAGGGGAATGAAACAGAGCCTGAAACCTCGTACTTACCAGCAGCCACAGGCCGCAGTAGGCGGCTGATGGCGTGCCTTTTGTAGAATGATCCGGCGAGTGCATCGCGGTTGCACAGGTTAACCAGCCGCAAAGCTGGGCAGCCAGAGGGCAACCGAGTCTGAACAGGGCGCAGGTAGCCGCGATGCGACCCGAAACCACGTGAGCTATCCATGAGCAGAGTGAAGCGGAGGTGACACTCCGTCGAAGCTCGCACCCACTGGTGTTGCAAAACCAGGGGAGGACTTGTGGATAGGGGTGAAATGCCAACCGAACGTGGAGATAGCTGGTTCTCCCCGAAATGCATACAGGTGCAGCCACGCGGGAGACGGTGGTGGAGGTAGAGCACGGAGTGAGCTCGGGGCCAAGTGCTGGTTACCAACCTCAACCCAACTGCGAATGCCACCAGCGAAGCCGCGTGCGTGAGACGGCGGGGGCTAAGCTTCGTCGTCGAGAGGGAAACAGCCCAGACCCGCAGCTAAGGTCTCAAACTTCCTGCTCAGTGGACAAGGCGGTCTGTCTGCCGCGACAACCAGGAGGTTGGCTTAGAAGCAGCCAGCCTTGAAAGAGTGCGTAAGAGCTCACTGGTCGAGTGGACGGGCACCGACAACGTAGCGAGGCTTAAGCAGGAGACCGACGCTCGGGATAGCAGTGCAAGCTGCTATGGTAGGGGAGCGTTCTTGAGGCCAGAGAAGCCGGGGTGCAAGCCTTGGTGGAGGCAAGAGAAGTGCGAATGCCGGAATGAGTAGCGTTATTCGATGTGAGAACCATCGACACCGAAAGCCTGAGGGTTCCTGGGCTCCGTCAGTCGTCCCAGGGTCAGTCGGGACCTAAGCCGAGGACGTCGTAGTCGTAGGCGATGGCAAGCAGGCGCACAGTCCTGCACCAGCAGTACCGCCGTGAAGAGGAGGCAGGGGACGCGGTAAGGAAGGTGAGCCCATCAAGTGGACAGGATGGGTTGGCTGCTCGGGAGTGGGTCGCGTAGGCAAATCCGCGCGACAGGACCATGACCGCAGTCACGCGCCTGAGCGATCAGGCAGAAGTCATCGGCCCCTAGGCCGCCTAGAAAAGCCTGACTCCCAGGAGGACTGCTGCCCGTACCGCACACCGACACCGGTAGGCAGGGAGAAACCTCCCCAGGTGGACGAGCGACCCTCTGTCAAGGAACTCGGCAATCTAACCCCGTAGCTTCGGAAGAAGGGGGACCTGAGTAGCTTGGAGCATAGCTCCGGGTGAGCAGGTGACACGACATCGGCTCAAGCGACTGTTTACCAAAAACATAGGTCTCTGCCAACACGCAAGTGGACGTATAGGGGCTGACTCCTGCCCAGTGCCGGAAGGTGAAAGGGGATGGTGAGCGTAGCCATCTTCCCGAAGCCCCGGTCAACGGCGGCCGTAACTATAACGGTCCTAAGGTAGCGAAATTCCTTGTCGGGTAAGTTCCGACCCGCACGAAAGGAGTAACGACTTGAGCGCTGTCTCGACAGAGGACTCGGCGAAATTGCAGTACCCGTGAAGATGCGGGTTTCCCACGACAGGACAAAAAGACCCCGTGGAGCTTGACTACAGACTGGTCTGGAAGCGAGACGCAGTGTGCGTAGGATAGGTGGGAGCCGGAGAAGCTAGGTTTTTGGACCTAGTGGAGGCAACGGTGCAATACCACTCTCAGTGTGTGTTGTGTCTCATGCCTGGCTTTATAGCAAGCAGGCAGACAGGGCTAGTTGGGTAGTTTGACTGGGGCGGTCGCCTCCCAAAGGGTAACGGAGGCGCGCAAAGGTTGGCTCAGGGTGGATGGCAATCACCCGGCAAGAGTGCAAAGGCCCAAGCCAACTCGACTGCAAGGCAGACGCGCCAAGCAGGGACGAAAGTCGGCCTTAGTGATCCCACATGACCTGAGTGGAAGGCGTGTGGCTCAACGGATAAAAGCTACCCCGGGGATAACAGGCTGATCCTGCCCAAGAGTTCACATCGACGGCAGGGTTTGGCACCTCGATGTCGGCTCGTCGCATCCTGGGGCGGAAGTACGTCCCAAGGGTTGGGCTGTTCGCCCATGAAAGCGGCACGCGAGCTGGGTTCAGAACGTCGCGAGACAGTTCGGTCTCTATCCGTCGTGGGCGCAAGCAAGAGTGAGGGAGGTCATCTTCAGTACGAGAGGACCGAGATGGCTTGACCGCTGGTGAGCCAGTTGTCCCGCCCGGGGCAGAAGCTGGGTAGCTACGTCAAGAAAGGAGAAGCGCTGAAAGCATCTAAGCGCGAAGCCGCACCCAAGATGAGTCTTGCCGCAGGCAACTGCAGAAGATCCCAGGCAGACGACCTGGTGGATAGAGCGCAGGTGCAAGCGTGGTAACACGTGTAGCCGAGCGCCACTAATGATCGAACGACGTGTAGCAAGCAAGCAGTGAGCGTAGCCAGCAGTCCAGCACCCGCTGGGAGAATGGCTCGGCAGGTCGGCAAAATTGAGGTAATCGCTTGAAGCAAGCAAAGATATAATCAATATCATTAATTATGTCTTTGCTTGCTTGTTGTTTTGGCTTTTATGAAAAATGCTCATAGACTTTCATACTCACATCTTTTCACCGCATGTGTGCAAGCACCGAGAACAGTACTGTGCTCGTGACCCTTGGTTTGATGCTTTGTACAGCAATGCTCGTATACCATTGGTGACTGCCGAGGATTTGATTGCCGAAATGGATGCATCAGGCGTAGATGCCTCGGTGGCTTTTTCTTTAGGCTGGTGTGACCCTGGTCTGATAGAAGAGGGCAACGATTACATAATAGAGGCCATGCGGCACTATCCAGGACGTATTTATGGTATGGCTGTTGTTCAGCCGCTAGCGGGTGAACGGGCCGTCTATGAAGTAGAGCGTTGTGCTAAGGCTGGTATGATAGGCGTGGGTGAACTGATGCCACACGGTCAAGGGTATAAGCTAAGCGACATAACGCTGCTTACACCGATCATGACGGCTGTGCGTCACTACCGACTGATAGTCCTCTCTCACTGTAGTGAGCCTGTAGGACACCTCTATCCTGGAAAGGGCGATGTCTCGCTGCAAGACATAGTTACTTTTCTAACGGCTTTTCCCGACGTGTACTTCGTTGCCGCACACTGGGGTGGAGGATTGCCTTTTTATAGTCTTATGCCAGAAATTCAGCGCGCTACCGCCAATGTATGGTATGATACTGCAGCGACAATCTATCTTTATCAGGCAAATATTTTCCCGATAGTAGCAAAGCTGGTAGGAGCAGATCGCATCCTATTTGCTAGTGATTTCGGCCTGTTGCGCCAACGGCGTGTGATTGAACATATTAAGCAAGCCGGGTTAGATGCACAAGCACTAGAGAGCATCCTAGGAGGAAATGCACAACATTTCCTCCAACTGCGCCAGATAGGAGCATGATAGATCGCGCCCCCAGCACTCTATAAACTCATCATTTGAGTGCAATTAATTACACTACACAGTGTCGTTCAGTGCGAACCGAGCTAGTTCGCTGTCGGGAACGGCGTGGAGCGACTCGAAGAAGCCGAGGGCCTGTTCGAGGTGGTAGCAAGCGCGGCTCATGTCAGTATTGCGCAGATGAGGGTTATGCTCATTAAGTATGCTTGCACGGCGGCGATAGAACAAACCGAGATGGTAAAGCGTAAGGCCACGCTCCCAGGGAAGGTCAAGCGCTTCACAGTACTTGAGCGCTTGGCGTAAGTCAGTCTCTGCTTGGGGCCAGTGTTGCTGCTCCATATGCATGCGTCCACGCGTCCGCAATGCAATAATGAGGCTTTTCCTAGCACCCGACTGTTGCGCGAGTTCAACTGCTTGTTGACACGTGCTTTCCTGTGTTTCTGTACTCTCGCCGATGGTGACTAGCGCTTCGGCGAGAGTACAGAGCACCTCTGGTGACGGCAATGGTTCACTAAGACGTAATTTCTCTTTATAGTCCATGGCTACTAATGCCCAGTCCCCGCGGGCAAGATGGATAGCATGCATGCTAGTGGTCAGAGTGGCCTCTGGGATAGTGCTGGTACGCTCAAGCTGCTGGTCAAGGAAGCGCTTGCACTGGTGAGCGTACTGGTCACCTTGTTCCTGCTGACCACGGTGATAGGCGATAGTAGCCAGCGTCTCACATACCCAAAACTGGTGCTTTTCATCCTGTTGATATTTCTCAATAAATTTGAGCATATCAAGGGCAACCTGTATAGTGTCGTCCCAACGATCCCATTGGCACCAGACGCGCATGCGTCCGGCCATACTGGTCAAGAGCATTGATGGACTCTCGATCGTCTGGGCGTTGCTCCAAGCACGCCCAAACCACATGAGCGCATTGGAGTAGTCAGCGATGTGTTCATGTGCCCGGCCAAGGGAGATATAGAGATCGTGCAACTCTTCACGGCTTGTGAGCCGAGTTTCAAGCTTCTGACGACGTTGTTGAGTCCGGTGTGCGTCTTCGTAACGATGCGATTCAGTATAGATAAAGCCTAGCGCGTCCAAGGCTAACGAGATAGTGCTGGCGTCGTTAAGTTCTTCAGCGAGATGTAGAGCCTGCTGGCCACTGACGAGTGCTTGCTCAATCAATTCAACTTTCTGCGCATTGGTGGCGACCTCAAGGTAGCGTATATACCAGAAAGCTTGATAGGTAAGGAAGTTAACACGTTCACGGCTCGTTGGTTGGTGCTCCAAGAGCTGCAAGCCAGCGTCTATATACTGGCGTGTCTCATCGAGATTAGGCGGCCTATCGAAGCCTCCCTGCCAGCGTGTGGCTAGCTCTGCGAGGCGTTCGTAGAGGCGAAGCAGGTCTTCTTCGTTGACTAAGACATTTGGCTCCTTTGCCAGATGCAAAGCACGGCGATACTGCTGCCAAGCCTCATCTAGCGCATTACGTTGAAAGTAAGCATCGCCGAGCTTTTCATGAATCTGCACAAGTGCGGGTGTATCTACTTGACCATCGGTGAGTAGCTCAAAGGTCTCGCCATATGCCTGGATCGCACGTAGCGTATGGTAGCTATAGAGAGCTTGATCTCCGGCCATGATAAGATAGTTGATGGCGCGATAGCGCAATTCAGCGCGTGTCAAGCCAACAGCATCTCCTGCATTACTGCCATTACTTACGAGCAGCCTGGGTGACCAAGTGACTAGTGCCTGCTGGTAATGATAGGCGAGCAGCTCAACAAAAGCTTCTCTGTCCTTGGCTATCTGCTCTTCCAACCAGAGGGCAAGACGAGTATGCTCTTGCGAGCGGTGCATGCGAGGAATGTTATTATACACAACGTCGCGAATCAAAATATGTTTGAAGCTGTAGACACAGTCCTGCTCTATAGGACTACGGATCACCCTCTCTGCCTCACTCACAAAGTCGTGCTGAACGAGCGATCCAAGCAATGCAAGGATGGTGTCGGCATCAAGATCAGCGGCGAGTTGGCGCAAAGCAGAAAGCCAGAAGATGCGTCCGATAATCGCAGCATATTGCAGCACAAGTTTGTCTAGCGGATTGAGTAGGTCAATGCGCGCCGCAAGCACTCCCTGTATTGTGTCGGGGACGCGAGGTAGCGGTAATAGGTAATGCATGCTGAGCATGGTATCCTCAGTAGGGTCATCGGATGTTGCCAGTTCGCTGAGCATGCTCCTTTTATTGCTATCGAAGCGCCAGCATGGGCTAGCATATTCATCATCATTATCGCAGATGAGAACACCCTGGTCTATAAACATACGTACAATCTCTTCAACAAAGAAAGGGTTGCCTTCTGCTCGTGCAAGAATGGTGTTGCGCAACACGTCAGGTAGGTCGCCAGTATTGAGTAGCTCGTCGATCAGCTCGCTGCTCTCAGCTTGAGAGAGCGACTCCAATGCAATAGTAGTGAAGTTGCGCCTCCCACCACCCCAATCTCGCCGCCGTTCAAAGAAATCCGGACGGGCGCAACAGAGGAAGAAAAGAGGAACAGTGGTAATCCTCTCTGTCAGATATTCCAGTAAATCAAGTAGAGCCTCGTCAGCCCACTGTAAATCGTCAACCACTATAATGAGGGATTGGCGCTCGGCTAAGGACTCAAGTAAGATACGCCACGCTCGTAGCAATAAACCTGGAGCGCTGCCTTTGTCTCCACCTAAATCTCTCCCAATGCTGCGTAGAATGGGAGTAGCAATTTCGTCAGTCGATTCCGTACGCTTGGTTCTGCTTAATGTGGCGTATACGAAATCTTTAAAGCGCTGCTCTATATCGCTATCATCAGCCTCTTCTTCCTGTATGTGTAGCAAAGAGCGCAGAATTTCGATAAGTGGCCAATAAGTAATAGCCTCACCGTACGGGGGACAACGCCCCTGTAGGACCAGAGGAGCCGCTAAGTCATTTAGAGATGAGGTATTTTTAATCTGCTCGTGTTCACGATTAATGAACTCTTGTATAAGTCGCGATTTGCCAATACCAGGGACGCCGAGAATAGTAATCAGATGTGGATGTCGCTCATTTTGCACGCGATCATAGCTTGTATGCAAAAGCGTAAGTTCGAGTGCGCGTCCGACAAGGGTAGCCTGTCGTCCATCAATGCCGCGTGGACGTTGGGGAATAACAGGAGTACGATTGTGCAATCCCTGCACAACATAAGCTATGATTGGCTCTACCTTGCCTTTTATAGAGAGGGGAGCCATAGCACGGAACTCAAAGACCTCGCGTGTGGCAAGATAGGTACGTTCACCAACAAGAATAGTGTCGGGTGCGGCAACCTGCTGCAGACGGGCCGCAATATTAACGGCATCACCGGTAATGAGAAAATCCTGGCGCGGCTGCTGCGTACTCTTAAGACTGGCGACTTCACCTGTATTGATACCGATACGCATCTGCAGTCGTGTCGCCTCGGCGTCTTGTGCCTGACGTTGTTGGTTGAATTTGACCAGTGCCGCCTGCATATCGAGCGTAGCACGAATAGCGCGGTCCGGGTCGTCCTCGTGCGCGATAGGTGAGCCGAAGACAGCCATTACCGCATCACCTATATATTTCTCGACAGTTCCATCGTGCTTGCGGATCTGCTCAGTCATCAGGTTAAAATAGTCGGTGAGCATGGCACGCATATCTTCAGGGTCCAGGCGGTCGGCGAGCGGTGTTGAGCCAGTAATGTCTGCGAATAGAACCGTAACTACACGCCGTTCTTCTGGCGGTAGCAACTCCTCTGCCACCGCATCAACCATACTATGCTGTTGTGGAGTTGCAACTTGCTCTGTTGGTTGAGGAGATACAGTAGCTAAGAGCCTGATATTGTGCTGCTCTGCTTGTGTATTATGTAAAGCTGTTCCACACTCAATGCAATATTTAGCAAAGGGAACATTGATGTTCCCACAATTTGCACAGACCACAAGACGATTGCCACACTCAAGACAAAATTTCGCGTTTAATGGATTGATAGTTTGGCAATTAGGACAACGCATATATACTCTGTCTCTGCTTCTTCTACACCTGTAGATAGATAAGTAACCTCGCTTTATTGTACAACACAGTTCACAACTCCTTCCGATGCTTGACTATTGCGTTAAGTTCTCGTAGTATTGGTGCTAATGAAAAGGAGATAAACTATGCAGCAAGAGATGCAAATAGAGAGTCGTAGCTATGACTTACTTGTGAGGGGTAGGTGGCAAGGGTATCGAGTAGATGAGAGCAGAGTGCTTGGCGACGAGCAATTGGCAGAGAAGGGAAGCGAACCTCTGCGCTTGTGGTTACCGACAGGCACGTTGATGCAGTGGTCAACGGGAAAGCGGCCATTGCGCAATAACTGTCTCCAACTCCTCTGGCCACAGCGCTGGTATATACTCAGTGCATTCTACAACCAGTGTGTACTCATGTATACGTATGCTAGTATTATTCTGCCTCCGACGATAGAATATGATCGTTTATCCTATGTTGATCTTGATCTGAGCGTTTTGGTAAAGCCAGATCTGAGCTATGAAGTACTCACCCAAGCAGAATTTGAACGGATGGCGGAAATGTTGCAGTATGATGAGCAAACACGCATTGGCGCGCTCATGGCCCTGCGCACTCTAACCAGTTCTATCCAACGTAGCGTGGGTATATTTGCCAATGTACCGCACACACTGCGTCAGGCGGACTTTCACATGGCACAGTGTTCCTAGTGGCATAAGGAGGTGTCGATGCTGAAGCGCATTGATCACGTTGCCATCATTGTACGCAGTATTGAGCAGGCACTTATCTTCTACCGTGACATATTGGGCTTGGTTCCGGGCAAGATCAAATATGTGCCGACAGAGCACGTACGCGTTGTATTCTTACACATGGGTGGCCCCGACGGCAGTGAGATTGAGTTAATTGAGCCGACAACGCCCAACTCTAGTCTGGTCAGATTCCTGGAGAAGCGAGGTGAGGGATTGCATCACATTTGTCTGGAAGTAGATGACATCGATGCAGCCCTACACGAGATGCAGGAAAAGGACGTGTTGCTAGTGGATCAGCCGCATCAGGCCGCCGAGGGATGTGCTATCTTTCTGCACCCCAAAGGAACCAACGGCGTCTTGCTAGAATTGATCGAAAAAAAAGCATGTAAAAGTACTAATACACTGCTTGTGTGATGTGACAAATAAGATACCTCAACGTTGTATAGTTATGAACACGTTGACAACCTGGTGTTGTGTCTATGTGGTGAAGGTGGCCAAAAGGTACGAAAACTATCGAAGAGAAGTACTATGAGCCGATGTTCACGTTGCAACAAGCAGTTGAGTGCAGACGCTTTATTTTGTGATGTATGCCAGTCACAGCGTGGCTATACTACCCTCGCTGAATTAGCAGTAGCTTCGCAGATGGCTACGTCGGCTCCCGAGAGCGAGAGTGGAGCGATTGCTGGAGGTATCGCTGAGTTTCCCACTGCTCCTGTTCCGACTGTGAATTTGTCCCAAGCGCCACATCTCCCTGCCAACAGCATGTATGTAAATGCCGTTGAGCTAGCAATACACAAGTTGAGTGACGCTGCACGCCGTATTGACGCTGTGGAGCATGATAATCGCCGTGTTCCACACGCCTCTCGTCTTTCCCCCTTGCGTGATATCTCCGCGGATATTCAGCGCCTCAATACACCTTCACACAGGGTTTCTGGCCACATGGAGAGCAAGCAAAAAGGAGACCTTGCTGTGAGGATGCCTGATTTGTGGCCGTGGCATGATGGCGATTCAGAGGGTGAACACGACGCCTGGGCTAATAAAACTGACCCTTTGCTCTCACGACGCTTCCCTAGCCGTGCTGAGTCAGCTCGTATTGAGGAAGAAGATATGCGTCGTGCTGCCGCTGAAGGGTTAGTGGCTGCACCCGTCCCCAAGCGATTTCGGCGTAGTAGCCGTATGCGCATTGCCTTCCTTGCCCTCGCTTTGCTTGCAGTGCTGGCAGTGATCATAGATAGTGTCCTGGTGATAGTAGCTTTCTCGCGGGCTAATCAGCAAAGTGTCGTAAATGGTCCTCCCACGCTCACACTTTCAACGAATGTAGCGAGCTATGGTCAAACTGTGCTG
>Ga0213882_10000565_pt1 | contig 11961 bp, 13 predicted proteins | sample BarmaccoBMER_R09_FD_160106 | JGI IMG/M metagenome (GOLD analysis project Ga0213882, IMG submission 160106) | Barbacenia macrantha exposed rock microbial communities from rupestrian grasslands, the National Park of Serra do Cipo, Brazil - ER_R09 ...
TGCGGAGGATGAGCGGGTAGGCTTCGCCGTCTCGGGTGAAATTGAATTCCGATAATTCGCGATCCACGCGCACTTCTGGCGTGGGAGTGGTGACGGGAATCGTGAGCCGGAACGCGATTCCGTCATCGTAGGCGCGGGCCTCCACGTGCAGCCGCCGGCCGAGCGAGCCGTTCTGCATGAACTCGGCGAAGAGCGCATTGTAATGGTTGCGGATGATCTTGGTTTTGCCCGCGGGGACCGTGTATGTTTCGTCGACCGATTCGGTGGTCGAGGAGCTGAGGCCGATATTTTCCCCGAGCAGCGGAACCGGATCTTCAATTTCGTAGCCGAGATAAGAAGTGTCGATTAGGCGCTTGCCTTGAAAGTAAACTTGATAGCCGACTCGCGGCAGCGCGAACTCGGTCGGGGGCTGCGAGACCATTAGCCGGAATTCGATCTGGCCGTTGGGGGATGCGAGCTTTAGCAGATCGCCCTCGGCAAAAGCTGCCGGAGCCGATGCTAGGCAGAGCCAGATTGGGATGAATCTATGCATAAGCGCCTGTGGGGCAGGTTGCAAACCTGCAGCGGGTTGCTAACCCGCTTCCCGACCTTTCTACCAACCCCGCCCAGCGCGATTGGCAATCGCGCGCAGGATGGCATCCTGCCCCACTTTCTTTCAGGCATCACCTGCGAGTGTAACCGATTCCGAATCCTGCAACGTTTATGATTAGGGGTACTGGATGAAACGCGGGCTGATTTACGGAGCTGCGCTGCTGCTGATCTCGATCGCAGTGGTCGCGCAGAGAAGGGGATTCGGCGGCTTTTTCCCCGAGCCCGAAGGCGAGCAGGACTTCAATTTTCCGAAACTGGCCGATTTTCATTTTGTTCGCATGGAGTACGTCGATTTGCCGCAATTCCGCCGCGGCTTCGGCTTCGTATCCCGGCGCGGCCGCGCGAACGGATGGTGGGCGCAGGATTGGCCGGATGCCGATAATCACTTCACCGCCGGAATCCAACGCCTGACCCGAATCGATATCGGCGAGCCGGTACACATCCCTCTTACGGACGATCGCATTTTCGATTACCCGTGGATGTACGTTACGCAGGCCGCGAATTGGGATTTAAGTAAGGCCGAAACGGATCGCCTGCACGAGTATTTAATGCGCGGCGGGTTTCTGGTAACCGACGATTTCTGGGGGCCGGATGAGTGGGATTACTTCGCCGAGGTGATGAACCGCGTGTTACCGAATCATCAGATCACGGACATGCTGGAGACCGACTCCGTCATGCATGTGTTGTACGACATCCAGGAAAAAGATCGTACTTACATCCCCGGTTCGCGGCATTTGTATATGGGGCCGGGCGGGCAGGTTCAAATCGCGCAGCAGGCAAGCATGCCCGCCTGGCGCGCCATGTACGACGACAAGCAGCGGATGGTGGTGGCGGTAAACTTCAACACCGATGTCGGCGACGCATGGGAATTCGCGGACGCGCCGTTCTATCCCGCGGCGATGACCACCCTCGCGTACCGCTACGGAATCAATTACATCATCTACGCTATGACGCATTAATAGGGCTTGACGAGATAGTTTAGTTTAAACTAAACTATCATCAATGTACATCGAGCCCGGTATTCTGGCCGCCATCGCCTCGCCGCGCCGGTGCGAAATACTGCGCCTGGTCTGGAACGAAGAACAGACTGCAGGGGCGATCCACAACGCAATGCCCGATGTAACCTTCGGGGCGATTTCGCTTCAACTGCGATCGCTGCTGGATGCCGGCTTGATTGAGGCGCGGCTGGACAAGCGGAACCGATTCTATCGGGCTCGGAGGGAAACGCTTGGGCCGGTTGCCGGTTTGCTGGAACGCATGTGGGATGACGCGCTCTGGAAATTGAAGTTAGCCGCGGAACTGGAGCAAACTCGCCGTGGACCCAAGCCGCGCCCCAAAACCAAGAAAAAGTGAGGATCTATGCCCGAACTGCCCTATCGTCTGGAGCGCACCGTATTAATTCATGCAAATCGCGAGACGGTGTTTCTTTATTTCTCGGATTCCGCGCGATGGGCCAAATGGTGGGGCGAGGGATCGACGATCGATGCGCGTCCCGGCGGCAAGGTCTACATCCGGCATCCCGGCGGCGTCGAGACAGTCGGGGAGGTCCTTGAAGCCGCGGCTCCGGAGCGAATCGTGTTCACGTACGGTTATGCGAGCGGCAATCCGATTCCTCCGGGAAGCTCGCAAGTAACCATCCGGCTGGATGAAGATCCTAACGGCACGCGCCTTTATTTGCGGCACGATTTTGCCGAAGCGAACGCGCGCGATCAGCACATCCAGGGATGGAGATTCCAGCTTTCCGTTTTTGCGAACGTGGTCGCCAATGAAGCGCACGCCAACGCGGCGGCGACAGTGGATGCATGGTACGGGGCATGGTCCCTCACTGAGGATAAGGCGCGCGAAGAAGCATTTGCTCGGATCGTCACGCGCGGCATCCGCTTTCGTAACAGCTACAGCCTGCTGGACGGGCTTGAGGACCTCACGGCTCACACGGGCGCGGCGCAGCGGTTTATGCCGGGCATCACTCTTCGGCGCAAGGGCGAGGTCCGGCATTGCCAGGGGATGGTCCTTGCGGAGTGGATCGCGTCCGCGGCGGATGGAACTGAGCGAATGAGCGGTACGAGCGTGTTCGTGTTAACGCCGGACGGGCGCTTGGAGTCGGTGACCAGCCTGTAAACGCAGGCTGAACCGTCGATCAGTCGTATTATTACGCGCTCTGAGTGATTTCTTAATGACGCGTTACGTACCAAGTGAACCGCGGTGCTTTCGTTTTCGACGTCATTCGTGAAGAAGACGTGAGATGTGGAACCGCGTTTGGTCTTCAGGGAAAGGTCAACCCCAGGGCCGAGTCCCGCCACAGCGAGTCGATCATGCCCGTACATCGCACGAGAACAGTCCTCTGTCGGCGGTTGGGCGGTCGAGAGTGATGCGCCGTTCTGAGTAACTAAATATAGAGTGGCGTCTTGTTTCGCGAGTCGGATATCGCCATTTGGAACTTCTCTTGTACCATCACGCTCGGCGCAGTCTATCGCGCTGATATGGTCCAGATTGACCGCACATAGAAGTTTAAGGGTCACATAGGATTTGGCTATGATCCGCTTGAAAGACTCTGGAACCGACCCGAAAATAATCGCAGTTCGTGCCCGGGATCCTCAGCAGCCTAAGCGCCTCTATCGCAGTTGCTCCATCTGGGCATATTCGGCTGCTCCAGCCAGGACGTGATGCGCTTCATGGGCAAGAAGGTCACGCGCACAGGCGATACGTGCGGCCCCATGGCCACGAAGTGTGAGCGATAGGAAGGCCCGCAGCGAGGGTGCGCATCAAGCACCGGCTCGGGAAAAATTCGATCAAGCTGTATGACAAGGCCTACACCCAGGTGGGCGCCGTGCTGCGTCCGGAGGTGACTCTGAACGCCCCACAACAATTTCGTGTCTTCCGGCACAAAGCCGGCGAGCCGGAGGATGTACCCATACAATGGCGTCCCCTGCGGGCCGGAATTGCCGATTTACATCGGTGCGCCGAAGTCTCGCAAAAAGCCCTCGACCGTTATTGCACCGCCTTGGCCCAGGTGGACGATACCACCACTCTGCGCGAACTGACCCAGTCCATCGAAAAACCAGTGCGTTGGAACGGCAGACCGGTCCGTGCTTTCCGCCGAACGCGCCACCTCTCAGCAGCTTACGGCTCAGGCCGCATGAAATCGTCGCAGCGCGCAATGAAACCAGAGTCTAGTAATACACCGCGCTATGCGCGATATTGAAAATATGTCGCTCGAAGACGACGTTTTTGAACAACGCTTGCGCCGAGCGCAGGACATCCAGGCTCTGGGCTTCCGCGCTTACGGGCAGCGTTTTGATTTCACCCACTCTATTCCGCAGATTGTCTCGAACTGGAACGCGTCCACCGCGGTCGAACTGGAACAGCACAAGCCGCGAGTGGCCATGGCCGGCCGCATCCAAACCGTCCGGCGCATGGGCAAAGCCGGTTTCATGCACCTGCTCCAGTCCGGCGAGCGGCTGCAAGTCTACATTCGCAAGGATGCGGTTTGCGAGCGCGACTACAAGCTGTACGAAATTGTGGATATAGGCGATATCGTCGGCGTTGAAGGCTATCTGTTCCGCACGCGCACCGGCGAGCTGAGCGTGCATGCGGAGAAGCTGACGTTCCTGTCCAAGATTTTGCTCAACATGCCGGAGAAGTGGCATGGGCTGGAAGATGTGGAGATCCGATACCGCCAACGATATCTCGATCTGATCGCGAATCCGGAATCGCAGAAAATTTTCCGCACGCGCGCGAAGATCATCGCGTCACTCAGGCGTCAACTGGAAGAGCGCGGGTTCATCGAAGTAGAGACGCCGATGATGCAGCCGCTCTACGGCGGAGCGGCCGCGCGGCCTTTCGTGACGCATCACAACACGCTCGACATGGATCTGTACATGCGGATCGCGCCGGAGTTGTACTTGAAGCGTCTAATCGTCGGCGGGCTGGAGCGCGTGTACGAGATTAACCGCAATTTTCGTAATGAGGGAATCTCTACCCGCCACAATCCGGAATTCACGATGCTCGAGTTCTATCAGGCGTACACGGATTATCGCGGCCTGATGGACCTTACAGAGGAACTGCTGAAGCAGACCGCGATTGACGCCACCGGATCTACCGTTTTCACATATCAAGGCAATCAGATCGACCTGGGCAACGTCCGGCGCATGTCCATGCAGGAAGCCGTCGGCGATCCCTGCCTGAAGGGGCACGCGCTGATGGAGGCCTTCGAGGCAAACGTCGAAGCCACGCTGATCCAGCCGACGATTATCTACGATTATCCGGTTGAAGTTTCGCCGCTGTCTAAGAACAAGCCCGAAGATCCGGCCTTCGTAGAGCGCTTCGAAATCTACATCGGCGGCCTGGAGATGGGCAACGCTTATACCGAGCTGAACGACCCCAAGGAGCAATGCCGGCGGTTCGAAATGCAACTCGCGCTTGCGGCCGCGGGCGATGAAGAAGCCCACCGCATGGACGAGGATTACCTTCGCGCCATGTCTTACGGCATGCCTCCCACCGGCGGCGAAGGCATCGGCATCGACAGATTGGTAATGCTGCTGACAGATTCAAAATCGATCCGCGATGTGATTCTTTTCCCGCTGCTGAGGCCCGAGGGCGAGATCGGGATCAAGGACAAATTAAAGTAGGCTCTAGGCCATCACGCACCCGCGCTCACAAGCCGTGTTTCTTCAGCTTGTAGCGCAGCGCGTCGCGGCCGATGCGCAGAAGGCGGGCGGCTTCGGATTGGTTGCCGCCCGCCGATTCCATTGCGCGTATGATGAGGTGTTTTTCCTGCTCCTCGAGAGTCCCGAAGTCTGCCCCATTGGCCGATGGAGCGGAAGTGACGGCGCTCTCGGCCGGCGATCGCAAGTAAGGCGGCAGATCGGCGACATCGAGGGTATCCACCATGGTCATCATGCAGGCATGCCCGATGACGTTCTCCAGTTCCCGCACATTGCCCGGCCAGTTGTGTGCGGCGAGCACAATCTGGGCGCGCGCGGAAATGCCGCGAATCTTCTTGGAATACTGTGCCGAGAACTTCGCGACAAAATGCCGCTCCAGCAGCGGGAGATCCTCCTTGCGATCCGCCAGGCGTGGGACCTGAATTTCGACCATTGAAAGACGGTAGTATAGATCCTCCCGGAAGCGTCTTTCCGCGATTTGCACGCGCAGATCGCGATTGGTTGCGGCAATCACCCGCACATCAACCTTGCGGGGTACGAGGGAGCCGACGCGCAGCACTTCCTGATTTTGAAGAACGCGCAGGAGCTTCGCCTGCGTCGCCAGCGGCATATCGCCGATTTCATCCAAGAACAACGTCCCGCCGTGGGCATGCTCGAATAAGCCCGATTTGTCCTGCGCCGCTCCGGTGAATGCGCCCCGTATGTGCCCGAACAATTCGCTTTCGAAAAGCGTTTCCACCACGGCGGAACAGTTCAGAACCACGTACCGGCCGCGCGAAGCCGGACTGAGCCTGTGAAGCGCCTGCGCGACCAGATCCTTGCCGGTTCCCGTCTCTCCGGTGACCAATACCGACCGGTAATGCGGCGCGATGCGCCGTATACGGGAGAACATGTCCCACATCAGAGGACTGTTCCCGACAATGTTCTCGAATTCGGCGCTCTCCCGGAGCTCGTCTTCAAGCTGCAAAGCTCGATGGCGTTTGCGCGCGTTGTCCAGCATTTTGCCCACCCGCTCGCGCAGGGCGGCAATCGACACCGGCTTATTCAGGTAATCGGCGGCGCCTTTCTTTACGGCTTCCACCGCCGACTCGGTGGAATAATGCGCCGTCATCAAAATGACTTCCGTAGAGGGATCGAACTCCATGATCCGCTCCAGCACTTCCATCCCGTTCAAGCCCGGCATCACCAGATCGGTAATGACGACCTGCGGATGCCGGCTGCGAACCAGGTCCAAGCCTTCTTCCGGATCTGAAGCCGTCAGGATCTCGAGGTCGGGCTGCGCAAGCGCACTGGATAGCATTTCCAGGCTGCCCGCATTATCGTCGATGACTACAAGGGAAAGAACGGCTTTAGCGGGCATCCCGACTCGCTATCGTAACAGGCGCTCCACCTCGCCTCGCAGGGCGCTCAAGCGGATTGGCTTCGTGATGTAGCCTGTGAAGCCGCAAGCCATCGCCCGCTCGCGATCGCCCATCATGGCGCTGGCGGTGAGGGCTATGATCGGGGTCGAGGCGAATTCGGCTTCTCGCCGCAGCGCTTGAATTACGCCGAAGCCGTCCAACCCCGGCATATGCAGGTCCAGTATCACGAGGTCCGGATGTGCGTCGTGCGCCTGTTTCACGGCCTCCACGCCGTCGGCCGCCTCAATCACCGTGTAGCCGCTGTTTTCGAGAACCGTGCGCACCAGCTCGCGACCCGTGGCCTTATCGTCCGCGACCAAAACCGTTTTCACTTGCTTGAGCCTCTTTTTTTGATTGCGTTCAGCGGGATGGTGAACGTAAACCGGCTGCCTTTGCCAGGCTCGCTCTCGAGCGTAATACGTCCGCCATGTTCTTCCACCAGGCGTTTGGTGATCGCCAAACCCAGACCGGTTCCCTCGCGAATACCTTTCGTGGTCGCCCCTACCTGATAGAACTTATCGAAAACCGCCTGTTGAGCTTCCTTCGCAATACCGATGCCGGTGTCGCGCACGGACACGACCGCAAAACTTTCCCGCACCGCGCACTCGACGTCGACGCGTCCGCCCTCCGGAGTAAATTTCAAAGCATTGCTTAACAGATTTATGAGGATTTGTTTAAAACGGAGCCGGTCCGCCTCCACAGGCTGCGCCACCGCGACGTTCGCTTCAAGGGCAATCGACTTAGCCTGACTGAGCGTTTGAAATGCCGCGAGCGATTCCTCTACCACCGCTTTGAGGTCGAAAACCTCGGGACGAAGTTCCAGGCGCCCCGATTCGATTTTGCTGAGGTCTAGAATATCGTTGATCAGCTCCAAAAGGTGAATGGAGTCCTTGTGAATATGACTGACGAAGCGCTTTTGCCTTTCGTTTAAAGGCCCCTCCAATTCCTCGCCGAGAAGCTCCGAGAAGCCGATGATGGTGTGCAAGGGCGTGCGGAGTTCATGACTCATGCTGGCCAGAAACTCGCTCTTGAGGCGATTGGCCTGCTCAATCTCGCGGTTGCGCAGAGCCAGTTCGTGATTGGACGAAGTTAAGTCGCGAATATATGCTTCCTGGAGCTTGCGCAGCTTGTCTTCGGCGCGCTTACGCTCCGTCATATCGCGGATAATCGCTGTGACGCGCAGGCCTTGGTCTGTATGCGACGGACTCAGGCTGATCTCCACCGGAAAGCGGCTGCCATCGCGGCGCAAACCCGACAATTCCAGGCCGGAACCCATCGCGCGAGTCGAAGGATGAGCGCGATACTTGCCGCGATGTCCGGCGTGCGGCTCACGGTACTCGTGCGGGATCAGGATCTCAATCGGTTGGCCGAGCAGGTCCTGGCGTGAGTACCCGAACATGCTCTCCGCGGCCCGGTTCACCAGCAGAATGCTGCCCGCTTGATCGACTTGCATGATGGCGTCAGGCGCGGCCTCCAGCAGTTCGCGAAGCTGTTGGTCGGCCCGGGCATTTCCGGCTGGAGCGTGCGAGGTCAAGGTTCGGTCCCCTCTTACGCAATTTTCCCTCCGCCCTCGGCATCGAGCAAGATTTCAAAGCCCGAATGGCTTTTCAGTTGCGAACCTTCGAGTAGAGCAGCGCTGAATGCTGGATCAATGGGCTCCCGCCGGGCGATTCCACGCAAGCGGCTGCGTCGATTGCGCGAAAACACCCAAACGAGGAGAGATTCCTATGATCTCGACTTTGAATGAAGCTCAAGCGGTTTCGCACACGCTCGAGTGCTGGCACGCCGTTCCCATCCCACGATTAATTGCGTACTTATCTGAAACCCATATACGCTGGATCGAACAAGAGATGCCCTCGATCGAGAACCTTGCATACCGGCTGGAGCCCTCCAGGACAGCGCCGGCGGTCCGTTTCCTCCAGCGGCTCATCCGTCGAATTCAAAACGAAATGGCCGAGCATCTTCGAAAGGAAGAGGCCATTCTCTTTCCGGCGATTCTCAAACTGGAGCAAGGCGGCTCCGCGCCGATGCCGTTCGGCTCTATTTCGAATCCGATTGCGATGATGGAACAGGATCATGACATCGAACGGATGCTTTGGGAGGAGCTGCGCACCCTCACGAATGGCTACCAAATAACCGCGGAGGCAGGCGAAACACTGAAGACGTTATACGAAGAGCTCGCGGCCCTGGCTCATGACGTTTCCGAACATGCAGCTTTGGAAAATCGCATTCTTTTCCCGCGAGCACGAAGGATGGAGCGGCTGGTCAATCCGCGATAGGATTCCGGCGCTAACTCCGCAAACGGCGCTGCTCGGCTTGCAGGACATGCACGGCCATCAGTGCGCCAACCGGATGCGCGCCGAGATTCACCAGGGGCTCGGCGTCCAATGCAGGTTTATCGGTTCCGTTGTGCGGAAATGTACAAACTCTTTTCAAGACGTCGATCTCAGCCGGCGTCAACGCGTATTCTTCGCCCACGAGCGTGACGTCTTGCAGCATACGCAAGCGCAACTCACGTTTCCACCGCGAGTCATAGAGCAGCTTGTTCAGACGATACGACGCAATCGGCGGGTGCGTGTAGAAGGCGAAAGGATGATTCTCGAAACGATACGGCGACGGCTCTGGCGCCCCGGTGGGCGCTCCGGGATGAAAGATCGCCACGGCGTGCCCGTGATGTGCCGTGGGCTGGTACGACAGCAGTTCCATGTGCTGCGGCCCCCTCGCGCCTAGGACCGCGGCCCACGGCAGCATCTCGGTGTTCCCGACCTCGTCAAGCTGCTCCACCGTCAGATCGAGGAACGAATGGCTATGCCCGTTTTCGAGCTCGTGGATGCACCAGCGATCGAACGCGAAGTCCGGTGTGTAGTATTGCGAGGTGCCAGGGTAATGCGACATGCCGCCGCTGGCGAGAACGGCAACCCGTTCGGGCCGCTGCTGGACAACGGCGGCGATGGCGCCGCCCAACGCTGCACACCGCCGAGGACTTGGAAGAGGAGGCAGGTAGGTGTTTATGAAAATGGGCACGACGGGAATATCGCGTCCTCCGAGAACCCACTCGAACGGCGCCGCAAAGGAATGTCCGAGCTCGGCGTCCTGCGAGTACGCCATGTCGAAGTCCCGGCGGACTAGCTTTTCGAGAAGATCTTCTGCCAGCGGTTGATGAATGGCGGGTGACCAGGTTTTGCCCGCAAACACGGCATTCGCCGTATCACCGCAGACGATGGAAAACGTTGGAACGGATTTCAAGAAAAATGTTTCCAGATGATCGCTGGCGAAAACGATCAGAGCGTCCGGCCTGCTCTCATCCAACACCTGCCCCAGCCGCCGCATGGCGCAACGCCCGCGTCGAGCTGCTTAGGGTCCTCTTCCGGAGGCCGCGTAAAGAGCTGCGGCGCGTGCATTGTGGCCCTTGCGGCGGCTATTTCTCCCATGATCAGTGCCTCTGAATTTTTTCTAAATACTTGGCGAGGTTGTACACGCGTACGCGTCCCAGATCCTGGTCCCAGGCGACCTGCGAGAAGATCGGTCCCCACAACGGCATTTCGCGCGTTCCGTGCGCGTTCACTCCCGATTCGCCGGAAATGATCTGTTGTACGCGTTGCAGCGGAAACATCCCGCGATTTCTTGCCGCGATGCGCGTCAAATCCGGCGGAGGCGTCTTTATCGTCCCGGCCATCGGGCCATCGCCGCGCGCCTCTTTGCCATGACAAACCGCGCAATAGCTTTGATAAAGCTCCGCGCCTTCCAAAGAGGAAATCAAACGCGTCTCCTCGGATGTGGGCGGCGCTTTGGGAGGTGGAGCTTGAGCCTCTATCCAGCTTGCCGCCGCCAGCGCCCCAGCAGCCGCAATCTTAGTCATCTTACTCATTGAACTTCTCCTGATAGTTACAAACATCCATCAAGTACCTACGTGCGGAAGCGAGGCTCGAGCCTGCGGCGGGCTTCCGCCGGGCTTCCGCCCGCCCAAGCGTTCCCGACCACAATCACCGGCGACCGAGAGCCCGAAGCGTAACGCGGCAATCATCCCCACCATCGCGCGTATTCGCAATCGCCGTTCCAAAATGCAAGTGGCCGGCCCGCTCTGGAACTCTCCGGCGAAACCGGCCACAGCCCGTGGACAGCGGTTGCTACCCCTGAACCACTGTTTCAGTCATTTGAATGGGTGCACCTCCAATTTCGCGCCCAAGCCCTCCATTCGTTCTTTCGCCTTCCCGTAATCCACGAAAACCGCGATCATCGCCGCAAGATCCGTCGCGTAATCCGCGTTTGCTTCGAGGAAATCTTTGTATTCGGCGAAGGTGTGTTTTGGCGCGCCATTGATGTGTTCGATCACCGCCAAAGTGTAGCCGTCCAGCTCGTCCAGATACGGTTCGATTCGGTCTACCGCCGCCTTTTGCCATGGAGCAGCCGTTTCGCGCGCATCCTTAAGCTTGGTTTCGATTCTGCCCAAGGCATTTACGTGTTCCCTGATTTCATTGATCGCCGCGGCATGGCTCTCCACGCTGACATTGGCGCGAGTGAAACCTTCCATGGCAACCGCGTCCGCTTTCAATTGAGACGCCACGGACTTCGCTTCCGCCAGAAGTTTGGTGACAGCTTCGGAATCCCGAAACTCCGTCGCTTCGGCTGTGGAACTTGCGAGCACGCATCCGGCGAGGAATGGGGCTACTTTTCCCACCACCGTATTTTTGATTCTGTTCATGACCACTTCCTCCTTTCTGAAGCCCGAACACCGCGGAAACAGCAAGCAGTCCGCCAGAAATGCCCAACGGCGAAAACGCACCTGCCCCGCGTTCCCTACGTGCGCGCGATAGCTCAGATGGTGCGCGGCATGGCGCAAAAGATCTCGAGTTTGACGCCGGCTTTGCCATCGAGAGTCGGCGCTGGCCGCTCGGAATGCCGCGTGCATGAATCGCGCTCATGAACTTTACAATCCTCGCGGTCTTTTCAGAGAAACGAGCGTGCACGGGCGATTGCGCGCATTGCGAAAATTCGCGAAATGACTCAAACCCGGTGAGTCAAAACACGCAGCATCCAATTTCGGCGCCGCCGCGGGCCAATGAATCAAGCGTTCGACCCTTGGAAGTTCGCGTGCGTAGCCTAAACCCAACATGCTGACGCCTCGCGCAAAGCTGTTCTTCCTTGCGTCATTATTTTCTGCTTGCTTCGGCCAGACACGGCCGTCCGCCGCTGAGCCGCCGTCGATCGCCGTAGCCCCACTGACTGCGCCCGAGGGTACGCAGTTTACCGGCTCCGATCGTTGCGCTTCCTGCCATCGCGCCGAGTCCCTCGAATACGCAAAAACC
>Ga0213882_10000566_pt1 | contig 11943 bp, 9 predicted proteins | sample BarmaccoBMER_R09_FD_160106 | JGI IMG/M metagenome (GOLD analysis project Ga0213882, IMG submission 160106) | Barbacenia macrantha exposed rock microbial communities from rupestrian grasslands, the National Park of Serra do Cipo, Brazil - ER_R09 ...
AACAGCATTCCTTCTCAGAAATGGCTCTTTCGCAGGGCGGAAGCATGACTCTGACAGGCCGCGAGAAGCCGGAACGCCTGGACGCGTTACGTACGTCATCGAGCCTTCTCCATATGCTGGGCGCAACCCTCTGCTCGGCCGTTTGCTGCTGCCCGACGAAGATAAGCCCGGCAAGCCTCAGGTCGCGATCCTCAGCTTTGCGACCTGGAACCGATTATTCGGCGCGGACCCGCACGTTATTGGGAAGAGCATCACGCTGAATGGCAAGCAATACGCGGTAGCGGGCGCGCTCGGAAAAGAGTTCAAGCTGAATCACGAAGTCATGCAGACCGTCGGGGCTACCGATGTAATCGACGTTTATCTGCCACTGCCGCTGGGCGCGGATGCTGTCAGGCGGCGCGGCGACGAGAACTATAACGTGACGGTCCGGCTCAAACCGGGAGTCTCGAACCAGCAGGCGCAAGCCGATGTGGATGTGATCGCGAGCCGCATACGCCAGCAGGACAAACGAGACCATACGTTCGGCATGACCGTGATGCCGCTGCTCGATTAAATCGTGGGAAACGTGCGCAGGGCGCTGCTGGTTCTGTTGGGATCCGTGGGGCTGGTGCTGCTGATCGCGTGCGCGAACGTGGCCAATTTACTCCTTGCGCGGGCGGCGGGTCGAGAAAAGGAGATTGCGATCCGCACCACTCTGGGCGCACGCTGGCACCGCCTGGTGCGGCAACTCCTGGTCGAGAGCATTCTTCTTTCGTTCTTGGGCGGAGCGGCCGGGTTATTGATCGCGTGGTGGGGAGTTTACCTGTTGCACGCCATCAATCCCGGGAACATTCCGCGGCTTGGAGAGATCGGGATTAATAGCGGCGTGTTGGCGTTCACGTTTGCAGTTTCGGTACTTACCGGAGTCTTGTTCGGAGTTGTGCCAGCGTCGCGAGCCGTGAAGGTGGATCTGAATACCGCGCTGAAGGCCGGGGGCCGCGGCTCCCAGGGCGACGTGGGCTTTCATTTGAAGCGCCACCGCCTGCGGAGTTCGCTAGTAATTGTCGAACTGGCGTTCTCGTTGATGCTGCTCACCGGCGCCGGCCTTCTGATCCGGAGCTTTGTGCGGCTTCAGCAGGTTGCGCCGGGCTTTAACCCCGATCATGTGATCACGATGAGGATCGCGGCGAACGATCCCAAATACCACGATGACAAGAATGTTGTCCAGTTCTTCCGTGAAGTCGGGGAGCGGATCGCGCATATTCCGGGCGTGCAACTGCAGGGCACTATTTCGGCTCTTCCTTTAACACCGTCCGTCGGTTGGGGATCGATCAGCGTGGAGGGTTTTCACCCGAAACCGGGGCAGGAGCTGCAAGTCGACCTGCGCCTCGCTTCCACCGATTACTTCCGGGCCATGCAAATCCCGTTGAGGAGCGGCAGGTTCTTTTCGGATCACGACACGCTGGCAAGCCAAAAGGTTGTGGTGGTCGACGAAAAATTCGCTCAGCGCTTCTGGCCGCACGAGAACGCGGCGGGCAAGCACGTCTGGTTCGATCCAAAGAAACCGATGACAATCGTGGGCGTAGTTGGAACAGTGAAGCAATACGGCCTCGAGACGGAAGGCAGAATCGTGGTGTACTTCCCTCAGCAACAGATGCCTGGCAACAATCTGTACGTCGTGGCGAGGGGCTCCGGAAATCCGAGCCTTCTACCCGGCCCGATTGTGCATGAGGTCCACGCGGTGGATCGCGACGTGCCGGTGTATGACATTCACACCATGCAGGAGCGATTGAGCGATTCGCTGGCACGGCAGCGCTTCGCCGCGACAATGCTGGGAGCATTTGCCCTATTCGCTCTGATTCTGGCAGCGGTAGGAGTCTACGGAGTTATTTCCTACCTGGTCGCGCAAGGAACGCACGACATAGGAGTTCGCATGGCGCTTCGCGCCGAACCTGGCGCTATCGCTCGTCTGGTTGTAAGTCAAGGGATGCAATTGACCGTAATTGGCATCGCAGCGGGAATTTTGGGCGCGCTGGCCCTGACTCGCGCGATGGCGAGCCTTCTGTTTGGAATAAATCAGACCGATCCGGCGACGTTCATAGGCGTATCGCTGGTTCTGGCGATCACCGCGGTGCTGGCCAGCATAATTCCGGCCCGGCATTCGACCCAAGTCGATCCCATGGTCGCGCTACGCGAAGAATAGGTTTGATCGAGTAGCGCAGTCATTGCTCAATGCCGATTGCCCTCAGAACTTCGGAAACCGGCATGTCTTTCCAATGCCGGTTGAAATTATCCACGCTCATGAAAGTGCGCGGGTGCATGCGGTCAATGTAGAGCATTCCGTGCAAATGATCGATTTCGTGTTGCAGGATGCGCGCATACCATCCCGGCGCTTCGATGGTTTTCGCTTGCCCTTGATGATCCAAGCACTCCACTTTCACCTTTCGGGCGCGCGGAACCAACGCCGTGAACCCAGCGACGCTGAGACAACCCTCAAAGAATTGGAGGTCGGAGTCGCCGAGCAGCGTGATCTTCGGATTGATGATCACGTGGAATGGGACGGGGTTGCGCTCGCGCTCTTTTAAGAATCCTGGCAGAGCGTCTTTCGTGTATTCCGGCTTATCTTCGATCACCGCGAGCTGAAGATCGAGCCCGATCTGTGGGGCTGCGAGACCAACACCGGGCGCATCATACATGGTTTCGCGCATCCATTCGATCAGTTGCTGCGTCTCGCGGCTGCGAACGTCGCCGGGCGAGATTTCTTTCGCTTTCCGCCGTAACACCGGCTCGCCGGCTTGGACTATTTTGAATCGCATACGTATTCGCAAGAATTGTAACCGTCGTACACTCGCGATTTGGATGAGACAAACCTCGGCGATGGCGGATCGACCGATTCAGGCTGAACCGCGTTGGCCGGCCATATTAGCCGTGCTGGCCACCGGGGGACTTTACTTGGTGCTCCCTGAGCGCCTGACGCCTGGGCCTAACTGGCTGCTGCTCGGCCTGATTACCCCTCTACTCGTCCTGGCAGTTGTGAGCCACCGCGCAGGGAACGCGCGCCTCAGCTACATATTGGGATTTTGCATATCCGGCCTGATTACGCTAGCAATGGTCTGGTCGCTTGGTTGCTTGATTGCGGGCTTGCCCGGTAAGCGGCAACCAGCACCCGAGCTATTGCGATCTGCCGTCGCCCTATGGACCACCAACATCCTAGTCTTTGCGAGCTGGTATTGGCGATTGGACGCCGGCGGACCGTTCGCGCGCGAGCGGCGGGCATCCCATACGGAAGGTGCGTTTCTTTTTCCGCAAATGACAATGCATACCCGGTCGGCATGGAGACCGGGATTTATAGATTACCTGTTTCTGGCCTTCAACACGAGTACCGCGTTTTCTCCGACGGATGTGCCCGTACTTTCGCGCTGGGCCAAGGTGTTGATGATGGTGCAGAGCTCGATTTCGCTGAGCACCTTAGCGATTTTGGCAGCCCGGGCGATCAATATTCTATGAGCGCTGGGGGCCTGGCGCGCTTCAAAGTTTTTGCCGGGCTACTCGAATGCAGCCGCATCTTTGACGCGCTTGAGCAGGAGAGGAGCGGCGCCGCCACCCTGCGACCATGTCCCGTCGATCGAAGCAAGGTCGGGAGCGATTTTACCTTCGAATACACCGCCGAGCTGCTTCATCTCCATCTTGAGCGATGAGCCGTTTCTGGTCACGGCGGTTACCGGAATACCTTTCGCGTTCTGGTCGAGACTGTCCATCGTCGCGGTGAGGCCATCCTCGGTGTTGACGATGTGAAACACGACCCGGAGCTTCGTTGCTCCAGCGTCGATCGTGCCTGCCCACGCGCCGTCAATATCGGAGGGTTTGCCGGGTTTGTGTTCGGTAGGAGCAATCGTGCCACGCTCGAAGTCGAGAGGCAGAGATTGGCCCTGCGTCCAGGTTCCGGTGATTGTTCCTTGGGAATTGAGTGTGCCCTCGTACGAGCCGTGCACAGAATCGACGGCAAACGCCAGCTTGGAATCTTTAAACGAGATCGATGTTACCGGGATGCCGTTAGCACCCTGATCGATGCTGTCCAGAGTCGCTTTGTAGCTGCCGTCATCATTCTTCGTAATATGCAGGGCGAGGCGCAGTTCGGTCGCGCCCGCTTTAAGCGTGCCGTGCCAATCGCCCTGCACGCCGGAAGACTGCGCTTGAGAGCCGAAGACGAGACCTGGAAATCCGCACAGCAGAATCAAGAGCAGGCGGCCGTTGAGGTAGCCCAGGATTTTCATTCCCGCTCGCGATTCGCCCATCGGAATGAGTTTATCCCGATTCAAGGCGGCGCGGCTCAGCGCTCCACTAAAGTCGGCGGAGCGGGCCAGGCTTTGATGGCGCGGTCGGGTACCGGTCTTCGCTCCCGCCGCGGGTGGACAAAGCGGTCGAGATAGAGATAAATGACTGGCGTGATGTAGAGCGTCAGAAGCTGCGAGACGATCAATCCGCCCACAACCGCGATACCGAGCGGACGGCGTGCTTCGCCTCCGGCGCCACTAGCGAAGGCGATCGGCAGCGTACCCAAAAGGGCGGCCATCGTGGTCATCATGATGGGGCGGAAGCGGTTCATGCAGCCCTGAAAAATCGCTTCTTCCGGAGATTTCCCTTCCTTGCGCTCCGCCTCGAGCGCGAAATCGATCATCATAATGGCGTTCTTCTTCACAATTCCGATCAGCAGAATGATGCCGACGAACGAATACAGGTTCAAATCTTCGCCGAAGATAAGAAGCGTAATCAGCGCGCCCAGACCGGCAGCGGGAAGGCCGGACAGAATGGTGATCGGATGGATGAAGCTCTCGTACAGAATGCCGAGGACGAGATAAATGACCAGCACTGCGATCAGCAGAAGAATTCCAAGGTTGCGCAGCGAGTTCTGGAACGCCGCAGCCGTGCCCTGATAGCTAAAACTGACGGTATCGGGCAATCCGATCTGATGCGCGGCTTCGTCGATCATCTTGGTCGCCTGGCTTAACGCGACGCCGGGTTTCACGTTGAACTGGAAATTCACGGCGGGCAACTGCCCAATGTGGTTCACGCTGAGAGGCGCCACAGTCTGCTTCATGTCCGCCACCGCCGAGAGCGGAATCATCTTTCCGGTATTGGATTTCAGGTATAGATCCTTTAGCGCTGCCGGATTGCGCTGATCCTGCGGCAGCACCTCGAGAAGGACGTCGTACTGGTCTGAGGCGGCCGTGATAGTTGTCACGCGGCGATTGCCGTAAGCATCGTAGAGCGTATTGGCGACCTGATCGGGCGTGACACCAAGCGCTTCCGCGAGATTGCGATCAATATGGACATCGAGGCGCGGACTCGCCAGACGCAGGTCGCTGTAGATATCGGTCAGAGCGGGTATCGTATGAAGCTTGGCTTCGACGACTGGGGCCCACTTGTAAAGTTCGTTCGTATCGGCGTCTTGCAAAGCCACTGAGTACTGCGCGCGACCCTCGTTCTGGCCCAATGTGATCAACGGCGGTTGCTGCAAGAACACCATCAGGCCCGGGATCTTCATGAACTGTTGCTCGAGCTGGCCGATGATGACATTTCCCTTGGGTCGATTCTTTACGTTCTTGAAGGATACGAAAAGGAAGCCCGTGTTCTGATTGCCCATCGGAGCGCCAGCGCCATAGAAGTCTATCCACGGATTCTTGCCTGCGATCTTGTTCACCTGTTCCATCAGGCGCACCATCTCGTCGAAGGAGGCATCCTGGGCCGCTTCCGCGCCGCCGAACGCGAATCCCTGGTCGACCGTCGGCATAAAGCTCTTCGGCATGATAAAGAACAAATACACGGTGGCGATGGTCAGCACGATGCTAGCCAGCAGAGTGGTCCGCCGGTAATGCAGAACAGCCTGCAAGGTCCGCCGGTACGTATCGTTCAACCAAACAAAAAATCTCTCGGACCAGGCATAAAATCCGCCCTGGGAATGGCTCTCGTGCCGCAGAAAGCGGCTGCATAGCATGGGCGTCAGAGTCAGCGAGATAAAGCCCGAGATCAGAACCGCGATCGCAATCGTGATTGAGAACTCGCGTAGCAGCCGGCCGATGATTCCGCCCAGATAGAGAACCGGAATGAAAACCGCAACCAGCGAAATGGTCATCGAGACGATGGTGAAGCCCACTTCGCGCGCACCCTCCAACGCTGCCTGCATGCGCGGCTTCCCCATTTCCATATGCCGCACGATGTTCTCGAGCATGACGATCGCGTCGTCGACCACGAAGCCGACCGATAACGTCATGGCCATCATTGAAAGCATGTCGATGGTGAATCCGAGCAGCTTCATGGCGGCAAATGTGCCAAGCAGAGAAAGCGGAACGGCCAGACTGGGAATCAGGGTGGCCGAAACGTTGCGCAGGAAAAAGAAAATGACGCCTATTACCAGGACGATAGTCACAATCAGCGTCAACTTCACGTCGGCGATGGAATCACGAATATTTTTTGAAGCATCGAATGAGTCGTCGATCTCAATTCCAGCCGGCATCGATTCACGAAGCTGCGGTATGAGCGCCTTAACGGCATCTGCTACTTCGACCGTGTTTGATCCCGGCTGCTTTTGCACGGCCAGGATCATGGCCGGGTGATCGTTGAGCCAGAACTTTACCTTATCGTTGCTGACGCTGTCGAAAACGTGGGCAACTTGGTCCAGATAGACTGGGCTGCCATTTTTGTACTCCACAATGAGCCGGGCAAATTGCGCCCCGGACGTCAACTGGCTGTCGGACTCAACTGTGTAGGCCTTGTTGTAACCGTAAAGAGAGCCGGCAGGAAGTTTCACGCTTCCTTGTTGAAGCGAAGTACGAACGGTTTCAAGATCCAGTTGATGCGCGGCCAATTTTGCTGGATCAGCTTGTATGCGAACAGCGTACTTCTGAGAGCCGAACACGTTCACGGTGGCGACACCGCTCACCATCGACATGCGTCGGGCCATCATCGTTTCGCCGTAATGGTCCAGGTCCGACATGGTCATGGTCTTCGAGGATACGGCGATATAGAGAATCGGCTGTTCGGCCGGATTCACCTTTTGATAAGAAGGCGGGGCCGGCATATCGGTGGGCAGTGCACCCTGCGAGCGCGAGATTGCGGCTTGCACGTCCTGGGCGGCGGCATCGATATTCCTGCTCAGGTCGAATTGTAAAGTGATCGCGGTGGAACCGAGCGAGCTCGAAGACGACATGCTATTCAGGCCCGCGATGGTCGAGAACTGCGCTTCGAGCGGAGTGGCTACTGACGACGCCATCACGTCAGGATTGGCGCCCGGAAGGCCGGCTTCCACCTGAATGGTGGGATACTCCACCGCCGGCAATTCACTCACCGGCAGCGAAAAGTAACTGAGCAGGCCGAAGCCGAGAATACCGGCCATGACCAGCGTCGTTGTGATGGCGCGTCGAATGAAAAGATCGGTAAAACTCATCGGCTTAATTAGGACGCCCCTGCCGGAGTGGCGCTCTGCGAATCTGTCATCTGAGTATCCGGTTTCAGTATCCGGACTTTCCCGCCGGGAAAGAGCCGCATCTGACCCTGTGTGACAACCACATCCCCCGCCTGAAGGCCGCTGGCAATTACCGCTGCTTCGGCCGCCCGGGCAGGCTTATAAGTGCGAGCTACATCCACCGGCCGCATGGACACGGTGTTTGTAGAAGGATTGACCACCCACACATACTTTCCTTGCGGGCCATTCTCTACTGTGCTGCTTGGCACCACAATCCGGCCATGCTGCACATCCATTTGCGCGCTTACGTTCACGAACTGGCCGGGCCAAAGGGAGTGGCTGGTATTGGCGAATTCACCCTTCAGCTTGACGGTTCCAGTGGTTGTATCCACGTTATTATCGATAAATTTCAGCCTGCCTGTCTCGGGATTTTCTCCTGGCGCTCCCGCTTCCACGAGCAGCGGACGCTCGCGATTGTATTTTTGAACGTCCGGCAGAAGCTGCTGGGGAATGCCGAAAGAAACGTCGATCGGCGAAATTTGCAGAATCGTAACCAAGGTGGCGTCGTTGTCTTTGACCAAGTTCCCCGCCCGCACGGCTATGGCGCCGGCGCGTCCGCTTATAGGTGCAGTGATTTTCGTGTACTCGAGCTGCAATTGCGTTTGCGCCAGACGTGCATGGTCGGCTTTCAGAGACGCGATCGCAGATTCTACGGCGGCCTGATCCGCCTTGAGGGAGGCTTCTGCAGAGCCATTGGTCGCCACGAGCTGTTCGGTTTGTTCCTTCGAGAAGATGCCTTGGCTTTCCAGCTCGAGTCCCCGCCGCGCAGCAGATTGCGTTTGGTTGAGCATTGCCTGGTCTTTGGCGACGTTGGCGTGCGCCTGCTGCTCGAGCGCTTCATCTTTGCCGATGTCGGCCTGCAGCTCCGCTATCTGACGCTGCAGCGGCTCAGGATCGATTTCAAAAAGCAGTTGCCCCTTTTCGACGTTTTGCCCCTCTTGAAAATCGACATGAAGGATCTGGCCCGCCACCCGGGACTTCACGTCCACGCTGCTAATTGCCTCGACGTTACCAACCGCGGAAACAGTCAGCGGCACGTCGGTGCTGATAGCAGTTGCCGTTCTGACGGGCGCGGCCTCCATCATCATCGCGGCCATCGGATTCATCGCCTGTTTTTTCGTACATGAGCCGAAAAGACACACGAGCGCCGCGCATAGCAAAACGACAATCAGTTTGGACGAATGCAAGATCTTGGACACGTATTCCTTAGCGAACGGAAACTTAGGTGGGTGTACCTTTATCGTCCCACAAGATCGGAGACGATCATAGGCTCCATCTGGTAACTACGGTTAAGTAGCAGAAAGGTTCCGCCCTTCGTGAGATGCTTCAAAGTTGGGCCAGGACTCGCATCTTCTCACTACGCGACAATTGTTCGGGACGCACTGGAATCTGGGCGATCCCGACGACCTGCTTTCCGTGCCCGGACGGATCAACCTGATCGGGGAACATGTCGACTACCACGATCTGCCCGTTCTGCCGATGGCAATTCAGCGGCGCATTACGATTGCGTTTCGAGCGCGGCAGGATGCCACCTTACGGGCTATCTCGCAGAGCTACAAAGAATCCTGGTTCGAACTCACGGCCGCGTCTGAGCCGAGCCCGAACGGCGACTGGACGAATTATTTGAAGGCGGCGGCGCAAGCCGCCCGTATGCGCTGGGCTTTGAGGCGCGGGCTCGACGCGTACATCACGTCCGATTTACCGCCCGCCGCCGGTCTGTCCTCCTCCTCATCTTTGCTTGCCGGTATGACCCTGGCAATGCTGAAGGTAAACGGCGCTCAGGCGACAATCTCGGAACTAATGGAAGTTCTACCCGAGGCGGAACATTTTGTGGGCACTCGGGGCGGCGGCATGGATCACGCCGCGGTGCTAGCCTCCGAGGCTGGCTGCGCACTTCTGGTTCACTTCAACCCCATCGAGCTGAGCTCCCTTCCGATTCCCCCGGATTGGGCGTTCCTGGTTGCGCATAGCTTGACGACTGCCGAAAAGTCCGGCCCGGTGCGTGCACAATATAATGCTCGTCGTGCAGCGGGAACCAATGCATTACAGATGCTGGGGCTCGAATCGTATCGGGCAGCGTTGCGGAACTACTCATCGGAGGAACTTACTTCGGCCGCGGCGCGTCTGCCCAAACAGGAGCAGCGCGCATTCCTGCATGTGGTGACAGAAGCCGCTCGTGTGGAGAACGCACTTGCCACGTTGCGTCTCGCTGATATAGGGGCCTTTGGCCATCTGTTAACTGCTTCGCACGCCAGTCTGCGCGACCGGCTCCAGGTAAGCAACTCATCTTTGGATGAGCTGGTCCGGATAGCGCTCGAAGCAGGTGCCGCGGGCGCCAGGCTCACGGGCGCGGGTTTCGGCGGCTGTGCGATTGTCCTCTGTAGAATGCCCGAGCGAGACCGGGTGCGGGCCGAATTGGAGAAGCGGTTTTATTCCAAGCATGCTGATTTCGACCCGGAACGGCAACTGTTTTTCGCCGAGCCATCGGGAGGCGCGCTCCATGTCTGATTTATCGGTCGATCGGCCGATTCATCGCGCCGTTGTGCTGGCGGCAGGCAAGGGCAAGCGCATGGGCGAGCTCGCAACGGATATTCCCAAACCGATGCTGCCGGTTCACGGCAAACCGATGCTCGCCCACATCCTGCAGCGCTTATCCGAGGCAGGCTTGACTGAATTTCTGCTGATTGTCGGACACGGCCGCGACAGCATTCAACGATACTTCGCAAGGTGGCCAGCGCCGATTCAGTTTTGCGTTCAGGAACCTGTAAACGGTACTGGTTCCGCGGCACTCCTCGCCCGAAACTTCACCGCGAATCAGCCCTTTCTGCTCACCTATGGCGACATCCTGGTGGATCCGGGCGAGTACGCGCGCTCCGGCGCTGTACTCGCTTCGGACTCGAAAATTTCCGCAGTGCTTGCCGTAAAAGCGGTCGATGATCCTTGGCAGGGCGCGGCCGTCTATGAAGAGAATGGGCGGATCCAGCGGATCATCGAGAAACCACCCAGAGGCAGTTCGCTCACTCATTGGAACAGCGCCGGTTTTTATGTGTTCCGGCCCATTCTATTTGAGTATCTGGACCGGGTCACGCCGTCATCGCGAGGTGAGTATGAATTGACTTCGGCCCTGGATCTGATGCTCGACGCCGGACTCGACTTGCGCATTTCGTCGGTGGAAGGCGATTGGCGCGATGTGGGCCGCCCGGAAGATCTGGCCGCGGTGAACGCGGACTGACGCGCGCGATACTGCTCGTTATAACTCACATATGAAACTTTTGTCAGACTGCGTCGAGAATTCACTTCTCTTTAACCCACTGCACCTTGTACACTTTGGAATCCATCATGCGAAGCCGTTCAGCTTTTTTTGTGGCATTCGTGTTCTTTTGTCTAGCCATTCCCGGTGTTCTCGCCGATCAGAATACCGTCAACTGGAAAGGCAATTTTGCGCCCTGTAACGGGCATTCAGAGCTGCTCAAACACGAGAGGATGAATTTAGGTGTGAGGATCTCCACCTCAAATCCGCAGCTCGGACGAGAATTCGAGCGAGCCATGACGTTCTGGTCCCACGTCCTCGATATGTCCTGGCATGACGACCAGACGTCGTCTTGCGCCATAGAACTCGTCGACGGAACACCGAGCATTTTTCATAATGCGACGATCGCCCGTTCGCAATTCACTGAATGGCAGAACTTCGAAGGCTGGATCGCTTTCGATCCTCGCGCCCCGCTTACAAAGTCTGAAATGTATCTCACTTCAGTGCACGAGATCGGGCACATGCTCGGACTAAAGCACAACTCCAGCCCGAAGTCGGTCATGTACTATATCGACCTGGAAGGCTCCGAAGTCCTGGATGCCAAAGATATCAATGAGTTGGCGATCCATCACAAGCTCCGCGTTAGGCCCATCGATGCGCCGATCGCAGTGAACAAGCATAGCCTTTCGACTGTCGCCCTCAGAGCCGATACGGCGATCCGCTGAGCGGAATTCAGGCGAGCCTCTAAAATGAAGAGCGCGTGCCGTCATTTCCGCCTGTTGAAGAACAGCTCACTTATATAAGGAAGGGACTCGCCGAGGTTATCCGCGAGGAAGAGCTACGCGAGCGGCTCACCGCGGCGGCGAGACAGAATCGTCCGCTCCGTATCAAAGCCGGGTTCGATCCCACCGCGCCCGACCTGCACCTCGGCCACACCGTGCTGCTGCGGAAAATGAAGCACTTCCAGGACCTTGGGCACACGGTCATTTTCTTGATCGGAGATGTGACTGGCTTGATTGGCGATCCAACCGGCCGGAATATTACCCGGCCTCCGATGACACGCGATGAGATCAATCAGAACGCCGAAACCTACAAGGAGCAGGTGTTCAAAATTCTCGATCGCGAGAAGACCGAGATCCGATTCAATAGCGCCTGGTTGCAGCCTCTAACGTTTGAGAACGTCATTCACCTA
>Ga0213882_10000568_pt1 | contig 11918 bp, 10 predicted proteins | sample BarmaccoBMER_R09_FD_160106 | JGI IMG/M metagenome (GOLD analysis project Ga0213882, IMG submission 160106) | Barbacenia macrantha exposed rock microbial communities from rupestrian grasslands, the National Park of Serra do Cipo, Brazil - ER_R09 ...
TAAAGCTCGTTGTCTCGCATGCTGGCTTGACCGTAGGTCCTGACGGAGCATCGCATCAGCAAATTGAAGATTTCTCAACCATGCGATCAATTCCAAACATTCGAATAATTGTACCTGCGGATGCGGTTTCAGTGAAGCACTTGATAAACTCAATAGTGCAAATGCATGGTCCATTTTATGTTAGACTTGCAAGACCATCTAGCGATATCCTTTATGCAGAAGAATCATTATTCGAAATAGGCAAAGGAAATATTTTACGTGATGGATCAGATGCAACGATTATATCATGTGGATTAATGGTAACAAGATCGTTGGAGGCAGCAGATATCTTGAAAAGAAATGAAGGTATTTCATGTAGAGTTGTAGATATGTTTTCGATCAAACCTATTGATACAGATCTGGTGGAAAAATGTGGCAGAGAAACTGGAGCTATTGCGACTGCTGAAGAACACAATGTTATTGGAGGACTTGGAGGAGCTGTAGCTGAAGCATCCGCTGAGAGTTATCCTGTCCCGATTAAGCGCATAGGCATTCGTGATACATTCGGGGAATCTGCTAGGGATGAAGAGATTGAAGCGCTTCTTGAAAAGTACGGGTTAACATCTACGGAAATAGCTAGAGCAGTAATGGATGCAAGAGGTAGAAGCAAAAGATGAAAATATTTCTCGATACTGCTAATCTTGAGGCCATAAAGATATACAATGATATGGGAATCGTGGACGGTATTACAACTAATCCTACCCTTCTCTCAAAGGAGAAAGGGAATCCAGCAGAAATAATGCAGGAAATTGTTAGAATTGTAAATGGGCCAGTAAGTTTAGAAGTTATAGCTACGAGGATTGATGAGATAATAGATGAAGCACATAAGTTAAAGAAATATGGGCAAAACGTTATTGTAAAGATTCCAATGATTCCTGATGGTATGAAAGCAGTCAAAAAGCTAAAAGAAGAGGGAATTGAAACCAACGTTACACTTGTTTTCTCTGCAAATCAGGCAATTCTGGCAGCAAAGGCAGGGGCATCATATGTAAGCCCATTTATAGGAAGATTAGATGATATAGGAAACGAAGGGATGTTGGTTATTAAAGAAATTGTACAGATATTTAGAAATTATGAATTTAGAACGCAAGTTCTTGTCGCAAGTATAAGACACCCTGTTCATGTTACAGAGGCGGGGAAAGTTGGAGCAGATGTAGTCACGCTTCCTCCAGACATATTGGGAAAAATGCTATTGCACCCTCTTACTGATAAAGGTCTTGTAGCATTTCTATCTGATTGGGAGAAAGTTAAGAAAGAAAACCCTCAGCTAACGATTTAATGGTTTTAGCAAATGTTATAAACAGTGATTTATCACAAGATAGAAGAAGTTGTATATGTGAAATAGGCTCTTCCCTTTATGAGCCATTTGAGAAAAATATTAGACATTGGGAGAATAACCAGACTAAAGAAATTGATATGTAGTTATACCACAAGGAATCTTAGAATAAGCATACATTACTACTCGTTCTTATTTATTAATTACTTCTTTAATCTTGTTCTTGTTTTTCGCTTATTCAGTTTAAATAGTATTATTCCTGCGATACCCCATAGCATTACTGCGAAAAGTGTCTGTTGAAAAAACCAAGCAACGCCACCAGTTATTGCGAAAAACATACCTAAGATTCCCATTGCCTGTCTTTGTCTGACCAATTTAATACTATTTTGTTAAAAGGAAGTCTTATAATAATTAAAAAGTTAGGCTCTCAGCAGATTTATGACTTTTTTAGGCATGTCTTGTAACCTGCTTACAGCAACTGTTTTCTCATAGTTTAAGTACTTTAGATTATGAGTTATACCCACAGAATCATTTAAATTTCTACCTACCCCAAGTGCCACCATTTTTATTCCCATTTTTCTATATGTCAGAACCATTTCACGGACTGCATCAAAATCGGATGGTTCGCCATCAGTTAATGTGACCATGATATCTGGCTTGAATGATTTTGTGACGGGAATTAGTAAACCATATATTTCTGCAAGTGGAGTCCCACCACTTGCCTTTATCTGCACCAATCTTCTCGCGCTAATTAATGACCATTTTACGTTTGGAGGTTTTACTATCCAGCATTTTACTTGTCTTGCTTCCGTATTAAAAGCATAAACTGCAAATTTTATTGCAAGGTAATGCAACGCTTCACAGAGAGCAATCGTTGCCTGTTTGTATCCTAATTCTGCATCTTCGATACTGCTAGAGTGATCCAGCAAAATTGTAACTTTTGTTTTAATCGAAAGTTTAAAGTCTGTCAAAAATGGTTTTGGCAGTGATTCAGTATAACTCTCAGGGTCAAATTCCTCGCCAGTTTTATCATGCCGTTCTATCCAGCCAGTTCTCCAATCTCTAAATGCTGCCTTTATTTTTCGAATTAAATCGATGTCATAAATTTGAGTTTCATCCAAATCCATTCTTTCAGGAATACTTAAACCAATGTTTTCTAGACTTTCGTATCCCTTATTTTCAGTTTTTTTACTTTCGTTTACAAGGGTTTCAAATTCTCCCAATACGTCATTTCCTTCGATAATGTTTTTTGCTGCCTTGTCAATGTCATCGTATTTGTGTTTGGCAATGACTACTTTTTCGATCTGCTTTAACAAATCACTTTGGTTAATTGACATACCCAGTCTAGTCCTTGGAGCAATGATGGGAATAGACATTAGAGGATCTATTTCAAGCATTTTGATTAGCTTGGGAATATGTTGTTCAATCCAATTAGTCGAATAACCGTTTTTAATTGCCTCCTCAATCAACTCATTCGCGAAGTCTGACGCCTTCTTCAACCTATCAAATTCACTTCCAAATACTTCACCTTTTAGATATCCTGTCAGAAAGTATTGTGAAAATGCTTCGACAACCTTGTACCTTCCATAAAGCGAATTCAGAAGAGGACGGGATAGCCAAGAGATACTTTCGTTGAAAATAATCTCCTTTATCATACCTTCCCATTCACGAAATCCAAGAAACTCGACACGCTTAGTTTCAATAGTATTAAGCAGTAATCCAAATGCGTGATCATAACTTAGTACCTTTGTTGAATAATGCATCCTCATTGATTCATACCATAATGCAACACGCCATTGCCTATACTTTTGAAAATCAGTTCCAGGATAGTAATTGATAATAGGAAGTATGATTTGGTTTTTGTCAGGTTTAGATATAGGAGTTTTGTCTTCTGACAGAACGATCACAATCTTAGAATTACCGGACCACCTTCTCGCCAGAAAGGTTGCAATGTCCAGCAAGATATCATTTCGCATAATCATGCCAGATGATCTATACTCTTCCCGTATTCATTAGTCGCCAAAAAGAGATGTTATCATGTCCATAACCTTTCGATATTCTACTTCACCCCATTGATCATATACATTTGCATATACAATTTCCGCTGCCTGATTGCTCTTAATACCTGTATTAAGCAATTTTGCAAAAGCGATTGTTTCTCTCAAACTAGGACTATAGTATAGTTCTTCTAAAGCTGCTGCATCTCTCAAATTCTTTGCAAGCTTAATAGCACGTTTTACATCGTTTAGTTTCGAGCTATCTACTTCTGTGTGCCGATTAATGATCTGAAGCTCTACTTCTTCTGGGGGATATTCTAATCTTAGTCTTATAGGAAATCTGCTCAGGAGCTGTGGAGGCAACTCCTTTGTTCCGACATGCGACAACGGATTGATTGTAGCAATTACAAACCAGTCTGAAGCCGCATTAACGAGCTGACCTTCAGCCTCTTTAAGGACTAATTGTCTTCTATCATCTAATGCTTCATCTAGTCTTAACAAGACATCTGCTTCCGCTGCATTTAGCTCATCAAGGTATAGCACGCCAGCATCACGCATGGACTTTACAAGGATGCCCTCTACGAAGCTAATTTCTCCTTTATCAAGAGTTTTTGTTCCAATTAAGTGAGATTCTCTTGTACGAAGACTGAAGTTTACAGAGTATAATTCTTTTTTCACTTGGGATGCAAATTTCCTTACCAAGGTTGTTTTGCCAGTTCCTTTTGGACCTATTATTAAAGCAAACAATCCTGTTTGGTATGCCTTGCTTAATACACCAAGGGCATTATTCCAGTCAAGGTAATCAACCTCGAGCATCATTTTCTATTCTAATCCTGTTATAACTTATAATATAATAATATAATGATATGTCCTCCTTCAAGAAGCAACGCCAAATCAATATTTGTTCTTTGTAGGGTTGAAACTGATTGTTAGGTACGAGCTCGAATGGTCTTTTTTTTGTTGTTCAAATAGTCTGTAAGGAGCACCCTGTCGATTATTCCTGGATTAATATAATATGATCTACCTCTAACATTTTTTTCCATTTCATTTACATAACCTAGCAATGAATCTTCTTCACTTATCATAATTGTGTCAATTTCAACTCCTAACCTATGGCATTTTTTCGCTTCTCGAATTGTTCTTTCTCCAATATACTGATCCACCTGCTTATAGCGATAACATAGATACACTACTTCTCCTGATGTAATATCAAGGCTCATATCCTGATTTTCTTTGAAAAAGTGAAGAGTTTCTTTATCTGCAATATAAAAATGAGAATACGGTTTTCGAGACAGAATTTCATCCTGCTCCTTCTTATTATCTATAAAGCAAGCACTTGGATGGCCATCAGTTATCAAGACTATTCGTTTATTTGTTGCACTATGAGTTTGGAGGATTTTATTACTCAGTCGAAACGCTGATTGATAATTTGTATAATGTAAAAAATCAGAACCTGGTTCAAATGTCTTTAGATATGGAATATCATAAGGAGCAACCTTTGACGCCAAAGCTCCAAAGCCGACAACATAGATTGAATCTGACGGGAAATATCTCCGATTTAATAGAAATAGACTCCAGAGGGCTCTTTTGGCTGCTTCAATTCTGCTCATATCGCCAGACATAGAAGAATAACGCATAGTTGAGCTTAAGTCGATGCAATAGACTAATGCAACTGTGACATCTCGCATTGTTTCATATTCTTGAAAATCATCTACGTTGAGTTTCAAGGGGATTTCAATTTGCTTGCTTTTCTTTGCTACCCTTTGAATAGTATTTAGCAACGAATTTGGAACATCAAGAAGTCTAATATCATCTCCGGGTTCATATTTCCTGTTCGTGTCTAATGTAACAGAACCGTATCCAATGGAGTTAGTATTATGAACTCCAAAGTCACCAGCTTTCAAAGCCTTCATTACATCATTTAAAATCTTTCCACCGATAGTTATGAAACCCTTTGAGCTGAGCCATTTTTGTGAGTCTTTAAGATATCCTTTTTGTATAAGATGTCTTATTATGGGTTGTGGAGCAGAATTCCTGCTTGGTATTCCTGTAACCTTCGCACTTTGATTTCTTTCCTGCTGTTGGTTATTGCTTTCATGATTGCTATCATGTGACGTCAAAATATCCTGTAACGATTGTTCAAGTTGTTGCAGATTTGGAACCTTTTCTCTCAATACTTCCCTACCAATAGTTTTTAATAATTTATCTAACATGTCGTTAGATAAATTTTGATCTTCTTGTTCCTCTCTTCTATTTTGAAGCTCTAAATCGTCACAGGGAAAATAAACAAACCCTTTTGTGCCAAGAGTATTATTGCTAAACGAATTCATATCTGTTGTCATCCTTTTTATCTAGCAATGGAGGTTGGATCCATCTTAAACCCTCTAGAACTACTTCGGTAACCGATGCAAAAAATTCCCCATCTAAGTCTTGTGTTATACATATGTTTTCGGTTTTTATCCCAAGCTGATTTGCTTTATTTACAAAATTATTTTGATCTTCTTTGATGTATACCATGGTTTCATCCAACACTTGTTTTAGGTTGGGAAACCTTATTAATTGTGATTTGTAGTCGCCAGAATTACATTTCTTGTCACCTAGCATCATCTGAGATACCTGAAAGGTTTTGTTTTTTGCAAACTCGCTTTTCAATTTCGTTATTTGCTCAGAAGATAGCCTTTCGACATATTCAAGTGAAACCTCCTTTATTGCTCTGCTGATTAGTGATTCGAGTATATTTATCCTATTTTGGCGGTTATCTTCTAATTCGGATAACTCGAACTTAGATGACTGATGGATGCTATGGATATCACAAAATCGGGGCACTGCATTTACAGAATGTAATATGGATCTAGTTCTTTCTACTTCACTTATCAAAAGCTCCAAAGAGTGGACCCCCATTCTAACACTTACGCCTTTATCCTGATTAATATCATGATGATTTCTAGCTAAATGCGTAATCTTAGCTACGGATTTTAGGATGAAAACTGGTACAAAAACATTTTTGGTATCAGCAATTCGTGCTTCCTGAACTATGATGAGCATCTCGTCAAAAGTATTCTTTGGATAGTGAGTATTTATATGACTTCTGAGTCTATCAAACAAAGGTTCGATAATCTTGCCAGAATGTGTGTAGTCTATTGGATTTGATGTTGCAATAATTTTTACATCTGGCTTGAAAACTACAGGATAAGAGCCTGTCGTGAACTTTCCTTCCTGCAGAACACTTAGCAGTGCCACTTGTTTTCGTGGATCGAGTACAGGCAACTCGTCAATACATAGAATTCCATGACGGGCTTGTAACAATTGACCAGGAGAATAAGATTCAATACTATACAACTCAACGCCTTTCTTGGCAATTTTAATTGCATCAATTTGACCGACAAGATCTTTTACCGAGATATCGGGTGTAGCAAGTAGATACCTATATCTTTGTATCCCACTTTTCCAGTCGATCTTAGTTTCCAATTTATTATCACTTATAATATCTTCGCATTCTTTAGAAACAGCAAATTCAGGACAAGTGTGGAATACTTCCGAACCATTTAGTAGGCCTATAAGTTGTTCTTCAGGAATCGAACTTGGGATGTCATTTGTCATGGTACCTCTTACCACAGGAATCAACGAAAGAAGATTCTTTGCAATTGATTCGGCAACTTTTGTTTTTGCCTGTCCGATCTGTCCTACGAAAAGAATATCGTGACCTGATAAAATAGCTCGGTTGATTGCAGGAATAACATCGTCATCATATCCAATAATACCTGAATATGGGTGCTCGCCATTTTTCATTTTTGCTATAAGAGTCCCACGTATTTGTTCTTCGACTGAAATATGCTTATAATTGATCTGTAGTAGATCCCCTAATGTTTTGATCTCTTTATACTCCTCAGGAACACCGGGTAATATTTCTGTATATTTTGGCTTTAAATTATATGAGCGGTGTACAATCTCTTCTATATGTTTTGAACTCATATAATATGTAGTTCGCGTACTGTTTCATGGATTTAAACATTTCAATTAAAAGTCGGCTCTGTTAACTTAAGGTAATCTGTATATCTAGGCATGTGCTAGCTTTGATTGCTATGAGCAGAGCTAGAACACACCCAGCTATAGCTTGTACCTTTAAATCGATTATTAGCCATTAATTACGCAAGAGGTTTTATGTACACATGGATATGGATAGAATAAGGTTTATGATATTCTTAATTATGGATGGAGGTTAAGTTAAGAGCCAAAAGTCAAATAATACATATAAGAATTATTGCATTTTTCCATAGATTTACGTAAGGTCAACAAATTCATAAACCCAAAAGTCAGGTCGTTTACTTAACAATCACATTGTTGTATTATCCGTAAATATAAACGAGTCTTCCCGATGGATAGTTCATCAGGGTCAAATATGATAAATCCAGATGGTTTTTATTGCGGAAGTTATTTTTAGTCTTTAGCTTGTCCGCATCAGACTATAAACACATTCTTAGAATAGCGGGTAAAGACATCACAGGAAGCAGGAAATTGATTGTTGCATTAAGTGAAATCAAAGGGATTGGATATAATTTCGCTCAAGTTTTACTACAGTCTTTAAACATAAGTCCGAACATCCGGGTAGGGTTTTTAACAGATAAAGAGCTATCAGACATTGAGGCAGCTATTAAAAATCCATCAAGGTCAGGCATGCCATATTGGTATGTAAACAGAAGAAAGGACATGGATACGGGTTCTGATCAGCATCTCATTACTTCTGATCTTGACTTTGCAATCTCAAATGACATTGATCGTGAAAAGAATGTAATGAGTTGGCGTGGTTATAGACACATGTTTGGTCTTAGGGTAAGAGGCCAATGTACCAGAACGACCGGGAGAAGAGGTGGAGCAGTAGGAGTCAAGAAGACGGGTAAGCCTATGCCAGGAGGCCCATCACCCGCAGCGGGATCTGGTGTGACAACAGCCCAAACACCTGTAACAGAGCCAGCTAAAACTACCGAACCATCCTCAAAATAGCCAGTCAAGAGGCAATTGGAGAGAAGTGTGAATGGGAGATCCTCGTAAATCAAAAAAGACATTTCATAGACCAAGAAGAATATGGACTGCAGACCAGCTTAATGCCGAACTTTATATTATTGGATCATATGGATTACGAAATAAACGTGAGTTGTGGAAAGCACAATCAGAGGTTGCTAGATTAAGAAACCAGTCAAGAGCATTACTAGCACTTCCATCAGAGCTAAGGGCTGAGAAAGAAACACAATTGTTAGGCTTCTTAAAGAGACTTGGACTTGTAAATGAATCAGCTACCCTTGACGATGTTTTAAATCTGAAGATTGAAGATCTCCTTGAGCGTAGACTTCAAACAATAGTAATGAAGAAGGGGGGTACAAAGTCGCCCCACCAGGCACGGCAAATTGTGGTTCACGGACATGTTTCCTTGGGAGACAGAATTGTGAATATACCAGGGTACCTAGTGAGACGGGAAGAAGAACCATCTATTATTCTATTACATACAGCCGGGGTTGCTTCCCAAACCCAAATACATTCTTAACTCTATGCTACTGACTTAATGTCTACATGGTCGATTTTCCCATCAGAGTTCATATCAAATCCCTGTACTATTAAGGCCCATTGATCTTGATCTTGATAATTTTTTAAAATCTCCTCGCTATAGTTTGTCAAAGCAATAACTGCGGATTTAGTCCCCACCGATCTTACGCCGGCAATTACAATTACAGTTCCATTATTGTTATATGGGTTTTTTATTCTTGCAATCAAACCATGGTTATTTGAGTTGTAGAGGTTGCCGGCTTTGTCGACTAAACCTGACCAAAAATTTGTTTCATTGAATTTTATCGGTAAGTATTTGTTAAAATGTGCTGTTACGATATTTGTACCCGGACCACCAATTGAAATCAGGTTACCACGATCAAGAACTTTTTCTGCTTTTGCATCAGCATCCAACTTTACTATGAACTCAGTTGAAATCTCTCCAAGCGTTCCTAAGAAAAATGCCAAATGTACGGCATAGTGTCCGTCTCTTGCAGACGATTTATATGGCCCATGTGGATCTGGAGCACCTACTATTATTAGGCCGTGGAATGAATTATTTACAATATAATTACCAAAAAATTTATGGGCGTGCTGATGTTTCTTTTGAATGTTTGCCCGAAAATCTAATTGTTTTTCTCCCCAATTCATTTCGATACCAAATGATGGACTTGAGGGGCGATAAAGTCTTGCAGTGCCGCCCTTAACAAGATTAGTTGTGACTTCTTCTATTGCTCCACTCGCTAGTAGCTTGCGAACATAGTAATATACACTTTGCTCATAAATCTGTAGATTTTTTGCAATTTCTGCAGGATACATAGGCCTATGTGATAACAACTCCATTATTCTCCAAGCTAAAGGATTAGAGAGAACACGTATATCTTTCACATCATCAAAGACGATCATTTTTTTGCCAAAGATTCTGCCATTTGCATCGTATACTATAATCTTTTCTTGCAAGTGCGAGTTATGAGGCTCGCAGTTATATATTGTTATTTACCGGTAAGAGAATTTGTTTACCTTATTTTACCCTTTTTGGTACATATGCACAAAATAATATTATATCGGTATGTCAGAATTTTGATAAAGGTTTTAAGATCTAATTTCTTTTGTTATTCGTGTGTTCTATCATAGGCTATAAAGGAAAATCGCTTGCAGCTCCCGTACTAATTGACAGTCTTAAAAGGATGGAATATAGAGGATATGACAGTGTGGGTATTGCCACGATTACTGATGGCAAAATTCTTGTGCGAAAAGGAGTAGGCAAAGTAGCAGAAGTAAACAAATCTCTTGAGTTAGTCAGAATGCCAGGACTAGTGGGGATTGGACATACTAGATGGGCCACACATGGTGGAGTAACCGGCAATAACGCACATCCGCATTCAGCTTGCACAAAAGATATTGCAGTTGTTCATAATGGAATTATCGAAAACTACGATGCATTAAAAGAGGAATTGATTCTTCTTGGTCACAGATTTAAAAGCCAGACCGATAGCGAAGTCATAGCACACTTGCTTGAAGCTCATTATTCAAGAGAAAGGAATATAAAACAAGCGATGATCGAAACCTGTAACAGGCTAAAAGGAACTTATGCCTTTGTCGCAGTCTTTGAAGAAGGTGCCATCAGCGGTGCAAGGTTTGATGAACCATTAATAATCGGGATAATGGATAACGGATATTTCATATCAAGTGACATCCTTGGCTTTCTGAAATATACAGATAAAGCTATTTTTCTAGATAATAAAGACATTGCAATTATTAACGCAGGAAAATTAGAATTATTTGACTTTGAAGGTTTATCTGTTAAACGACCTACTACTCAGGTAGCTTGGGAACTAGGAGCTGCAGAAAAGGGTGCGTATGCTCATCACACTTTAAAAGAGATCCATGAACAAGTCCGCACCGTAATTGAAGGAATAAGTAGTGATAATAAGGAAAAGATAGGGACATTTTGCAATTTTCTGACCAATGCTAAAAGCATATACATTACAGGGAGTGGAACAAGTTATCATTCTGCGCTAATTCTAAAGCACATCTTTGGCAAATTTGCTAAAATCAGATCTGAGACTATTATGTCAAGTGAATTTCAATACATCGCATTAGATTCTATTGATGAAACTTCAGTGCTAATCGCGATTTCCCAGAGTGGGGAAACAGCCGATGTATTGCAATCTGTTAAAGCAGCTAAACAAAAGGGAGCAAAGATACTTTCTGTAGTAAATGTTCCAACTTCATCATTAGCTCGAATTAGTGATTCCTTTCTTAATGTAAATTGCGGACCTGAAATCGGAGTTGCAGCCACAAAAAGTTTTACTGGGCAACTTTCGGTTCTTTATAACCTTACAGATAGGTTGTGCAATGGTTGCGTTGGGATTGCAGCGAACAAAAACGAACTTATGACAGCGCTGAATCTTATTCTTGCTGCAGAGAATAATATTGCCAATATGGTAGATATAATGGATGACATAAAGGACATTTATATTTTAGGAAGATCGTTGCATTATCCTATCGCTCTTGAAGGCGCATTGAAAATAAAAGAACTAGCATATATACACGCAGAGGGTATTGCAGCAGGTGAATTAAAACATGGGCCACTAGCACTAATAGATAAGAACACTATGGTGGTAGTAATTAATCCATTAGACGCAACATTCAATGATACTATCTCAAGTGCACACGAGATCAAAGCTAGAGGTGCAATCGTGATTGGGATTTCAGACAAAGAGAACGATCTCTATGATCACTTTATCAAACTACCAAAAATCAAGGAGACTCTGTTCCCATTGATCGAAGTGATTCCACTGCAAACTGTTGCATACTATCTAGCTCTTAAGAAAAATGCCGATCCTGATTACCCCCGTAATCTAGCCAAATCAGTCACAGTAAAGTAGTATGAAGCACAGGTCCCTGCGTTAATTATAGTGGACATGGACCTTTACTGATGAATAGCGATCTAAAGATATTGCAGTTGTTCATAATGTATGGTTTTTGTTATTGATTCATAGAGCAGGACATTGTGTTTTTTGATCGGCTCTGATTTTATTCTTGCAAATCCAAGGTCTGTGATA
>Ga0213882_10000569_pt1 | contig 11916 bp, 15 predicted proteins | sample BarmaccoBMER_R09_FD_160106 | JGI IMG/M metagenome (GOLD analysis project Ga0213882, IMG submission 160106) | Barbacenia macrantha exposed rock microbial communities from rupestrian grasslands, the National Park of Serra do Cipo, Brazil - ER_R09 ...
CCTAACGTCACAGCCCTGGCCCCCCAGGGCCGGGACGTTCAAGCCGCCTGCACGGCCTGGCTGCTTGCCTGGCCCCCGAGAGAAAGAACACCCACGAAGGCAAGCACTCCCCTCCCCAGCCGTGTCTCAGGACAGCCCAACCCCGCCCCTGGGGTGGCCACCCACAAATGAACCTAAGACCCAAAACCATGCCAGGCGCAGTCGAATAAACCTATGGAGGTCATGACCGTGCAACCACGTGCGGAGACCTCCGGTCAAGTCAAAGTGGCTCACCTTGAGTCGTTCGTGCCGTGGGCATGACGGCCCCGAGCGCCGCAGCCCAGGGCACAAGTGGGGGCAGTGCCGAGTATGTCGGCGCGCCGTGCGCTGGACCCCGGTCCGTTGCGGGCAGTGATATAAGGCCGGAATTCGTGTGACACACATTCACAGAAGGAAGTCATGATGAACTGGCACAGTTACTATACAAACGGCCCGAATAAGCGTCGACGTAAAGCGATACCAGCCTCGTGTGGATTGCATCGAGGTCCGGTGGGTTTCGCCAATCTTCTGGTGAGTATGCAGGACGGGTCGATCGTGCTCGATCCCCATGTCACCGGCGCCTGCGTGATGGCCCTCGATGAAGAGAGCGCCAGGACACTGCTTTTCATACTCACAGAATGGCTGGGGTGAACTGGGCAAGGGCAGCGGCCACGACAGTGAGCCGCGCCACTGGCTGACACAGGAGACGATCAGGGAGCAGACTGACCAGAATAGTCTTTACGACTGACCATGATCCAACTCAATAGGCATCACAAACATGGATGTTACTCTCGCCACGATCAAGCACCTCAAGATGATCATGACTGTCCACACGATCGCAACGCCCCTCCCCGACCGCGTGTCAGGACAAGGCCAACCCCCGGCCTTGGGGAGCCACCCAACCACGACAAACACATAAAGCGCTCAGGGAACAGACCGTGCCACAGGGCAACACCACACATGCTGGCGCCGATGGTGCACTACCATATGACAGGCGTCGCAATGCCTGCACATTTCGGCTACGGACACGCCGTCTGTGAGTTGGTCCGCATGAAGCGCATACCCGTACGAAATGGTCCTAGTCGCGATCTGTCACTGCTACAGAACTTACGATTTAAGACGCCAACCCTCGACCCCCGGGAAGAAATATCTGGCTACGGCCACTACTCGCACTGGATCAGGGCAGGCTAAAGAAGGCACGAGAGGAACAGTGCAGTGTTCAACAGCGGTAGCCGTGAACAGCACGGCGTCTCCCGCTCGAAGAACATAACGATGTTCATTAGGTTCTGAAAGCAATACGAGTACTCCTCCGTTCTCGGACGAGGGTGCCGTGAGACAAACCAACAGTTGAACGGTACCAGCGCTGTCTGTATGGCGATCGATGTATTCACCGTTCCTGTATCGAGCGATCCAACAGATAAGATCACATATCGACGAATTGAGCCCCGTGACATTTTTCATAAGTTGGATTACCTGCGCACTGGAGAACATTCCAACAATCTCGCAATCAGATGCGAGGGCATGCTCATCCCATACCGCAGGATTGTCACCTACACAGACTCTGGTAAACGGTAGGCCCCTCGTCCCCTGCCAAAAACGACATGCTACCTCGGTCGAGATCAAAGATGGCAGAAGCGCAAAACGATGTCGTTTGAACGACCGTGCGGCTGCATCGAACGAGAGCCCTGCGCGGATCATAAGGGACACCAATCCTCTCTATTGAAACTTACCCAAAGCGCCAAGAACCCCGAGGGCTCTTGCACCCCCAGCTTGGCGCTGATGGTTCCTGGCCTCACACCTCACCTCCTGAGCGTGTTCTCCCCCCACGCGCGCGACACTCCATGCGGGTACCTGAGTCTAGGCCCCAGCTCTAGGGCCTGACCGGAGTCAGGCTCCCGTCAGGCCCGGATTTTTTCCAGACATGACAGCAAACCCGCACGTCAAAGCCTTGTCACAGGCCGGGGAAAATTCCGACCATGAGTCTTGCCTCCACCGCTGCTCGACCATCATAGTAGACACGTGTGACCAAAGGTTCGAAGCCAGAGGGAGGGGATCTGTTCGTGACGCACCAGCGAGAGGGGAAACTGCGATGAACCAGCCGTCTAGGGGAGCGTGCTACCCCGTGGACTCCGATAGTAACCCATGTAATCCCATCCAGTGCAGCCCACAGCGCCACCAACCTAACGAGAACAAGGCACTGCTACAAGATCAAAACATGGCCATGGTGTCTTTCCTCTGGCTAGAGATCACTGGAAAGTGCCAGTTGGAGTGTGTGCACTGCTACGCCGAGAGCGGCCCATCAGGTACTCATGGAACCATGGCTCGTTCTGACTGGGAACGGGTACTGGATCAAGCCCGTGACTTGGGTGTAAAAATGGTGCAATTCATCGGCGGGGAACCCACCCTGCATCCAGATCTCGCAGCGTTGATCAATCATGCTTTGCGCCAAGGCTTATTAGTGGAGGTGTTTAGTAACCTCACACATGTATCACCGAGCCTGTGGGAGGTGTTCAGCCAACCCGGTGTTCGATTGGCTACCAGCTACTACACTGACGATCCCGACCAACACGAGAAGATCACCCAACGGCGAGGAAGCTATGCCCACACCAAGGCCAACATCATCGAAGCCGTGCGCCGCTCTATTTCACTACGCGTCGGACTCATCAACGTTGACGACGATCAGCGTGTCGAACAAGCGCGTAGCGAGCTGAAAGCCCTCGGCGTGCAGGAAATCGGGATGGACCGGCTGCGTCAAGTCGGACGTGGAATACGCAACCAGCAACCCAATATCTCCCAACTGTGCGGAAGCTGCGGAGGAGGTTCCATCGCCATTCTTCCCGACGGCACCGTAAGCCCCTGCCCTATTTCACGGTGGATTACCATCGGCAACGTCCACGAAGAGCAGCTTTTCTCAATTTTGACGAGTCAGAAGATAGCTCGAAGTCGTAACGAAATTCGAGCAGGAAGGGACTACGACTATTTTCCGAATAACGATTGCCAACCACGCGAAGAGAAGTGCTTTCCGTGATAGTTTTTGCGAGCTGCCTTGCACCCCTGCGGCGACCCTTACGGCGAGTCAACTTCGATAAGTCTCAACCTATAATACCCCCCCAGGAAGTTCTCTAGGAAGCATTGTCTCCTGAAAGTTCTCGATTTCTGATTCGAGCCCATGGAGCCCAGACGAACCTTGCAGGGGGGATTGCACGATCGCTCGCCGAAAACTTTTCATGTCATTGGTGAGCCAATCCACTCGACGCTGCGCGGGAAGCTCCAGCACCGGTCGTATCGCGTCACGGGCTCCGTCCGCATCGCCTCCGATTAGTCGAGCTGTGGCCAAGCTGATCTGTGCCCTCGCCTCGTTCGCGTAGTCACGATCCCTGGCGGGGCCCGACGTATACATATCTAATGCTGCTTGAGCGGACTCTTCGGCCTTAAAAGTAAAGCCCAGTTTCAGGAAACCGTCGGCAGCGAAGAGAAATTGTTTGCCAGCAGGAGAACTAAATGTTCCTCCTATGTCATCAAACAGCTCATCTGTTCCCTCCACCCGACTTCGGGCATCTCGTGCTAGATCAAACGCCCTGATCGCCTCATCCTTGCGACCCAGACAAGCAAGAAATAAGCCCTCATTACTATGAAGACGCAGATGTGAAAGCTCATTGGAACCAGCATAACGCCGACCGGATTGAGCTAGAGTCAGTGCTTGCTTGGGGCGTTCATCCAGGTACGCCAGGCAAGCCTGCATCGATCGACACCATACCCGTAAGGAGTTGTGGCCGATTATTTCCGCGTATGCCCACGCTGCTCGTGTTTGTTCTACCGCTGCCCTGCGATATCCAAAGCAGTCGCTCGCATCGGCGAGCACACTACAGATAATGCTCGCGAGAAAATACAGCTCGTTAGTTTGCCGCGGATATTGATGCCCATCCAGAAGTCGATAAATCTGGTTGCGTGCGCGCACCATTTCGGGAAAGACAGGGACGAGATCAACCTGGCCTGATGCTCTGGCGAGTCTGATCACGTCGTCTCGTAGTTGTTCCAGCAATGTTGAGCCGACGTTTGTGTGTTCGGCGTTGGCGGCGTGTTCACTGGACTCGTGTGCTGCATCCATGATCGCGTCTTCCTCAATCACCTTTGCTGTAGCAGGGAGCGTGCTCGGCTCAAGAACCCTCACCTGACCGATGACAGGTAGGTCCGTTGTCCCGTTGACTGTTGCTACCATGGGAGAGTTTACTCGGTTGAGGTCTGTTATCAAGGGATACATCGTGAGCAAAGCCGCATCCCGTGGTGGCATTGCTTCCAGGTCTTGGTAGTCGATGAGGTTCTCTAGCCGGGTTTCATACACTTGCGCGAGGATGGTGAGGATATCTAACGAGGGCCGTGAGCCCTTGGGGGGCCAGTTTTCGTAGTCGCTGATGCGTTTATCGATCATTGTTGCATCAGGGTCGTTGGTCAGTTCGTTGTAGCGTGCGGCAACATCTCTTTGCGTCATCATGTGGGCGTAGCGCCATGCCTGGCGGGGGCGGAAGCCCCACCGGCGCATCATCTCCTCGGCTACCTGGTCGAGAGTGCAGCCCCTGGCCAGCATCTTTCGACGCAGGCGGTCTCGTTCTGGCTTGCCGCCGGGCTTGGTGCTGGTGGCTGCTGGCATCAGGCCTCACCTCTTGGGTCTGTTCGCTCCCGCGCGGTACCGTCACCCTGTGGGTATCCCAGTTTAAGCCTTATTCCGGCCAAGGGGGGAGTCTCGCTGCGCTCAGCCCGGATTTTTCCCCGGATACCACGGTAAACCCGCAGGTCAAGCCCTAGTTGTGGACCGGGAGAAGGCTCCGAGCGTGCGGCTTCCGCTCATCACAGCTCTGGCCCACGATAGAACCCATGATCGGTTGCTTGGGCTCAGGGAGGTCCATCGGTGTACCGGCGAGAGGGGCAGGCTGCGATGAACCAACGACCAGACGAGACCAAGACCCTACTGCGCACCGGCAGGTACCGGCCCTCAAGATCGCGTCAACAGGGGGAAGCGCCGATCGGCAGGCTCGCTATACCGCTGTAGTGGCCGTAGTGGGAACGTTGCTGTTGATCACTATCATTATGGTGGTCAGTGATGTGGTGGCCGCACCCGGTGTGGCCCGTGATGTGGTGCGAGCCACGGGCGCGCAGTTAGTCGCCGTGGTGAGCGCAACCTGGCAGAGGCGATGTACAAGTCGAAGGTCCGCACGGGTGTGCACGGCTTGTGGTGACGGCGGTCCAGGATAGGGGCCCTCGGTAGTGGGATTGCCTTCCTCAGATATCCCGTTCGCTGTTAGGCCAGGTGGGTGATTTTTGGTGCGAGTGCGCAGTGTCGGGCAAACATCTGCGTTCACCGCCGGGTTTCTTCGTTCCTCGTACACTGCCGTGCTGTCGTGATAAAGGGCGTGAGGACACAGGTGACAGCGTGACATCGGGGCTTCAGGATGAGTTTTAGAGCTTTGCTTAAGGTCCCCACGGTGGCTTCGAGTAGAGCGCTATCCCTGACCACACAACACAGTTAAGGAAGAGGTGAACAGAGGTGATGGCAACTAACTGGGATGTGAGCACAACCAACTGGTACACCACTGATGCGTGGCGCGCCGGGTGTCAACCCGAGGCGCTGGCCGAGGCGCTCAAGATCGGTGAGCAGATCATCGAGTTGATGAGGCAAGCCATCGATTTGGTCGAACGCGCCTGTGCCGATGTGGAGCCGATCATCGAGAACACCACCGTGCGATGCCAGCTGATTCTCGGTCAACTCCATGCTCAGACTGATCGACTTGATCCTGTGCTGTCTCGGCTGCGGGCCGCTAGTAAGGCGGTGGCTTGATGATCCCAGGACGACGAGACCGGGTACACCGGATAGAAACCAACGCTAACCTACTACTACGCGCCACATGGTTATTAGATCGAGTCCACGCACGGTTGGCCATCCTCGCCGATAGCAGCGCAGCACGACAGATCACCCCAATGATCACCACTATTGACACCGAACGACAACGCTGGCTGCGTGCCGTGGACAGTCCCCTCCCCTAACAAACAGTCCACAGTGCACAGCGGTTTCTCCATATGTCCACTATGTACAGCCCAAGGGCGGGGGGTGGTATCAACCGCCCCACGCCCGCCCTTCTTTTTTTACACAGCATGAAATATTCGGGGTATTGATCCATGACGTGTCACTGTCATATCACAGTAGGCCCTCGCCGTATGCCGCGCAATAAACTTGATCCCACACTCTCACCACACATCGTGATCTTGTTCGGTCGCTACCTCCGCCAACACCATCACCAGCGCCAAGGCACCCACGAGCCAACGAGTCAAGAAACGGCCACTGATGCCAGACCGCCGCACCGTTGGCGGGGCTCGTCGTGACCGACTGGGACTGGATGTGGACCACCCTTAGCGCACCGTGGATGTGCTGGAGGTTCGTGCACCTGATCTCGACCCTCACGTGGCACTCCACGGTGCGGGTGTATCGGATGCGGTTGCCACGCGAGATCACCACCGAACACATCGAACGGTGGGTGAGCCAACTGGCCGCTGTGTTACGTACCCCCCGCTGGTGGGATATCTTCCCGCGCTGGCCGATCGGCGTGGAGCTGGTGGCCACCGAGCAGGGCGTACACCACCTGATCGTGACACCCGCTCGCCTCTTGACTGCGGTGGCGGCCACGCTAGCGGCAGCGATACCGGGAACACGCCTAGACAAAGACCCCACCCCCCTGCACAGCCCCTCCCGATGGGTCAAGGCCGGTGAGGTACGCCTACGCGGCACCGAGCGGCTTCTGGCGGTGGATCGAGCGCAGGAGACCAGCCGCCACCTCCTGGCCACCCTGCAACCACTGCACCCCGGCGAGATCATACGGGTGCAATGGCTGATCGTTGGCGCACGAACCCCCCGCCCTCCTCGCGACGATCAGGGCGTCAGCGTGCCCTCCTCCCAGATCATCGTCCACGATCAACGCCACGTGGGGAGTATGCGGTGGCAACAGGGCGACCCGGTGCTCAGCGCCGTCTGTCGTATCGGAGTCGCCACCACCAGTCGGCGGCGCGCCCGTGCCCTGCTGCGACGCATCCACGCGGCGCTGCGAGGACTGGATGTGTCCGGTGCGCACATCACCCGCCGATGGTTGTTACCCACGGTGGTGGTGGCCGCGCGGGTGACCTATCGCACCATCCCCCTCCTGCGGTGGCCGGTGACGCTGACCTCCCGGGAGATCGCCGGACTGCTGGGACTAGCCACCGGATCGATGATGCTGCCCGGCGTGCCCGGCGGTGTGGCTCCTGCCCTGCCGCCCTCCCCGATCATGCCCACTACGGGGCAGGGTCTGGTCATCGGGCGAGCGAACTACCCGGGTCTGGACCAGCTGTTGTGCCTGGAGCGTGAGGATCGGCTGCGACATCTGTGGATCGCCGGACCCACCGGAGTCGGCAAATCCACCCTGCTTGCCAATCTGATCGGCTATGACATTCACCGAGGCGACCCCGTGATCGTCATCGACGCCGGTGGTGATCTGGTCACCGACGTGCTGGCCCGCATCCCACAGACCAGACATGAGGATGTGATCGTCCTGGACCCCACCAGCACCGATCGGATGATCGGGTTCAATCCCCTCCGCAGTCAACGCCCCCAGGAGCATGAGTTAGCCGCTGGGCTGGTGTTTCATGTTCTGCACTCGATCTATGCCAGCTCATGGGGACCACGCACCGCCGACATCCTCCGCACCGCCCTCCTGACATTGACCATGACCCACGCACCCCAGGGGCAGGACTTCACCCTCGGTGAACTGGCTGAGCTGTTGACCAACACCGGCTTCCGCCGATTCGTGATCACCCAACCACTCACACCCGCGCTGGACTCGTTCTGGTCCTGGTATGAGGCACTCCCCGACCCCCACCGACTCCAGGTGATCAGCCCCGCACTCAACAAGCTCCGCGCCTTCACCCTCTACACCCCACTGCGACTGATCCTGGGCCAATCGGTCGGTATCGATCTCACCGACGCCATACACCACAAACGTATCGTCCTGGTACCGCTCAAGACAGGACTGCTCGGCGCGGAAACCGCCGCGTTGATCGGCTCCCTGATCATGGCCACCGTCTGGCAGGCCACCCTCACCCGCGCCAGACTCCCCAAAGATCAACGCCACCCGATCTGGATGTATCTGGACGAGTTCCAAAACATCGTGCGCCTCCCGGTCGATCTTGCCGACATGCTCGCCCAAGCACGCGGTTTTGGACTGGGATTGACCCTGGCCCACCAACACCTCGGCCAACTCTCCCCCGAGATCAAAGCCGCCGTCCTGGGCACCACACGCTCACAACTGATCTTCCAAGTAGAAAGCCACGACGCCACCGAACTGGCCCCCCGTTTTGCACCCTTAACCCGAGAGGACCTGATGAGTCTCGGACCGCACGAGATCGCGCTACGCCCCTGCGTCGACGGCATCACCCTAGCCCCGGTCACCGCCACCACCTACCCACTACCCAAACCCCTCACCAACCCGGCGACGCTCGCGCAAGCCAGCCTGCACCGCTACGGCCTGCCCCGCACCGAGATCGAAGAGCAGATCACCGGACGCACCCTGGTCACCCCCACCCTCGACAAACGATCCAACCGCCGCAACACCGGAACCACACCATGATCACTACAACAGACCACCTCCGAATGATCACTATCATGATCATTCTTAGTGTTGGGATGCCGTACCGATCGCTGTACCGATCGCGTCGAGTCCATCTCACGATCACCGCAGGTCAGCGGGCTATTCAGCGGCCTATGGGCCGCCGACGACCCCCGAAATTTAAGACGTAAGGCGATGATCTTGATGCGTCGGATCACCACCACCTATCTGGCCACGCTGACAGATCAACTCTCCGAGCGTGACCGGGCGATCGTGGCTGATCTGGAACGCACGCGGGTGCTCACCGGGGCACAGCTGCAACGACTCCACTTTGATCCCGTCAACCAGACCGCCCGAGCACGCGACCGTCGCCGCGTCCTCCAACGACTCACCGACCTCGATCTTGTATCCACTCTGGATCGGCGTATTGGTGGGATACGCGCAGGCTCAGCCGGACACATCTACACCCTCACCCCCACCGGGCGACGCCTCCAAGCGCTGCGACGTGGCCAACAACTACCTAAACGACTGCGACGCCTCCGCACCCCCGGCGCGCCCTTCCTCACCCACGCCCTAGCGATCAGCGAGATCTACGTCACCCTGACCGAGATCAGCCGCCACCAAGATTTTCAGGTGTCCACATTCCACACAGAACCCGCCTGCTGGCACCCGGCAGGAAATGGTCGCTACATCCACCCTGACGCCTACCTCGTCCTGGCAACACCAACACATCAAGATTGCTGGTGGCTCGAAATTGATCAAGCCACCGAGAGCCTGCCTCGGATCACACGCAAATGCCGCACCTACCTTGATTTCCTCACCCACGGCGGCCTCGGGCCTGATGGTGTCCCACCCCGCATCCTGTTCACCACTCCCGACGCGACCAGAAGTAGCGCCATCCAGAAAGTAATCACCAGACTATCCACCGAAACCGATCAGTTGATCTGTGCCACCACCCATGCCGATGCACCCAAGTTTTTGACCACCGAACTAGCCGAACCATAACCATCTCAGAAAGGGAGAACCGCCATGCAGCCCCTGACCTTCGACCAACTCCACGCCCTACCCACCGTCGTGGACCTCATGACCGCAGCCCGCGCCCTGGGCATCGGACGCACCAAGGCATACCAACTCGCCCACGCTGGCCAGTTCCCCTGCCGCATCATCCGCATCGGCACCAACTACCACATTCCTACCGCCGACCTACTACGCCTCTTGGGCGTGACGCCTGTTCCGCTGCCCAGAAGCACTACCGAAAACTGGGACACAGAGGCACAAGACGGTTGAGGAGTGCACACGTACAACCTTGACAGTACGGGCCTAGCATCTGGTGGCAGGCCGCCGCAAACACCCTCCGGTTTCCGGCGGAGGCACACGCAGTCAACGACCGTCTGCCGTGCCTGACAACCCCGGACCCTGCCACCAGGTGCACCCACACAACCACAAAGCCGTGGGACTACGACCACCCCAATAACCGTCTCAGAAACGATCGCGATGAGACAACACGGACCCCAAGATCCCTGAACTATCCGTTTTACCCGTTGTGAACGAATTAACGTTTTAACGTTTTTTGCGCTGGTAACGTTCCAAACGCTATGCTAACGTTGACTTATGAATCAGAACCAAAATAGCGACAGAAAATTTGTTGAATTTGCGGATGGGTGCGTGTTTCCTACAGGCCCCGACGGTCAGGTATGCGGTCACTCCATAGCGGCAATCGATAAATCTGTTTCCGGTAGACGCTCCTCGTATTGCGATAATCCCGACCATACTCGTGGGAAAGCCTTCGCCGTGCGTCGCCGATATGAGCTCGCCGCCGCTCGCGGCCATCACACCACTCAACACGAAGTGACTCAGGCCGAAAAGGGAGTTCCTGAGCATCCGGTGACTGATGGCCGAACCTCCCTTGCCGCCCTGCTGGCTAGGTTTGAGGATTCCAGCACGCAGCTAGCCACAGTCGTGAACCGTGTTATTGAGGTTGTGCGCGCCGTATCTGATCCTGACTCTCTCAGCTATGAGGTCGAGCAGATCCAACGCGAGGCAGCCATCCAGATAGCCGAAGCCCAGCACGCTCAAGCTACCGCCGAACACGATGCCGGCAACGCCCGTCAACAGGCCGCCCGCGAGGCTGAACAGCGCGCCCAAGCTGATGACGCCGCCGAACACGCCTTACACCAGGTCCACCAGATGGAAGTCGAACTCGCTGAAGCCCGCAACGCCGCAAACCGCGCTGAGGCAGAAAAAGAAGCCGCGCAACAAGCCGCAGAACACGACCGCGCCACAACCCAAGCACTACAGCGGCAACTAGAACAACAACGCCACGACCTAGACACCCTACGGCAACAAGCCCAAGAGGAGCGCGCGGCACTCGCTCAGCACTACACCAAGCAAGTCACAGAAATACTAGCCACTATCCACCACGCTAACGACCCTACCCAGGCCAAGCCTCCTACGACGCCAAAAAGCGACACAGCCGCCAGTGTCACTCGAAAAAAGAGCAAAACCTAGCAACACACGTTTACTTGCGTGCCCTTGACCGATACTGTGATAAAAAGTTGGCATGTCAACACGGCGATGTTCTTCGAGGGACAGTCCGTTGCGCGCGGGTAGGAACTCCCCGACGAGGCGGTCCGGTGAGGTTTTTTCCCTACTACGGCTCCCTCGCGTGACTGTTCCACTCCCATAGGCGGAGCACAGGACGGTTGACTGTGACATAGGTCATATTGCAGGATGCTAGCCCACCACCTCGTGTCGGACAGTCCCGCTAATAAGCGGCTAACAAGCCATCGACAGGCCCGGCACCCACCGCAGGTCGATGCAATCCACACGAGGCTGGTACCCCCTTACGACGACGCTCATTCGGACCGTTGACATGATAACCATGCCAGTTCATCATGACTTCCTACCTTAAATATGTGACACACGAATTCTGGCCTTATATCATTGTCCGCAGCGCACAGCGTTCAGCTCACGCCGCCGCCGACCTGCTCGGCACTGCTCCACTTGTGTCCTGGGCTGCGGCGCTCGGGGCCGTCATGTCCACGGCACGAACGATCCAGGGTGAGCCACTTTGGCTTGACCGGAGGTCTCCGCACGTGGTTGCACGGTCATGACCTCCATAGGTTTATTCGACTGCGCCTGGCATGGTTTTGGGTCTTAGGTTCATTTGTAGGTGGCCACCCCAGGGGCGGGGTTGGGCTGTCCTGAGACACGGCTGGGGAGGGGAGTGCTTGCCTTCGTGGGTGTTCTTTCTCTCGGGGGCCAGGCAAGC
>Ga0213882_10000570_pt1 | contig 11916 bp, 9 predicted proteins | sample BarmaccoBMER_R09_FD_160106 | JGI IMG/M metagenome (GOLD analysis project Ga0213882, IMG submission 160106) | Barbacenia macrantha exposed rock microbial communities from rupestrian grasslands, the National Park of Serra do Cipo, Brazil - ER_R09 ...
ATTTGCCTCGGTCGCCGAGGGCACCGTCGCCGGGCTCGCCGGCAGCATCGTGCTGATTTCGCTGTGGCTGTTTTTGGCGGTGCGATCCTGGCGGCTGATCATTCCGATTCTGCTGACGCTTGGCCTCGGCTTGATGCTGACGGTGTTGTTTGCGGCGGCGGCCGTTGGCACCCTGAATTTGGTCTCGGTGGGGTTCGGCATTTTATTCGTCGGCATCGCCGTGGATTTTGCGATCCAATTCTCTGTCCGCTATCGCGAAATCAGGCGGGAGGCCCCCGATCCAGTAGCGGCGCTGAGGGAAACCGGGCGGCGAGTCGGCGGTCAGATCCTGGTTGCGGCGGCGGCGACCGCGGCCGGGTTTCTTGCTTTTGTGCCGACTGACTTTCGCGGGGTCGCCGAACTCGGCTTGATTGCCGGGGTGGGCATGCTGATTGCGTTTATTTGCACGCTGACATTTCTGCCAGCCCTGATTACCGCTTTTCGACCTCACGGCGAGCTGGCCGAGGTCGGGTTTCGCTGGGCGGCGCCGCTCGACAATGTTGTGCGCCGCCGGCGTTTTCCGCTGCTCGCCGGGTTTGCGGCTGTCGCCATCCTCGGTGCCGTCCTGGTGCCGCGGCTGAGCTTTGACGCAAACCCGCTGCATACCAAGAATCCCAATACCGAGGCGATGAAGACGCTCCAGGACCTGATCGACTCGCCCGTGACCAATCCATTCACGATCGACATCCTGTCACCGAACACCGCCGATGCAGCGGCCCTATCGGACCGGCTCGACAAATTGCCTCTGGTCTCGAGCGTCCTGTCAATCAACAGCTTCGTGCCCAAGGACCAGGGACAGAAGCTGTCGCAAATCCAGGATGCGGCCTTGCTTCTCGGCCCGACGCTTACGCCGAGCAAAGAGGCTCCTGCGCCCTCTGCCGACCAAATCCGTGCGGCCGCCAACAACGCCGCGCAAGAGATCGCTCCGGTGCTTGGCAAATCGGTCGATCCACAGCTCGCGGCGCTTGAACGCGATCTGCGGCGGCTCGTCGCCGCATCCAACAATCAGGTCATGGCGGTCAACGAGGCGCTGGTGCGCTTCCTGCCGATGCAGCTCAAGCAATTGCGCACCGCGCTCTCTGCCGCGCCTGCCACTTTGCAGAGCATCCCGGCTTCGCTCGCGCGGGACTGGGTGTTGCCCGACGGGCGGGCGCGCATTCAGGTCCTGCCAAAGCCCGCGGCACGCACCACCAGCGGTCTCGCTGAATTCGTTCGTGAGGTGACCAGTGTTGCTCCTAATGCCGGCGGTCCGACGGTAACCATCGAAGCGACCAGCGCGACTATTGTCGGCTCGTTCCGATCAGCTGCGATCGCGGCAGTCGTGGCAATTGCGGTCATTCTGTTTGTCGCATTGCGCCGTTTGCTCGATGCCGCGCTGGTATTAGCGCCGTTGCTGTTATCGGCGCTGATGACGGTCATCGTGATGGTCGCCCTTCCCTTGCCGCTCAACTACGCGAACATCATCGCGCTGCCGTTGTTGCTGGGCGTGGGAGTGTCGTTCAACATCTATTTCGTCATGAACTGGCGGGCAGGACGCATCGCTATGCTGGGCTCGGCGACAGCGCGGGCGATCCTGTTCTCGGCCTTGACCACCGGAACCGCGTTCGGTTCGCTGGCCTTGTCGGCTCACCCGGGGACGGCGAGCATGGGGCAGCTGCTTCTGATCAGTCTTGGCTGCACGCTGGTCGCAAGCCTGATGTTCATCCCGGCCCTGCTTGCGGCGATGCCGCGACCGGTTCCGAGAGATCACGCATCCCCCGCCCCATCCGGGTCTGCCCTCGCCAGTCGCGAGTTCGATTGTAAGCACCACCGCGATTAGCAGCGGAGCGGATCCAACCGAGCTTAATGATCAGCGAACACGGTCCGGCTCTGGAGCAATCCCGAAACGCGCCATATAGCGGGCGTAACGTTGGTGCTCGCGGCCAGGATCGAGGCCGTAATCCTCAAGTCGCGCACGGCGGCCGCCGTAACCGCCATTAGGGTTTGCAGCCACCCGGTGCTTGATGCGGGCGGCTGTGTAAGAATCGAGAGCGCGGCCAAAATAATGATAGAGCGCGGCTATGGTTCCCGCAGGGTCGGCGACAAGATCCAGGTAGCGAACATGAAAAATCGGCGGTTGGAGCCTGTCATCGTCGGCCGCATTGATCATCAATTCGGCTGCAGCAAGCCATCGGTCACTGTCCTCGCGGCCGACTTCGAAGCGATCGACATGCCGACCAAAGGGCCGTCGCAACACCTCGGTGAGCCTGGCCACCGAAGCGAGCATGGCGACCGGATCGCGATGCACGAACACCAGATTGACATCGGGATAGACGCAGCGCAGCGCCCCGAGCGCGAAAATGTGATCGGGGCATTTGAGTACCCACCGACGACCTTTCCTGCATTGGTGCTGCAAATGCTGCAGGAACCGCTTGTGAAAGCGATAAGCGTCGAGATGCCCGGCATTGTCGAGCCAGCGTCGGTAGCTCGGAATTCGATAGGTGGTGTCAAAACGCAGGCTGGCAAAAACGTGGGCGGTGATCTCAGAGCATTCTTGCGGCGACGACGCCGTGATCGGATGCAGCCGGCGAAATCTCGGCGCCAAGATCTGGAACATCTGCAATTGCCGGGCCACCCGCTGTTCCCGCCGATCGATCGCCTCCCGCTTTTGGTCTCGGGGCGAGGGATAAGGGTGGATCAGCTGCCAAACGCGAGGCACGATGTTCGCCGGATCTTCAGCCAATAGGCTGTGCAGAAACGTCGTGCCCGAGCGAGGCAGACCGGCGATCACGATTGGCGCCTCGATTGGTTGATCGAGGATCTCGGGGCAGCGCTTTTCCTCGTCACGTAGACGCAGCAGGTTCGCGAGGAACCGCACCGTATCCCAGCGGATTGCAGCACCGCCGAACAGACTCAGTTGGGCCTCCTCGCGACAGGCCTGCAACAGCAAGCGCATCGGCTGCTCGAAGGGCAGGTCGCCGAAATCGCTCAAACCCGTCTGGCGCTGGGCTTTGGCGATCAGATACTCGGCGCTTGGCGGCTGCCGCCAGCGGTCGAGCACATCCGTCATCATGCCGGAAATCGTGGCCTATCAGCCGCGTAGCGGCGGCTCGCTTCGTCGATCGCGTCGTGCGACAATCTCGAGGGAGAAATAATCAAGCAGCAATCTCCGTTGAGCCGATCCAGATGTGACAACAGGTTTCTGTATGCACCTTGGCTTTTACGCCATCCCCAAGGCGCACTCTCCCCTCTATTCCCTGGGCTTTGGCCCTGCAAGAAACGCAAGGCCGACGAGAAACTAACAAGACTCCGCGCGCGATGGCGCCATGCCGGCAAACGTCATGGTGTCAGCGCCGCTTCTCTCGCGTGAGCGGGTTGGGATCGAGCTGCCGTCCCGCGAAGGCGCCGAGCCAGTCGAGACCTGCACGCAGCCGCACCACTTCGCCTACTACGATGATTGCCGGCGTCGGGGCCGAGGAGGAAAGCTCGGCAATCTCCCGCAAGGTGGAGACCAGCACTTGCTGGTCGGGTGTGCTTGCATTGCTGACGATTGCGGCCGGCTCGTTGCCTGCCCGACCTGCCGCGATCAGCCGCCCGACAATCGAAGGCAGGTGCTTTAGCGCCATGTAGAGCACGAGCACCGGCGAGCCGCGGGCGATCGCCTTCCAATCGAGACCGTCGGGCACTGCGCCGGCGCTATTGTGGCCGGTCACAAAGGTGACGGCCGAGTTCGTCTCTCGATGAGTGACCGGGATCCCGGCATAAGCGAGACCGCCAATCCCAGCGGTGATCCCGGGAACGATACGAAATGAGATTCCGGCGGCGACGAGCGCCAGCGCCTCTTCCGCACCCCGCCCGAAGACAAAAGGATCGCCGCCCTTGAGGCGCAGCACTCGCTTTTGCTCTCGCGCAAGGCGAATGATCCGCGCCGAAATGTCGGGCTGGCTTGGCGAAGGCCGGCCGCCGCGCTTGCCGGCGTAATCGAGCGCGGCAGCGGGCTGAGCGAGGCGCAAAATCCGGGGGTCAACGAGCGCGTCATAAACAACGACATCGGCTTGGCCGAGCGCGTGCAAGGCCAATGCGGACAGTAGTCCGGGGTCGCCGGGACCAGCCCCGACCAGCCAGACATGCCCCGGTTCAAAATCGGGCAGTCCGAGGCGCGCGTTGTCGATCAATGCCGTTCCAGACGCTGCTATCGATGCAGCACCTTAGCACACAATCCCGCGGCTGTGCGCGCTCACGGACCTGCAGCTTGGGGGCCGCTGCGGCCGCTACAGCTCCGTCTATCGAATTCAGATTCCCTGATATTCGGCCGAGATGTCCTTGCCGGTATAGTCGGTCAAGAGCGCCGTCGAGACGAGGCCGATTACCGCGCACAGCGCGATGTAGATCGCGATCGGCAAGCTCGAATGGAACGCCGCGAACAGCGCCGTCGCGATGAATGGCGCCGGACCGCCGGCAATAACCGAGGCGAGCTGGTAGCCGAGCGAGCAGCCGCTGTAGCGCAACCGCGGTGTAAAGCTTTCCGCGATTAACGCCGCCTCGGGGCCGTATAATGTCATGACCGCCATATGCGACAGCACGATCCCGAGAAACATCAGACCCGGTATCTTGGTGTTGAGCAAGGCGAAGTAGACAAACCCGTAAATCCCCATAACCACACAGCCGATCATGTACATGTTCTTGCGGCCGATGTAATCGGACAGCGTTCCGGTGCATACGACCCAGATAAAGGCGGCGACGGCTGCGACCAGCACCGCGATCAGCAGAAAATTGCGCGAGGCGCCAAGCACCTGGGTTCCGTAGGTGAAGACCCAGGCGCCGAAGAGATAGCCGGGCGCCTGCTCGGGCAGCCGCAGGATCGCGGTCAGCGCAACCTGCTTGGGGTGGCGCTTGAAGACTTCAAGAACAGGCACGCGCTCGACGCGCTCTTCCTCGACGACCCGCTGAAATACCGGGGTCTCGAGAATGCCGAGCCTGATCCACAATCCAATCCCGACCATGATGATGCTGAGGAAAAACGGGATGCGCCAGCCCCAGGTCAGGAACTGCGGGCCAGTCAGCCAGCTGAAGAGGAGGACCGCGAGATTGGCGAGAAAGAACCCGGCAGGCGCCCCGAATTGCGGCCAAGACGACAAAAAGCCGCGATTCTTACTGGTGCGCGCCCATTCCATCGCCAGCAATACCGAGCCACCCCATTCGCCGCCGACGCCAATCCCTTGGATCAGGCGGATGATGGTCATCAGGATCGCACCCCAGATGCCAATCGAGGCATAGGTCGGAACCAGGCCAACGGCGACGGTGGCAAGCCCGGTGATCAGCAGCGTGACGATCAGGGTCGCCTTGCGGCCGATGCGGTCGCCCCAGTGGCCGAAAATCGCCGCACCAATCGGCCGCCCGACAAAGCCGATGAAGAAAACGCTGAAGGCTTCGAGCACACCGACAATCGGACTGGAATGCGGAAAAAAGAGCTTGCCGAAGACCAGTGCCGTCACCGTACCGTAGAGCAGAAAGTCGTACCACTCGATCAGGGTGCCGACCGTGCTGGCGATCAGCGCCCGCCGCAGATGCGCGCTATGTTCAATCTGCGAAAGGCCGCTCACGCTGATTTCGTCTGACGCCATCGTAACCCTCCCAGTTTTGCGGTGCTCTTTTTAGAACTTCCTATGCCATCGCAGGTTAGAACTTCCTATGCCATCGCAGGCTGAGAAGTCTGGCTACCCAGTAAGAACTGCAGGCGCTCGCATCTTCACACCCGATCGTATTCATTGGATATGTCCCGGTTCGTGTAGTCTCTCAGCAGCGCCGTCGAGACGATGCCGATAATGGAACAAAGCACAATGTAGAGCGCGATCGGCAGGCTCGAATGGAACTTGGCATAGAGCGCTGTCGAGATAAACGGCGAGGGACCGCCGGCGATGATCGAGGCGAGCTGATAACCGAGCGAGGCGCCGCTGTAGCGCAGCCGCGGCGAAAAGCTCTCCGCGATCAGCGCCGCCTCCGGCCCGTACATCGTCATGATCGGGACCAGCGATACGGCCACCGCGATAAAAATCGCCACCGGATGCCTGGTATTAAGCAGAGCGAAATACACGAAACCAAAAACAGCGATAAACAGGCAGCCGATGATGTACATGTTCTTGCGGCCGACGCGGTCGGACAGGGAGCCGGCGACCGTGACCCAGGCAAAGCCCAAAACAGTCTGGACCAGGAGGGCAATCAGCAGAAAGTTGCGGGAAGCACCGAGGACCTGAGTCCCATAAGTGAAGATGAACGTGCCGACGATGTAGCCGGGCGCCTGCTCCGGCATCCGCAATAATGCGGTCAGGGCTACCTGCTTTGGTTGACGCTTCAACACCTGCAGCACCGGGACCCGCTCGACCCGATCCTCGGCGACAACTTTCTGAAAGACAGGGGTTTCGAGAATTCCGAGGCGAATCCACAAGCCGATGCCACCCATGATGATGCTGATAAAGAACGGAATGCGCCAACCCCAGGTATAGAACTGATCGCCGGACAGCCAGCTGAATAGCAGCACCGCCAAATTGGCGAGAAACAGCCCAGCTGGTGCACCGAATTGCGGCCAGGAGGCGATAAAGCCACGATTGTTGTTGGATCGCGCCCATTCCATCGCCAGCAGCACCGAGCCGCCCCATTCGCCACCGACTCCGATCCCTTGGATCAAGCGGATGATCGTCAGCAGAACCGCTCCCCACACCCCGATGCTGGCATAGCCCGGCACCAACCCGACCGCGAAGGTGGCAAGGCCGGTGACCAGCAAGGTGGCGATAAGGGTCGCCTTGCGACCGATCCGGTCGCCCCAGTGACCAAAAATGGCGGCGCCGATCGGCCGTCCGACAAAGCCGACAAAGAAGACGCCAAACGCCTGCAACACGCCGATCAATGGCGAGGAGTGCGGGAAATATAGCTTGCCAAACACCAGCCCGGTGACCGTTCCGTATAGCAGAAAATCGTACCATTCGATGGTCGTTCCGACCGTGCTGGCAATCACCGCCCGGCGCAGCTGGGCGCGATGTACGGCGTTGGTGATGCCGGGGATGGCTGTCATTTCCGCGGTGGTCATGTCTCCTCCACATACCGGCGGTTGGCCGGGCGGTGTCGTTGCCCCGATACGCGACAGCGCCGGAGTCCTTTCTTTTGAGCAACTTATCAGCGACGGACGAGCCTGCCAACCCTGCCGCTCGGTCAGATCCCAAGAATCTGTACCGATCGGTCAGACCCGATCGTACTCGGCAGAGATGTCGCGGCCGGTGTAATCAGGCAGCAGTGACGCCGAGATCAGGCTGATGACCGCGCAACCTAAGATGAACACCGTGATCGCATAGCCGGATTTGTATGCGGCAAACAACGCCGTCGCGATCAGCGGCGCCGGCCCGCCGGCGATGATCGATGCCAGCTGATAGCCAAGCGAGGCGCCGCTGTAGCGCAGCCGGCCGGTAAAGCAGTCGGCGATCAACGCTGAACCCGCATGACACGATCGCGTTATCGCAACGCGACAGCTCTCGGACCGCCTCAGGCCTCCACGCAGCAGGCTCCGTAGTCTCTCGTCTCCGAGGCGGCACGGCGCCCGCGGGCCATTCAATCAGACCCCGTGATACTCGGCCGAAATGTCTTTGTTGGTGTAGTCCGTCAGCATCGATGTCGCGACGACCCCGATGATCCCACAAGCCATGATGTAGAGAGCGATCGGAAAGCTTGAATGAAAGGTGGCGAACAGTGCTGCTGCGATGAACGGTGACGGACCACCGGCAATGATCGAAGCGAGCTGATAGCCGAGTGAAGTGCCGCTATATCGCAACCGGGGAGTAAAGCTTTCCGCGATCAGTGCCGCCTGTGGACCGTAACAGGTCGTGGCCGGAAGTAGCGATAACGCGATGGCGATGAATATTAAGCTCGGTATCTTGGTATCGAGCAACGCAAAGTAGATGAACCCGAAGACGCCGACAAATATGCTGCCGATTATGTACATGTTCTTTCGACCGATGCTATCGGACAGACGTCCTGCCACCGGCACCCAGAGAAATCCAAGGACGGCCTGAAAGAGAACAGCGATCAACACGAAATTCCGCTGCGCGCCGAGCACCGTCGTCGCGTATGTAAATATGAAGGTGCCCACGATGTAGCCCGGTGCCTGCTCGGGCATTCGCAGCAATGCGCTCAGTATGACCTGTTTAGGTTGACGCTTGAGTACTTGCAGTACCGGCACTCGCTCTATTCGGTCTTCCTCGATTACTTTGCGGAAAACCGGTGTCTCGGTGATGCCCAGTCGAATCCACAAACCGATCCCGACCATGACGATGCTCAAGAAAAACGGGATCCGCCACCCCCAAACGAGAAACTGATCGCCAGAGAGCCAGCTAAAGAGCAACACCGCGACATTGGCGAGAAACAGTCCGGCTGGCCCGCCAAATTGCGGCCATGCCGCAAGAAAGCCGCGATTCTTGGTGGTCTGCGCCCACTCCATCGCGAGCAGCACGGAGCCACCCCACTCCCCGCCGACACCGATACCTTGGATCAGGCGGATTACTGTCAACAAGCCGGCACCCCATATGCCAATGCTGGCATAGCCAGGAACAAGACCGACCGCAAAAGTCGCGGCGCCGGTGATCAGCAACGTCGCGATCAAAGTTGCCTTGCGGCCGATCCGATCCCCCCAATGGCCGAAAATCGCCGCCCCGATCGGACGCCCGACAAATCCTACAAAAAACACAGCGAATGCCTGCAACACGCCAACCATCGGATCTGATTTCGGAAAAAAGAGCTTGCCGAAAACCAGCCCCGTTACTTGCCCGTAAAGTAAGAAATCATACCATTCAATCGTGGTGCCGACCGTGCTGGCAATCAATGCGCGACGCAACTGTCTGCGATGCTCGCTTTCGGTCAGGCCGAGTCCAGGTGTTGCTGTTTCGGCCGTGCTCATGTTGCCTCCTCCGCAGGTGCCGGGATTGCCGTCGCCGGTTATGCGTCCCCGGGGGTGCGATGCGCGGGGACCATTTGATGCTTCCAACCTAGCAGCGGTCGCACAACCTGCCAACCATTTGGTTATTAGCGCCGCAATAACGGAGAAAGATTGATTTTACCCCCGATCGTACTCGGCAGAGATGTCGCGGCCGGTGTAATCAGGCAGCAATGACGCCGAGATCAGGCTGATGACCGCACAACCGAAGATAAAAAGCGCGATCGCATAGCCGGATTTGTATGCCGCAAACAACGCCGTCGCGATCAGCGGCGCCGGCCCGCCGGCGATGATCGAGGCCAGCTGATAGCCAAGCGAGGCGCCGCTGTAGCGCAGTCGGCCGGTAAAGCATTCGGCGATCAACGCTGCCTGCGGCCCGTACATCATATCGTGCGGGATCAGCGACAAAACGATCGCAAGAAACACCCAGCCCGGGACCGCGGTGTCGAGCAGTGCAAAATAGATAAAGCTGAAAACTCCGGTCGCCGCCGCGCCGATCATATACATGCGCCGGCGGCCGATCCGGTCAGAGAGATAACCGGCATAAGGAATCGTAAAGAACGAGACGACCGCCGCAGTCAGAACTGCAATCAGCAGCAGGTTGCGCGACATGTGCAGCGCCGTGATCCCATAGGTAAAAACAAACGCGGTGAAAATGTAAAACGGCGCCTGTTCGCCCATACGCACCAGCGCGGTCAAAATGATTTCTCTGGGCTGACGCTTGATGACCTCGATGGCTGGGCTGCGCTCGATCCGGTTTTCGGCGACGAGACGGGCGAAAACCGGAGTTTCGAGAATTCCGAGCCTGATATAGAGGCCGATCCCGACCAGCACGATGCTGACCGCAAACGGGATGCGCCAGCCCCAGCTCAGAAAACCCGAACCCGAAATCGTGCTGAACACCAAGACGACGAGGTTCGCCAAAAACAGCCCCGCCGGCACCCCAAATTGCGGCCAGGATGCGACAAAGCCGCGATGGCTGCTGGTGCGCGCCCATTCCATCGACAACAGCACCGAGCCGCCCCATTCGCCGCCGACGCCCACCCCCTGAACAAATCGCAGGACTGTCAGCACGATCGCGCCCCAGATCCCGATGCTGGCATAAGTCGGAACAAAAGCGACGGCAAAGGTCGCCAACCCCATCAGCAGCAAGGTCGCGATCAGCGCCGCCTTGCGCCCGATCCGATCGCCGTAATGGCCGAAAATCGCCGCGCCGATTGGCCGCGCCACAAAGCCGACAGCATAGACCGCAAAGGCCTGCAAGGTGCCGACCAGCGGGTCGGATTGTGGAAAATAGAGCTTGGCAAAGACAAGCCCGGTGACCGTGCCGTAGATAAAGAAATCGTACCACTCGATCGTCGTGCCAATCGTGCTCGCGATCACCGCACGGCGCAGTTGCCGGCTATGTTCGAGATCCGACAGGGTGCCGCCGGTGCCAGCGCCGGAGATGATCATTGTTTCCTCCCATCAGGTCCGAGGTCAGACTTTATGCCTGACGCTTTTGTCTTATAATTCAGCGGCGTGCCAAGATTAAAGGGTATTGCCGGTTGCGGGGGGACCGGCGGTCGAAGCAGCTCAATGGAAGCGAGAGATTTGCGGCGCGCTACCCGGCGCCGGAGCAATTGATGGCCATGCCCGTCGAAGCAGGGCTCAGCCCGCGGCGATCACAATGATGCCGGCCGTGATCGATGCGCCTCTAATGATTCCGAGTAGCCGTGCTTGAATGTGGGGATGTTGACGTCGCCCGCATTTGCTGGCGCCGGCCGCAGAGCAATCGCCGCGACCCAAAGCAGAATGCCAAAGGAGACACAGCAGGCGGCTAATACTCTCCTCCGAGACCGAGATAAGTATCGCCCCCCTGACACGCCTTGATCCTCTTTTGAGCCGAGTAGAAACGCTATAAACCAGTTCCATCGCAATACAATTTGATCGAAGGGCGGGCGAGCCAGCCCCTTCCAACAGGCTTGCCGGATCAAGGGACTGCCGACGGGTTGGCCCTCGCCAGTTCGCGCGTTCGAAGACGCTTGGCGGCGGTCATCGACCCGGCCTGATGGCGCTCGTGGACCCCATCGAACCATCAGCGCCCGCGTGGTATAACAAATTCTGCCGGGTGACGCGGCTCGATCCGGCGGCTAAATTTGGGCAAATGCTCTAGCGAGGAGGACGGCATGGCTCTGCAGCGCATGGTCCTGCAAATCGGCATGGGAACCGACATCCGCGGCGGCGATTACACCAAGGCGGCGATCCGCGCGTTGCGCGACGCGCTGTGGCACAACGCGCTGAGCGTCGCCGACGCAGCCGGACTTCCGGTCGATGCGATGCGGGTCGAGGTCAGGATCGGGGTGCCGCGCCCCGACGAGGTCGACAAGGCGGCAGTCCTCGCTGTGCTGCCGCACGGCACCGGAACGGTCGATGTTGTCGAGGGCGGGCTCGAAATCTTGAACGACACCGGTACCAACAAGACCGTGATCGCCAATGCCGCGGCGATGGTGCGGCTTGATCTTTAAAGGAGAAGCCCGATGCCAGCCAAACGCGTCATTCTCGAAATGGGCACCGGCAACGATCTGCACGGCGGCGACTATACCAAGGCGGCGGTGCGCGCGGTCGCTGACGCGCTCCATCACAGCTCGCTGCCGCTGATCCGTACCCTCAAGCTTGATGCCGAACGGATGCAGGTCGAGGTGACGATTGGTGTGCAACGGCCGGAAAAGGTCGATGCCGGCGCCGTAAAATCAGCGCTGCCGCACGGCGAGGTCACAGTCAACATCGTCAAAGGCGGACTTGACGTCCCCGATGACGAGACCGGTGACATCGCCGTCATTGCCAGCGCCGCAGTCTGCGTACGAATGGATCTGCCGCAGGCGCGGCGGTAGCGGGGACCTGAACCAGCCTGCTGCCGGGCCTTCAGAACCGCGCTGCCA
>Ga0213882_10000571_pt1 | contig 11902 bp, 6 predicted proteins | sample BarmaccoBMER_R09_FD_160106 | JGI IMG/M metagenome (GOLD analysis project Ga0213882, IMG submission 160106) | Barbacenia macrantha exposed rock microbial communities from rupestrian grasslands, the National Park of Serra do Cipo, Brazil - ER_R09 ...
CTATCAAAAATGCTGCCAGGGACTCGCCCGGCTTGGGTACGTTGTTCTCGCGTTCGATCCCATGGGACAAGGCGAGCGAATCGCGTATCCCGATGCCTCCGGCACCAATACGCGCCTGGGTTCGGCCACGGACGAGCACGATGTTCCAGGCAAGCAGCTTCTCCTGCTCGGGGACTCCTCTTCGCGCTACCAGGTCTGGGATGCGGTCCGCAGCTTGGATTATCTGGCTAGTCACGAGCTGGTTGATGCAAAGCGGCTCGCTTCCACCGGGCAGTCCGGCGGGGGCACGCTCACCATGCTCCTGGCGTGCGTGGATGATCGGCTAAGCGCGGCCGCAGTCTCTTCCGGCAACACCGAGGACCTCGCGTGCGCCAACTTTAACCCTCCTGGTTCAACCGATGATGCGGAGCAGGATTTCATTGGATCCGGACCTGTCGGCTTCGATCGTTGGGATCTGCTGTATCCCATCGCTCCCAAGCCTTTATTGATCCAGGTGAGCGCGCATGATTTTTTCGGCACCTATTCGCCGCGTTATCTGGACGATGGGCGCGAGCAGTACGAGCGGCTCGCGAACGCCTATGCGGTTCTCGGCCAGGCCGAAAACCTGGGTTGGCGCAGCACTCCGCTAACTCACGGACTAACGTATTCGCTGCGGTTAGGAATCTACAACTGGTTTGAACGCTGGCTGAAGAGATCGGAACGTGTGATTGCTGAGGAGCCACTAGTAGCGCCAGAACCGGATAATGAACTCTGGGTTGGCGAAACCGGAAATGTCACGCGGGATTTTCAAAGCTTGCGTCCCTTCGATCTCATCCGGCAAAGCGCCTCATCCATACGCCACGACACGACGCGCTCGGATTGGACCCGCGTTTTGCCAGTGGGTTCTCCACCCGCGGACATCAAGCTGCGAACGCTTGCCACTGTTCCGTTGAAGGGCGCGCAGGTTTCAGCGGCCGAGGTGAACTCGCAGGCCGAGGTCTGGGTACCGACTTGGGTGTTCACACCCGCGAATCTCCATGCCGAGCGTTATGCCTTATTAGTGCTCGATGATCATGGCCGGAATGCGCACGCGCACGAAGACGACCTTTACCACCGCCTCGCCCGCAATGGTCGTCTGATCTGCGCGGCGGACGTGCGCGGCATGGGAGACACGCGTCCGGAAGTCGGCCGTGGTAATCCCGAATACACCATTCTGCACGATGCGGAGGAAGAGTTTGCCTGGGCCTCGCTGATTCTGGGAAATCCGCTTTTGTCGCAACGCATAACAGATATCCTGGCCCTCGTGCGCGCTTTGAAGAACGCGGATCCGGCCGCTCCGCTTGCCCTCGCCGCCAGAGGGCGCCTCACTGTTCCCGCGCTTTTTGCTTTCGCCGCCTCGCCGGATATTCGCTCGCTCTATCTCGCGGGCGGTCTCATCTCGTTCCAGAGCGTGCTCGAGACTGAGATCTATCACCAGCCGCTTGCGAATTTCGCATGGGACCTGTTTCGAGCCACCGATCTTCCGCTGTTAGCGATGCAATCGGCCCCACGGACGATCCATCTTGCAGGCGCGGTGGACGGCGCCAACCAGCGCGTGAGCGTCGCAGAATTACGGCGCATTTATTCCTCAGCAAATCTTCGATTTTCTTCGGAGCCGGCTTGGGACGACAGCGCTTTAGGTTCTATATAAGAAAGGAGCGGTTCCTCAGACCTCTTCCGGCACCACAAAGGGCGCCCGGTAGCCTCGATCTCCATCTCGCAAAAGAGTCGCGGCTTCTTCATCCCCGATCACTTCCTGCGTGTCGGGATTGAAGTTGATTGTTCTTCCCAGCCGGTACGACGCATTCGCGAGGTGCATCAGCGAAGCCGAAATGTGGCCCTCCTCAATGGGCGCATTCAGATCCGATTTATTGCGGCTCGCCACGCAATCGATGAAGTTTTGGAAGTGGGCCCGTTCACTGCCGGCATGAACAGGCTGCTGCTGCTCCTGGTCACGGCCTAGCCAAATTAAATAAGTGTCGGCGTCTTCATCGCCCATGGCCAAATAGCCTTTGGATCCGTAAAAGATATTTCCGACGGTGTTGTGGCTTCCCGCCAGCGGCCCTAGTTTCGCCTGTCCTGCCGTTGACGCTTTCGGCTCTGGCGTGCCCAGCAGCCTGGTACCGATTTCCGCCTCGTGATTCGTGATCCAGTGCCGGACTTCGAATGTAATCATCCGGCGCTTGCCGTCCGGTAGGTCAAACTCGAACGAACAGCTCAAATCGTTCGGTGTATTTTGATCGTCGTCGAACATGAAGTGTCCACCCATCGCGCACACTTTGTTCGGAAATCCGAGACCCATGCCCCAGCGGGCCACGTCGACTTGGTGCACTCCTTGGTTTCCAAGGTCGCCGTTCCCGTACCACCAGTTCCAATGCCAGTTGTAATGAAAGCGATTCTTTGTAAACGCGTGTTGAGGAGCGGGGCCCATCCAGAGATCGTAATCAACGCCCGCGGGAACCGGTTCCACCGGCGCGCGACCGATGGTATCTCGCCACTTATAGCAGAGTCCCCGCGCTATGTACGTTTCGCCAATCGCGCCATCTTTCAACTTCTGGATCGCTTCCCGTATCGCTGTTGCCGAGCGAATCTGGGTACCGTGCTGCACCACGCGGTTGTAGCGTTGCGCGGCTTTTACGAGTTGTTTGCTTTCCCAGAGATTATGCGAGCACGGCTTTTCGACGTACACATCTTTGCCCGCCTGACAAGCCCAGATGGCCATCAGCGTATGCCAGTGGTTTGGGGTCGCAATCGAGATTGCATCGATGGACTTGTCCTCGAGCAGCTTCCGAATATCGGTATAGGTCGCCGGCTTCGCAAGACCCATCTTGTCCACTTGGTCCAGACGCTTACGCAGGACGTTGTCGTCTATATCGCAGAAGGCTGCGATCTGTGCATTTTTGATTTGCGAATAATTGTGCAGGTGATCATTACCGCGGCCGTGCAACCCGCAAATCGCGACGCGCACCTGCTCGTTCGCTCCCATCACCTTTTGCGGGTGAGCCAATAGACTCAGCCCTCCCAGAGCCGCTATTCCGGCGGTTCCGCTGCTCAGAAAATCGCGCCGCTTCAATTCTTTTCCGTCTGACATCTCATCTCCTTACGCTAAATACTGCAAACTCTCCTGTACCAATTTTTGTGTTCCCACGATGGGATCGCCGGCATTCGTGTCGAACTCCATCGAGTAGTAACCCCGGTAAGAGCTCTGCTTCGCGAGGCCGAACATTCTCGCGAGGTCGACGTTCTTCCTCTGACCGTTCTCGCCCTCGACAGAATCCTTGACGTGACACATGTTCCAGGCGTGCGCGAGCATCGCTTTCACGCCGCCCTCGTTGTAGTCTTCGTCATGTTCGCCGAGAGAATTGCCGAAATCGGGCAGCGCTCGCAAGTACGGAGCATTCACCTTCTCGATCACGCTGACGAGTACAAACGGATCCTCCGCTATTGGGTTGTCATTCTCCAGATTGACGACGACATTGCGTTTCGCACCGTAGTCGGCCAACTGGCGCAAGCTTTCAGCCGCCATTGCAGGGTCAGGCTTCTGCCCGTGCCGTACTTGCAAATGCTGGCGGACGCTTGGTGACCCGATCTTCACCGCGATATCAATCCACTTGCGCCCATAGTCCACTGCGGTTTGGCGCGCTGTCGGGTCCGGATCATAAAAGTATCTGCCACCGAGCCCGAGATCAACCACGTGTGAGCCGGCCTTGTCCACAGCCTCGCGAAAGGCTGCGAGGTAGACGTCATCCGTCGAGTTGAAGTGATCGGCGAGCGGATTGATGTTGTGAACTCCGAATTTGTCGACGACGAATGCTGGAAATTCTTTCAAGTCCATGCCTGGAACGCTGGATTTCCTCCCATGATTCGTCGGACTCTCTATATAGGCTCGGAACGGCCATGACGTGACGGCCAAACGGGCGCGCGGCTCAACCGGAAACTGCGCGTGCGGTTCAGAAGAGCTATCCGCGAAAGCGAGGGCCGGTAAAAGTATCAGCAGCTCGCGGCGAGAGAGAGGCAAAAAGCAACCTCAGTTGTGCATAAACATTTCATCACATCGAGAAACGTTTACTCGACGCACCGCTCACAGATTACATGTAACCCTCTACCCACTAGCGCTGAATGGAGGGTGGACCTAGCGCTCGGCACTTTCTCAGGACGCACAGTGTTCCAAGAGCAAACGCGCCTGCCAAAATGAGACTCGGTGCTGATGGTTCCGGCGTTACCGTAGTCTGCGGCCCTACCTCAAAAGCAAAAAGTCCATTATCGCCAAACAAATACACCTCTGGAATAATATTCCCCGGAAATGCGTGGCCCGTCATGGGGTTGATGAGCGGTTGTGAAAACGCGGAGAAATCGCCAAATCGCTGCGCCGCTGTTGGTATGAAGGCACTCGAGAAGAACACCGCGGGGGCAAGTTCCACAGAAGTGTTCGAGAAGGCTTCGTTTGGCAAAGTGGGTAAGGGAATCGAGGCAAGGGCATCGTGCAGCGCCACGTTTGTATGTCCAAGGACGAGCATGTCTCCACTCGCATCCTTGGCTGTCTCATTGGCGATGGAATTAAACGGAACGAGACCTGAAGGGAACGCGATTGAATCTGCCTCCAAGCAGCCAGCGAAGAAACACGACGCAAATAACAGCGTTAGGGGCTTTGGTAGTCTCATTGCAACGCTATCGATATTATCAGGGAATTGAGCTAAGGGTAAGTTTCAGGTCATTTGCCATTTTGTTTATCGAGAGCCGGAATAATCGGCAGGACGATACGGGAGGGATGTGCAGGATCGATGTAGACGGAGTTCTCGGCAACGCGCCAGCGCCGGTTATCGTTCAACGGCTCCCCTGTGTTCGGGTTCAAGTCAAAACGCGGAAAGTTGCTGCTCGAGATGTCGAGACGAATGCGGTGGCCGCGCTGGAACACCAGCGACGTCGGATACATCTCGATCGTGAACTCATAGGGCCGACCCGGTTCTAGAAGCTCTGCCTTGCTGAGGCTATTCCGATAGCGCGCGCGAACGATGCTGTCGCCGATGTTGAGGTCAATACCGGACGGGAAATCCGAGCTGGGCGGATATACATCAATTAGCTTGGCGGTGAAATCGGTATCGAGCGCATTCGAGGAGGCCCACAGCTTTACAATCAGGCGTCCGGTGACTTCAATATCCTCAGTCAACGGCTGCGTCTGAAACACGAGAATGTCGTTGCGCGCCGATAGCGGCCTCGAGTCGGAGCAGAGCCAGAAACTGGGGGTGCACCATTGGTCCTCCGCCCCGGCTGACGCAAGATTCCCTTGCGAGGAAATGTTGCCGCCGAGCGTCGGAACTGGATTCTTCGGGTCAAACAAATAGGTCACCGGCAGATGATCTTGCGGTTTCTCTGTGGAGAGAGCACCACCGGCATGTAGGTAAAACGGCGTAGGCTTTGTGCGCGCTAGCGGCCATTCCTGTTCGTCGCGCCAGTGGCCTCCAACGAAGACGCGCCCCTCAGGCGTCTTATGTGCGTCGCCTCCTCCCATCACGTAAATATGAACCGGCGGTTCGCGATCGATTCCGTTATCTATGCCCTTCAGCCAGTGATCGAACCACCGCTGTTCGAAGGCGTTTAAATCAATAGCGGCATCGGGAGTGAACTGCGCCTGTCCGGCGTAGCTGATATTTGGCCTGCTATGAATCCAGGGGCCAACAATGAGCCGTTGCAGGCTCTTCTTGCTTTCACGCAAACGCGGATAGTTAAGATTGGCTACCTGCAGGCCCCAGGAATCGTACCAGCCGGTGACATGATAGACGGGAATGTCCTTGTAATCGGCGACATGATCAACAACGCTGACGCCTTGGTCCTTCCAGAATGCGTCATTATCGCCGTGACTCATCGCCTCGATCAGCCATTTCTCGTAGTCGGGCGCGAACTTGAGCGGTGTCGTTCCGCTGCGCAGCGGCAACCCCTTCACATATTCGCCAACGTGATTGACTAAGTCAGCGAGGGCGGGTGCTGCTGCGGGGTCGCTTGCGGCGCGCGCTGCTGCGGCCAGATTGGGGACTCCTGAGGGATCGCCGAGGGAGAATACCCAGTTAAAAAATCGCAGCTCGAAGGCGCCGTTGTGCCGGACTCCATATTGACCATAGTTCGACATGGCGAAGAGCGGAACCATCGTTTTCAGGAAGGGGGCATTGGAGATCGCGAGAGCATGCTGCGCTCCCCCTTCGTAAGACGTTCCGATCGTGCCAATGCTGCCATCCGACCAGGGCTGGCGTCCGATCCATTGCGCGGTATCGAATCCGTCGTGGGCATCATCGGTCAGCGGGCGCCAGTGGCCTCCGGATTTGTATCGTCCTCGTACGTCCTGCACGATGACCACGTATCCGCGAGCGGCGAAGTAAGGACCCGCACTAGCGGCGCGCTCGGTCTTGTTGTACGGTGTGCGCATCAGGATCGCTGGAAATTTGCCATCGACCGGAGCGCCATTGCGCGCCGGGCGGTAAACATCTGTCGCAAGCTTTACGCCGTCGCGCATCGAAACCATCACATCCTTCACAAGGGCGATGTCATAAAGCTGTTGAGTTTGAGCTTGAACAAGCAGTCCGGCAAACGGCAGGAGAGCTACAACTTGTATTTGAATAAGTAGCATTCTCGTGTATTCTAAACAGACCTGCCGGCGCGTGACCCAGCATAGCGATGATCGCACCCATAATCGTCGGGTCTGTTGAACATTCGACCAAGCAGATGCGTATCGACGAATGTGGTTGATCTTGATAGGCGTGCCTGTTTCCGTGGTGTTGCGGACTTGGTAGAGGATTCGCTGTATGACTGGCACACCGCGGGTTCCGAATTTCCGCGCCTGGAAGGCAAGTATTCGAAGAGCGAACAGAAGTGCCGCGAGAACCTGCTCGATTCTCACTTGGAGGCGATCGATGCCGAACTGCTCCAGGCGTCTCGAACACGAACGGCACCGGAAGCCACGTTGGCACGCTTGGCTTCCGAATTCGTTCAGATCTCGAGCTATGCGCTTGAACTCGAGGATCCCGCAATTAAACTCCTGTTACGCGACGGGTTCTCGCAGATAGCGCTGGATCTGGCGCGATGGGCTCGCCGGTTCGACCCGGCTGTCAGCATGGCGGATATTTTGCAGGCAGCCCGAAATGCCTGGACCGCGTGCGGCTTGCAATTCCTGTTGGGAAAGACAGTGCGTCTCACGCCAGCGATCTTCGCGTACAGCATGCTTTATCCGTACAGCGACAACTACCTGGACGAGAAGACGATTACGGGAGATGCGAAGCTGCAATTCAGTGAACGCTTCAGGCGGCGGCTAGACGGCGAGCGGCCGGCGGCAAGAAATGAGCGCGAGGAAATGATCTCGCGGCTTGTCGGCCTGATCGAATCGGAATACCCGCGCCGGGAATTTCCGCACGTTTATGGTTCACTGCTCGCGATTCACGCCGCGCAACAAGACAGTATCCGGCAAATGCAAAAGGATCGAGGCGGCCACCCAATCGAGGTTGCGCGCCTGACTGTGACGAAGGGCGGAACATCCGTGCTCGCCGACGCGTATCTGGCCGCTGGGGATCTCTCCCAGGACGAGGCTGAATTTGCGTTCAACTGGGGTGTCGTGCTCCAGTTGGGCGACGATCTTCAAGACTTTCGGTGCGATAGCGAGCGGGGTTCCTTGACCTTGTTTACTCAGGCAGCGCACCGAGAAACGCTCGACCGGATTACGAACAAGACCCTGCATTTTTCGCAAGCCGCGATGCTTCGAATGGCGCGGCTTTCGAATGGCACTGACGTTCTGAGGGATTTGCTCACCCGAAGCTCGCGGATGCTGCTGATCCGCAGCGCGGCTAATCTGCCCGAGCTTTACTCCGAGGCGTATTTGGCGGAACTGGAGAACTTCTCGCCGTTCGGATTTGAATTCCTGAGGACGCGAGAGCGAAGGTTTGCGCGCCGCCGGAAATCCTACTCGAGATTGTTCGAGCAGGTAGTCCGTGTTCCTGGCGAGTCAAAGGCAGATCGCTCGATAAAATGGCCGCTATGTGGCGATCCTTCGCTCTCTTCTTCTTAGCTTTGGCGGTGCTGGCGGATGAGCCGCATCCGACGCTCGAAATTGGCTCCCCTGCCCCGAATTTTTCACTTCCGGGAATCGACGGTAAGACTCATAGCCTGCACGATTACGACTCAGCCAAACTGTTGGTCATCGTGTTTACCTGCAATCACTGTCCTACGGCTCAACTGTATGAGAGCCGTATCAAGAAATTGGTCGATGATTATCGCGGGAAAGGCGTCGCGCTCGTTGGTATCGAACCAAACAATGCGGACGCGATCCGTCTCGACGAACTCGGTTATACGGACGTCAGCGACAGCCTTGAAGAAATGAAAATCCGCGCCGCATACCGGCACTTCAATTTCCCTTATCTTTATGATGGGGAAACGCAATCGGTTTCAAAGGCCTACGGCCCGCAAGCGACACCGCACGTGTTCATCTTCGATCAGGAACGGAAATTGCGATACCAAGGCCATGTCGATAATAATCAGCGCGAATCTTTGGTCACGCATCAGGATGCGCGGAACGCGATAGACGCGCTGCTGGCGGGAAAGCCTGTTCCGGTGGACCATACGCGAGCATTCGGATGTTCGACCAAGTGGATGTCGAAGGAAGCCGACCGGCTCGCGGAATTCAAGAAGATCGAAGCGGAACCGGTAACGCTCGAACTTGTTTCCGCGGCAGATCTGACCAAATTGCGCTCCAATCCGACCGGAAAGGTGCTGCTGGTGAATTTCTGGGCGACGTGGTGCGGTCCGTGCGTGCACGAATTTCCGGATCTGGAAACTACGTGGCACATGTATCGCCTGCGCGATTTCGATATGGTGATGGTGTCGGCCAACATGCCCGATGAGAAGCCGGCCGTCATGAAAATGCTCGAGCGGCAACACGCTTCCAGTCGTAATCTTCTTTTCGGATCGACAGATACGGACGCGATGCAGGCAGCATTCGATCCGAAATGGCAGGCTGGCGTCCCCTATACAGTATTGCTGTCGCCCGACGGCAAGGCTTTATATCGTGAGCAGGGCGAAGTCGATATTTTGAAGCTCCGCCGCACGATTCTGGCGAATCTACCCGATTCAGATTATGTCGGGCATCGCGCTTACTGGGCAAGCCAATAGGTTTGTAAGTAGAGCTTCTCAACGTTCAGTATCAGTACTCTTTCAGTACCAGTACTCTTTCGTAAGTCGAAGTACTGTAATTGGCAGTGCTAGCGTTACCGTTTTATTACTAACTGTATTCGGAACTACAACGTGCTTAACTGAGGGGGTTGTCACTTCGTGAAGTGGGTCACTCTGCGATTTGTCCGCGCGACTAAGAGAACCGGTGTTGTGGATCTAGGGCCTCTCGCTTGACGCGCGTGGTTTTCGGCAGGAAGGACCAAATCTTTGGAAATCACGAAGTGAGTTGGAGGAATGTATGCTTAAACGATCCTTAATTGCCCTTATAGCTGCGTGCCCGCTGTGGGCCCAACTCGGCAACCCAGCCATCACAACGGGTCAATACGACACCGACCGGAGTTCGGCCAACCCGAATGAGACGGTGCTCGATACTGCAAACGTGAATGTTAACCAGTTCGGGAAGCTTTTCTCATGGCCGGTCGATGGTTGGATCTTTGCCCAACCTTTGTACGTACCAGGAGTTTTGATTAACGGCGCAACCAGGAACGTCGTTTATGTCGCGACGATGAACAACAGCATTTATGCGTTTGATTCCGACAATCTGAGTGCGACGCCGTTGTGGCACGCGAACTTCGGAACGGCGCTAACTGCGCCCGCGGCCAATGGATGTCCCGACGCGAAGCAGATCGGGCCGCTACTCGGAATTCTGAGTACCCCGGTAATTGACCGTAGCCATAACACGCTTTATGCCATTTCGGTAACGCCTATCGGAGTCAGCTCGTCGGCTCCGCATGGAACAGGTTACCAGCATTATCTGCACGCGATCGACATCACGACAGGTCACGAAAAATCGGGAAGCCCCGTTCAAATTCAGGCAAGCGTTGCAGGCCAGGGCTACGATGCGCAGAGCGGAACGGTTGCCTTGAGCGGGACCAGTAAGGTTATCCAGCGCACTGCTTTGCTGCTCGCTAATGGAACGGTTTATGCCGGTTTTGGGGCTTGCGGCGTGGACTCAGATCCCTGGCACGGCTGGGTAGTCGGATACAGTACATCGAATCTAAGCCGGACGGCCGTATTCAACAGCACGCCGAACGCGGGAGAGGGCGGCATCTGGCAATCCGGGCGCGGCCTTGCTTCGGATGCCGCTGGCGATATATATCTCAACACTGGCAACGCGACAAACCTCACCGCGAGCGTTACTACCGGCAACAGCACAACGGATGCCCAGAATGACAATTACCCAATGAGATTTGTTCAGTTGAATGCAGCGGGCACATTCATGCACTCGTACCCACCGGTAAACTACGCAACGCTGAATAACGATGACTTGGATTTTAGCTCCAGCGGCCCGCTCGTGATACCCGGAACCACCCCCAACCTCCTAGTAACAGGCGGGAAGGACGGAATCATCTATCTCTTCGATTCGAGCAGCAACTTGTCGACCCCGTTGCAAACTTTTCAAGGCACCGGGGGGTCCGCCTGCAATGTGAGCTTTGACGGCTGCAATCAAATCCACGATCTAGCCTTCTGGAACAACACTCTTTATGTGTGGGGCGGGTTCGACGTGCTTCGGGCCTACTCGTTTTCTACTTCGACAAACAGGTTCAATACGTCGCCGGTCTCCAAGGGCACAATCAACACCAATACAAAGCCACCCGCCTCCTTGGCGGTTTCGGCCAACGTCACGGCCTCGGGCACCGGAATCCTTTGGGCTGTTCTTCCGGATAGCAGCGTGCACGCATTCAATGCTTCTAACGTGGCTTCCGAGCTCTGGAACAGTAATAAAAACTCGGCACGCGACGCTTTACCGTCATATCCGAAGTTCACGGAGCCAACAGTTGCCAACGGACGGGTTTATGTTGCAACGCATTCCAATCAACTTGTGGTCTACGGCTTTCTCAGCGATTTCACTCTGTCGACCTCAGCGGCGTCCGTGACAGCCAGTCAAAACGCGGCCGCTACTGTGACCGTGGATGTCACTGCTCTCAAATCGCTCAGTGTTCCGCTCACGTTGAGCGTAAGCGGGTTGCCAGCCGGCGCACAAGCGACGTTCTCGCCAAGCTCGCTCAGCGCTTCGGGAGCATCCACTCTGACGCTGAAGACCTCGAGTTCCACCCCGACCGGGACCTACAATCTCATCGTCACGGGGACGGAAGGAAATATCCGGCGCACAACGAACCTGTCGTTTACCGTGACAACGGCAACATCCGACACCACGCCGCCTCAGTGGACGTGCTGTACTTACACGCAGCAGGGCTCAGATTATGTGCTCGGCTATTCCGCCTGGGACACCCAATCCGGGCTTAAGTCCATCCAGGCGATTCAAGTAGTGAACGCAACTGTCTCGATACCTTCGTTCAAAGTAGGAACCACGAGTACCGTGAACTTTACAGAGACGGAGACTGGAACATCCTCCTATGCTGAATTCCAACTGACCGACGTCGCCGGTAATAGTGCGTACATTGACCCGATTGTCATGGAGGCAGACCGGGCCAAAGGCCAACCGCTCGGGCTCGACGCATTAAAGAACCTCTCACCGGAATTGGGGGTGGTTACGATTCTGAACGGCACGCCGGGCCTGAAAAATTTGAGGATCGAGATTACAAATGGCCCGAACGTTACTCACATCGAGGTAGCCGGATTGAAGGACGGCGAGACCCGGGTCCTAGATCTGACATCCGATTTACAAACAGGAAGTGCCGTGACATTGACGGCACTCGGAAAACCAGGTGGCAAA
>Ga0213882_10000572_pt1 | contig 11900 bp, 14 predicted proteins | sample BarmaccoBMER_R09_FD_160106 | JGI IMG/M metagenome (GOLD analysis project Ga0213882, IMG submission 160106) | Barbacenia macrantha exposed rock microbial communities from rupestrian grasslands, the National Park of Serra do Cipo, Brazil - ER_R09 ...
GACGGTGAGCGTCTCCAATTTCAAGTTCGCGCCTGTGTCCCTCACGGTCAACGTCGGCGACACCGTCACATGGGTCAACCACGACCAGACGACCCACACCGCCACCGCGAGCTCGGGGGCCTTCGACGTCAACCTCCCCGCGGGCGCGAGCGGGTCGTTCCGGTTCACCCAGGCGGGGACCTTCGACTACATCTGCAAGATCCACCCGTTCATGAAGGCCAGCGTCACCGTCACGGGCGCGGGGTCGTCCGGAGGCTCGGGCGGATCGACGTCGTCGAGCGGGGGCGGGTCGGGGAGCGGCTCAGGAGGCTCCGCGGGCTCCTCCGGCAGCGGGTCGAACGGCGGCACGAATCCCCTGCCGCACACCGGCGTGGAGGTCGCCAGCATGCTCGTTACCGGCCTCGCCCTGCTCGGGCTTGGGCTCACCGTGAGGCGCGGCATCCGGCGTCCGGGCCGCCCTCCCGGGTAGGGCGCGCGCTCGATCAGGTTCCCGTATCATCCCCTGTTCGGGGGACGCCGGTCGCGTGCCGTGGCCGAGTCACAGACCTTCAGCTTCGAGCGGACGCCCGATTCGGTGCGGGCCGCTCGGACCACTCTTCTGCGGTTCGACGAGGAGCTCCCGGCGACTGAGCTGTACGACGCGTCGCTATGCCTCAGCGAGCTCGTCACGAACGCGATCCAGCATCCCGGCGGCGGCGACGACCTGGAGCTCGCCCTCGCGCTGAGCGACTCCGCGCTGCGGGTTGAGGTTCGCGATCCGGGGCCCGGGTTCGACCCGGGCGACCCGAGCGTGGACGACAACCGCGGTTGGGGCCTCTTCATCGTCGACCGGCTGTCGAGCCGGTGGGGCGTCGAGACGGGGGAGACGACCGTCGTCTGGTTCGAGATCGATCGCGGCCGGTCCGGTGGGGACCGCGACTCGTGGCGGGCGGCGACGCCCGGGGCCAATCGGCCGCCGACGCCGGAGGAGCGGGGCAGAGAGATCGCGAACGCCGTCGCGCGGCTGCGGCTGGGAGACGCGATCAGCTTCTGAGGTGGCATGCGGCCTGGCGTCTGAGACCCTTCTCGGGTGCCGCAACTACCCATCGCAGTCAGCGATTTTGACCGCGTAACGGCCGTCCTCGGCGTCCTGCTCGTGCTCGGCGCGCTGGTGGCCGGCCTGGCCCGGCGCAGCTTCCTGTCGCTCGCGGCGCTCTTCGTCCTCGGGGGGTTCGCGCTCGGCGAGGGTGGGGCGAAGGTCCTCTCGTTCAACGCCCGTTCCGGATTCGTCGGCGCGCTCGCGCTCACGGCTCTGATCGTGATCCTCTTCCGCGACGGGCTGTCCGTGGAGGCCGAAATGCTCCAGCGCGCTTGGCATCTGCCCTTCCGCAAGCTGGTGCTCGCGATGCCGGTCACCGGCGCGCTCGTGGCCTGCGTCACGAAACTGGTCACCGACCTCACCTGGACCGAGTCGTTCCTGGTCGGCGCGCTGCTATCGCCGACCGATCCCGTCCTGTCCGCGAGCGTGGTGACCAACCCGCGCGTGCCGCGGATCATCCGTCATTCGCTCAACCTCGAATCCGGGCTCAACGACGGACTTGCCCTGCCCGCCGTCCTCGCGTTCGTCGCGGCGCTCAAGATCGGCGGCGGTCACTTCGTGTGGTGGAGGTTCGTGCTCCAGGACGTCTCGATCGGGCTTGGAACCGGCGTGCTCGTCGGGTTCGTCGCGGCGCGGCTGATGCCGCTTCAGCGCGCGCTGGGGGTGGAGATCAGCCCTCACCAGAAGTCGCTGTACGCCCTCGGCGTCGCCTTCGCCGCCTACGGCGCCGCCGTCGCGCCCCCACATGGAAATGGGCTGATCGGCGCGTTCGTCGCAGCCATCACCCTCGGCATCCTCCGCCCGGACATCCGCGCGGCATTCGAGACCCGCGCGGAGGACATCGTCGAGATCGTGAAGCTCGGGGTGTTCGTCGTCTTTGGCGCCCTCCTCACCTTCGGCGGCCTCTTCCAGGATGGCGTGGCGGCGCTCGGCATCGCCGTGTTCACGCTGGTCGTCGCCCGCCCGGTGGGAGTCTTCGCCGCCCTCGCCGGCACGCGCACCGATCTCGCGACCCGCGCTTTCATGTCGTGGTTCGGGCCGAAGGGGGTGTCGACGATGACCTTCGCGCTGCTGGTCCTCGCGGAGCCGGTGAGGGCGGGGACGCGCGTGTTCAACATCGCCGCCCTCACCGTTCTCATCTCGATAATCGCGCACGGTGTGACGGACACCGCCGGCGCCGAGTGGATGGCCCGGCGAGCCGAGGGCGCGTCGGCCGACGCCGGTGCGGGATGATCCACGCCCGAACCCGACCCGGAGACCGCACTTGGAAAGCTGGGACATCCTCTCGCTCGACGTAAGCCCGCACCGCCCTCAGGTTCTGCGAACGGACCGCGAGGCACGGGTGATCGCGATCAACCTGCCGGCGGGAGAGGAGATGCAGGAGCACCAAACCCACGAGCGGGCCTATCTCCTGGTGACCGACGGGGCGGTGGAGGTCGAAAAGGGGGGCGAGACCGAGACGGGAGGGCCCGGCTACCTAGCGCACTTCGATCCCAATGAGCGCCGTGAGGTCCGCGCGACGACCGATGCGAGGATCGTCCTGATCCTCGGCCCCTGGCCAGGCGAAGGGCATCCGAGCGAGCGCGCGGGCTAGCGCGACGCGCCGGACACCGCCGGCGCAAGGAATGGCGCTGCGATAATCGAGCGCCGATGGACCCTGCCCGCAAGCGGAGAGTCCGCCTGGTCGTCGCCCTCACCGCCGCCGTGCTGCTGGCCGGCGCGCTGGTCTGGGCGAGCTTCGGCGAGGCGGAGGGGGCGGCGTCGCCGTCGCGCGTGCTGCGGGACCGCTCGGGCCGCCCCTATCAGATGACGGGCAAGGTCGTGACCGGCTCGATCCGCCACGAGGGCGAGAAGGTCCTGTTCCGGGTCCGGGATCGGAACGGGACGGCGTCGGTCCCGGTGCTGTACTCGGGCGTCGTGCCGGACCCCTTCCGGGACGGGCGCGAGGTGATCGTGTCCGGGCACATGAGCCGCGGCGTCTTCGTAGGGCAGCGCGACTCGCTCGTCACGAAATGCCCTTCGAAGTTCCAGTCGAAGCCGAGCGGGAAGACCATCTAGCCATGCTCCGCGGATGACGGGCGCGGTCGGCTTCGCCTGCCTGACGATCGGGCTGCTCGCGGCCCTGTACGCCGCCGGCGCCGGCGCCTACGCGGGGCACACGGGGCGGCGGGAGGTCGCGGTCTCGGCGCGCCGCGCGATCTACTGCCTGGCCGGCCTCCTGGCGGTGGCCATGGTGATGCTCGAGTCGGCCTATCTGCGCTCAGACTTCTCGTACAAGCTCGTCGCGCAGAACTCATCCACGGACACGCCGACGTTCTACAAGCTCACCGCGATGTGGTCGAGCCAGGAGGGGTCGCTGCTCCTGTGGGCGTTCCTGTTGTCCGCTTACTCGAGCCTGGTCCTCCTGGCCACGCGGCGGCGCCTGCGCGACATCGCACCGTGGGCCACCGCCGTTCTGGGAGTGGTCGCGGCGTTCTTCCTGTCCTTGATGGTGGTCTTCGGGCAGGACCCGTTCGCGCGGCTTGCGGCGCCGCCCGCCCAGGGCAACGGTCTCGAGCCGCTGCTGCGGCACCCGGCGATGATGATCCACCCGCCGCTCCTGTACTCCGGATACGTGGGGTTCTCGATCCCGTTCGCGTTCGCGATCGGCGCCCTGATCCGGCGGCGGACGGACGCCGAGTGGATCCGCGCGACCCGCAGGTTCGCCCTGATCGCGTGGACCTTCCTCGGCTGCGGGATCCTGATCGGCGCGCTCTGGTCCTACTCCGAGCTCGGGTGGGGCGGCTACTGGGCCTGGGACCCAGTCGAGAACGCGGCGCTGATGCCCTGGCTGCTCGGGACCGCGCTCCTGCACTCCGTAATGGTCCAGGAGAAGCGCGGGATGCTGAAGGTGTGGAACGCATCACTCGTGGTCGGAACCTTCACCTCGGCGCTGATCGGCACCTTCCTCGTGCGATCGGGCGTGCTCGAATCGATTCACGCGTTCGGCGCCTCGACGCTCGGGGGGCCGTTCCTCGCGTTCATCGCGGTGGTGCTGGTCGGGTCGGTCGCGCTCGTGATCTCGAGGCTCGACTCGCTCCGGACCGAGGCGCGGCTCGATTCGTTGCTCTCGCGCGAGGCGTTCTTCCTCCTGAACAACCTCGTGCTGGTCGCTCTCTGCCTGGTGATCTTCTGGGGCACGTTCTTCCCGCTCATCTCCGAGGCGATCACGGGGAGCAAGGAGAGCGTGGGGCCGCCGTTCTTCAACCGCGCGACGGTGCCGCTTGCGCTCGTCCTGGTCGCGCTCGCCGGGATCGGTCCGATCCTCACGTGGCGGCGGGTGACCGCGTCGACCCTCCGGCGGGCGCTCACCGCACCCCTCGCCGTCGCGGGGCTCGCGCTCATCGCACTGGTGGCGTTCACGGGGGCCGGGCGCAGCGGTCCCTCGCTCGCCATGTTCACGCTGATCGCGTTCGTGCTCGCGGTCGTGGGCCAGGAGTTCGCTCGCGGTGCCGCGGCGCGCCGGCTGGTCTCGCACGAGTCGTGGCCGGCCGCCCTCGCCGCTCTGGTCGCACGCAACCGCCGGCGCTACGGCGGCTACCTCGTCCACGCCGGCATCGCCGTGCTGCTCCTCGGGGTCGCGGCGTCGTCCGCGTTCCACGCGCAGAAGGACGTCCGCCTCCTGCCGGGGCAGTCGACGCGCATCGACGGGTACACCGTCACCTACCGGCAACCCACGGCGGCGATCCTGGACGACCGCGCGGGCACGGGCGCGCCCCTCTCCTTCGGCGCCGTCGTGGACGTGCGCCGGGGCCGCCAGCACTGGGTGATGCGGCCGTCGCGCAACTACTACGCCGCGACCGACGGCACCGGCGGCGCCATCGGGCGGTTCTTCATGGGTGACTCGACGAGCGAGGTGGACCTGCGGTGGGGGCTGCGTCGCGACGTATGGAGCGCGATCCAACCCGACCTCACCTCGCTGATCGCCCCGATCCGTGTGGCGGACCGCCGCTTCGCGAACGCGCCGGGGCGTGTCCAGGCGCTCATCATCGCCGCGCTAGCCGAGCGCTACCGCACGCACGCGCCGGCGGCCACCTTCCGCTTCATCGTGTCGCCGATGATCGCCTGGATCTGGATCGGTGGCGCGATCGTCCTCCTCGGAGCGCTCACGGCGCTTTGGCCGGCGCCGGAAGCACGCCGCCGGCGCGCCACGAGCCTCGCGGCTGCGCGCCTCGGGCGCGAGCTGTCGCGGGCCTAGGCCCCCGCGCGAGCTGTCAGCAGACGGCGGCGCGCACCCGTGCCGCACCTACACTCGCCGCGTGGACTACGCCATCGCGCTGGCCGTCTTCGCGCTGGCCGTGGCCCTGGTCGTGATCGGCCCACTCCGGCACGGGCAGCAGGGGGAGGCCGCCGAGGAGGCGCGCCGCGAGGACCTCGAGGCCGCGAAGGAGGCCAAGTACCGGGAGATCCGCGATGCCGAGCTCGATCACCGGATGGGCAAGCTCTCGGACGAGGACTTTCGGACCACCGACCGCGAGCTTCGAAGCCAGGCCCTCGAGATCCTCCGGGCCCTCGACGAGCTCGACTCCGGCCAGGCCGAAACCCGCCGCTAACCTAGGCGCCCGTGTACGGGATTCTCGAGGTCACGCAGATCATCATCTCCGTGGTCCTGATCCTGCTGATCCTGCTTCATTCGGGGAAGGACGCGGGTCTCTCGGGCGCCTTCGGCGTCGGCACCGGGGCGGGGCCCTTCGGCGGCGGCTCCCTGGTCGAGCGCAACCTCGACCGCTGGACGGTCGGCTTCGCGGTGCTGTTCGTCGCGAACGTCATCGCGCTGCTCAAGGTTTGAGTTCGACGATCCCGAGCCTGTCGAGCAGGACGAAGTAGGCCTCGACGAACGGCGAGTCCGGCGCCCTGCGCCCGAGGGTGTCCCAGTCGATCTACGCCGAGACGATCGCCGACGTGGAGGCGCTCGACAGGAGGCTGAGGGCGATCTCGAGTGCCCTTACCGCATCGTCCTGCTGCACTACGCGCCGTCCGACGGCGCCGATCCACTGACGAGCGAATCAGTCATCTCACCGGCGGTAGCGGGTCGTCAGGACTCCGGTCGCGCGAGCCGTGGATGCCACCCGGCGCAGGGCTGTGACGTCTGCGCCGCCGGGGACTCTCGCGCTGCGCGGGATAGCGAACAGCGTGAACACATATCGGTGCGCGCGATCGCCCCGCGGTGGACAGGGAGGCCCGTAGCCGACCTTGCCGAAGCTGTTGCGGCCTTGCTCGACGCCCGCGGGCACCTGGCCCGCCGCGAGCTTCGAGGTCTTTGACGGCATCGCGTAGACGGACCAGTGCAGGAACGTCCCGCCGGGCGCATCAGGATCCTCGAGCAAAAGGATGAGTGACCTCGTGCCGCTTGGGACGCCGGACCAGGAGAGCGGCGGCGAGGTCCCGCGTCCGTCACAGGTGAATTGCCGAGGCAGGGTCGACTGGTCCGCGAACGCCGGGCTTTCGAGCCGTATCACGAGAGCTCGGGCGGGACCGGCGGCCTGCTTTGACGGCGTCGGCGTTACCGGTGGAACCTGCGTCTTCCTCTTCTTCGGAGCGGCGCCGCCACCGCAGGCGGTGACCGCGAGTGCGGCCGCGCCGAGCAGCACAGCCCCCGCCGATGTTGGGCCCGCGCGCCTCAAATCCTCAACAGCCTCGCCTCGAGAGCGTCGTTCGCGCGCGCGGGCAGCAGCCGGTTGAGCGCCACTTGAACGCGCGCATCCACCCCGACGAGATAGCGCGGACGGGGTCGCCGGGCGGTCAGCGCGTGCTCGACGGCGCTGGCGACGCGCTCCGGCGGCGCGCCTCGCTCGCCAAGCCTCGCCGCGACGTCGACCATCCTCCGGATTGCCTTGCCGTAGAGCTGATGGCCCTCGGCCGGCAGCCGCTCGAGGATCTCACTTCCCTCGTCGGCCCCCTTCTCCCACATCGGGGTCGCGATTGCCCCTGGCTCGATGGCCGCCACGTGGATCCCCCAAGGCCTGAGCTCCTTCCTGAGGACGTCCGTCAGGGCCTCGAGCGCCCACTTCGACGACTGATAGGGACCGAGGAAGGCGTTTGCGACGCGCCCGCCGACCGAGGTCACGTTGACGATCCTGCCGCGAGCCCGGCGGATCAGCGGGAGGAACGCCTGGGTCACCGCGACGTGGCCGAGCAGGTTGACCTCGAGCTGCCGCCGCAGATCGTCGATGGGCACGAACTCGAGCGGCCCCGAGACGGCGATCCCGGCATTGTTCACGAGCCCCGCGAGCCCGGCCGACGTGACGCTCGCCTCGACGCGCTCCCTTGCGGCAGCGATCGCGCTCCCGTCGGTGACGTCCACGAGCAGCGGATCGAGAGTCCCGGTCGCCTCACGCTGCAGGGCGTCCCCGTCCTCCTGCCGCCTGACGCCCGCGAATACCTGGAATCCCGAGGCCGCCAGGTGGAGGGCGCACGCGCGCCCGATACCGGTCGAGCTGCCCGTGATGACGACCGCGCCCCGCGTCACGAGGGGCGCAGTCTAAATGGCTGATCCCAAACCCCCCTCACCCTCGACGCCGCGCCCAATTCTGGTCGGGCGCGCCGCCATCGTGAGGATTCGAGGCACCCATCGCGCGGTTCGCTCCGGCAGGTCGCGCTCTCCGAACCACCGGGCGTCCGCGATCTCGGCGCGGTCGAGGTCGAGGGCCGGGCCGTCGAAGTCGCAGGCGAAGCACCAGACGCGATCGCGCTTGCCGTCGACCCGCGCGAAAAGGTCGCCGAGAAGGGTCCAGTCGGGGCTGTCGATCCCGAGCTCCTCGCGTGCCTCGCGGCGTGCGGCCGCGCGCGGCTCCTCGCCGCGCTTGACACCGCCGCCAGGCAGGTCCCAGTCGGCGCGGCGCGCCCCGTAGGTGTGCTGGACGAGGAGGATCTGGCCGCGGCGCCTCACGACGCATTTCACGCCCTGCTTGCGCGGTTGCACGATCCCCCACCAGACGCGCAGCACCCGGTATCCCATCCTGTATGCAGCTCGGAGTGCGATGTCCCTCGCGCGGCGCATGCCGCCCAGGTTAGGGTTCCTGTGTGAGCGTTCTCGGCCTGATCCAGTCCTCGCCGTCGCGGCCTACCGACCCCGTGGAGATCGCGCGTCAGGTGCACGAAGCGGTGTCGCGAGGGTTCGAGGCGATCCCGCGCGCCTGGGGCAACCGCAACGCCGACGGGCTCGAGGGGTACGTCTCGAGCGACTACCTCGCCCGGGCCCGGGCCGTGATCGACGGTCAGGACGACGAGTTCCAGGTCACCTGCGTCGAGGACGACCGCCTGCGAGAGGTCGCCGTGGAGCGCCCGGAGGAGGGAGCCACGAACGTGCACGCCTACCTTGCATTCGTGGCGCGGAACTGGCTCGAGGACCTGCGCACGGGCGAGATCCTGAGCGGGAGCGAGGACACCCTAAGGGGGATGGTCCAGCGCTGGACGGTCGTGTTCGAGGACGGCAAGGGGTGGGTCGTGCACCGCGTGAGGTCGCTGTGGACCGGCCCGGCCGAGCCAATCGAAGCCGGAGCGTTCCCGGGGATCGATAACGGCTGGTACTCGCGCTCACGAAGCCCCGGCGCATGGCGGCGCTGGAACGGCGCGAAGTGGAAGCGGCCCCGTCAACAGCCGCAGGCGCCCCCTCCCGATCCGAGCTGACGCAGTCCTAGGCGACGTGCCCGACGATCCGGACGGGGGTCCCGATCGGAAGCGTGTGCGCGAGCGTCGTGATGGCATCGTTGCTCATGCGGATGCACCCATGGCTCACGTTGGTGCCGATGCCCTGCGGGTAGTCGGTTCCGTGCAGCCCGAGCTCGCCGTTGCCGCCCGCGAACTCGTGCAGCACGTCCGAGTACACCGAGAGCCCGAAGGCATATGGCCCGTACGTCCCGTTTGGATCGGCGGGCTTCAGCAGCTCGGTGATGTAGTACAGACCGGGCGGGGTAGGGGTCACTGCGCGGCCTACGCCGACCGGCGTCCTCAGAATGCGATTCCGGCCGTTCCAGGCCGTCAGCACGTGGTTCGTCAGGTCGACCTTCACGTGGAAGTTGTGGCCGTTGAGCGTCACCTTCGATAGGCGAATCCACCCCGTGCTGCCATTCGGACGGACCGGCATGTAGACGTGCGCCCACTTCCCCTGGATCTCCCTGTTCTTCAAGAGGAACACGAGCGGGGCGCCGTCACCGTTCGGGTTCGAAAGGCGGGTAAAGGGCTTGGCGTCGTTCGGCGAGCTGTAGACCCCGATCCGGGAGCCCTTCACCCTTGCGACGACGTACTTGAAGATCGGCCCCTGGGGCGCGCGCCGCGCGACACGCTCCTTGGTCGGCACGGACTGGGACTGCCCGCCAAGGTTGACGCCGCCCAAGAGCCAGGCGACCGCGATCACGACCACGGCGACGACGGCGCCTGTCGCAGACAGCGCCTGGCTGTGCGGCGTCGGCAGCCGCTCGCCGCACCGCAGGCAGTATCGGGTGCGACGCGAGTGGAGACCGCACTTCGGGCACTCTCCGCCAACCTCGCCAGAGCCAAGGCGCTTCTCGATCTCGATCAGCTCGCTGTCGGTCTCCGCGGCGGCGCGCAGTCGCTCGTCGCCCAGGTCGTCCCTGCGAGGGCTGTCGAGCCGGTAGAGCTCGATCGCCAGCCCGGCGAGCTCCTCGAGCTGCGCGCGGTGCAGACGCCGCAGCTGGCGGCGGCGGCGCCTCAGCCGGATGCGTTCGGCCAGGGACGGCCGGCCGCCGGCGGCGGCCGACGGTCCCGCTCCATTCGGTCCCGCGGACGGCGGCGCCTTGGGTGCGGCGCCCGTAGATGACCCGTGATCCCCGTCCCCGCTCTGGAGGATCTCGTCGAGCTCCGCCTCCTCGATCGTGGACAGGGCGGACTTCCCCTCGACCCCCGCGCTCGCGAGCGCTGCGATGAGCTCGCTGCTCTCGAGCCCCCGCTCCTTAGCCAGTTCGTAGAGGCGACGCTTTGCCATTTATCGCCACACGACCTTAGACGCTTCGCTTCACGGTCCGCGATGCACCGGGGGCGGCGGCCCTGCCATCGGGTCGCCGCCCCTGGCTCGCTTTACATACCTAGGCCCGTCTAGCCGCCGAAGTGGACCTGCTCCGTCGTGACGGCCTCCGGCTGCTCGGACGTCACGACGACCGGCTCCTCGCTCGTGGTCGTCGGCCCCTCCTCCTGGGAGGGCGTGTCCGGGTTACAGCCCTGACCCTGGCCCTGCGCGCAGTCGGCGCAGTCCTGGCCCTGGCCCTGCGAGCAGTCTGACGGCAACAGCGTCTGGTCCTGGCCCTGTCCCTGAACCGTTGTCACTGGCGCCGCCGAAGTCGCCGCCGTGCTCGGCGTCGAACTTGCAGCCGCGCCCGGCGTCGAACTTGCCGCCGAGCCCGACGTTGAGCTGGGCGTCGAACTGGTCGAGCTGGGCGACGTCGCCGCGGCGAGTGCGCTGCTCAGACCCCCGATCCCGGCCACACCGAGGACCGCGGCGGCGATGTACGCCGTGGGTCGCCCTTTAAAGCGATTCAACATATCGCTCCTTTCCCCTTCTTGGGCATGTAGGGGTCAACCTATAAGGGGGCGATCTCCCCTGTCAAGGGGTCGAGCCGACGTGCCGGCGCGCGCATCGGAAGTGCGTGCGTTCACCTGACCCGGGCTTGGCGGTTGAGCCCCTTGAGCACGCGCCCGGCGATGCCGCGCAGCGTGTCCTTTCCGTAGGTGTGATCGGGGTCGTTGTGCGTGAGGATCGTCAGCGCGACCTTCATGCTCCCCCTCATCAGGAGGATCGACTGGCTGTCGACCCAGCCCGTTCCGGCGCCCCAGCCGCTCTTCCAGTACCTGGTCCAGCCCGGCACGCGGACGTCGGCGATTCCCCAGTAGCCGTATCCGGGATCGATCGACGACAGAAGACGCAGCGCGAACCTGTAGTGCTTCGGCGCGATATTGCGCTTCAGGTGGAGGAAGAGCAGGGTCTGGTCGCCGGCGGCGATGCTGGTCCGACCCCAGTACTCGCAGATGCACCCACCCGGGTCGGGGTGCGTGTGGAAGTGGCGCATCCCCACGCCGGACGCCAGCTGGTTCAGGCCGTCGTAGCCGACGTAGTTGTAGAAGATGTAGTTGGCCGAGGGATCGTATGAGCGCTCGATCATCGCGGCGAGCGTCGCCTTCTCGTCCCCGGTCAGGCTTCGGTTGCGGACATCGTCGCGATCGAGGTAGTAGACGAGCATCATCGCCTTGATCACGCTCGCCGACGGCTCGGTGTGCCACGGCCGGTACGCGCACCACTGGTGCTTGGTCCGCAACGCAAAGGTCGGATTCCCCGCCCGGTGCTCGGCATAGGAGATCGCCGCGCTGCAGTCCGGATGCCACTCACTGCCCGTCGCCGTCGCCGCGATGGCGCCCTTGGGGCACGCGGTGGCGACGAGAAGGAGCGCGATGCCGATCGCCCTCCCGCGCACGACCCGGAGAATAGTCACGGGCCGCAGCCCGGCGCGGCGGGCGGACTCGCTAGCCGTCGCCCTCCTCGTCCGACGGATCGCCCTTCCGGGACCTGAGCGCCGCATACGCCGGCGTCCCCCACGGCTCGAGCACGACGTGCTCCCTGAGGTAGACGACCGTCTCGCGGCCCACGGCGGCGATCGGAAGCGCCAGGAGCGCGCCAACCACGCCGTACACCTCACCGCCGACCAGCAACGCGAGCAGCACGAGCAGCGGGTTGATGCGCAGCGCTCTGCCGAAGACCTGCGGGGCGACCACGTGGCCCTCGAGCTGCTGCAGGGCGAGGAACAGCAGCGCCACCCAGATCGCCGTCAGCGGA
>Ga0213882_10000573_pt1 | contig 11889 bp, 9 predicted proteins | sample BarmaccoBMER_R09_FD_160106 | JGI IMG/M metagenome (GOLD analysis project Ga0213882, IMG submission 160106) | Barbacenia macrantha exposed rock microbial communities from rupestrian grasslands, the National Park of Serra do Cipo, Brazil - ER_R09 ...
CCCCTGCGCACGGGCCGGCGCCCCCGCGGGGGCGCCCCCGGCGCAGCGCACGCCCCGGGGGCGATCACCCACACGCCGCGGGCCAATCCCACGCCCTCACCGCCCCACCGACGCCAGCACGACCGCCCCCGCGAAGCACGCCAGCGCCGCCACGCGCACCAGCACCCCCGCCCGCGGTCCCGGCCGCCCCGTGACCATTCCCACGAGTGCCACCGTCATGCACGCGACGGCGATCAGGGCAAGGACGGCGGCTGCGACTCGCAAAGCCCCCCTATCCTGAACCTGTGCGCCGTCCGGCAGATAGGGCACATGTGTCGCGGCCCCGGCTGGCCGCCATGCTGCGTCCTCGTCGCCTCTCCCAGCGATGCTGCGCGTCGGCTCCTCGTCGCCTCGCGCACCGATCCTGCGCGTCGGCGCGGGCGTCCTTGCCTTACGGCCCCCGGGTCTCGCGCTCCATGCACCCTATTCACCGGACGGCACACTAGTGTCCTCGCAGTACATCTTCACCACCTACAAGCTCTCGCGCCGCTACCCCCCGGACAGGGAGGTGCTCACGGACATCTCGCTGTCGTTCCTCCCCGGCGCGAAGATCGGCGTGCTCGGCTACAACGGCGCCGGCAAATCGACCCTCCTGAGGATCATGGCGGGCCATGACACCGAGTTCGACGGCCACGCCCAGCTCGCCCCCGGCGCCACCGTGGGCCTGCTCGAACAGGAACCGCAGCTCGACCCGGCCAAGGACGTCAGAGGAAACATCGAGGACGGCGTCGCGCACATCAAGGCCCTGCTCGACCGCTTCAACGAGCTCTCGATGAACTACTCCGACGAGACCGCGGACGAGTTCGCGCGCGTCCAGGAGCAGATCGATGCCGCCGACGGCTGGAACTTCGACACGACGCTCGAGATCGCCATGGACGCGCTCAGGACCCCACCCGCGGACGCCGACGTCACCACCCTCTCCGGTGGCGAAAAACGCCGCGTCGCCCTGGCGAGGCTGCTCCTCAGCCAGCCCGACCTGCTGCTCCTCGACGAGCCCACCAACCACCTCGACGCCGAGTCGGTCGCCTGGCTCGAACGGCACCTCCAGAACTACAGGGGCACCGTGGTGGCGGTCACTCACGATCGCTACTTCCTCGACAACGTGGCGGGCTGGATCCTCGAGCTCGACCGCGGCCGCGGCATCCCCTACGAAGGCAACTACTCTGGCTGGCTCGAGCAGAAGCGCGCGCGCCTTCAACAAGAGGCCAGGCAGGAGACGGCCCGGCGCAAGACCATCGAGCAGGAGCTCGAGTGGGTGCGCCTGAACGCCAGCGCTCGCCGCAACAAGCCGAAGGCCCGCCTGAACGCCTACGAGGCGCTGGTCGCGCAGGAGCGCAACGTCAAGCTCGACCAGGTCCAGATCCACATCCCGTCCGGCCCGCGGCTCGGGGACACGGTGGTGCAGGCGAGCGCGCTGAGAAAGGCCTACGGCGATCGCGTCCTCATCGACGAGCTCACCTTCACCCTGCCGCGCGGCGGCATCGTCGGGGTGATCGGCCCCAACGGGGCAGGCAAGACGACGCTGCTGAGGCTCATCACTGGTCAGGAGCAACCGGACGCCGGAACCATGAAGCTCGGCGACACGGTCGAGCTCGCCTACGTGGACCAATCGCGTGACGCGCTTGACGGGGAGAAGACCGTCTGGCAGGAGATCTCGGGCGGCGAGGACCAGATCAAGCTGGGCGACCGCACGGTCAACAGCCGCGCGTACGTCGCCGGCTTCAACTTCAAGGGCACCGACCAGCAGAAGAAGGTGGCCAAGCTCTCGGGCGGCGAGCGCAACCGTCTCCACCTGGCGAAGCTCCTCAAGACCGGCGGCAACCTGCTGCTGCTCGACGAGCCCACCAACGACCTCGACGTCGACACCCTGCGGGCGCTCGAAGAGGCGCTCTTGGCCTTCCCGGGCTGCGCCGTCGTCGTGTCCCACGACCGCTGGTTCCTCGACCGGATCGCCACCCACGTCCTCGCCTTCGAAGGCGATTCGCAGGCGCGATGGTTCGAGGGCAACTTCGAGGCCTACGAGAGCTTCCGCCGCGAGCAGCTCGGCGCCGACGCCGAGCGCCCCAAGCGGATCACGTACAAGAAGCTCGTGCGCGGGTAACCGAACGATGCCCTCCAACTCCAAGACCGTCCTCATCACCGGCTGCTCCTCGGGCATCGGCCACGCCACCGCCGAGCTCCTGACCGAGCGGGGCTTCGCCGTCTACGCCACCGCCCGCCGCCCAGAGACCCTCGCGGACCTCGAAGCCAAGGGCGCGAGGACTCTCGCCCTCGACGTCACCGACGAAGACTCGATGAGCAAAGCCGTCCAGGCCGTCACAGACAAAGAGGGCGCGGTCGACATCCTCATCAACAACGCCGGCTACAGCCAATCGGGCGCCGTCGAGTCGGTTCCCACACAAGACGTCCGGCGGCAGTTCGAGACCAACGTCTTCGGGCTGATCCGCATGTGCCAGCTCGTCCTGCCCGGGATGCGTGCGCAGCACTACGGCAAGATCGTCAACCTCAGCTCGATGGGCGGCCGCCTCACCTTCCCGGGCGGCGGCCTCTACCACGCCACCAAGTACGCGGTCGAGGCGCTCTCGGACGCGCTGCGCTTCGAGGTCAAGGGCTTCGGCGTCGATGTGATCCTGATCGAGCCCGGGCTGATCGTCACCAACTTCGGCACGACCGCCTCCGGCTCGGTCAAGAGCGCGGCGCAAGACGGCCCGTACGACGCGTTCAACCGCAAGGTCGCCGAGACGACCGAGCAGGCCTACGAGGGCCCGATGTCGAAGCTGGGCGCGGGCCCCGAGGCCGTCGCGCAAACCATCGCCAAGGCGATCGCCGCCCCGCGCCCCAAGGCCCGCTACCCGGTGACGGCCAGCGCGCGCCTGATGATCAACCAGCGCCGCTTCACGCCTGACCGGGTCTGGGACCTGATCATGCGGACGCAGTTCCCGCGTCCGCGGGCGTAAGCAGCCTAACCAGCGCCTGCCGTAGCGAAGCCGCATCGCCCGCCACGGCGTCGGCCTCGCGCAGCTCATCGACGCCGTAGGGCCCCGTCGTCACCGCCACGCACCGCACCCCGTCGGCCCGGGCACATGCGATGTCCCGCGGGGTGTCGCCGATCACCACCGTCCGATGCCGCGCATACGGGGCGCCGCGCCGCCCGAAGCGCCGGCGGGCGATCGCCGGCAGCGCCGCCCGGTCCTCGCTGTCAGACCCGAACGCGCCGCCCTCGAAGAACCTGCCGATCCCCGCCCGAGCCAGCTTCAGGCGCGCCACCGCCTCGTAGTTCCCGGTGAGAAGCCCAAGGCGGCACTCCGGCCGCGCGGCCAACCATTCAAGCAGCGCCGCGACACCCGGGACGACGGCGCCGGACAAATCCTCCGGGCACACGCGCGCGTACTCCCGGCAGCACGCCTCGCGCACGGCGTCGGCACGATCGTCGATCCGCTCGGCCGACACCCCCGCGCGCAGCAGCGCCGCCCGCGCGATCTGCCCGTCGGTCCGCCCCGCCAGCGAGAGCGGCGCGTCGCGAACAGAAAGCTTCACCCCGTGCACCCTCAGCAGCGCATGCTCAAGCGCCGCGCGGTGGGCATCGGTCGCCCACCGCACGAGCGTCCCGTCGATGTCGAACAGAACCAGCAATCAGCGCTCGAACGACATGCCCGGCTCGAGCGCCTGCGCGAACGTCGCGATCAGGCGCGCCGCCGCGTCGATGTCCTCGAGCGAGACCATCTCGACCGGCGAGTGCATGTAACGGCAGGGAATCGAGACCAGGCCGGTGGGGACGCCCGTGCGGCTGAGATGGGTCGCGTCGGCGTCGGTCCCCGTCCCGCGCCCGAGCGACTCCACCGTGAACGGGATCCCGTGCTGCTTGCCGGCGTCGTAGAGCAGCTCGAACACGCGCGGGTGCAGCGTCGTGCCGCGGGCCACCACCGGCCCCGACCCGAGCGTGTGCTTGGTGAGCGGCCCCAGCTCGATCCCCGGCTGGTCGGTGGCGAACGTGAGGTCGACGACGATCGCCACATCGGGATCGAGCGCGAACGTGCTCGTCCGCGAGCCGGCGAATGTGGTCTCCTCCTGGGCCACGGCGAGCGCGATGACGTCGCCCGGAGCACCGCCCGCCTCCGCCACCAGGCGTGCGGCCTCGGCGGCCACGAAGCACCCGACGCGATTGTCGAGCGCGCGCGAGACCACCCGTCCGTGACGCAGCTCGAACGGCGCCGCGTCGATCACCGCGACGTCGCCGATGCGCACCATCTGGGCTGCTTCCTCGGCGTCCCGGGCGCCGATGTCGATGTGGAGCTCCTTGAGCTCGGGAACCTTCTTGCGCTCCTCTTCCTGCAGGAGGTGGACCGGCTTGCGGCCGATGACGCCGGTCAGGGGTCCGTTGCGGGTCTGGATGCTCACGCGCTGGCCGATCAGCACGACCACGTCCCAGCCTCCGACCTGGCCGAAGCGCAGGTAGCCGTCGTCCTCGATGTGCGAGACGTGAAGCCCGATCTCGTCGATATGCCCGATCACGGCCAGCGCGGGCCCACCCGCGGTGCCGGCCACGCGCGCGTATGAGGAGCCCACGCGATCGCCCTTGACCTCGGAGGCGAAGCCGCGGCAGCCCTCGCGCCAGACGCGCGCCGGCGCGGACTCGTGACCGGACGGGCCGGCCGCGGCCAGGAGCTTCTGAAGCAGCTCAGGGGCAGCCACAACGTGAAGGCTATTGCTAACCCGCCGGTTCAGAGCCCCGGGAGGCTCCGCGAGCCGCCAGGCCGGCCACTGGACAGACCGCGGCTACCGCGCCACCAGCTGCCGGAGCACGAACTGGAGGATGCCGCCGTGGCGGAAGTACCGCTGCTCCTTCGGGGTGTCGATCCGGACGGTCACCCTGAACTCCTTCTCGTCGGCCCTGACGACGAGCTCGCGCGGAACCTCGTCGGCGTCGGCCAAGCCGGCGATCGTGAACGTCTCGCGCCCGGTCAACCCGAGCGACTGCACCGACTCGCCTTCGGCGAACTGGAGCGGCAGGACGCCCATCCCGACCAGGTTCGAGCGGTGGATCCGCTCAAAGCTCTGCGCGATCACCGCGCGCACGCCGAGGAGGCGCGTGCCCTTGGCGGCCCAGTCGCGCGAGGATCCCGAGCCGTACTCCTTCCCGGCGAGTACCACGAGCGGCGTCCCGTCTGAGACATACCTCATCGCCGCGTCGTAGATCGCCATCTGCTCACCGTCGGGAAGGTGCAGCGTGACGCCGCCCTCGGTGCCGGGCGCGAGCAAGTTGCGCAGGCGGATGTTCGCGAACGTCCCGCGCATCATCACCTCGTGGTTGCCGCGCCGCGAGCCGTACGAGTTGAACTCGCGCGGCTCGACGCCGTGCTCGATCAAGTACCGTCCCGCCGGGCTGTCGCGCTTGATCGACCCCGCGGGGGAGATGTGGTCGGTGGTCACGCTGTCGCCCAGCACCGCGAGCACGCGCGCGCCCACGATGTCCTGCACCGGCTCCGGCTCGCGCGGGAGATCGGTGAAGAACGGCGGCCGGCGCACGTAGGTCGACGAAGCGTCCCAGGCGAAGCTCTCCCCGCCCGGCACCGACAGCGAGTTCCACCGCTCATCGCCGTCGAACACCTCGCCGTAGCTCTTGTGGAACATGTCCGACTGCACCGCTTCCTCGATCGTCTGCGCGACCTCGGCCTCACTCGGCCAGATGTCCTTCAAGAACACAGGCTCCCCGCGGTCGTCCTCGCCGAGCGGCTCGTCGAGCAGGTCGATGTCCATCGTCCCCGCGAGCGCGTACGCGACGCAAAGCGGCGGCGAGCCCAGGTAGTTCATCTTCACGTCGGGGTTGATCCGCCCCTCGAAGTTGCGGTTGCCCGACAGCACCGAGACGACCGCCAGATCCTCGGCGTTCACGACCTCGGAGATCTCCTCGGGCAGCGGCCCGCTGTTGCCGATGCACGTCGTGCACCCGTAGCCGACGAGGTTGAAGCCGAGCTCGTCCAGGTACTCGGTCAGCCCCGCGCGCTCCAGGTACTCGGTCACCACCTTGGACCCCGGCGCCAGAGACGTCTTGACCCACGGCTTGACCCGCAACCCGCGCAGCACCGCGTTGCGTGCCAGCAGCCCGGCGCCCAGCATCACCGACGGGTTCGACGTATTCGTACAGCTCGTGATCGCCGCGATCACGACGTGCCCGTGGTCGAGCTCGGTCTCGGACCCGTCAGCGAGCGTGACGGGGATGCGGGTCGAGCGGCGCTCGGCCACCTGCGCCCCGCCGCTCGAGCTTGCGGCCCGCTCGGCATCCGGCCTCGTTGATTCGGGCCGCGCTCGCGTCATCCGGCTGCCGCCCGGCTCGTGGCCAACCCCGTCCGGCACGTGCGTCGAGACCGGATCGCTGGCGGGGAAGCTCTCGGCCACCGACTCGTCCTCGAGGTCCTCCTCGGGGAGGTAGCCCTCGAGCGCCATCCGGAACGCCTGCTTTGACTCGGTGAGCGAGACGCGGTCCTGCGGGCGCTTCGGCCCTGCGATGCTCGGCACCACGTCGCCCAGGTCGAGCTCGAGGGTGTCCGTGAACGTCGGCTCCTCGGATCCCTCGTCGTGCCACAGCCCCTGCGCTCGCGCGAAGGTTTCCACAAGCTCGATCAGCCACGGCGGTCGTCCCGAAAATTCCAGATAGCGCAGGGTCTCTGCATCGATCGGGAAGATCGCGCAGGTGGAGCCGAACTCCGGAGACATGTTCCCGATCGTCGCCCGGTCCGCGAGCGGCAGGTTCGCCAGCCCGGCGCCGTAGAACTCGACGAACTTCCCGACCACGCCGTGCGCGCGCAGCATCTCGGTGACCGTGAGCACGAGGTCGGTGGCCGTCGCACCCTCCTCCAGCGAGCCCGTGAGCTTGAAGCCGATCACCTGCGGGATCAACATCGACATCGGCTGCCCGAGCATCGCCGCCTCGGCCTCGATCCCGCCGACGCCCCAGCCGAGCACGCCGAGGCCGTTGACCATCGTGGTGTGCGAGTCGGTGCCGACCAGCGTGTCGGGATACGCGCGGCCGCGCTCCTCGTCCACGAACACCACCCGGGCCAGGTACTCCAGGTTGACCTGGTGCACGATCCCGGTGTCCGGCGGGACCACCTTGAAGTTGTGGAACGCGCCCTGCCCCCAGCGCAGGAACGCGTAGCGCTCCTGGTTGCGCTCGAACTCGCGCTCCGCGTTGAACTGGAACGCCGCGGCCGTCCCGAAGGCGTCGACCTGCACGGAGTGGTCGATCACGAGCTCGGCCGGGACCAGCGGGTTGATCTTCGCCGGGTCGCCGCCCATCTCGCTCATCGCGTCGCGCATCGCGGCCAGGTCGACCACCGCGGGCACGCCCGTGAAGTCCTGCATGAGCACCCGCGCGGGCGTGAACGCGATCTCAGCGCTGGGCTGGGCCTTCGCGTTCCAGGTTGCGAGCGCCTCGATGTCCTGCGCCCGGATGGCCTCGCCGTCCTCGTTGCGGAGCAGGTTCTCGAGCAGGATCTTGAGCGAGAACGGCAGCCGCGCGACGTCGTACTTTGACTGCAGCGCCTCCAGGCGGAATATCTCGTAGTCACGCCCGCCGACCGCGAGCGTTCCCTTGGCGTCGAAGCTGTTGGCTGACAAGGTTCGGTCTCCTAGGTGTCGTCCTCGCCTACGTACTGTAGGACCGTAGGACTCCTACGGACGTCTTAGCGACGTCTTCGCGACGCCTTCGCTCGCCCGTCGATCCTCGCTGGGTCAAGGAAGAACCGCGAAGGAGAACCGACGATGACCATCCTGTCCCGCACGCTCGCGACGCTCGCGATCGGCAGCCTGGCCGCTCTGGCGGCGGCGGGCGCGTACGCCGAGTCCTACCGCGTCCCCGACCAGCCCTGACGCATGAGCACGAGCTCGATCTCCTACCCGGCCACGGTGCGCGTGCGCGCCCGCCCGCTCGCCCAGCTGCGCGAGCGAGCCCTTGCGCGCCCTGAGCTGCTCGGACTGCTCGCCCTCACCGCGGTGCTCAACCTCTGGAACCTCGGGATCAACGGCTGGGCCAACACCTACTACAGCGCCGCCGTGCGCTCGATGAGCACGAGCTGGCACGACTTCCTCTTCGCCTCACTCGACAAGACCGGCCTGATGACGGTCGACAAGCCCCCGCTCGCGCTGTGGGTGCAGGCGCTGTCGGTGCGGGTGTTCGGCTATCACCCGCTCAGCATCCTCGTGCCCGAGGCGCTGATGGGCATCGTCGCGGTGGGCCTGATCTACGACCTGACCCGCCGGCGCTTCGGCCGCGCCGCGGGCTTCGCGGCCGGGCTCGTCCTTGCGCTGACGCCGATCACGGTGGCGATCGCGCGCCACAACAACCCCGACGAGCTGCTCGTCCTGTGCGCCGTCGCCGCCCTCTGGTTCGCGGTGTGCGCGCTTGACACGGGGCGCACCAAGTGGCTCGTCCTGAGCGGCGTCTGCATCGGCCTCGGGTTCGAGACCAAGATGGGCGTGGCGCTGATGCTCGTGCCGGGCATCGCGGCCGCATGGATGTGGGTCGCCCCCCGCGGACGCCTGACCGCGCTGCGCCAGCTCCTGGCCGGCGGCGCGGCGATGGCCATCGTCGGCCTCGCGTGGCCGCTGCTCGTGACGCTGACGCCCGCGGCCGACCGCCCATGGATCTCGGGCACCTCCGACAACAGCATCTGGTCGCTGATCTTCGGCTACAACGGCCTCGGGCGCGTGGCCGGGCAGAGCGGCCGCCCCGGCGGCGGCTTCGGGGGGACGATGTTCGGCGGCGCCACCGGCCCCTTCCGGCTGCTCCAGTCGGGGCTCGGCGACCAGGCCGGCTGGCTGCTCGGCTTCGCCGTGGTCTCCGGCCTCGCGATTCTCGTGCTCTCGCGCCTGCGCCGCCGCGACCCCCGCACCGGCTGGCTGATCGTGGTCGGCGGCGCCTTCCTCACCACGGCGGTCGTTTTCAGCTTCGCGAGTGGGATCTTCCACCCCTACTACGTCTCGCTGCTCGCCCCCTTCACCGCCGCGCTCGTCGGCGCGGGAGTTGGGCTCTGCGTCAGCGAACGCAGCTCCGCCCGCGTGATCGCGCCGCTCGCCATCCTCGCCGGCGTCCTGACCGAGCTCGTCGTCCTCGGCGAGCTGACCGGGCAGCTTGGCTGGGCCGTGCCGCTCGCGGTCGGCGCCGGCCTCGGCGGCGCGGCGCTGCTGGCGCTTCGCCTCCCGGCTCGCCTCCGGGCCGCGCTCGTGGCCGTGGCGCTGGCGGCGCTCCTCACCGCGCCCGCCACCTGGGCCGCCGACACGCTCGGGCACGCCGCCGGCAGCACGTTCCCGGCCGGAGGCGCGGCGAGCGCAAGCGGCTTCGCGCCTTCGGGGGCCGGGCGCGGCTTTGGACCCCCGCCAGGCTTCGGACGCACGCGAGGCTTCGGACCCCCGCCGGGCTTCGGAGGCACGCGAGGCTTCGCACCCCCCGGCGCAGTCAGCGGGGCAGGCGCCTTCGGCGGCGACAGCGCGGGCCTGACCGCGGCGATCGCATATGTCAAGGCGCACGGCGGCGGGACGATCGGTGTTGAGAGCCAGAGCTCGGCAGCCGCGGCGATCCTGTCCTCGGACGCCGACGTCGCCGGCCTCGGCGGGTTCTCGGGCCGCGAGAGCTCGGTTACGGCCAAGTGGCTCGCGGCGGAGGTGCGCTCGGGCCGCCTGCGCTGGATCCTGGTCGACAGCGGCCAGGGCGGCGGCGGGCTCCCGGGAGACACGCGCGCGGGCAGCCAGAGCGCGTTCGCCGCGGTCGCCAAGGCCTGCCCGTCGATCACCTTGAGCAGCGGCGTGACGCTCTACGACTGCGCCGGCCACGCCTCCGCGATAGCGGCGTAGTAGTGGACCCGCCCGTAAGTATCGGTGCATTCGACCGGCCCCCGGCGGCGCCTAGCTTCGTCCTCGGATGCTCGTGTAGCTCTGCTACGCGTCGCATCCTGCGTCCTCGCTAGGCATCCGCTGGTGACCGCTCTCGGTGCACCAATACTCACGGCCGAGCCCACTAGCCGCATGCTCAAGCCTCGCGCCCGAAATACCGACATCAACTCCGTGCGCGCCTGGATCTCGACTGCCCTGGTCTCCGTCGTCGCGCTCGCGACGGCTCCGGGGGCGCTCGCCGACACGACCGACAGCTCGAACTGGGCGGGGTACGCGGTCCACCGGTTCGGGATGAGCTTCCGCAAGGTGACGGCCTCCTGGCGCCAGCCGACAGCCTCTTGTAGCGCGGGCAAGGCGACGTACTCTGCGTATTGGGTCGGGATCGGCGGCTACAGCACGGGATCTCAGGCACTCGAGCAGATCGGGACCGAGACCGACTGCAATGGCGCGGGCAACGCGGTGCTGAGCGCCTGGTACGAGTTGGTCCCGGCGCCGTCGATGCCGATTCATCTGACGCTCCACCCGGGCGACCTCATCGATGCCGGCGTCAACATCGCCGGCCGGACGGTCACGATGTCGCTCTACGACGACACCCGGCACCGCGGCGTCACGAAGGTGCTGCGCGCGTCGCAGATCGACGCGAGCTCGGCCGAGTGGATCGTGGAGGCGCCGTCGGATTGCGTCAGCGTCGCCGATTGCCTGACGCTGCCGCTGGCCAACTTCGGCTCGGCGACCTTCAACGGGGCCCGCGCGCAGTCGACGAAGGGGCACCAGGGCACGATCTCCGACTCCACATGGGTTGCGACGAAGATCACCCTGACCCCGGGGAGCCGTCGCTTCATCGGCTATCAGGCGTCGGGCGCGAGCGCGGGCGCCGCCGCGCCCTCGGGCCTGCAGGCGGGCGGGACGTCGTTCAAGGTGACGTACTCCGTCGTCTCGGTCCCGTTCGAGACCGTCCGGCGTGCGGCTTTGGTCGCGGCCGGGCGCATCGTGCACCCGTTGCGCTAGGGGCGGGGCCGCCCGGCCTGCGGCCGGACGTCGTCCAGCCGGATGACGTGCGGCCGGCCGCGGTTGTGGCGAGGCCGGATGCCGAGCGGGCCGAGCCGCGCGGCCGTTGCGCCCGGCATCCGTGCCGGGCGCGCTGCCGAGCGGGCCGAGCCGCGCGACCGTTGCGCTCGGCAGCCGTGCCGGGCGCGCTCTCACCAACCTCTTACCTCACCCCTACGCGGCTCTACCGCCGGCCGCCGAAGCTTTCATCCATGACCACGAACCCGACACCCCACCTCTTTTGGATCACCAGCCGCGCGGCCGGGTTCACGGCGCTCGTGCTGGCGAGCCTCGCCGTCTCGCTGGGTCTGCTGATGAGCACGAAGCTGCTCAAGGGCAAAGCCGCTGACCTGCGCGTCACGCACGAGATCCTGTCGCTGGCGACGATCACGGCGATCGTCGTGCACGCGGCCGCGCTGCTGGGCGATCAGTTCCTCCATCCCTCGCTGGCCGACCTCGCGATCCCGTTCATCAGCGGCTACAAGACGTTCGGGACCTCGGCCGGGATCGTGGCCGGCTGGAGCCTCGTCCTGCTCGGCCTCTCCTACTACGCGCGGCGCCACATCGGGGCCCAGCGGTGGCGCAAGCTGCATCGGTTCACGGCGCTGGCGTGGCTGCTCGGGCTGGCGCACTCGCTGGGCGAGGGCACCGACGCCGGGCAGCTCTGGTTCCTGGCCATGATCGCGATCGTCGCGATTCCCGCGCTCGGGCTGCTCGCGACGCGAATGCTGGGGGGAAAAGCGCGCCCGGTCCGTCCCCCCAAGGCCCGCGACGCCGTCGCCGCCTAGCCGGCTCTGGCGATTGCGGCCGCCGACCGCGAGCTGCGGACGCGGGCGCTCGATCGCTGACGGCGAGCGGCCTCGTGTCTTGCAATACTCATTCGATGCGGTGCCGGCGTCACGCGCTGAGCCTTCT
>Ga0213882_10000574_pt1 | contig 11884 bp, 10 predicted proteins | sample BarmaccoBMER_R09_FD_160106 | JGI IMG/M metagenome (GOLD analysis project Ga0213882, IMG submission 160106) | Barbacenia macrantha exposed rock microbial communities from rupestrian grasslands, the National Park of Serra do Cipo, Brazil - ER_R09 ...
TGGCGCAGCAGCTTGCTGCCAAGCGAGTGACAGCCGGCAAAGGCTAATCAAGATTTGCACGTCAGAGACGCGGCACACCGCGTCCCTAACGGCGCTCAATCATCCCGTCTTGCGCGTGCGACGGCGGCCGGCCCGCGCATCATCCCTTATTGCGACTACCCGGTTGTTACGCTTGATTTCTGCGTCCGCCTGCTGGCTGGTAATTCCCTGCCCTTGCTTCTTCTGACCCAGACTGCCAAGGTCCCGTTGCGGACGACCCTCGGATATCGGATGGAGCTTTTTCTTCCCTGTGCCTGAGCTCTTGGCTTCATGACCCGCCTGGTGATGACGGTTCTTGTGGCGCTCCTGAACATCCGAGGCAACGATGTCTTTCTCGTCGGAAAATTCCAGATCGAAATCCTCATCGTCGCTGAATTTGGCTTGTGCAGCGTGAGCTGCTCGTGTACCGCCTTCGTGAGCGGCTTGTGCCATGCGAGAGATGCCGGTACGGTTGATGCGCGAGGCTCCGCTGTCTCCCTTTACCCCCTTCGAAATTTGCCGCAGCGCTTCTCCTGACGCTTCTTGACGCGGTGTTTTCACGGCGAGGTCGCCAATGGAAAGCATTCCGACCAATTCCCCGTCTTCGCAGACCGGCAGCCGACGAATTTGACGATCGGCCATGAGCTGAGCTGCTTCCTCGATCTCCGCGTCAGGCTCAATGGTTTCAAGCTCGTGACTGAGCACCTCTTCGACGTTTGTCTCTGCCGGGTTTTTGCCTTCCGCGATGCAGCGCAGGACGATGTCTCTGTCGGTAATAATGCCGACGAGATCGTCATCTTCATCCACCACAGGGACTGCGCCGACATTCTCAACTTTCATGATCGACGCTGCTTCTTCCAGCGTGCTGGTCATGTGGACACTTTCCACGTCGGTGGTCATCACTTCGCTGACCTTCATGCAACAACTCCTCTCACTTTTATGGAAACTCTGAATTGCAGATTTGATACTAGGAAATCATTGCCAGATGGCGTGTTGTCCACGCGCACCACAAAATGGAGAACTCCCCGTCGAAGCCGCTGGACGGAACAGCTGCTCTGGATTTCACTCCGCCTCATGCCCTCCGATCGAACTGCCGCGGAATCGCCTTGGGGGCAGTTGCATATACTGAGTAACCCAGCTCCGAGGTACACCGTTGCGCCGACTCCTTCTACTTAGCTTCGTGCTCTCGATTGTCGTCGTTCTCTGCGCCTTCATCTTTGAAGCTGCCCAAAAGACAAACTCCAAGCAGCAGCTAATGCGCGCGAACAATCTCGGCGTCGCTTACATGAATCAGCAGAAACTCGACCAGGCGCGCAGCGAGTTTCAGCAAGCTGCCTCACTCGACAAAGACAGTGCAGTTGCCCAACTGAATTTGGGAATCGCGCTGCTGAATCTCTCCCAGGTCGCCTCGGCCGAACAGGCGCTTCAGCATGCTGCGCAACTTACCCCCAAAGATCCCGCGGTCTGGTACAACTTCGGCCTGCTGCACCGGAATAATGGTGAGACAGAGCGCTCGGTCAGCGACTTCGAGAAAGCAGAGGAACTGGCGCCTGAGGACGCAAACACTCACTACTTTCTTGGCGACCTGTACCTTCAGCAGCAGAAGTATCCAGAAGCGCAAAAAGAATTTCAGCGCGCGGTGGAGTTGGATCCATTTAGCGTTTCCGGGGAGTTTGGACTGGCACGCGCGTTTCAGCGTCAGGGCAAGACCGCCGAAGCAAAGCCGCACTTCGAGCGCTTTCAGAAACTGACAAGAGAAAAACTAGGTGCTCCGATCAGCCAGATTTACGGTGAGCAGGGGCCGCTGTCATTGGCCCGAGTAATTCCAGGAGAGGCCGCAGTTCTGCCGGCTATTCCCGTCCACTTTGCAGATATAGGTAAGGAGTCCGGGCTGCCAGAGCCGGTTGGAGCCCAAATGGAAGGCGAGACTGCGGTTACGAAGGGATTCGGAATCTGCGTTTATGACATCAATGGCGATGGTGCTCCAGATATCGTCGCGCCTGGGCCGAAAGGAATGCGACTTTTTCTGAATCGCGGAAAAGGTCATTTTGAAGATGCAAGCAAAGGCTCGGGATTGGAAACGTTTAGCGCAGACGCGTGCGCAGTCGGGGATTATGACAACGACGGCAAACCGGACATCGCCCTTTCCTCATGGCAGGAGGTAAGGCTTTTTCACAACGATGGTGGCGGCAAGTTTCACGACGTGAGCAAAGAAGCGGGAATCAACGTTGCCGGGTATCCCTATTCATTGTCGTTCCTCGACTACGACCATGATGGTGATCTCGACTTATATGTGGCGCGCAGCGATATTGGAGTGATCGTGAGCGGTATGGAGACAAACCCGCATCCCCGATCCAATGTGCTGTTGCGCAACAACGGAAATGGCACCTTCACTGATGTAAGCGATGAAACAGGTCTGGGAGCGGGATTTCCCAGCGCAGGCATATTGGCGAGCGACATCAACAATGACCGCGCCATCGATCTCGTCGTTACCTCCTCATCTGCCCCCACCATTTTTCTCAACCCGCGCGAAGGAAAGTTTTTACCGGTACAGCCGTGGAAAGGCGACAAACCGCAAAACGTCAATGGAGTCTCCGCACTCGATTTCAATAAAGACGGTTGGATGGACCTTGCATTCACTCACGCGGGAGCTCCTGGAATTACTCTATGGAGAAACAATAACGGCAAAGAATTCGAACAAGTAGCGCTTCCCAAAGTGAACTGGAAGCGCGCCTGGGGAATTGCCGCTTTCGACTACGACAATGATGGCTGGATCGACTTGGCTGCAGTTGGCGATACAGATCATGGTTCCGAAATTCGGCTTTTCCGCAATCTTGGCCCAAATGGATTTGAGGATGTCACATCGGCCGTGGGTCTCGACAAAATCAAGGTGCACAAAGCCGGCGCGCTGGTTGCGGCCGACGTGGATGGCGACGGGGCCACTGACCTGTTGACTACGGACGCGGACAGTTCTCTGATTGCGCTGCGCAATGAGGGTGGAACCAAGAACCATTCCCTGCGCATTGCGCTCAAAGGGCTGAATGACAACAAGAGCGCGCTCGGCACAAAGGTTCAAGTGTTTGCCGGAGAGATGCAGCAGAAGTGGGAGCTCGCCGGCAGCAGCGGCTATCTTGCGCAGGAACCGTCGGAGATCATTGCTGGGCTTGGCCAGGAAACTCGAGCTGACGTCGTGCGCCTGTTGTGGCCGACGGGCGTTTATCAAGATGAAATTGATCTCGCTGCCGCCAAGCCGCAGGAGATTCTCGAGATCGATCGGCGCGGCAGCTCGTGTCCTGTGCTGTTTGCCTGGAATGGCAATCGCTACGAGCTAGTTTCCGATGTCATCGGCGCCGCCGTCTTCGGACACTGGATCGCGCCGCGCGAGCGCGACCTTCCCGATCCCGACGAGTACATCAAAGTCGATGGATCGCGCGTTAAACCTCATGACGGGCGTCTGAGCGTCACCTTCGCCGAGCCGATGGAAGAAGTCAATTATCTCGATCAGGCGCGCCTCCTCGCAGTGGATCATCCGGCAGAGACGGACATCTATCCCAACGAGCGCTTTGTTGCCAGTCCCCCCTTCCCCGAATTCAAAATCATTACGGCGCTGCATCCACATCTTCCTGCTGGGGCATGGGACGAAAATGGCCACGATGTACTGCCAGCCCTGCAGGCGCACGATCACCAATACGTGACGGGTTTTAAGCTGCTGCATTTTGCCGGGTTCTCCGACCTTCACTCGCTGGTGCTTGACCTCGGCGAATGGAATCCGGCAATGCCATTGCATCTCTTGCTCGACGGGTTTACCGAGTACTTCACGGCAAACTCGATGTATGCCGCCAGTCAGGCGAATATCAAAGTCGTTCCACCGCTCGTTGAAGCGCAGGAGCCCGATGGAAGCTGGAAGCGCGTCATCGACGACATGGGATTTCCCGCAGGCCTGCCGCGCACAATCACGGTCGACCTGACGGGCAAACTTCAACCGGGAACGCGCAAAATTCGGATCGTCACGAATTTGCAGATTTACTGGGACCGCGCACTGATCGAGAACAGTGCGCCCGACTCACGTCTGCAAATCCATGAGGCTCCCCTCGCATCGGCGCGACTCCACTTCCACGGGTATCCGCGAGTAAAGGAGGTCTTTCCCGGAGATTTGAACTACACCTATGAAGATGTGAGTTTTACCGGTCCTTACGCCCGCCACGTCGGCGCCTACACGCGATATGGGGATGTGCTGCCACTTCTGAAAGCAGCGGATGATAAGTTCGTGGTCTTTGGTTCCGGTGAAGAGGTAGTCATGGATTTTGACAGCTCGGCCTTGCCGCCTCTGCCTACCGGATGGAAACGCGATTACCTGTTCTATGCGAACGGCTTTGTCAAAGACATGGACTTCTACGCGGCAGATGCCCTCAGCGTAGGTCCCTTGCCGTTTCATCGCATGGGAACTTATCCGAATCCGCCAGGTTCCCAGTATCCGTTAAATGGACCTTCGCTCGAGTATTTGCTCGAGTACAACACTCGGTACCAGTCTGGGAATGGCGTAACAGACTATCGTTATGCCTATGGTCAAAAATGATGCACAGAACGCGGCAAGAAAGACTCCGGTAGGTCCTACTTCCTGGCTGCGTTAATGGAGCCTAGCCAGCTGCTGTTAGGTCGCCCATAGCCATCATTGGAGCGAGGCGTGGACTGCCGATTGCGGCTTGTAACTCGCGCCCAACTTTCAGCAACCGTTCCTCCTCATTGGCACGCCCCACTAGCTGGACGCCAATGGGCAATCCTTCCGGTGACTGCCCGACCGGAACCACCAGTGCGGGATTTCCCAAAAGATTGAACCATTGTGTGTAGCTCATTGCCCGCATGTAGCTCACGCGCCTGCTGCCGATTTGCCATTCGCGCTCGCCATGATGAAACGCCGGCACCGAACATACCGGGCAAAGCAAAATCGGGAATTCCTCCATCTGCTTCTCGAGCTTTAGTCGCAGCACATCGCGCTGAAACCATGCCGCCAGTAATTCTTCTTTGCTCGGCGGTCGAGTGCTGAAGATAAGAATGGAACTCTTTTCCGATTCGCGCTCCTTGAACTCCTTTTGCAGGAGCTCTCCACCGAGACGCACGAACAACGTCCACCAGTGGTCGCCCGCTTCACTGAGCCAAGTGCAATCGAACGGCTCGACCGACATTCCACGCCCTTGGAGCGCAGACGCGGCTGCACGCACTGCGTCCCGCGTCTCCGCCGTGACCGGCGCGCTTGCGTGTTCTTCGAAATAACCGATTTTTAGATGCTTCAACGTCGAAGGGGCCATTTCCTCGAGAGGAATGCGAGATGACATCGCGTCCCCTGCATCGAAGCCGGCGATAGCACGGAATATCATTTCGACATCTTCCACAGTGCGCGCCATTGGACCCACTACTCCGAGGAGCGCAAACGGACCCAGGCTCTCCGGCCAATGTCCCGTTGCGGGAATTCTTCCGGGAGTAGGCTTTAATCCGCATATTCCGGAAAAGTGCGCGGGCACGCGGATCGACCCTCCGCCGTCACTTCCGATTCCTCCCGCGGACAGCCCCGCGACAATTGCCGCCGCCTCTCCTCCACTTGACCCTCCAGGTGTGCGCGTCAGGTCCCACGGATTGTTGCTGCGTCCGTACAGAGGATTGTCGGTCTCATACGCCATCAACATCTCAGGCACGTTCGTATTGCCGAGAATAATCGCGCCGGCTTGCTTCAAGCGACGTACCAGCGTCGCATCCTCCTCAGCAACGAGACCGACACGTGTACGACTGCCGCATTCGTATTTCAAACCCGCTACTGCAATCGAACTCTTAATGCTGAGAGGAACGCCATGGAGAGCTCCCAGACCTTCGCCGCTCGCAAGTGCGCGATCCGCCGCTTCCGCTTCTCTCATGGCCTCGTCAGCACGCATTTCAATGAAAGCGTTCAGTTTTGGGTTTAGCTGCTCGATGCGGCGGAGATACATTTGCACTACCTCGCGAGCCGAGAGGTCGCGGCCGCGAATAAGCTGCGCAATCTTTGATAAGGAAAGCTGATGGACCTGCATGGTGCGGAGTTATTGCAGGAAATTACGAATCAACTTGGCTCCCTCAGGTGTCAGCACGCTTTCCGGATGGAACTGCACGCCCTCCACGGGAAACCTGCGATGACGCATGCCCATAATGACTGTCCTGCCTTCTTCCTGGCTGCGCGCTGAAACCTCAAGTTCTTCCGGCAGGGTTTCGGGCTCGACGACCAGCGAGTGGTAGCGGTTGGCAACCATAGGAGACTCGAGGCCGCGAAAGATCGTCCGGCCGTCGTGTTCCACCATGCTGGTCTTGCCATGCATGATCCTGGCGGAGCGAACGACCTTTCCTCCAAACGCCGCGCCGATGGCCTGATGTCCAAGGCAAACGCCCAAAATGGGAATCTTGCCGGCAAAATGACGGATAAGTTCAATGCTGATTCCGGCTTGCTCCGGAGTGCAGGGACCAGGCGAGAGCACAATCTTACGAGGCGCCATGCGCTCCACTTCCTCGATCGTGACCTGATCGTTTCGTCGAACCTGGACTTCCTCCCCTGTTTCCCCAATGTACTGGACAAGGTTGAAGGTGAACGAATCGTAGTTGTCGAGGACGAAAATCATGGAAAACTGCCGAACGATCCAGCTTCGAAAGCCTGAGCAATTCTGAAGGCGGCGATGTCTCTTTTTTTCAAGCTTAGCAGCTCAGAAGCTTAGTAGCGTAGAAGCTATTCGTAATTCCGAGCCATTCCAACCGCACGAAGAAGCGCTTTGGCTTTGTTCAGGCACTCCTGATACTCCATTTCGGGAACCGAGTCTGCGACAATTCCAGCGCCAGCCTGCAGGTAGGCGCGGCGTCCCTGCACCCACATGGTGCGGATCGCGATGCAGGAATCAAGGTTTCCGGCAAAGTCCGCGTAAAGCACGGCACCCCCATAGATTCCGCGGCGCACCGGTTCAAGCTCCTCGATGATCTCCATCGCGCGGACCTTGGGAGCGCCGCTGAGAGTGCCGGCGGGAAATGTCGCCGCCAGCGCGTCGATGGCATGGCACTCCGAACGCAGCGTGCTTTCGATGGCCGATACCAGGTGCATAACGTGGGAGTAACGCTCGACAAACATGAAGTCCTTCACATGAACTGAGCCGTACTCGCTCACCCGGCCGAGGTCATTCCGTCCCAAATCGACGAGCATCACGTGTTCGGCGCGTTCCTTTTCGTCTTCCTTGAGCTCCTGCTCCCAGCGGCGATCCTCGTCGGCATCGGCGCTCCGCGGCCTCGTTCCCGCAATAGGACGGTACTCAAGTTTGCGCCCGCTCACACGCACCAGCATTTCCGGAGACGAACCCAATACCTGGAATTGCCGCGTTTGCAGGAAGTACAAATAAGGCGACGGATTAATCATGCGCAAGGCGCGATAAATCTCGAATGATGGAACACCTGGTTCGAGCTCCATCCGCTGGGAAAGGACGATTTGAAATGCGTCGCCTGCTCGAATGTAATCCTTGGCCTTGAGAATGCTCTTGAGAAACGCAGCCCTGCCCGTGGTCTCCTTGAGTTTGTAATTTTCGCCGCGCGGACGGGAGCGTCTCCGGGGAACGCCCGAAGCCAACTTGCGTTCAAGCGCGTTGATGTCGCGCAGCGCGCGCTCGTACGCCTCTTTGGCGGGGTGCTCGCGGACGTCGGCAACGGCGATGATATGGATTTGTTTCCGCAGGTGATCGAACGCCAGGACACGGTCGAAGAACATCAGGAAACTATCGGGCGAGCCGAGATCGTCGCGCGAATGCTTAGGTAGCTTCTCTAGTTGACGCACCGCGTCGTAAGCGATGAATCCCACCGCGCCGCAGTTAAAGGGTGGAAGATCGGGCAGGGTCGCAGGCCGGTGTTCGCGTAGCAGGCGCGCCAACGTGTCGAATAGCTTGCCTTCGCTGCGCTCAACATTGCGTCCACGGCGGAGGATGATCTGCTCGCCCCGACTTTCGAGCGTCATGTAGGGATGCACGCCGAGGAAGGTATAGCGGCCGATGCGCTCGCCGCCTTCCACCGACTCTAGAAGAAATGCCTCCTGCTCGCCGACCGAGATGCTCAAGAACGCCGATACGGGCGTGAGCAGGTCGGCCATGATGGTCTTCACCACCGGCACGAGCGTCGCCGTACGCGCAAGGTCCTGAAATTCCTTCAGTTGCGGCCGCAGCATGGATACAGGAGAAAAGAGCCGATTATACGGGGCAAGCCAACCAATTACCGACGTAATCTGGCGTCGATTGGAAAAGCGACCATACTATGGCGGGATGGTTTTGCAACTCGCATGACTCCTTGGCTCGAAGAACAAATCGGACCGCTCGTCTCCGCTGGAGGCGTCGGCTGGGCTGTTTATCACGGAACCTACATCGCGCACGACATCGCTCAGGGATTCACTGCCATCTATCTCAAGTCTGGCCCGCTCGAAATCTGCGCGATTGGCATCCTGATCTGGCTGCACGGCAAGTGGCGGCGCGCCACCAGCGTCGATCGCTAGCTTGCAATTCCAAAACAATTAAGTCGCGCGCTGCTCTTCCCGAGAATTATCAAGGGTGACGTTGATCGTCATGCGTCGCTTCCCGCGGTAGACCGTTACCTTGATGGTGTCGCCGGCGTGGTGGTTCTCAAGAACATTGGCGATGTCCTGCGCCGTTTGAATCTCCTGGTCGTCGATCTGCACGATCAAGTCTCCGCCCAAATAGATTTGAGTGAAGCCCAGGTACGCGCGCTCGTGTCCGCCTTTTAACCCGGCACGTTCCGCTGCGCCCCCTGGGGCGAGTTGCTCGATGAGCACGCCCGCGTCAGCGGAGAGACCCATCTGCTCGGCCAGCTCCGGCCCGATCGGCAGCAGGCTGGCGATTCCCAAACTGGGACGGCGGACTTTGCCAAACTGGACCAGGTCATTCAACACCGCTTTCGCAGAATTGATAGGAATGGCAAATCCGACTCCTGCGCTCTGCTCCGCACCGCCGGTGAAGATCATGCTGTTGATGCCGATTACGTCGCCATGCGAGTTGAGCAGCGGCCCGCCTGAGTTTCCGGGATTGATTGCGGCGTCAGTTTGAATTGCCTGGTCGATTCCTCCACCTTCGGGACCGCGGACAGATCGGATGGAACTGATGATGCCGCGCGTCATCGTGCCGCTCAGCCCAAATGGATTTCCGATGGCATACACTTTCTGGCCAACTTCGAGGTTTTTGGAATCGCCCAAAGTTGCAGAAGTCAGGTTCTTTGCTGGAATCTGCAACACCGCAAGGTCTTTCTGACGGTCCGTCCCAATCACATCGGCGCGATACTTCTTTTTATTCCACAGCGTAACCTCAACCTGCCGTGCGCCGGCGATCACGTGAAAATTGGTAAGGATGTGTCCATCGGAATCGATGATGAATCCGGATCCTTGCCCCTGTTGCGGTACCGGGCCATAAAAAAAGTCGAAGGTCACAGCGGTGGAGGTGATGTTCACCACTGTAGGGATCACCTTGCGATATACCGTGATGTTGTTCTGCTCTTCGGGATCGATCGGCCCCGGCGACGCAGCTTCAGTGATCTGAATGCCGCCGCTATGCCCGTTCAAACCAATCAGAGATGACGGAGAGAGACCGCCGTGATGAGTTGTCACGACATAAAAAGCGGCGACTAGAAAAATCGAAAAGATTAAAGGTCGCAAAGTTCTCATAGCGATTCACAAGGCGCGAGCATTCGACTGCATGGCAGCCTGCTTCTGCAGCTCTTTCGCGACACGAACTACCTGCCGTTCCGTGTCGGCAAGCGTGCCGGAGTTGTCGATGATGAAATCGGCTGCCGCCATCTTCTCCGCATCAGAGAGTTGAGCACCCATTCGCTTTTCCGCGTCGCGAAGCGCTTGGCGGCGTTCCTCGTCGCTTGCATCGGGACTCATCATGCGCTTAGCGAAGCGCTCTATTTTTTGCTCCGGCGAGCTGGTGACCACAACGAGCTTGTCGAAGTATTTGCCCAGTCCGGCTTCGAGAATGAGCGCGGCTTCGAAGATCAACAGTGCGCGCGGATCGAATTCCACGGTTTCCTTCATCCAGCGCTCCATACTTTCCCGCACCGCCGGGTGAATGATTTTGTTGAGCTCCTCGATACGATTTTCGCCGAAAGCGATCCCCGCCAGTTTTTTTCGATCGATGGTGCGGTCAGCATTGAGAATGGATTGACCGAAACGCTGAATAATTTCCTGGTACGCGCGTTCGCCAGGCTGCATGGCGTCGTGGCCGACGCGATCCGCATACATTACGTAAGCGCCCTGGGAAGCAAACATCTCTGCTACGGTGGATTTACCGACAGCAAGGCCGCCAGTTAGCCCAACGCTCAGGCTCATGTGACTGGTAACCCTCGACGCATACGCGCAGCCTTAACGGTATTCGACATGAGCATGGCAATGGTGAGCGGTCCAACGCCACCTGGTACTGGCGTGATGGCGCCGGCAACTTCGGCGACCGCTGGATGCACGTCACCTACGAGCGTCGATCCTTTGCGGGCGAATTCTTCCATCCGGTTGCGGTTGTCACTGAAGTATTCGCGAACTCTCTCCTTGTCCATGACGCGGTTTATGCCGACATCGATGACCGTCGCTCCGGGCTTCACCATGCTCGGCGTTACCATGGCGGGCTTGCCGATGGCTGCCACCAAAATATCGGCTTTACGCGTGTGCGCGGCCAGATCGACAGTCCGACTGTGGCAAACCGTGACCGTGGCGTTCAGGTTCATCAGCATCATGGCAACGGGCTTGCCGACGATGTCGCTGCGACCAAGGACGACGGCCTCTCGCCCGGCAATCTCCACTCCGCTTCGTCGCAAAATCTCGATGATGCCGGCCGGAGTGCATGGCGTAAGACCCGGTCGCTGCGTCGAAAGATAGCCGACGTTCAAGGGATGAAAACCATCGACATCTTTCTGCGGCGAGACCGCGAGCAACACCTTTTTGGAATCGACCTGCGGAGGCAGAGGAAGCTGCACCAGAATGCCGTCGATGTCGTCGCGACGGTTCAGGGCATCTACAACCTCGAGCATTTCAGCGGTCGTAACGGACTCGCTAGGGGTAATCTGCTCACTGAAGATTCCGAGCTGTTCGCAGGCTTTCACCTTCCTGCGGACGTAGATCTGAGACGCAGGATTGTTTCCGGCAAGAACCGCAGCAAGTCCAGGACGTATGCCCTGCACCGCCAGTTCCTTCACGTGCGCTGCAACCTCGCCTTTAATTTGCGTGGAAATCAGATTGCCATCGAGAATTTGAGCTACTTCCAGCATCTTCCCTCGCTGCGCCTGGAACAATCACCCATTCCGAATAGTTTTGATAATTCCAGTGTAAACGACGCCAGTATGCAGCTACGCTGAGTTTTCGAGCGTTCCGCTCCAGTGAATAAATGATTTGACGATCGCAGAAACCGTGAGCTCGCGATTGGTTTTGCCAAGTAACTCGTGTCCGGCATTCTCCAGCGGGAAAAGCTGGGTGTTGGCAGAGATCAGTTTCAGTGCCGATTCCATTTCGGAGATCGAGCCCAAGGGATCGCGCGTGCCATGAACGAAGAATACCGGCGTTCGCAATCCACTGAAATGTGCCGTGCGCAGTTGCTGCGGCTTGCGTGGTGGATGAAGCGGATAAGAAAGCAGCAGAAGCGCGTCTGCGACTCGCGCGCTCTCAGCGGCAAGCATGCTGGCCATGCGTCCTCCGTAGGAGTGCCCACCGAGAAAGATTCTTCCACTGACCTCAGCGCGGAGAGCTTCGATCGCTTGTCGCAATCCAGCCTGGTCCATGGCAGACGAACCGAACGGTGGTCCATGCGGCCGAGCTTGCCGAAACGGGAGA
>Ga0213882_10000575_pt1 | contig 11865 bp, 12 predicted proteins | sample BarmaccoBMER_R09_FD_160106 | JGI IMG/M metagenome (GOLD analysis project Ga0213882, IMG submission 160106) | Barbacenia macrantha exposed rock microbial communities from rupestrian grasslands, the National Park of Serra do Cipo, Brazil - ER_R09 ...
TGCTGTGTTGCCGACGCCGATGATCAGCACGCGTTCACCGATGGAATCAATATGGCCGAAGGCGATGGACTCAAGCCAGTCGATGCCGATGTGGATGCGATCCGTATCGTGCCGACCAGGAATGTCGAGGTCCTTGCCGCGGGGCGCGCCGCTTCCTACGAAAATGGCATCGAATCCCTGGTTCAGCAGCGCCTGCATGCTGGCGATGGGCGAGTTATAACGGATCTCGGCGCCCAGGTTAACGATGATGTCGATCTCTTCGGTGAGGACCGCTTCCGGCAATCGGAAGGCCGGAATATTCGAGCGCATGAGGCCACCGGGCTTGTCCTGTTTTTCGAAAATCGTGACCTGATAGCCGAGCGGGAGGAGGTCGTTCGCGACGGTGAGAGAGGCCGGGCCGGCGCCGATGCAGGCAATGCGTTTACCGTTCTTCTGATTGGGGATCTTCGGAAGAAGATGCGCGATCTCACCACGCAAATCGGCAGCCACACGCTTGAGGCGGCAGATGGCAACCGGTTTCCCATCGAGGCGACCACGGCGACAGGCAGGCTCGCAGGGACGGTCACAGGTGCGGCCCAGGATAGCTGGAAAAACGTTGGATTGCCGATTGAGCATGTATGCATCGGTGTATCGGCCTTGCGCAATCAGACGGATGTATTCGGGGACGTTAGTGTGCGCGGGGCAGGCCCACTGGCAATCGACGACCTTATGAAAGTAATTCGCGTTTTGAACGTCAGTAGGTTTCACGCACGCCCGTGGCCAGCTACTTGGGGGCCCAACTTGCTTGGCCGTATTATACACAACGTAACTCTGTGTTGCGCTTTGTCGTCGGAATAGATAATCATCAAAATTGAAGCGGAGGCAATTTGCCCACCATTGTAGGAGTTCCGCGCGAAACGTTTCCGGGAGAACGTCGCGTCGCGATCACACCGCGTCAGTGTGAAGCTTTGCGGAAGTCGGGCATGGAGGTTCTCGTCGAACATTCGGCCGGAACCGAGGCGGGGTATACCGACGACCTGTATGTAGCACGTGGGACGCGGCTGGCAAGCCGGTCCGAGGTGTTCCAGGAAGCCGATGTCATTGCGCAGGTGCGAGCGATCGGCGCTAACCCCGACGAGGGCAGATCGGACTTAGCGCTGTTTCGACCAGGTCAAGCGGTGGTCGGATTCGGCGAGCCGCTCACGGCGCTCAAAGAAGCATCCGATCTGGCGGAAACCGGGGTATCATTTTTCGCACTGGAATTAATGCCGAGAATCACGCGCGCACAAGCGATGGACGCGCTGTCTTCGATGGCTACGATCTCCGGTTATCGTGCCGTGCTGATGGCGGCGACTCAGCTTCCGAAGATGTTTCCGATGTTGATGACGGCGGCTGGAACGATCACCCCGGCTAAAGCTTTTGTGCTAGGGGCCGGGGTTGCCGGTCTGCAGGCGATTGCAACGGCGAAACGAGTGGGCGCGGTGGTGAGCGCGTACGACGTAAGGCCGGCCGTGAAAGAGCAAGTGGAAAGCGTCGGTGCGAAGTTCGTCATCCTGGATGTCGATTCGAAAGCTTCCGAGGATAAGGGCGGGTACGCGAAAGGGATGGACGAGGCGTTCTACCGGCGCCAACGTGAGTTGATGACTGAGGTCTTGCGTGAACAGGACGTAGTGATTACGACAGCCGCCGTGCCGGGACGGAAATCGCCGATTCTGATCACGGGGGAAATGGTAAGCGCAATGTGCAGCGGTTCGGTGATTGTAGACATTGCCGCGGAGCGCGGCGGGAACTGTGAACTGACGCGGCCGGGAGAGACCGTGGTGCACAACGGGGTTAGCGTGATGGGCCCCGTGAATCTACCCTCGATGGTCCCGTTCCATGCGAGCCAGATGTTCGCCTCAAACGTCAGCGCGTTTCTGAAACTGCTGGTTACGGGCAGCGGCGTTGTGGTGAATCGAGAAGACGAAATCATTCGTGAAACGCTGGTGACGCACGAAGGGAAAGTAGTACATAGCCGGATCGCGGAGTTGCTGGGCGCCGAAAGGACGGTGAATGCATGAGCAAATACGAAATCGCGATTTGGGTGTTTATGCTGGCGGCATTTCTGGGGTTTGAGCTCATCCGGCGCGTTTCACCGCTTTTGCATACGCCTCTGATGTCTCTGACAAACGCGATCTCGGCCATAGCGGTCGTGGGTGCAATTCTCATCACCGGCGAGAAGAACGCGACGATGCTTTCGAAGGTGCTGGGCTTTGTGGCCGTAGTCGCGGCAGTGACCAACGTCGTCAGCGGCTATCTAATTACGGACCGCATGCTCAAGATGTTCAAGAAGCGGGGAGATAAGTAATGATCTCTATGGAGACCATCTTCCCTGCCCTATACATCCTTGCGGCCGCTGGTTTCATTCTGGCGATCAAATGGATGAATTCGCCGGTCACCGCGCGGCGGGGCGTAATCGTTGGCGAGATCGGAATGCTGCTGGCGGTGGTTGGCACGCTGCTGCGGCACGAGGTCGTCAATTACGAATGGATCCTGATCGCGTTCTTCATCGGGTCAGCGATTGGGGTTCCCATCGCCTATATCATGCCGATGACGGCTGTGCCGCAGCGGACGGCGTTCTCGCATGCATGCGGCGCGCTGGCTTCCGCACTCATCGGAACAGCCGAATATTACCGGCAGACACCGCATGGATTCGTGATGGGCGCGCTGATCGTGGAAACCCTGCTGGGTTTTCTCACGTTCACGGCCAGCTTGATGGCGTTTGGGAAGCTGCAGGAGAGTTTGCCCACGAGACCAATTACGTACCGCGGTCAAAACATTGTCAACCTGAGCATTTTCGGCCTGGCGGTGGCTATCGGCATTTTCCTGATCTTCGTGCCCGAACAGAAATGGCTGTACCCGATTTTTATGGTGCTGGCGCTAGTCTTCGGCGTGCTGTTGATCATTCCGATCGGCGGAGCGGACATGCCGACCGTGATTGCGCTGCTGAATTCCTATGCGGGTCTGTCGGCGAGCGCGATGGGTTTCGCCCTGGACAACAAGCTGCTGATTGTGGCCGGCGCGCTCGATGGCTCGTCAGGATTCATTCTTTCAGTCATCATGTGCCGCGCGATGAACCGCTCGTTCAGCAATGTCCTGTTCGGCGCGTTTGGCACTGTTCAAACGGCCAAGAAGGAAGCTGTTCAGCGCCCGGTTCGCTCTGCATCGCCGGAAGATGCCGCAGAGATTCTGGATGCCGCGCGCAGTGTTGTGATTATTCCCGGCTATGGCATGGCCGTGGCCCAGGCTCAACATAAGCTCCGCGAACTGCACGATGTTCTGGACCGCCGTGGCGTGGAGGTTCGTTTCGGGATTCATCCAGTGGCCGGCCGCATGCCGGGGCACATGAATGTGCTGCTGGCGGAAGCGGACGTTCCATATGACCGGCTCTTTGAAATGGACGACATCAATCCTGAGTTTCCACGGACGGATGTTGCTCTGGTAATTGGCGCAAATGACGTGGTGAACCCGGCAGCGAGGAACGACAAGACCAGTCCGATTGCCGGCATGCCCATTTTGAATGCCTCGGAGGCGCGCACGGTCATGGTGATTAAACGCAGCATGAGCCCTGGCTTTGCCGGCATCGACAATGAGCTGTATTACATGGACAAGACGCTGATGCTGTTTGGGGATGCGAAGAGTTTTGTTGCAAACATCATTAAAGAGCTGAATGCGCTGGTCCCGGTGGGGGCACATTAGAGAGGCTGTGGAGTCTGGAAGCCGTCCGCCACTCGACATCCAGCGGAAGCCTTAGCGCCGCGTGACCGAGAGAACCTAACCGGAAATGTAATTCTGCAATTGCTCGATCGTCTTCTCGTGCGAAGTGATAATCCACTTCACTAAATCGCCGATCGACACGATTCCAGTAATCGTTCCCAAAGAATTAACGACGGGTAAATGCCGGATGCGCCGGTCGGTAGCCAGCCGCATCGCTTCGTCCACAGTGCATTCGGGACTGATCGTAATCGGCGGGCTCGTCATAATGTCACGCACTTTCGTCTGATGGGAGGAACGCCCCTTCAGAATGACCTTTCGGGCGTAATCCCGCTCCGAAATCACCCCCATAAGCGCCTCTCCATCAATCACTAGTAACGCCCCGATTCCGCGTTCGGCCATGATCTCGAGAGCTTCATACACCGTTGCTTCTGGTCCAATAGACCAGATGGCGCCGCCCTTCTCGGTCAGAAGAGCAGAAACCGTATCCAGCACCTTCATCATTTCCTCCCGTTACGGACCGTGGCGCTTCCGCACGACTGCGCTCTCGGCCTACATTTGTAGCTTAAATCTGTTTTGGGCCCCCCGCGCGAACCAGACCTGTAACGCCCGGCTTCCTCCATTCACTAGATGACCAAGAAGCAAAAAACGCCTGGAAAAAAACACGGTCGATCGAGTTAGAGCTTGACGACGGGCGAGTGGGATTCGGAGGTCCCGCTCGGCGTAGTTTTCGTCCGGCACCGGCAATCCACCGTTGTTTTGGATGTACACAATAGATACATGGACCTCGGCACGCTCGGCTTTGCCATGGGTTCGGCTTGGCTGTCCGGTATTAACCTGTATGCCACCGTTCTCGCACTCGGCCTCATGCAGCGATTCCATTTCGCTCACCTCCCCGGGGATCTGGCGTATCTCGGCCACACTTGGGTACTCGCCGCGTCCGGCGCACTCTATGTAATTCAGTTCATTGCCGACAAAATTCCTGCGGTCGATTCCACCTGGGATATGATTCACACTTTCATACGCGTCCCCGCGGGGGCAATCCTGGCCGCAGGTGCCTTCGCGAATTTCGACCCTAAAATCCGTCTGATCGCGTTGCTTGTAGGGGGCGGTATCGCGCTCAGCTCGCACGGCGCGAAAACAGCGACACGCCTTGCCGCCAACACCTCTCCCGAGCCGATCTCGAATGTCGCTTTAAGTCTGCTCGGTGACGCCGTCGCCTTTGGCGGATCGCTCCTAATGGGTTTCCATCCCGCGGTTCTCTGCATCATCGTCCTCGCCGCGGTGGCCATATCGATCCTTATCATTCATTGGATTGTTCGCTGGTTCCGCAGACTCTTCCGCCCGCGCTCCAGCCCATCGCCCGCGTAAGGCGCCGCCCAAAAGGGGTGTAGACTCTCTACGCCAATTCGTAGTAGACTGTCTACAGCCATGCCCGACAAGGAACCCTACCGCAATCGCATCGAGCTGCTGCAAGGCACGCTGGACATGCTCATTCTGAATACCCTTCAATGGGGCGCACGTCACGGCCATGGCATCGCTCAGGCCATTCGGGCCAATTCCGGCGAATTGCTCCAGGTCGAAACTGGCTCACTTTATCCGGCACTCCATCGCCTCGAACGGCAGGGCTGGCTCGCCTCCGAATGGAAGCTATCTGAAAACAATCAACGCGCGAAGTATTACCGCTTGACCGCTAGCGGAAAGAAACAGCTTCTTTCCGCGCAGTCGAAGTGGGATCTCCTCGTCAAAGCCATCTCCGGTGTCTTGAACCCCGCGCGATAAGGAGGTGAAGCGTGTTCCATAGGTTCCTAAGGTTTTTCGTGTTGCGGTTCTTACGCCGTGGGCGTACGGAAACAGATCTTAATGACGAAATTCAGGCACATCTCGCGCTTGATGCCCAAGCGAGGATGGAACAAGGGGAGTCGCCGCAGTCAGCCCGGGAATCGGCGCTCCGCGGATTCGGAAACCCCGGTGTAGTGACAGAAGTGACCCGCGATATGTGGGGCCTGACCTGGCTCGAGCAGTTGCTCAGAGATCTCGGATTCGCCTTCCGCGGTCTCCGCAAGGCGCCGCTGTTCACTGCGGTCGTGGTCGCGGCCCTGGCCTTAGGAATCGGCAGCACTACGGCGATCTTCACGGTAGTTCACGGGATTCTGCTTCGTCCATTGCCGTTCCCTGATTCGAATCGCCTCGTAATGATTTGGGAGATTCCGCCCGGCACGCAAAAGCCAAATGTGGTAGAGCTGAAGAATTTCTTTGCCTGGAAAGCGCGCAGCCAGTCCTTTCAGTCGATGGCTGCGTTTGTCAGCGTGCCGATGAACCTTATCGGGAGCGCCGGGAACGAACAGGTAGATGGTCTCAAAGTGACGGCTGATTTCTTTAATGTTCTGGGGGCCAGACCACTGCTCGGCCGCGTCTTCCGCCCCCGCGAGTATGACCGCTCCGCGCCTCGCGAAGTTGTCCTCAGTTACGGTGCCTGGCAGCGCCTCTTCGGTGGACGGAGTGACGTAATCGGTCAGCGCATCTCGATTGATGTGAGCCATCACGAAATCGTCGGCATCATGCCTCCAGATTTCGGCACTCCCAGCATGCCTGCTGAGCTATACGTGCCTCTCGCCAACAGCGGCCTGCGGCAGGGCCGGAACTTTTCGGTCATTTCCCGTCTCCGCAGCGGCGTAACACTGGGTGCTGCGAGAGCCGAAATGGCCAGCATCGCGGCGCGGACCGCAACGGAGGATCCCGAGCTCAACTCTGGCTGGAGCGCGACAGTAGTTCCCTTGCTCGATCAAACCGTCGGCGCAATCCGACCCGTTTTGCTGGTTCTTTTTGCGGCGGTCGCCCTTGTCCTGCTGATCGCTTGCGCCAACGTTGCCAATCTTCTCTTGATGCGTTCGGTTCGCCGCACTCGCGAAATCAGCGTGCGGCTTGCGTTGGGCGCGGGTACACACCGCATTATGCGCCAGTTGCTCGTAGAAAGCCTTTTACTCTCTAGCCTCGGCGGATTGCTCGGGCTGGGCCTCGCGCTCGCGGCCGTTCGCCTGATCATCACGCACCTGCCGCCCAGCCTCTCCATTCCGCGCCTTCACGAGATCACAGTCGATACGCCTGTCCTGGTGTTCGCTCTTTGCATTACCCTTGTTTCGGGCATTTTCTTCGGACTCTTCCCCGCGCTCCAGGGACTGAAACCCGATCTGGTTCGTGACCTTCATGAGTCCAGCCGTACCTCGACCTCTGGCGGCGGCCTTCGCGCAGGATTTGTCGTATCGGAGGTCGCCCTGGCTGTTGTGCTGGTTGTCGCCGCTACCTTGATGATGCGCAGCTTCATCCGCCTTATCCATGTCGATCCTGGTTTTCATACTGAACACGTTCTGACTACCTCGATGCTCTTGCTTCCGGTGCAGCGGGAAGAATTCCATGCTCAGCTTGTGGATCAAATTCTTGAGCGCGTACGGGCTCTGCCGGGGGTTGTGGCTGCGGGTTCGATCGGCATTCTACCTATGAAGGGAACCAACTCCGGAACCTGGTACTACCCTGCCGAGGGTCCCGATCCCCCGCTAAACCGTCGTCCGGGAGGCGATGTTTCCGTGATCACTCCGGGCTATTTCAGGGCGCTTGGTGTACGCATACTCCGTGGCCGTGATTTCAATGACCACGATCGCCCCGGCGCCCAGGCCGTTGGCATTCTCAACGAGACTGCCGCTCGCGTGCTATTTCCTCATCAAAATCCCGTTGGTCAGAGCCTACGGGTTTGGTGGAACAATTTGCCGAATATCCGAATCGTCGGGATCGCGTCTGATATCCGGCACAGCCAATTAAATGCGCCGCCCGACCCGTGCCTATTCCTGCCGAACGATCAGGCGCCGTTTCCGTTCTCTTCCTTAGTCGTCCGCACAAGCGGGGATCCGATGAAGCTGGCCCCGGCTATTCGCCACCAAATCCACGAAGTCGACGACGACCAGGGAATCGCGAAGATTGAATCCATGCAGCAGATCGTGGCCGATTCCGTGGCTCGCCCTCGCATCGAAGCGATGCTGCTAACGGCATTTGGTTTGATCGCCCTCCTGCTCGCCTGTATTGGAATCTACGGCGTGCTAGCGTACGCGGTCACTCAGCGGACGCGCGAAATCGGAATCCGTGTGGCTCTTGGAGCGGCGCGCCATTCCATTTTCAAAATGATCTTGCGGGACGGCTTCCGCCTCACGGTCATAGGACTTGCGATCGGTCTCTCCGGCGCCGCCGTGCTAAGCCGCTTCCTCTGCGCTCTGCTGTTTGAAATCAAACCAGACGATCCTCTAACGCTCGCAGGCGTGATTGGTTTGCTCGGGGCTGTCGGTCTTCTAGCCTGCTATGTGCCGGCTGCTCGCGCCATGAGAGTCGATCCGGCAATCGTCTTGCGCGAGGAATAGAATCGCGATACCGGGCACTAAGCTTTTCACGGGACACTGGTTTTCTTCTTTTTCATCAGCTTGCGCTGAATGTCCGGCCCGAACTCACTGAACACTGCCCCAGCCGTCCCGTATCCGATGCCGATCGCTGCCCGCGTAAAGACCAATCCGGGGCCGCGATTCTCCTTCGGATAATAAAGGTTGGAAATGCCGCCGGCGGCGAGGTGCCCCAAGACATTCGATCAGTTGAAACGCTTCTTTCCCGAATCTGTTCGAGTCACAAATGTGCTTGCCAGAGCATTCCCGAGCCGCCTGCTTGCGGGTCCGGATCCCTCTCGGAAGTAGCGCGGATCCTCATGCAGCAGTGATGCAAATGCGAAGGTGCCCATGAATTCCCCGATTGCAAGATCGGCGGTCGAGGCACCGAAACGCTTGAAGTATCCGGCTGCGCCCTGTCCGTATGACGGGAATTCGTTCGTGGCCTGCCCAATGGCAGCCTGAAGGCCGATCCCAAAAAATATGAACGGGTCCGTGGAATTAGCCACGAAAAGTCTGAACTTACCGCCGGGCGTTAGCGGAGGGGCGTACTTCCCGTTCACAATACTGTACGTGGGAAGCACTCCGAACAGGCGCTTCTGCTCTTGGGAAGAGTTGGTGCCCTGTAGAGTTCCAGGAGCGGGCGATTGTGCCGTGGGAGTCGGCCGCGTAGCTTGTTGCCCGCAGCACACAATAGCGAGCGGTGTGTGAATCAAAAGCATTGCGAGACATCGGCGCATTCTTAGTGCCCCACCTTGGCCAACCGAGAAAGGATGCCTGCGTTCTCCGCGATCGCAGCTAACGAGCTGACATTACGCTGGTCCGCGAGAACCCTTAGCGCCGCGAGGACACGCCCCTTACCGATGTGGTCGAGTGCGTCGCCGAGCGAGACGGCGAAGTGCAACATCACACTCGAATCGCGGTAGCAATCTGCGATGCACGCGGTGCAACCGTCTCGAATTAACGGAGTATCTGCGAAGTCCCATACGGAGCACATGGGCTGACTCCAGGCATCACAGCGCCACACGTCGTAGTTCCAGTCTATGTAAAAGCTCTTGTAGCCGCCGTAGCAAACGAAACGCTCCGGCTCCCCCCGCAGGTGCCGTTTCATGTCGGCTACCGACGCGCGCGGATTATTCACGGGCAATTCGTTGCGAAGATCATTCACCGCGTCGAAAGCACTGACCAGTTCAGGATCGGTGAAATTGACGAGCGCAGAGTCGCTTGACCAGGCAAGTGTTGTCGATCCAAGTTTGACCTTCTGCGGGTAAGAAAACGCGACAGCAGCGAAGCCGAGATCGCGCAGTACAGGTACAAGGGCGTGATAGTCGCTAATCAGCTTGTTCATGGTGATCTGCGCGAGAGGCGTCATGCCCAAGGCGGGCATGCGAGCATTCGCGGCGCGTATGCGCTCTCCAACACCGTTAAGCCCTCGGTTGATTTCGTGTTCGTCCATTCGAGCGGAGTCGATGGAGATGTAGACCGTTTTCAGTCCAGCCTTGGCAAGTTGTTCGAGACGAGCCGGAAGGAGCCAACCATTCGTGATGACCGCCGCCGCCATGTTCCTGGCCACAACCATCGCAACCATCTCGGGCAAACGCGGATGGAGCAGCGGCTCACCTCCGAAGAAGCTTACATAACGGATGTAGCGCCCGTGCAGGATGTCCAGCGCGCGGTCGAACTCGTCCGCGTCAATCCAATGCAGGTTGCCAACGCGATGTTTGTTGTAAGCAAAATTGCAGAAATCGCATGTAGCATTGCAGGAATTGGTCACCGCGATGTTGCAGAGACTTGGACCGCCACGGGGAATGAGCTTTAAGATGTCCCACGCTTTCGTTACAGTTGATGCCACGTAGATGTTGTCCTCATCTACAGCCTAGCGACTGGCCCCGCCTCAACGAGAGATTTCCTAGATTAGAGCAAAGCAGGAGGCAGGTGGTTCTGACACATGAAGCTCAAAATGGGTCAATGATATACGTGTCCTATGCGAGAAGGTGACGCCGCATGAGCCAAACCGCACCAGCGCCAGATCCTAAGCGAAGCGCCCCATATGAGCGAGAGACCTCTATCCCTGGCGGTTATCGCTCCGCAGTGGTCACGGCGATTACGGTCGTGCTGGGTTTCTCGCTTTTGTTTGTGCGCTCCTGGGCCTTCGAACTGCCGGGAGAATGGACCGTCGCTTCCGTTGCCGCGGCGCTTCTGCTGTTATCCGCTGTCGTACTAGAACTCGTCGCGCTCTGGCGGTCGTTGCAGTTGAAAGACGACCAAGTCGGCGAATACGAACGGACCTTACGCTGGTTTGTCGCCTCGCTGATTGTTCTACTCGTCAGCCTTGTGCTTGCGGCTATCTCCTACGCCCACAATGTTTGAGTCTTGAACGGGCACACGCACCGCAGTTAACGGCCGGAGGGAGAATGCTGAAACGGATTCGCCGGTCGATAGCCGTCTAAAGGAACGTCAAATGCCGAGAAAGCAGCGCACCAACCCTGAGCAGATCCGCGCCGAGATCCACAAGCTCACCGAGGGCGGGAAGGTCCGCAAGATGATGGCGTGCGGCCACGACAATGACGTGTACGCGAACGTGGACGCAACGCGAGAGGTCTGCTGGGCTTGCCCGGTTGAAAAGGGTGTACGAACAGCTCCAGTACTGATCTTCGGCTGCACCGGCATCCATATTGCCGATCCGTAGCCGGTACGTGATCGATCACGATTGCGACATGCGGTACGCTCGCGAATTACAAGGCGAAGATGCGGGGCCGGCGAATGGGACGGTTCTTCGGTGAACTGGACAAGCAGTCGCTACTCAAAGCCATTAAAGAATGCCGCCGTGCCTGTATCGCCGCAGAGGCGGAGTTAGCACCAGTAATTTGGCGGTTGGCAAAGCAAACCATTAGCGATAAAATTCAAGCTCGCTGGGAGATTTTTCCAAAAATGCGCTTCCCGAGATCTGTCCTCGCGCTCCTGTTGGCCTCCACACCCCTGACACTGCAGGCTTCCAAACCCACCATCATCGTAAACGGAGATCCACCGGATATCACCATCATCACGAACACTTCTTTTGAATACTACGCTGATTCAAGAGGCGGTGGCGATTTTTCCTTCCAGAACGAGACCGGCCAGAGTTGGGCGCAACTGGACGTCTTAGTGACATTGCCCAGCACTGTAACGGCGATCACTTGCGAAAGCCTGGCTTTTGTTACATGCACGGCCACTCCGCCGAACGCTATGATGACGCAATGGGACATCACCTTCGGGCCGAATCCAAAAGGTGGCATTCCGAACGGAGCGACGTTCTCTATTAACCTCAACAACAACGGCATAGTCAACATGCAGCCCGACGGCGTGGGCGATTGGGGTCCCCGAACGGAGTTTGATGACATTGCGAACAAAGATCTGCCCGAGCCAGCATCCTGGGCTCTTATGGGGATTGGTGCGCTCTGCCTGGCCGCCATATCTGTCAAACGCAGTGCGCTGACTTTGCGGCGGGCGCACATCAGTAACTTTACTTAGGAGTTGCGCCGAATTTGACAGGACCCTCGTTATCACAATCGATAGATCATTCACTTCGAGCCGCTGCTGACAGCAAACTCGAAGCCGAGAAAGGATGACGAGCTGTAGGCCGACAAAGAAGCCGTGCGTTATCAATCACTTACCAGCTTTCCTTCTTCAGTCGAAAGGATGGTAGCGCTAACGGGAATCGAACCCGTATTTA